>Ga0307416_100002245_pt1 | contig 10993 bp, 5 predicted proteins | sample DK1Cmetagenome_2_FD_203821 | JGI IMG/M metagenome (GOLD analysis project Ga0307416, IMG submission 203821) | Maize rhizosphere microbial communities from greenhouse at UC Davis, California, United States - DK15-C-3 | ecosystem: Host-associated > Plants > Roots > Rhizosphere > Soil | place: USA...
AGATGACCCAACGGGGGTACACCGAGCTGGCCTCAACCGACCGACCCGGAGGAGAGCCAACCCAGGGTGATCCGCCGGACGTCATGCCAGACCGGTGAAGGTCTCACAGATCATGACGGGCGGGTCCGGGGGAGCCGCTCGCCAGCGGCTTGCCGCCCGCCGGAGCGGGCTCGGGCGGCAAGCCGCCTCGCTGATCAGGTTCGGCCCCGCCCGTCCGTGGTCGGGGGAACGTCGGCGGCCGCGGCAAGCCGGCGGGCCTCTGCCGGCACGAACGGGCTGTTGACTATCAACCGTCGTGCCTGGGTCGGAGAGAACAGATAGGTGGTCTCGCCTCCGCAGAAGCCGTCCGATTCGCCGGGGAGCTTGATCCAGAGCAGCGCGGCCAGCCCCGGCATGCTCGACCTGGTGGTGGGGGCCTGGCCCAGCGCCTGGCGTCGCGGGTTGCACCACTCGTCGTCCCGGTCCGGCTCATCCGGAGGAGGGCCGAGGCCGTTGCGGGAGGTGTCGACGACGAACTCGCGCCCGCCGAGGAGGTCGGAGAGCTCCCGACCCCATTGATAGCTCTGCTTGGTCGTCTGGCGGTTGGCGACGTTGACCGAGAAACCCTGGGCGTACTGGACGCCGGCGCGCAGCAGGCGCTGGGCCATCTCCCCGGTGCTCCGCCAGCGGGCATGGCCGGCATCCAGATAGACGTACTGGCCGGCGCCGGCGAGCCGCCTGACGCTGTGCTTGAGCAGGATCGCGCGCCTGGTATCGAAGCAGTCGGCGGCGACGGCGTCGGGTTCGACCACGACGGCGGCCCGGGTCGAGCCCAGGTGGTCGACGAGCCGGTCGATCCAGCGACGATAGTGCCTGCTCGTGGGGGCGTCCTGGCCGGAGGAGCTGCAGCCGCGGTTGGGGAGGTAGTAGGCGACCAGCACCAGCAGCGCCCGCTGCCGGCGGGCCCGGGCGGCAAGGGCGGGGAGCTCGGCCAGGTCATCTGGGCCGTTCAGCCAGCGTGCCTGCGGCCGGGTGGTGATCGGGTCCAGCCAGCCGGCGCCGTGCTCGCGTTGCCAGCGGGCGCCCGCCGTCTGGTCGTCCACGAACAGCCGGGCGCCGCGGAACGGATGCTCCAGCGGCGCGTAGGTGACCGCCGGCGGGTCGGGACGCAGCGCGGTGTCCGGCGTGTTGGTGCAGGCCCCGGCCAGCGCGGCCATGACGGCCACGACCAGCGCGGCACAGAGCAGTCTGCGCATCGCTTCGCAGCCCGTCGTCCCCATGGCTACCCCGGCTGCCAGTACCGGCTGACGCGGTAGATCTGGACACCGTCGTCACCCGAGCCGAACCGCGCCACCGCCACCGCGTGCTTGCGTGCCTCGCTGACCGTGGGGTACTTGGCCACGCCCGTCGGGGTGGCGTAGTACCAGTTGGGAAGGACCAGGTAGTCGATCCGGCGCAGCGTCTCGCGGACCGCCGGGTCGTTGTCCAGCTTGTAGACGATGATGGGCTGCGGGTCGAAGCCGTAGTGGTGGACCAGGTCGGTCCAGATGCTGTCGTGGACGACCAGGACCCGATCCCGGGGGACGTTGTCGGCCAGCCACTGGGTGGCGGACCAGAGCGGTGGCTCCTGCCGCGCCTGCAGCATGTGCCGCAGCGTCGGCGTCCACGAGCCGACCAGGACCGCGGCCAGGCAGACCACAGCCACGCCCGTCGTCACGACACGCCGGCTCGGGGCCAGCCGACCCGATCCCCGCCACCCCGCCGGCAGCCGGACGGTGGCCAGTCGGCGGTTGCCGGCGACGATCTCGACAGCCCCCACGACGACCAGCGCACTCCAGGGCATCAGGTTCACGACATGCATGAACGGCACGTAGCCGCCGCGAACGAGGACGAGCCACTGGATGACCAGGGCGAGGACCGCTGGCCGGAGCCGCCGTCCCAGGAGGGCGATCGGGATGGCGACCAGCCCGGCCAGCAGCAGCCACCGGTCGACGCCGAGCCACTGGCCGACGGTGTGTGCGGTGGGGCTGCTCGGATCGAGGAGCGAGCCGCTGGACTCGCGCTCGACCAGTTGCCATTTCGCGGTGCCGAGCAGACTGTTCTGGCCCGGACGCTCCAGCAGTTCACCCTTGTAGAGGGCATACAGCGGGTACATGGCCATCAGCAGCAGCCCGCTGAACCCGGCCACTGCGAGCAGCTGCGGACGGTTGCGGCGATCCAGGTTCTGGACCATCGCCCAGACCAGCGCCGGGAGCACCACCAGGGCGGTCTCCTTGGTCAGGGCGGCCATGGCGATCGACATCGCGGCGCCGGTCGCCGCCGCGATGCTCCGGCGAGGCGAGGCGGCCAGCACGAAGGCCAGCAGCAGCCAGGGCGTGACCAGGTTGTCGAGGAACGTCCAGCGGCTGTACATCAGCTCGAGCGGGCAGAGCCCGAACAGCAGCACCGCCCCGGCGGCGCCCCACCGGCTGAACTGCAGACGGCGAGCCAGCGCGAACAGGAGCGCGCTGCTGGCCAGCTTGGCCAGCAGCATGCATTCGTTGCCGAACTCGATCACCGAGTCGTGCCGGTTGAACCCGTTGGTGAGCATCGACCACAGCGAAAGCTGGATCCAGCCCGCCGGCGCATGGTCGTAGATGTAGGAGTAGGGCGAGAGGGCGTGTTGGTACTGGAACGACCAGGCCTGTGACAGGTAGGTCCCGGGGTCGTCGACCCATCGGGGGAAGCTCCACATCCCGATGGCGTGGACCGCCCCGACCAGGACCAGCAGCGGGACCAGCAGGCACGCGCTGGCCGCGTGCCGCCGGACCCACTCCCCGGCCACGATGCGGGCCTGGCGGCGCAGCGACAGCCCTTCACGGATGTCGGTCAGGTCGGGAAGCTCGACCGAGGTCATGAGGGCTCCCCAGCCATCGCCGGCTGCCGCGACCTCCCTGTAGTCGGACCGAGGTGGACGCCCTCGTGGCGGGTCTTGACCCAGTCGTTCCGGCCGAGGGCGAACCGGGCCGTTGCCCACACCGCGGCCACCGACAGCACGACCTGGAACGGATAGGCGCCCAGCACCAGACCGGCATAGTCCCGCAGCCGCACCCGCTCGCCGAAGGTCTGCCCGAACTGGCTGAGCAGCACGACGTCGAGGAGGACGGTGAGCCCGCTGAGGGCGAGCGGGACCGTGGCCAGCAGCGTGAGCAGGACCGGCGCCTTGTGGAACAGGGCCAGGCCGAGGGCGACCGGCGCCAGCAGCCCGGCGATGGCCTGGAAGAACTGGAAGCCGAGCACATAGACGGCCAGCACCCGCTGGCTGAGGGTGGGGAGCTGTAGCCAGTCCCGCTCGACAAAGACGTGCATGAAGCCCTGCATCCACCGCACCCGCTGGCGGACGAAGCCGGCCAGGGTGGCCGGGGTTTCCTCCCTGGTGACCAGCTCTTCGATGTAGACGACGTCGACCTTGAAGCCCAGGACCGAGGCGAGGATGCCGATCTTGCAGTCCTCGGTCAGGCACTTCTCATCCCAGTAGCTGCCGTGCCGCCGGTGCAGGGCCTCGAGGAACTCACGGCGGAAGAAGACCGTGTTCCCACCCAGCGGCATGACCCTGACCGCGGCCTGGAGCTTGAGGCGGGACTGAAACCACTTGAAGTACTCCAGCACGTTGGCCACCCGCCACCAGGCGCTGGCGTGGGCCTTCCACCACCGGCGGGCTCTGGCCAGCGGCCCGGAGGGGAGCGGCAGAGTGTGCGGGTCAGAGGCAAAGTTCATCAGCTGCACGCCGCATTGCACGATCCCTGCCCCGGTGGTGCGGAACCGGTAGTCGACCAGTTTGAGCAGGTCGGGGTGGAACAGGTCCTCGGCGTCGGCCACGCCGACCCAGGCGAAGGGGATCTGGAGCTCGTGCAGCATCTCCACCGCAGCGTTGAGGCCGATCGGCTTGTTGTGCACCTCGGTCTCCTCCGGATACGGGCATACCAGGACCCTGCCGGGGTGCTTCCGCGCCTTGTCGTGGGCGATCGCCGCCGTGCCCGGGTCGTCGGGGTGGTCGATGATCGGGACCACCCAGTAGTCGGGATGGTCCAACTGCGCCAACCGTTCCAGGGTCTGGCCGGCGACCGCCTCCTCATGGCGCATCGGGACCAGGATCACCCCGGGGAGACAGGGCGCATCCGGCTCACCGTAGCGGTGGGGGTCGTTGTGCTCTGGCCGCCACCACTTGTAAAGCTGGAACGCCAGCGTGGTCGTGGCGACCAGGATCATGAAGACCGAGACGACAAGGATGAACGCGTCGGTGAAGGCCACTAGCAGCCCCGACAGCAGCATGGCGAGCGTCAGCACCAGCAGGCGGCGGCCGGCCCGGAAGGGTCGGGCCACATGGCGCGGACGTGGGGGACGTTCTGCGGAGAACGACCAGTACTTGTCTGAGCAGAAGTTCACCACGCCGCCGACGACCAGCAGGCTCCAGTAGGCGACGGACGTGCCGGTCGACGGCGCCACGACCGGGAACAGGGCGATGCAGAGCAGCAGGCTCGCGCCTCGAGCAAGGTGGAACCGGCCCCACCGCCGCCAGAGGCCGACCCCCGAGCCGGCGACACGCCGCCGCCAGGTGAGGCGACCGTTGGCTGCGAAGTTGAGCTGAAGGGTGGCGGCCGCCTGCAGGGCATTGGCGACCCCGGCGGCACAACCAAGCGCGATGAGCAGCTTCAGCAACCCGTGGCCAGCGAGCGCGGCGGATGCCCCGATCAGCGCGAACAGCCACTTCTCCCGGCACCAGAGAAGAGAGATGACCCTGTCGGACAGACGAACCCTCCGTGCTTCGGACGCCAGTGCAAGTGTCACCGCTCGCATCCTCGGTGACGGCCGTTAGCAGTGTCCGGCGCGAGCGGAGGTGCGCCGAACAGCACGAAGGGTGAAGCCGTCTTGGCCATGCCTACCCAGCCCCGTCGCCGCCCTAACGTCATGACCCACGACATAAGCAGTCATACCGGATGGCAGGCGACAAAGGGTGAGCGCCTGTTAGCGGCCGCCGCCCGGCAAGGGCGACCAAGTCGGGCGGCGCGCCGCGCCATACGGCAGGAACAGGAGGTAGGCTGCGTTGGTTGTCCCACCTGGGGTAGCTGCGCGCTGCGGTGCGGCTGGCAAGTACCGACTGGCCTCCACGTCCGCTCTCCGAGCAGTCATCACCCTGGCCGGGCTCCTGGCGGCCGTCCTTGTCCTGTCCACCACGCCAGCAGAGGCGGCGACGCTGCCGGAGGGCTTCGCCGATGAGACCGTCTGGAGCGGCCTGACCAACCCGGTGAACATCGAGTTCGCCCCCGACGGCACGGTGTTCGTCGCCGAGAAGGGCGGCGAGATCAAGGTGTTCGACAGTATCTCGGACACCAGCCCGTCCGCCTTCGGTACCGGCCTGGCCACGGCCGTGCACGACTTCTGGGACCGCGGGCTGCTCGGCTTGGCGATCGACCCGCAGTTCCCCACCCGGCCCTATGTCTATGTCCTGTACACCTATGACCACGTGCTCGGGTCCAGCAACCCGCCACCCCGGTGGGGCGATGGCTGCCCCAACCCGCCCGGCGCCACCGACCAGGGCTGCGTTGTCAGTGGCCGGCTGTCCCGGCTAACCGCCGACTCGACCGGCAGGCGGATGGTCCCGGGCAGCGAGCGCGTCCTGATCGAGCACTGGTGCCAGCAGTTCCCGAGCCACTCGGTCGGCGACCTCGCCTTCGGCCCCGACGGCGCCCTGTATGTGAGCGCCGGAGACGGGGCCAGCTTCAACTACGTCGACCACGGCCAGACCGGCAATCCCTGCGGCGATCCCATGGGTGGCGCCGGCGTCGGCGACGACGAGGGCGGCGCCCTGCGCTCCCAGGACCGGCGCACCTCCGGCGACCCGGTCACCCTGGACGGCACGGTCATCCGCATCGCCGCGAATACGCTGGCCAGCCTGCCGAGCGGAACGCCCGCGTTGACCAGCAACGCCGGCCGGATCATCGCGACCGGGATGCGCAACCCGTTCCGCATCACCACCCGACCGGGCACTAACGAGGTCTGGCTCGGCGACGTCGGCTGGGGTACCTGGGAGGAAATCAACCGGATCCGACCCGGCGGCGCCGTCGAGAACTTCGGCTGGCCCTGTTACGAGGGCAACGATCAGCAGCCCGGCTACCGTGACGCCAACCTCGCCATCTGCAGCAACCTGGCCTCCAGCCAGGTCACCAGGCCGTACTACCGGTGGCAGCACGGTGGCCCCCTGGCCGGCAGTGGCTGTGCCGGCGCGGGGTCGGCGGCCGCCGGGGTGGCCTTCTCCGACCCGGCCGGTAACTACCCGGCCGCCTACGACAACGGGCTGTTCTTCGCCGACTACACCCGTAGCTGCATCGGGGTGATCCCGACGGGGTCCGGCGGCCTGCCTGATCCGGCCCAGGCCCAGGTGTTCGCGACCGGCGCGTTCGGCATCGTCGAGCTGGAGATCGGCCCAGACAAGAACCTGTGGTGGGCCGACCTTAGCGGCTATGTGCATCGGATCAGCTACACCGGCGGCAACCAGGCACCGGTGGCCCGGATCAGCGCCAACCCGACCAGCGGCCCGATCCCACTGGCGGTCAGCTTCGACGGCAGGGGGTCCAGCGACCCCGATGCCGGCGACACGATCGCGTCCTACGCCTGGGACCTGAACGGCGACGGCGCCTTTGGCGACGCCACCACCGCCACGGCCACCCACACCTACACCACCCCCGGCGCCTACACCGCCAAGCTGAAGGTGACCGACAGCCGGGGGCTTGTCAGCGATCCGGCTTCGGTGACAATCTCGGCGGGCAACTCACCACCGACGGCGGTCATCGACGCCCCGACACCGACCCGTACCTGGACCGTCGGCGACACGATCGGCTTCTCCGGCCATGCCAGCGATCCACAGGACGGCACGCTGCCGGCGACCAGGCTGTCCTGGTCGCTGATCCTGCACCACTGCGCCACCTCAACCGACTGCCACATCCACGCGGTCCAGGACTTCAACGGTGTGGCCAGCGGCTCATTCTCGGCGCCCGACCACGAGTACCCGGCCTGGATCGAGCTGCAGCTGACTGCGACCGACAGCGGCGGGCTGACCGACACCGCCAGCGTGCGCCTCGACCCCCAGACGGTGGACCTTAGCTTCCAGTCGAACCCGACTGGACTGCAGCTCACGGTGGGCAGCAGCGCCGCTACTACACCGTTCACTCGCACGGTGATCATCGGCTCCCACAACACCATCGCGGCGCCCCTAACCCAGGCCCTGAACGGGACCAGCTACGAGTTCGTCTCCTGGTCCGACGGCGGCGCCGCCCAACACGACGTCATCGCCTCCGCCACCCCGACCACCTACACCGCGACCTACCAGCCGGCTCCGACCGGCTGCACCTCCGGCCAGTGGAAGGCCAGCTACTTCGCCAACCAGACACTGTCGGGGACGGCGGCGGGTGAGCGCTGCGAGGCGGCGGTCGACTACGACTGGGGCCTGGGGGGCCCGACCGGGGTCGGGGTCGGTCCGGACAACTTCTCGGTCCGCTGGGTCGCGACCCGTTCGTTCGCCACCACCGGTAGCTACACCTTCACTGCCACCGCCGATGACGGAGTGCGGGTGTATCTGGATGGCACGCTGGTCATCGACCAGTGGAAGGACCAGTCGGCAACCACCTACACCGCCTCCCGGACCGTGACTGCCGGCAACCACGAGGTCAAGGTCGAGTACTACGAGAACGGCGGCGACGCCGTCGCCAAGGTGGCAATCGCGCCATAGTCCTCGAACGCCAAGGAATCCAGGGCACCATGGAACCCACCGTGAGAGTGAGGCAGGACTAGCCGAGCGGCTGGAAGGCGTGCTCGAACTGGCGGGCCAGGCGCTGGGAGGCGTCCCACTGGCCGGCGGGGAGGATGAACTCGACGTTGTAGCCCCAGGTCCGGCCCTTGACGTTGATGTGGCGGACGTGGACGCGTCGGCCGTCCCTGACGGCCTGGTACTCGAACACGACCGCGGGCCGGTGGCCGGCGTAGGTCTGGTCCTCCACGTAGCGGACCTCGCGGAAGCCGGCGAGGTTTCGCCGCGCCCAGGCGCGATAGTCCCGCGAGGCCTTGGGCAGCGGGGCGGAAGGGTTCTGGGAGCGGACGGTGAACACCCGCCTGGCGCCGCCTTGTTCCTCCAGGACCGCGGCGTTGTAGCGCTGGCGGGTCCGGACCCGGAACCCGGGCGGGACGCCGACGCGGTTGTTGCCGGCCCGGTTGGTGAACACCCGCCACCCAGCCGGCAGCCCGCCTGGGGAAGCGACCCTCGTGGACGGTGTGGCCGCTTGGGTGGTGGCGGGGTCCTTGCGAGTCGACGGGGCTGGCCGGGTGGTGGCAGGCTCCCTGCTGGTGGACGAGGCCGACCGGGTCGTCCCGGTGCCGCCACTACGCATGCCCCTGGCCGAGGCCGCTCGGTCCTCGTCGGACTCGACCCGGGCGCTGGCGCTGGTCGCCGGCGGTGCCGCCCGGTTCTCGCCCGCCGGGTCCGGCCGCAAGGCACTGGGGAGCCAGGCCAGCAGCAGGCCACCCATGACCAGGAGGGCAAGTACGCCAGCCGTCCATCCCCGGATCGGGCGGCGGACCGGCGGGGCCGGTGGTAGGACCGGACCCCTTGGCGGCTGGGCGGCAGCCGTTCCGGTTGAAGGCTCCACCGTCGGCGCCCTGGCCGGGTCGGACGCCGGCGCCTCCAGCGGGCTCCTCCCGCCCGTCGCCATGGGCGCCACCGGCGTCTTGGCGGGTTGTGGGCGAGAAGAAGGTGACCGGGTGGGTGAGCGTGGGATGGCACCGCCAGGTGCTTGCGTCGAAAGGAAATCAGAGGGTGGGGGCGCATGAGCCACATTGACCAGCCAGCGCAGCCAGATCCGGACCTTGGAGGCGGGGAGCCGGTCCTCTGGGTTCTTGGCCAGCAGAGCCGTGAGCAGCGCCTCCAACGGGCCGGCCCGAAGCATCGGCCGTGGATCCTCGTCCACCACCGCGGCCAGCGTCCGGACCAAGGTGCCCTTGTCGAACGGCGGCTCTCCCTCGACGGCAAAGAACATGGTCGCGCCAAGCGCCCACATGTCGGCGGCAGGGCCGCTTGGCCTCCCTCGTGCCTGCTCCGGGGCCATGTAGGCGGGCGAGCCGAGGGCCAGGGCGGCCGCCGTGAGCTGTGGGACACCCTGGAGTGGGGTGACGCCAAAGCCGGCCAGCCGCACACCACCGTCTCGTCGCACCATCACGTTGGCCGGCTTGATGTCGCGGTGGACGATCCCGGCGCTGTGGGCGGTCTCCAGCACACTCGCCACCTCAGCGCCGATCTCGGCTACTCGCCTCGGCGGTAGCGGCCCCTCGGTCCGCACCAGATCCGCCAGGGTAGGGGCCTGGACGAGTTCGGTGACGATGAAGATCCCATGGTGGTCGGCGACCACGTCGAACACGGTGACCACGCCGGGATGGTTGAGCCGCGCCACGGCTCCGGCCTGACGGAGCACGGATGCCTGGGTTGCGCGACGCTCCGGGCCGGCCAGCCAGGGCGGAAACAGTATCTCTCTGACCACGACCTCCCGCCCAAGTAGCGTGTCCTGGGCGTGCCAAACCCTCCCCAGCTCACTTGGTCCAAGGCGAGTCTTGAGGGCGTAGCGGTTGGCGATGACACGATCGGCTGCACCTACTGCCATGTCGTCCGCCTACCCACTGGCAAGGCCACGAACCGGCATTCCGGCCCGGACTAGCAGCGCGCAAGCGCCCACCGCCGATGGCCGCAGCGACTGGGACGGCAGGTGAAAGGCGGGACGTGAGCATCCGTGGCGTGAGGTTGTGATGGTATCGGGAGGAACGCTGGGCCATGTGGACATCGTGGTCGGACCCGAGGGGGCCGACCATCATGTGGCCGAGGCTGCGTGCATGGCTCCAGACCCGCTCAGGAGCGGGCCGGTAGGAAACCGTCGGGGCGGGAGACTTCAGGCCGGTGACCAGCGGCTCCAGGTGCGGGGCGACGGATCGCGGCCGCCTGGCGACAGGTGCTGCAACTAGACCACCATCCCCGCGCTGGATCGCTTCGGTCAGCTGGCGTGCCGTAACGCGAACGGCTGCTCCAGCGCTCTTATCAGGAAACGCCCCCTCGATTCTTTCGTCCGCCCCCTTGTGCTGTGCTGTTCCCCCAACAGCCGGCACCGGCCCCAGCTCCTACCTCCCCGGCCCGGGAGGTGATGCCCCTTCCACCTCGCTAAGGATCCGGACTAAAGCCTGGTGTTGTTCGGTGCTGGTCTGCGCCAGCGGGCCACTGTCGTCCGGTAGGACGAGCCCACCGGCTCGGCCGGGTGGCCACGACACCATGCGAGCAGTTGGCGGCGCTCCCAGGGCGCCTGTTGGTTTCAAGCGACGCGACTTCGGAGGATATAGCCAATGGCCGCATTCGTTCTGTTCGTCGTGGCGGTGGCCGGCGCGGTCGTGGTGGCTGACCTGGTCTGGGAGAACACCGCCGCCGGCCAGGTCACGGTCTTCCACCAGACCTTCATCGGCTACCCGGAGGGCTGGCTGCTGGCGACCGCGGCCGGGCTCGGCTTTGTCGTGGCCTTGGTGCTGGTCGCCTCGGTCAACTCGACCAAGGGACGGCGTGCGCGCCGCAAGCAGCTTGCAGGTCTGCGGCCTGGCCGGGAGGACCAGGTGGTTGCGTCCGAGCCGGACCATGGTCGCCTGCTGGATGCGTTCTTCGGCCTTGAGGAACCTTCCCGCCAGCTCGGCGGGCCGGCCAGGCCGGCCGATCTCTGGGGCGAAGGCCCGGAGAGTCGAGCCGATGACTCCCAAGGCTGGGTTGCACCCCAGCCAATCCAGCCCCCCGCCGAGCCGCTCGACCAGCAGGTGAGATCGGCCCACGTCAGGGAAGAAGGCTGGGAGAGGCGAGCGGAAGATGATCAGCGCTGGGTCACAGGCGAACGGGTCCAGTATCCCCCCGAGCCGCTGTATGAGCAGGCCCGCCGGGCCGCTGGGCTGGGCCAGGACTGGGGCC
>Ga0307416_100002246_pt1 | contig 10993 bp, 7 predicted proteins | sample DK1Cmetagenome_2_FD_203821 | JGI IMG/M metagenome (GOLD analysis project Ga0307416, IMG submission 203821) | Maize rhizosphere microbial communities from greenhouse at UC Davis, California, United States - DK15-C-3 | ecosystem: Host-associated > Plants > Roots > Rhizosphere > Soil | place: USA...
CAGCTATCAATAGGTTAGGCAATGACACTAAGCGCACTTTGCCTGAGACGCCGAGGGAGCTGCGGCGTGAACAACGCCAAGAGCGACGGTTGGAAGCGAGCACCGGTCAGCTCGCCAAAGAAAAACCGCCTCAACAAGCGCCGCAGCCGGCCTCAAGGCAGCCGCTGCAGCAATCGGGTGCCGAGCGGCAACAGCAACTACAACAGCGAGGGCAGCAAGAAGGCGTGTTGCGCCGGCAACAGCAATTCGAACGTCAACAGCAGCAGCAACTAATGCAGGAGCAACAGAGAGCCCAGCAAGCGCAACGCCAGCAGCAACTGCAGGCTCAACGGCAGCAACAACAGGTGGCGCAGCAGCAGCAACAGGCTCAACGACAGCAACAGCAATCGGGGCAACAACGGCACACGTCAAAGCAAGCGCAACGATAGCATAGCAAAGCGTTGGTCGAACTTATGTTGAGCAATTCTGGCGCGAGCAGCGACGGTGTGTTGGTGTCGATGAGAATAAAGGCGAAGATGCTTACTGCATATTGATGTCCTGCCGGACCGCGAAGCTGATTTCCCCGTTTATAATGACACAGCCTCAGCCGGCTATTTACTTTTGGAACGCATTTGACGAACAAAAACGATTAATCCTGCACCTAACAGCAATAGAGTAGACGGTTCAGGAACCGCTGCGACCTCTCGGCAATTTCCTACGCACGTAAACGTCAGGTTCGAGATCTGCCCAGTGACGGTCCTAGTGTCACCAAATTGAGAGGTGGCATCGTATGACACTGGATCGTTGACCGAAAGGTCGAAGGATCCGAAACCGGAGAGGGTTGTATAATTGAGGGTTTGGATAGTGTTGTCAAAGTCGATGGTTAATAGACTATTGTTCCCGATGTTACTCGAATTTCCACTCCGGGAAATCGTTCCAGAGATATCAGCAGTGAACTGCGCGGGACTTTCCGCTACGCTGGGATCAGTAAAGGTGATTTTTAAGATAAAATCAGTGTTGAAGTTTTCGACGCAATTGTTGCCGCTGCACACGGTAAGAGTGAATTGCCCGAGATCTGTCAGGCTCGTCGAACCTGGACCTGGCGCTACATCAACGTTTGCAAAGCTGCCGCTTGTGTAGGTAAGAAACGTGTCGATTGTCGTCGGCGCGCTGGTCGCTGTGTTACCCGAGAATGAAATTGCCTGCGCTGTTCCACCGAAGCCGAGCACTGCGATTAGCAGGCTTAAAGCCAATGTAATAGTTCGTGTTTTTCTCTTCATTAGGTGTCTTTCTCCATCCGACAAGATTAGTTCTGCTGGTTTGGTAAGCGATATTTCAAAATGGCTCGATGGATTGATACTTTTCGCCCATCAGCTAGCACTCTCGTGTGGCGACAGACTGATGGAAAACGATCGATATCTTTTTTTTAGGACGACGGTTGTTACCATGAGTGAGATCGGAACATAGACAATTGTTCCAAGCATCGCCCCCACAACCTCTAGCAGATCCGGTCGTTCGAGCGTCGCGATAACTATTCCAATGATGGCGCCGAGAACAAAACCCGCAGGTATACCGTAAACTACACCTCGCCACAGTAGCGCCCACCAAATCGACAGAACATGTTTACTCGTAAAATCAGGAGCAAATTTCGACTTCGTCATAATTCCGCCTCCTCGTGCTTCTTTTTCTAGTCACTAATACGGGTTAGTAACCGCACCGCGCTCATAAGTTCAGGTGTTACACTGTGCAGCCGATTGCATTTGAGTACGGGTAGCAGCACGGAGTGTGCCGGCGACGTTTGCGGAATGGTAAATTCGAGCGTTGCAGATACTCTGGTCGGTTCTGGTACTGCGGGACGATAACATTTTTCTAGCGCTGAAGTGTCTTGCCTAAAAAAATACGGCAATTCTGGCTGCGGCTGAATGGCACCTCAGGATTCGGGCGAGATTGCCGATGGCTTTGAACCCGGAACGGGGGTTACTGAACCGATATCGGAGCGCGCGGAGAAACTCGACAATACTTCATAGCGCCCCTAAACGCGGTTACTCGGCAGCCAAGGATGAATGAGTTACTCTAGATGATGGTCAATTATCGTGGCCGAAGCTGCGCCATTTGCGGTGCATTCCTCGGGTCCCGTGTATCCATATAAATGGTGCGGATCCTGCGATAATAGAATTAACTGACGGCTGATAAGTTCCAGAAATGCGCTATTCACTGCTAGATCTCTCGAACACACTGCCGAGGGTTTTTATCTTCGCGTAACCCCACAAAGCTCGGATGCCGCAGATGACCGTCTGGAGTCCACTCCGTGAACTCGACTTGTGCGACGAGCTCCGGCTTCAGCCACCGGCAGTTTTGCATCTCACTACTGGTGATTGCCCACTGGGTTCGTCGTTTCTCTGGCAGATTAGCAAACGGGCAGCTCGTAGTCGCGCGCCCGCTAAAGCGCTGGTAAACGTTCCGCCGCAAATGAGGCACAAAGCCGTTTCGCACCTTCGCGACAAACTTCAAGTCAGAATCATCGTAATAACCGACAATCAGTGAATCGAAGGGATTACCCGGCGTATATCCACCGATGACGAATTCCTGAGAGCCGTTGAATTTGTGTTTCACCCAACTACCGGTGCGTCGCCCAGGTTCATAGATAGAGTCTTTGCGTTTGGCAATTATGCCCTCCAACTCCAATTCCTTCGCTACCCGGATAATATCCGCGGGCTTGGCGTCGACCGGCATTGAACGGAGCACCGGGTATTCCACCTTCGTAAGTGATTCGGCGAGAAACTCGTGCCGACTCTCCAGCGGTAGTTGGAGCATGCTGCGCCCACGATTGACGAGTATGTCGAAAGCGTAGAACTGAATGTGCGCACTTTGAAGATTATTCTGCAGTGCGTTGAAAGAGATTCGGCCTACATCATCCACAGCAATTAATTCACCATCAATGAGAGTGTCCGCCGGCAGCTTTTCGCAGGCGCGGGCAATCTGCGGGTAATGTGCTGTGAACACAATACCCCGCCGCGACCAAAGCGTAACAGCGCCGCTGCGTTTGGCGGCAAGGCAGCGATAGCCATCAAATTTGGCCTCGTAGAACCAAAGCCCATCGTCCGGCAGCTCGCGCACCGCCGCGGCTTGCATCGGTTCGACAAATTTGATCCGCGCCTTGGGCAGCGAGTCAAGATCGACGGCCGACTGTCGTTTAGCTGAGATATTTTTCTCCCGGCTAGCCCGGTTGCTATGCCAGACCGCGTCTTCCGCACGGGCGATTTGCGTCATTGAGCGCTTGGTCAATGCAGATGAATCGTCCAATTTGGTCGATAGCCGCTTCATCGGCGCGCCGCTCTTGAGCAAGTACCACACGTTATCCTTGCCGTCCCGAGCCTTGCCCTTGACAAGAATCCACTCTCCGCTGAGTTTCTTGCCACGAAAATTAACGTGAAGCTTTCCTTGCCAATAGTTTCCGTCGATGACCTCGTAATGACCTATGTCCCAGACCATAACCGTGCCGCCGCCGTATTCTCCCTTGGGAATTACGCCTTCGAATCTTGCGTAGTCCATGGGATGATCTTCAACGGACATCGCAAGCCGCCTTTCCTTGAGATCATACGGGGGCCCTTTCGGCACTGCCCAAGATTTTAGAGCACCATTCATTTCAAGGCGCAGATCGTAGTGAAGATGACTGGCGGCATGCTTTTGAATGACGAACAGTTTGGACGATGATGGCTGGCTTGGTTTTCGCACCGTCGGCGCCGGTTCTGAGGTCTTACTGAAGTCTCGCTTCTGACGATAAGCGTCCAAAGCGTTGGTCGATCGCGTGCCGGCGTGTTCACTCGTCCTCAAATCCAGAAATGCCTGCGGCAATTTCTGCTTGAGCTTTTGCATTGCAGCAAACTTATCGCCGATTTTTCTTACTCGTTTGAGCGCGGCATCAGGCTCGAAAAAAAGTCCGTGAGAACTATTCTTTTTCAGGGCTATACGCATCTCATCCCAACTCACCGGCATCGCGATAAAAGGTCGTGCCGCTTTCGCTCGCAGTGAGTAGACCGCAACCGTCGATTTATGTTCCGAGTTTTGGCTCCAGTCGACAAGGACTTTCCCTTTACGCTTAACTTTGGGCATTTCAGATACGACTAGATCGGGATGTTCCTTCTCTAGCAACTGGGCAACACTTTTGGCGAATGGCTGAGTGGATGCGTAAGTCACGGCTGTGTTCAGCGGCACGTGTAAGTGAACGCCCTTGGAACCGGACACCTTGACGAATGATTCAAGATTCAGCCGGTCCAAAACATCTTTGAGCAGTAAGGCGACTTCGCAAGACTTCAGAATATCTGATCCCGCTCCTGGGTCGAGATCGAATACAACCATCGTCGGCTGATCTATGTGCGGTGCTCTCGCTAGGAACGAATGAATTTCCAAATTCGCCAGATTAGCCGACCAGATCAGCGTCGCCACATCGTTGATCAAAATGTAATTGATGAGCGAGTTTTCGCTAGTGCGCGGGATTTGAAACTTTTGGATCCAGACCGGCGTATGAGATGGAGCATTTTTTTCGTAAAAATGCTGGCCGGTAATCCCGTCCGGATAACGTTTTAATGTAATCGGCCGGTCTTCGACATGAGGAAGTATGTAGGGCGCGATACTGTTATAGTAGTCAATAACTTCAGCCTTGGTGAAGCCGGTCCCAGGATACATAATCTTGTCAAGATTGGTGAGGACGAGCTGTTTACCGTCGATCTTTGTCGTATTAGACGCCACGCTTCATTTCTACAATTTCGCCGATTCAGGCGCTAGCCCACGGCAGCGTTAGCGGCTCTGATTCTCTGATAAACGTATCGAGTGCGGAGCCTAGCGGACGCATTACGGTGCCACGTGCGCTCATCAGGATTCGGATAATGTAATCTCGTTCAGATAAGCTGCTGCGTTGAACTGATGGCGCGGTGGTTCCGCCTGACAGCGCAGCGCGGCAATGGCATTTGGATTGCGGTTCTGTTGTCACGATGATCAACCATCTATTGCCAACACCATCACTGCGCTGGTTGCGATTCGTTATCCTAGGATTTTGTTTTGGACTCCGCTTTACATAAAAGCTGCAGTCGCTCCGGGCGCTGACAATCACAAGTTACTTTCGAACGCAGTGGCTGCGCTCCGTAACGGCCTGGAATAAACATGACGCAGAAATGATCTTAGAATGTTTTGGACCCGACGTTGTTTTGGTCATGCCCACCGGAACGTCGCACGCGCGCGTGCTGGCATTTGCGAACGGCTGCTTAATGAATCGAGCGGAAAACTAAAGGATAGTGTACTGAGCTATGCCGTCGAATCGGGCTCGCTGGAAAACAACGATACTGCCGTCGTGAAGGAAAGATACCGGCTTGAAGGTGTAAAAATTTGGATTCGAAAAAGCACCTGAGGGAGGGTTCGTCTTCAGCCACAAAAAAGATCAAGGACGCTGTATGATCGAGACGGCCGAGCTGCTTCGCAACGCTGCCGAGTAACGTCCCGGAGATTGCGCGTCGGACGCCTTGGTCGCGTGTGGGAGCGCCGTTTTATCACCGGAAGGCTGAGCTAAGAAATCTAATAAACATCACCCCTCATTCCACATGGTTAATGGCCTCCCTCAAAGTTGCGATGCCTAACTGCTGAGCTGAGCGGCTACGGCTCATTAATTCGCGTCTTCGGAAGTTTACCTGCTTCCACACCGTTACCTAGGAGCGGGAAGTGTTTCAGTCCCATTGCTGGAACATGGGTCCCAGTAATGAGACCTCTTTTTGTATTATCCCTGAAAATATTATAACCAGTTTTGCCATCGCTTGCCTTCGATTTCCGTTTCGTTCGTTGCACAGTGCAGCTCTAGATTTGGAACATCAGTTGCTTTCTATGTCTCGTCAGTCGACTAAAGGAGAGACAAATTGAATCAAGCGATATTGGATCAATTAACACACGACTCGGCAGTTCAAGAGTTTGCCTGTTGCTTTTGTCTGCATTCAAAGTGCGGCGCTTGCGTTGAACTATCTTCGAGTGTCCTCGCCTGTTGCAGATGTAGGGGGAGAGCGATCGACCGACTCTCTTCGCTCCAAGCACATCAATATGCGAATGATCGGACGGCGAGCTATATGGACGAGGTAGTTCATGCAGAGCACGGGGTAGCGAGCAGGGGAGAACCAATTCAGGATATGACTTTTGTGTAGTTACAAGCCAGCATTCAGAGTAGTCTTCAGCTAAATTATTCAGGTTCTTTCCGCAAAACTCGTGCTGACGGCCGGTAAAACTCCTTAGGCGCCTTTTTCGCAGCGCGATGCTCCCGGCGCCTGTTATGACTATCGTCGCCAGTGAAAGACTAATAAGGGCCTCGATCAGATCGAGGGTGCTACGTGCGATCGAGAATCCCGCCACGCCGACACCGCCGAAAATAAATCCCCACGCCGTTAATAGTCTTAAAGCCACAATTTTCCAGGTGCGGAATCGTTAATTAGGAAATAAACCTCTGGTGAAGGGCTGATCGCGCGTGGTACCAGTCGCACCCACGACGCTGACCCATTCAACCATGCTAGCAATTTAAAGACTGATCATGTGAGTTTACCCGAGCCGTGAAATATTTTTAGAGGTGTGACGTTTTTCAATGTCAATGAATAGTACAGCGACAGTCCTTAATAACATCAACGGCTCGGACATGCTCCAATTCGAAGCTGATGACTCTCTATTCTATCATTCCAGCTCGTGGAATTAAAAACTCGGGGCTTTGTGAACCGCTGTGTCGAAGCTAACCTGACCAGTATGGTTGTCGGATTAACTCCGCATGATCAGGCGATCTTTCTAGTGCGCCTCAAGTTCAATCCATCAGCTTACCTCTCCCCATTAGTTATTAATTTAATGCGTCCTCTAATTTTCGCATTTCGAGGATCACAGATGTCATGACATATTTTGGCCGTCTTTCACAGTTCGGCACACTTACTGCACGTCAGGGGTTATGAAGAATTAATCCGAAAGGAGGAAACTATGCGCCGGATAATTTACGCTGCTCTGATGCTGATATTTTTGGGTTTAAACGTAGCCTGCAATACGGTTCACGGCCTCGGGCAGGATGTTGAACGTGCAGGCGAAAAGACTCAGGACGCGGCCGACTCAGTCAAGAGGAGATTGTAAGCACTGTCACTGGTTTGATACCGAAGCTGAAACGTCATTGGTCACGGGAAGCGTCGTCGAATCGGCAATTCCGTCGCTTCATCTGTGTCACTTCTTCGACACAAACCATAATTTTTAGAAAGGCAATTCCCAACTCTGGAACAAACCGCTAGTGCGCCGATAAAAATTCGACGCCCATGGATCTGCTAAAACAAGGAGGTTTTTTATGAAACGAAGTTCTTTACTAGTCACGGGATCAGTGTTCGTCGCCGCATGGATGAGCTCCGGAGTGGCGTACTCGCAAGCGCCTCAGACAATTCATCCCGACGCATCGCCGAAGGGCGGATCACAGTCGGAACGAACCGGCGAGTCCGATGTTCCACTCCCGAAGGGTAGTCCATCTGCTGGCACGGTAGAGACCGGCAAGAGTGGCAATGTAACTGCCAAGCCCAACACCTCGCTCGGCGCTACCCAATCAGCGCGTGACCGGGAAACGAGTGTTCCTTTGCCTAAAGGCAGCCCGGCTGCAGGTACGGTCGAGTTGGGTGCTGGTCGTAGCTCCATGAGCAACATCAAACAGGCGCAACAAGCCCTGAAAGACAAAGGGTATGACCCTGGTGCGGTTGACGGCGTCATGGGTATGCGCACGAAAGAAGCCATAAAGTCTTTTCAAAACGCGAGCAGCCTTCCAGTAACAGGTACCCTCGATGCGGCAACATCGCAGCAGCTCGGCATTGGTGGTTCCGGGAGCGGCATGAGTAAGTCGTCACGTAACGATACGCCTTCCAGTAATACCACCGTCGGCAAAGACACCGATCAGCCCAACTTGCCGGCGAAAGGCAAGTAACTCAAATAAAAAACCCCGCCAGGAGGACGCCGACGCTTTAGGCGTGCCTGGCGGGGTAATATGATAATGCGCTCGCCAAATCCCCACTTGCGGCAGTTTTACTCCGTCATTCCGCTGTTGTTCTCCTCAGAGCAGTCATTCGGCCAGCATGTAAGATAGTTCGATCCTGACCGATATCAGCCTAGACTGAACGGGTAGAGTCGAGGCGTTGAAGCGTCATCGCGCTCGTAAATCCGAGAAACACATTGGGCGAACGCTTAGCACGCGGCAGGTCGCAGTCGGTGCGAGTAAGATGTTCGTCTGACACTTTGAAACGAACAAAGTGGATGTTTATGGTTCTCGTAAGATTTTACCCAAACCGATCTCAATGATCATACGTGTGGCGAGATAAAGTCGGGGCGCGATGGAATCGAGCAAGACGTACTCAGCACTATCGGAATGTTCGCCAAATCCGAGCAACCCCAGGCGCTCCAAAACAGGCGCGCGGGTATTCAGGGCCGCAAATGCCGCATCAGTACCACCGCCCTCGGGTTGGTCGTCTACCACTAACGCTTTGTCAATCTCGCGATAGATCGCCTGTGCATGCGTTGCCAGGATTTTCGCACTGGAGCTTGCCTCAAGCGGCGGCCGACGTCGTTCGAAGCTAATTTGCACTTCCGAGTCTGGGAGTAATTTGTTTTTGACGAGCTCGCGTATTTTAGTTTCGACGTCCGCATAATCACTTACTCTCAATACTCGTACGTCGGCGCTCGCTTGCGCACTCGGAGGGATCATGTTGCGAGTGACGCCCGCATTGGCCATTGTCCAGTTTAATTTTGTGCCGATCGACGGGTCGGAAAGGCCGCGGGTTTGAAGAATTTGATGCGCAAGTTCATAGAGTGCATTTACGCCTTTTTCTGGCGCGAAACCGGAGTGCGATGCACGGCCTTTGACGGTCAATGTCACCGCTGCAATGCCGCTGGTCGCCAGCGAGATTTTGTCCGCATCGACGCGCGAGGCTTCGAATGAAAAAATCGCGTCATGGGACGCGCCGAGTTGGGTAATTACAGTGCGTGATGCCGGCGAGCTGATCTCTTCGTCCCCATTAATCAACACGGTAATTAATCCATAATTCCGAAACCCCAGGGATTTTAAAATCGCCAGACTGTGGAGAATCATCGCGATTCCCTGCTTATCGTCGGCGATGCCGAGTCCGAATGCTCGATTTTCATCTATACGGAACGGCTGTTCGGCGGCCGATCCTTGCGAATACACCGTGTCCATATGGGCGAGCATGAGAATGCGCGGCGTGCCCTCGCCGGTGAACTGCGCAAGGACCATTCTTCCCGGAGTGGCCGGCGTATCGCTCATTCGATAAGTGTCCGCGCCCGGCTCTATAAGTTCAACTTTGCCGCCTAGCGCGCTGAGTTTCGCGGCGATGTATGTCGATATCTTGTCGAGCCCTTGTCGGTCTCGACTGCCGCTCTCGATTGACACGAGTTCTTGAAGGGTTTCGAGAAAGGCGGATTTTTCCTTTTCAGCGAGTGACCAAACCGGTACAGCGGCCGCGCCAAATAGAAAAGAACTGTGACCAGTGATCAAATAGAATGTGATGCCGACGGAGACAAACAACCGGGTGCGTTTCATGTGCATTAGCGAAAGAGTTTTCATTAGCGTCACAATCCCTCGGATATGACTCACCCCCAAAATAACATTTAATTTTTCCTCTTTGTCTTCACTTACAGTATTGCCCGTTCGCCGAGTGTTTACGCTCATCGCGGCGCGGTCAATGTATTCACAAATTTTCGTTTGTTTGCAAGTCTTGTTTACTCACCCAGAGAAGTTCTGAAGCGGTGCCCTTTACAATGCTGGGAGCCCGTTCGATCCTCTTCGGCTTGTGGAACTCTTTGATATAATAAAAGCCATGGAAAGGATAAATGAGAAAATCGTCGCCTTTTTGGATCCTAATCTGATTGAACCAGATGCTAAACAGCAGCTTGACAATATTTCCGAGCTTCCATTCATTTTTAAACACATCGCTGTCATGCCGGATTGTCATTTGGGTAAAGGTGCCACAGTCGGTTCCGTTATCGCTACGAAAGGCGCGGTAATTCCTGCGGCGGTCGGAGTCGATATCGGTTGCGGCATGATCGCGGTCAAAACAAAATTCCTCGCTAAAGACTTGCCGGATAATCTTGAGAAACTTAGGACGGGTATCGAACGACGAGTTCCACTCGGTGCCGGAGTATTCAATCACAAGCTTACCGACACGGTCAAAAAACGGATTTCACAACTTAAAAATAAGGCTAAGCAGGATTACGAGATCGTCGATAAAAAGTGGATGGAAGCACTCGGTTCCTTAGGCTCGGGTAATCACTTTATCGAAATATCACTGGATGAATCGAATCGACTCTGGGTCGTTCTTCATTCGGGTTCTCGCGGGATCGGCAACAAGCTGGCGATGAAGCACATTAGAGTCGCGCAGAAACTTATGGATCAAAAATCAATTCAGTTGAAAGATCGAGACCTGGCATTTTTATCGGAGAATCAGAGTGAATTTAATCAGTACATAACGGATCTTTTATGGGCGCAGGATTTTGCGCTTCTGAATAGAGAAGAAATGATGGACAGAGTCATGACCGAACTCTCCTACTTATTTTACAAAGAGGATGGTCATCAAAAAGAAATCGAGTTGGAGCGAATTAACTGTCACCACAATTTCACGCAACGCGAAAATCACTTCAACGAGGATGTATGGCTTACACGCAAAGGGGCGATTCAAATGAAAGCCGGGCAAAGGGGTGTCATTCCGGGCTCGATGGGTACTCGGAGCTACATCGTTTCCGGCCTCGGGAATGATATCGCGTATCACTCGGCTCCGCATGGTGCAGGGCGGAGATTCTCCCGAGGTGAGGCGCGTAGACGATTCAATATGGAGGACTTTAAAAAAGCCATGGCAGGTATTGAATGCCGACATTCGGCGAAGTTAATCGACGAATTACCCATGGCCTACAAAGACATCGATGAAGTGATCAACAATTCGAAAGAACTCGTACGAGTCGATCACACGTT
>Ga0307416_100002247_pt1 | contig 10988 bp, 9 predicted proteins | sample DK1Cmetagenome_2_FD_203821 | JGI IMG/M metagenome (GOLD analysis project Ga0307416, IMG submission 203821) | Maize rhizosphere microbial communities from greenhouse at UC Davis, California, United States - DK15-C-3 | ecosystem: Host-associated > Plants > Roots > Rhizosphere > Soil | place: USA...
GACGGGCGACGAGCGCCGCGTAATCGTGGTCGGGCACGAAGCAGATCTCCTGGCTCTCGGCCTTGTCGGCCACCGTGAGTCCCAGCTCGCGTGCGTGCTCGCGGACCTCCAATTTCGTGAGCTCGCCAACCGGGAACCGCGCGTCGGCCAACTGGTCCTGCGTCAGCCCAAACAGGAAATAGGACTGGTCCTTCGTCTCGTCGCGGCCACGGCGCAGGCGGAATTGACCCGTGAGGGGATCTGTGTCGACGCGTGCGTAGTGACCGGTCGCGACGGCGTCAGCGCCGAGCCCGCGAGCGCGTTCGAGCAGCGTCGCGAACTTCAGGTCGCTGTTGCATCGCGCACACGGCAGGGGCGTCCGTCCGCGCGCATACTCGCCGACGAAATTGCCGATGACCTGCCGCTCGAACTGCCTCTCGAAATTCATGATGTAGTGCGGAATCCCGAGCGTCCTGGCGACGCGGCGCGCGTCGTGCAGGTCGTCGAGCGAGCAGCAGCTCCCGAAGCCCTCGCCGGATGCACCCTCGCGCCGGTCGTACAGCTGCATCGACACGCCGACCGCTTCGGCGCCGCTGCGCAACACGAGAGCGGCAGCGACGGACGAATCGACTCCGCCGGACATGGCCACGACGATACGCATCGGACTTTTCAAGATGTGGGGGCCGGCCGGCTCACACGCTGACCGCCGAGCGGGTCAGGCGGCGAAGCTTTTCGACGGCGGCGGGCAGGACGTCCAGTACGCGCTCAATTTCCGCCTCGGTGTTCCCGCGGCCCAGACTGAACCGCAGCGAGCTTTGCGCGCGCGCCGCGCCGAGGCCCATTGCCTTCAACACGTGTGACGGCTCCAGGGTGCCGGAGGAACAGGCAGACCCGGTGGAGACGGCAATCCCTTCCAGATCCAGCGCGATCAACAGCGACTCCGCCTCGACCCGCTCGAAGCTGATGTTCGTCGTGTTCGGCACTCTTGCCGCGGCCGTGCCGTTCACCGCGGTTCCCGCGACGCGTTCGAGGATTCCCTGCTCCAGCCGATCGCGCAGCACCCGAAGCCGCTCCGCCTGGTACTCCTCCGGGCGGCTCGCGATGCTTGCGGCTACGCCCAGGCCGACGAGTCCAGGCAGGTTCTCTGTGCCGGCGCGCCGGTTTCGCTCCTGACGGCCGCCGGTGAGCAGCGGCGCCAAACGCCGGCCCCGGCGGATCCACAGGGCGCCCGTACCTTTCGGCCCATAGAACTTGTGACCGGCCAGCGACAGCAGGTCCACGCCGAGCCCATTCACGTCCACCGGAATCTTGCCGACCGACTGAACGGCGTCTGTGTGCATCACTGCGCCGTGGTCGTGGGCAATGCGTGACAGAACCTCGATTGGCTGTACCGTGCCGATCTCGTTGTTCGCATGCATCACCGACACGAGCGCGGTGCGTTCGGAGATGGCGTTCGCCAGCGTGTCGGGGTCGACGAGCCCGGATGCACCGACCGGCAACATTGTCAGGGTCCAGCCACGCCGCGCGAGCGCGCGCCCCGTGTTGAGCACCGCCTCATGCTCAATGGCTGTGGTAAGAATCTCGCACCGCGCGCTTCCTTCGAGAGCGCCAACGACCCCCCGGATGGCGAGATTGTTGGCTTCGGTGCCGCTGGCGGTCAGCACCAGTTCCGAAGGGGAGGCGCCGATAAGAGTAGCGACCTCGGCGCGTGCGGCCTCCAGGGCGGCGCGTGCTTCCTGCCCGAAGGCGTGCACGCTGGAGGGGTTGCCGGTGAGATCGCGCATGGCGCGCGTCACCGCGTCGACCACGGCCGGGTGAGGCGGGGTCGTCGCGTTGTGGTCGAGATAGATGCGCATGCGCCTGTGCGAGAGATCTTAGCATCGCCGCTAACTCTCAGCAATAAAACGACTAGACAACGTTTAGGCCAGTCCATATACTGGCGCGTGCCGGGGTTCCCCACAACGCACACGCACGCGCCCAAGAGGGAATGGACGCCCTGAATCTGTCAATTCGCCCAGCGGAGGAGTAGACATGTGGAAACGCGATGAGGCGGTCAGACCCACCGGTCAGACTGCCGGGACACCGGCGCCGCCTCCGGCGACGCCTGCGCCGGCCCCTGCGCCAGCCGGCATCCGGTCGGACGAGGTGCGTCCGGCGGCCCGAGATATGGTGAACATCGGCAAGTCCGTAGTCATCAAGGGCGAACTGAACGGCAGCGAGGACCTCACGGTCGAGGGACACGTCGAGGGCAAAATCGAGCTGCGGGATCATGTGCTGACAATCGGACCCAACGGCCGCATCAAGGCCGAAGTCTTCGCGAAGTCGGTCATCGTGCTCGGTGAGGTCACCGGCAACGTGACGGCCAGCGAGAAGGTCGACATTCGCGACAACGGCTCGGTGGACGGCGACATCATTTCGCCGCGCGTGGCGATTGCCGAAGGGGCCCACTTCCGCGGCAGCGTCGACATGCAGCGCGCCGGCGGGGGGCGTCAGGTGAGCCAGGTGAAGGCGCCCGAGCCCGCAAAGCCGGCCGTGTCCAGTCCGGCGGCACAGACTGCTCAGAAGATCGGCGTGTAGCAGACTGCGGTGGGGCGGCGTCGTCGCCGCCCGTCACCCCTTCACATGCGCGAGGAGTGGCATTGGCGTCGGAGGACACGGGACGTGGTTTAGGCGGCTTTCTGTCGCGGCTTGGCGGTCGCCGCGTTGGTGACGCCGAAACCGGCGGCCGTTCCGAAGAGCCGGTAATTGCCGCGGCCCCGGCGTACCCCACCAAGGCGCTTCGCAAGTTCCTGTCGACCCTTGCGGGCCGCGAAGCGCCGGTCCTTCTCGATCTTGGCCCGGTCATCGGTTCGAATCTGAACTTTTTCGGCGAGTCGCTCGGGTGCAAGGTCTTCATCGAGGACCTGTTCGCCGATGTCGAACGCCATTTGAAATCCGGCACCAGCGCGGAGCTGCCGGAGTTCATCCGCAAGCGCCTCGCGCATCCGAACGGCAGCATCGACGGCGTCCTCGCCTGGGACCTGATGGACTATCTGGATCTGCCGGCGGCGCAGGCGCTCGCGGTGGAGCTCGTGCGCGTCATGCGTGCCGATGCCGCCTTGCTGGGCTTCTTCGGCACGGCCACTCCGCGCGGCGACCTGCAATACACGAAGTACGTTGTCATCGACGATCAAACGCTTCGGCACCGCACGTACCCTGCCTCGCGCGGGCGTCAACGGGTGCTGCAGAACCGCGACATCATCCGGATGTTCGACGGGCTTCGCGTCTCCGATTCGTTCCTCCTTCAAACGAACCTTCGCGAGATTCTGTTCCGCAAGCCTGCGTACCTCACCGCGGCCCAGAGCACGGCCTGATCGGCCATGGCGCGTCCGCTGATTGCGCTGCTCACCGACTTCGGAACCAGCGACCATTACGTCGGCGCGATGAAGGGTGTCATGCTGACGATCTGTCCGGACGCGACGCTCGTGGACATCTCGCATGACGTGCCGCCGCACGACGTGTTGAGCGGCGCGCTGGAGCTCGCCGCCTGCTATCGCTACTTTCCGCCGGGGACCGTGTTCCTGGTGGTGGTGGACCCCGGCGTCGGTTCACCGCGATATGGACTCGCCGCGGAAATCGGAGACTATCGTTTCGTGGCCCCGGACAACGGGGTCCTGACCGCGGTGATGGCGGAGACGAAGCCGAAACGCATCGTCCAGCTCACGGAGCGGCGGTACGCGCGCGCCACCGTCAGCCGTACCTTCGAGGGGCGCGACCGGTTCGCGCCCGCGGCGGCGTGGCTGGCGAAGGGCGTCGACTGCTCGACGCTCGGCCGGCCCATTCAGCAGGTGCAGCATCTCGATATGCCCGCGGCCTCGGTCGCCGGCGACGTCCTCACGGGTCAGGTGATGCGCGTCGATCGCTTCGGCAATCTGGTGTCGAACATCGAGCGGCGACAGTTCGATTCGTTCCGTCATGACGCGCCGATCAAGATCGAGGCCGGCGCTCATGAGATTCCGCGCGTCGTGAACACCTATGCCGAGATCGATCCCGGGGTGGTGGCCGCTCTCTTCGGCAGCACCGAACATCTCGAGATTGCCCTGAACGGAGCGAGCGCCGCGGAGCACATGGGACTGAAGCGCGGCGATCCGATTCGAATTACGCGTCGCACCTGATCGCACCTGATCGCACCTGTTAGCACCTGATAGCACCCGATAGCACTTGTCGCACCTGATAGCACCCGATAGCACCTGTTGCACCTGTTAGCACCCGTTCTCCCATGATCAACTTCGACCTCACCGAAGATCATCGACTGCTCGAATCGTCGGTCCGCGACTGGGCCGGCCGCGAGGTTGCCCCCCGCATCCGTGAACTGGATCGGGCTCACCGGTTCGATCGTGCGATTCTTCCGGCGATGGCCGAGCTCGGCCTGCTCGGCGTCTGCGTGCCCACCGCGTTCGATGGCGCGGGAATGGATTACATCGCGCTGGGGATCGCCAGCGAGGAGCTGGAGTACGTCGACACCTCGCTTCGCGTCATCCTGTCCGTGCACGTGGGTCTGAACTCGCTCACGCTGCTTACCTGGGGAACCGACGATCAGAAGCAGCGGTATCTCGCCCCGCAGGCACGCGGCGAGAAGATTGCCACCTTCGGCCTCACGGAACCTGCCGCCGGCTCCGATGCGCGCGGCATCCAGAGCGTCGCCATCAGGGACGGGGACGGCTACCGCCTCACGGGCGAGAAGATGTGGATCTCGCTCGCCGATGTCGCCGACCATTTCCTCGTCTTCGCGTGGACCGACCTCGAGAAGAAGAAGCATCGCGATCCGTCGGGCATCAGTGCCTTCATCGTGGAGCGGGGGTTCAAGGGCTTCTCGAGCGGCTCGCTGAAAGAGAAGTGGGGCATCCTTGCGGGCAACACCGGCTACTTCAAGATGGAAGATGTGGTGGTGCCCGGCGCGAACATGGTGGGGCGCCCTGACGAAGGGTTCAAGATCGCCATGTTTGCGCTGGATCAAGGGCGGTTCACGGTCGCGGCCGGCGCGACCGGCCTGATCCGCGCCTGCCGCGACGCGAGCGTCAGCTACGCGCGCGAGCGAAAGGCGTTCGGCGTCGCGATCGGCGAGCATCAGCTCGTGAAAGAGATGATCGCCCAGATGGAGTCGGACTATCAGGCATCGCGTCTGCTCTGGCTGCGCGCCGGATGGCTGAAGAACGTCGGTCGGCGGAGCACGCGCGAGACCGGACTCGCGAAGTGGTTTGCGACCGTGGCATCCGAGCGCGCCGCGGGCGACGCCGTCCAGGTGCACGGCGCGAACGGCTACTCTGACGAGTATCCGGTCGGGCGCTTCTATCGCAATTGCAAAGGCGCCGTCATCTACGAAGGAACCCGCGAGATTCACAAGATCATGCAGGCCGACTATGCGCTCGGCTACCGGACCGATCGGCCGACGAGGTGTGAACTTCCAAAAGTGGAAAAGTAGAAAAGTGGAAAAGTAGAAAAGTAAGTTGATAAGTACTTTCTACTTACTTCTCTACTTTTCCACTTCTCCACTTCTCCACTTTCCACTTGGGTACGTCTCAATGGACACAGACCTCTCCCTTGAGTTTCTCCGCGTCGTCGAGCAGGCCGCCATTGCGTGCGCGCAGACGATGGGGCAGGGGGATGCGCACAAGTCCGATCGCGCGGCGGTCGAGGCGATGCGGCGCGAGCTGGACTCCGTCCCGATCGACGGCACGATCGTCATCGGCGAAGGGGAACGAGACGCGGCGCCGATGTTGTACATCGGCGAGCAGGTCGGGCTGGCGCACGTGTGGCGTGCAGGCGGCCGCGCCGGCGTGGGTCCGCCGCAGATCGACATCGCGGTGGATCCATTGGAAGGGACGAACCTGTGCGCGACCGGGGCTGCAGGCGCGATTGCGGTGCTGGCGGCGTCCGAGCGCGGCGGCTTGCTCCATGCTCCGGACTTGTACATGGAGAAGCTCGTGGTCCCGCCGCCGTCGAAGGATCGCGTGGACCTCGACGCGCCCGTCGCCGAGAACCTCGAGGCCATCGCCCGCTCCCTGGATCGTGACATCGAAGAGCTCGTCATCGTGGTGCTCGATCGTCCCCGCCACGAGCCGTTGATCGCTGACATTCGAAAGACCGGTGCGCGCATTCGCCTGATTGCCGACGGCGATCTGTCCGCCGCCATCGTCGCGGCCGTGGTCGGCACCGGCATACACGCGGTGATGGGGATTGGCGGTGCGCCCGAAGGGGTGCTCACCGCGGCGGCCATGCGGTGTCTCAACGGGGAGATTTTCGGCCGGCTGGTGATCCGTTCGGCGCAGGACGAGGAACGATGTCGGGCGATGGGCATCACCGACGTGCGCCGCATCTATCGGTCGGCGGATCTCGCTCCGGGCCGTTCGCTCATCTTCGCAGCGACAGGCGTCACGGAGGGATCGTTGATGAAAGGAGTGCGGTTCTTCGGCGACGGCACGCGCACCGAATCGCTGGTGATGCAGACGCAGCCGCGTCAGGTCCGGTTCATCGACAGCATCCACGTCAAAGACGCCAGCGACGTGGAGATCCGGTTCTGAAGGACGTGATCTCCCCCGGCCAGGGGTCGCGGAATCTCACCGCACTCACGGCCGCGAGTTTCATCGGCTTTGCCGGCTTCACGCTGGTGATGCCGTTCCTTCCCCTGTATATCGCGCAGCTCGGCGAGCGCGATTTCGGCAGCATCGCGGCGTGGACCGGGATTTCGCTGGGCATCACCCCTGCCATTACCGCCTTGCTCGCACCCGTGTGGGGCCGTCTGGCGGATCGGGTCGGCAGGAAGTTCCTCGTGGCGCGCTCCCTCTTCAGCTTCATCGTCATCATGGCCGCGATGGCTTACGTCGCGCACCCGTGGCAGTTGCTCGCGCTTCGGATCGTGCAGGGTCTGTTCGCGGGATACGGCGCGCTGTGTCTCGCGATGGCCGCGGATTCCGCCCCGAGCGATCGCATCGCGCGGTCGATTGGGATGGTGCAGACGGCGCAGCGTCTCGGGCCGGCGCTTGGTCCCGTGGTGGGCGGCGTGGTCGCGGGACTCGTCGGGCTCCGGAACGCGTTTCTCGTCACGGCCTGTTTCTATGCCGTTGCGCTGGCGCAGCTGCTCGTCCTCTATCGCGAACCCCGCCTCGCCACACACGGGACGGCTGCACGGCAAGCGCGAGTGACGTTTCGCAACGTGCTGGCATTCGAAAATTTCGTTGTGCTGATGGCCGTCATCTTCGGCTTTCAGTTCGTCGACCGCAGCCTCGGTCCCGTGTTGCCGCTGTACGTAGCCGCGCTCGGCGTCTCGCCCGGTCGCGTGGCCTTGTTGTCGGGCCTCGTCTTCTCGATCCTTGCGTGCGGTGCGGCTTTTGGCCACCACCTCGGCGCGCGGATGCTCCGGCGCCGGACGGCTCGGGCGATGATTGGGCGTGCAGCACTGATCGCCGCCGCAGCCGTTGCGCTATTTGCGATTGTTCCCGGACCGTGGACGCTCGCCCTTGCGGCCGCGGTGTTCGGCGTCGCGGTTGGATCGGCAATGACGTCCGCCTATGCGGCGGCGGCGGCGACGATGCCGGCGGAGCTGAGGGGGACGGGGTTCGGCCTGTTGACCAGCGCATCGCTCGTGGGGATCGCCGTCAGCCCCATGATCAGCGGCTTCGTCGCCGCGACGGACATGCGCATCGTCTTTCTGGCCGACGCGGTGATCCTGTGTATCGTTGCCCTGAGCGTGCGGCACGTCATGGTCGACAGCCCTACACCCGCCGCGGCGCCGACGATTGAAGAATGTTAAACAGGTGCTAGCAGGTGCACCGGGTGCTAGCAGGTGCTACCAGGTGCGGCGGGTGCCATCGGGTGCTAACAGGTGCGAAGGGTGCTAACAGGTGCGAACGGGTGCTAGCACCTGCCGCACCTGCCGCACCTGCTAGCACCGGTTGGCACCTGCCGCACCTGCTAGCACCCGTTAGCACCTGCTGCACCTGTTAGCACCTGGTATTAAGGTTCTTCGCGTTTCTTGTGCTTCCGTTGCCTATGGGGGCGCAGCCGCTTGTCCTCGTGGCGGCCGCCGATCTGCCGCGGCAGGGGGACCCGGATCTTCGGCGCCGAGCGGCGTTTCCTGGAGACCGATCGACGAGGCACGGGTGCATTGTCGCACGCACCGTGAAGACGAGAACACGCAACTAACAGGTGCTAGCAGGTGCGGCAGGGTGCTAACAAGTGCTAGCAGGTGCGGCAGGTGCTAACAGGTGCCAACAGGTGCTAGCACCCGTTAGTACGCTTTAGTACTTTCGTGTTTCCCTTTTCGTGTTTTCGTGGTGGAACAGCCTGACGTTACGCCTTCTGTTGATCCGCACACGCCGGATCCGGAAACGATTTCCCTAGCAGGTGCGGCAGGTGCTAACAGGTGCTAGCACCCGTTAGTACGATTCAGTACTTTCGTGTTTTCCGTTTTCGTGTGTTCGTGGTGGAACAGCCTGATGTTACGGCTCTTCGTTGAGGCGCACGCGCCGGATCCAGAGACGATTGCCACGGCAGCGGCGCACATTCGCGCCGGCGGCGTGGTCGCCTATCCGACCGACACCCTGTACGGGCTTGGCGCCGATCCCCGCTCGTCGGATGCAGTTCGGCGGGTGTTTGCGATCAAAGGCCGCCCGGACGGCAGGCCGATCCCGCTGATTGCGAGCGACACCGCATCGGCCGAACACGTCGTCGGCTTCACGCCCCTGGCGCGCCGGCTGGTGGATGCGTTCTGGCCCGGGCCGCTGACGCTGCTCCTTCCGGAGGCCGCACATCGACTTGCGCCGGAGGTCCTGCAGGGCCATGCGCTCATTGGAATCAGGGTGCCCGAGCACGCGGTCGCGCGAGCCCTGGCTGCTGCCGCTGGCGGCGTGCTTACCGCCACGAGCGCCAACCGCAGCGGTTCGGAGGCGACCGACGATCCCGCAAAGATCGCGCAGCTCGCGGTGTACGGCCTGGAGGTGCTGCTCGACGCCGGCCGCTCTCCGGGCGGACTTCCATCGACGATTGTGGATGCAAGTGGAGCCGCGCCCGTGCTCGTGCGCGCGGGAGCGGTCCCCTGGGGACGCGTGCTAGAATCCACATGAGTACGGACTGACTCTCCTCCCGCCTTCCGCCTCCTGCGGATGCCTGCCTTGCGAAACGCACCCATGGAACGCGCAGCTCTCGTCGGCCTGATTCTCGGGCGGGAAAAACGCCTGCGTGCGGAGCGCTCCCTGGACGAGCTTGCCGGCCTCGCCGAAGCCGCGGGAGCGACCGTCGCCCTTCGCATGATGCAGGAGCGCGCGCGGCCCGACCCCGCCACGTTCCTCGGAAGCGGCAAGATGCGAACGCTCGCGGTTGCCTGCGACGAAGCCTCGATCGACGTCGTCGTCATCGACCATGAGCTCTCGCCGGCACAGCTGCGCAACCTGGAAGATGGCCTGCAACGGAAGGTGATCGATCGGACACAGCTCATTCTCGACATCTTTGCGCGCCGCGCACGCACGAGGGAAGGGAAGTGGCAGGTCGAATTGGCCCAGTTGCAGTACTTGTTGCCGCGCCTGGTCGGCGCGGGAACGGCACTGTCTCGTCTTGGCGGCGGTATTGGTACGCGCGGCCCGGGCGAGACGAAGCTCGAAACCGACCGCCGGCGCATCCGTCAGCGCATTCACCAGATCGAACGAGAGATCGAACAGGTCCGCCGCCGGCGAGCGCAGCTGCGCGAGCGGCGGGGCAAGCAGGCCGTGCCCACCGTCGCGTTGGTCGGCTACACGAACGCCGGAAAGACGACGTTGTTCAATCGGCTGACCGATGCGCACGCCGAAGCGAACGATGCGCTGTTCGTGACGCTGGATCCGCTCGTGCGCCAGGTACGTCTGCCCGATCGTCGCGAGCTCCTCGTCTCCGACACCGTCGGGTTCATCGATCGCCTGCCACATACGCTGGTGGCCGCATTTCGCGCCACGCTCGAAGAAGTTCGCGAAGCGGACCTGATCATCCACGTCATCGACGCCGCCAGTCCCGAACGTGAACGTCACGTGGCCGCCGTCCGTTCGGTCCTCGGCGAAATGGATGCGGCGGAGGTCGAGCGGCTCGACGTATACAACAAGATCGACCTTCTGACAGGCGAAGAACTCGAGCGCATGCGAGCGGCGGACCCGGCCGCGCTGTATGTCTCGGCCCACCGCGGCGACGCCGTGCAGGAACTGCTGGAAACGGTCGCGTCGCGTCTCGCGCTGGACGTCCGGCGTGTGCGGCTGGAATTCGACGGCTCGACCGAGGACGGACGTGAACAGATTGCACGCGTGTACCGTCATGCGCGTGTCCTGCAGCACGTCGCGCAGAACGGACGGGTGTCGATCGTCGCAGAGGTACCCCGCCGGCTGCTGCCGCGCCTGTCGGCGGCCAACGTGGCGTCCGCATGATGAGGATCCCCGTCTGGGCTGTTGGCCTCGCTTTGGCGCTCGCGTCGGCATGTGCCGCGCGCGTGGCCCCTGCGCCGCCGCCGCCTGACTTCCCGAAGTTCCCCGATTTCGTGTTTCCAAGTGCACCGGCGGCCGGTCCAGCCGTCGCCGAACGTCAGGATCGCGGATGGCGTTTTCTGCAGAACGGAGACTTGCGCAGTGCCGAGCGCGAGTTCTCGGACCTCCTGCAAGGCCGGCCGAAACTGGCGCCAGCGCAGACCGGTCTGGCCTACGTGGCCCTCGCTCGCGGCGAGCCGGACGATGCGGCCGAAGAGTTCGATCGAGCGCTCGCGTGGCAGCCGTCGTATGCCCCCGCGCTGGTTGGACGCGGCCAGGCGCTGCTCGCGCTCAATCGATCCCAGGAGGCCCTTCAGGCTTTCGAGGCTGCTGCCGCCGCCGATCCGACGCTCGATCTCGGCTCGCGGATTGCCGTGCTCAGGCTGCGCGGAGTACAGGACCGGATCGGCGAGGCCCGGCGTGCTGCCGAACGTGGCGACCTGACTGCAGCGCGTGAGGGGTATCGCACGGCCATAGCGGATTCTCCGGAAA
>Ga0307416_100002250_pt1 | contig 10982 bp, 20 predicted proteins | sample DK1Cmetagenome_2_FD_203821 | JGI IMG/M metagenome (GOLD analysis project Ga0307416, IMG submission 203821) | Maize rhizosphere microbial communities from greenhouse at UC Davis, California, United States - DK15-C-3 | ecosystem: Host-associated > Plants > Roots > Rhizosphere > Soil | place...
GGTTCAGGGCGCATGGAGTTCGAGCTGACGAAGCCCCTGGCTATGGCCTCCTTAAGGAGCAGCCAGCGGTAAAGCGCCGGGGGGGCCAGATCCGGCATCTGCACCTCGACACTGCGTGCGGCGAGCACCCGGTTGAGCAGCTCGAAGTCCTCTTCGGAGTGCATCACCTGTACCGGTCGCTTCTTCCCGCGTTGCCCCTTCGGCTTTGTCACGCCGGAGACAAAAGCGCGATTCGCGCGCCCGCGCAAGCGTGTTTGATTTTGCTTTACAGTCATAGATAGTGATGTACTATGTTAGAACTCCTATGACAACTACAATTGACGCACCCCTCCAAAAATTCGTCTTCGACGGCGACAACCTTGACGTGCTGCACCAAGAGGACCGCGTGCTCATCGCGGTTCGTCGGGTGTGCGATGCGCTGGGGGTCGACTTGGCGAGCCAGTCGGTGAAGCTCCGCTCGAAGGGTTGGGCCTGCGTTGTGATGAACACAACGCAGCTCCCCGGTGACACGCAGCGTCGTGAGCACATCTTCCTCGACCTCCGCTCCCTGCCAATGTGGTTAGCGACCATAGAGCCGAGCAGGGTGGCGGAGCATGTGCGACCCAAGCTCCTACGCTACCAGCGTGAGTGCGCAGACGTGCTCGCGGACCACTTCCTGGGTCGACGTGCGCAGAGCGCACCTCTTGACAAGCGCGTCACTGATCTAGAGGAGCTCGCGGTCACGTTCGCGCGGACGATCGCCTCCCTCACCTCGGTGGTCGAGGTGACTGTGGATACGGTCGGGGCGCTGGCCGACAAGCGGCTCCGCCGAGCTCCCGCGGCTCGACCTGCTGGCCGACAGCCGACCCCCGAGGCCGAGCGCTTCGTCGAGCGTTACCTACAGATATCCCCGACCGAGGAGGTCGAGGCCTCCGCGCTCGCCGCGCTCCTTACCGCGACCGGGGTGCGACACAGCGAGGTCGTGGCAGTACTCAAGCGCCGCGGCTGTCGCAGTGTTTCCGCGCGTCCTCGCGCCGGTGGAGCATCGCGGAGGGTTTGGATTGGATGCCGTATTGCCGAAGGAGGAGTATCATGATGATGACTGTTGCGCAACTGATAGAGTTCGTCGAGCCACGCGGAGCGTGCGATTACGCATTGAGGTGGCTCAGGTCTCTCCCGGCCGATATGCCGGCAGAAGAGGCCTACCAGATATGCCACGACGCCTATTGGATGCTCTGGCTGGCCGAAAAGGTCGACGTAGAGGATGCCGGTCGCACGTTTGCGATGCGCGCTGCCCGCGCGCTGCTGCCGCACCTACGGGGCGAGGTCGCTATCGCGGCCGAAAAGCTGGTCCGCCTAGCGGCGGAATGCCAGGAGGAGCGCACCGAGGAGCGGCGCGCGGCAATAAAGGCAGAGCTGGATGCTCAGCGTCGCCTGCGCTGGAGGCTCAGCCCGCCGGACTGGTTTGCTTACTCGGCAGCAAGAATTGCGTGTCGTGCAGTAGCCTATAACGACCCCTACGGGCACCACGCGATCCAAAATGCGTACATGGACCGCGGCATTGGCATTCCCGACCCGGCAGAGATGTTGCGTGAGTGCGTTCCTTGGGGCGCGATCGAGGACCGGATAAATCGGCAGTGGGTGGGGGAGTTCCGGATTGAGCAGGTGGTGATATGAGCACCGAAAGTATGACTGTTACACAATTGATCGAGTTCGTCGAGCCACGCGGAGCGTGCCACGACGCCCTGGCATGGCTTGGGTCTCTCCCGCCCGAGATGGCAGCGGAGGAGGCCTACCAGCGATGCAACGTAGCCGAATGGGTGCTCTGGCTGGCCAAAAGAGCCGGGCTCAAGGCTGCCCTTGGCAATTTCTCGATACGGCGAGCGATACAGGCGCGCCTCGGTCACGACGCGCTCGACTATCTACCAAGCAAGAGGATTGCCGACATGTTCCGCGGGCACGTGCCTTGGAGCGCGATTGCTCCGCATCTGGTGACTCGAGGTGGACAATGAACCCCACGCCGTTATCGAAATATCTTAAGGACCTAGGCGCCTGCGATCCTGCATTAGCGTGGACAACCTACGGGCTCTGGATCACGGCCCGCGACCTGTGGGCGCAATGCCACCGGGCAGACTGGATGCTCTGGTTGGCCTGTCGTGTTGTGGTTGAGCCGAAGCTCGTTACCAAGACTTTGCTTTTATTGGCTAGGCGTTGCGTCCCCGAGCTTGCTGAGGGCCACAGGGCAATCGCCAAGACCATCATTGGGCTGGTGCGCCAATCGCGCGGGGACTTGCTGCCCGGGGCGTGCCTTTCGATGGCGCATCGCTGTGCGGAGGAGCTCGTGTCCAAGAGCGCGGGAGCGCCGAGAGCGAGCTGCGCGGCCGAGGCGCTTCGGCGCGTTGTCGTGCACGCATGGCAGGCCGAGTCCAAGCATTTCGTGGATACGAAAGGCGAGGATCCGCTCCTCGAAATGTGGACTCTGCTCAACATGGCCCAAAGGGTCGTCGCATCGGCGACGGGCGCCATCGGCACAAGCCGAGCGAAATATGCCGGGGCGGCTGTCCGCAAGCTCATCCCATGGAGCGCCGTCGCTCCGCTTCTGCCGGCGCACATTCGAGGTGGGCAATGAGCGCGTGGCTAGGCGTGCTGCCTGCCGCTCTCGCCGCCGAGCTCAGAGAGCGAGGGTGGGCGGAGCCGTGCGAGGCGGTCTTTGCGTATCTAGCGACCTTTCACCCGGCCGCTCTCGCCAGGCTGATTGAGGATGGCGCATTGGAGCCACCGGATCTGACCTACGCGGCGGAGCGCCTTGGCTCCGTGGATGACAGCGCGGCCGTGCGTCGCGCGCTTCGACCGCTCTTGCGCCATCGGTGCGCGACGGTGCGCGAGGGCGCTATCTACGGGCTCGAGCGGCACCTGGATGGTGACCTGGTGACCAAGCTGTTTCGCATGGCCATGGAAGACTCGAACACTGCAGTCAGGGAGGTGGCCACCTTGGTCGTGCGGGAGTTCTTCGAGCGTGCTGTCGAGGGGACAGGTGACCAATGAAAGTGACCATCGATTATATGAGGCGAAGGATCGGCGAGGACGGACGGCCTATATTCCCGGAGAGCGCCTGGGGAGTGCCACGCCTGACCCTCGTTGAGCCGAGCGCCGAAGAGCTCGACCTGCTGGAGTCCGTAGCCACCCGCCACGGCACCTCCGTCTGCCGCACGATTGATGCGTCGGGGCAGTCCATCTACCGGCTGATGCCGGCCAAGGAGGAGCAATGATGAGACACCGGCTCGACGAAGGCGATATCAAACTGGCGATTGACCTCCTTTGCGTGCGCCGCGGGCTCGGGCACGTTGAGGACATTCGGTTCGCCGCCAACAATGGCCGCGTCATTGCCTATGCCAAAACGGAGGATAGCGTGTCGCTGCGCGACTTGCACCCAGAGCGCATGGCGGCGGCCGAATTCTTTCGGGAGTGTGTGTGCTTCGACCCAGCCGTTTGGACCGCGGCGTCCGCAATGCAGGCCGCGTTTCGGGCGTGGGGCAAGGCACGAGGGCAGCGGGTCTCGATCCGCGCCTACCCCCCTGCCCTGCGCGAGCTCGGGTGCTATCGGCATTTCAAATGGCCGCGCGACCGGCAGATGGCCGTTTGGATCGGGTGCGAGCTCACCACGTCGGGACTCGAGTTTGCCGCGAAAGGAGGTGCGCGTTGACCAAAGCGGCGAAATGCAGGTATCGCATTGCGACAACGGGCGGAATCGAGCGTTGCACCGGCTGGGTGCTCGGGATCTTGGGGGCACGCAGAGGGCCGGCGGGTTGGGAAGTCACCCATCTCCCGACCGGCGTTTGCGTTGCAGTGTATCCCAACAAGGCTACTGCAATGGATGAGCTCGAGGCACTGCACCACCACGGCCTGCCGTGGTGGTGGGAAGAGTGGCTCTCCAAGTGTAAGCGACTACCTTCGGAGGAGCCTTGATGCCGCGAAAGGAGGTGCGTTATGAGAGCAGACATAACCGAGCGTGGCGCGGATGTGCACTTTGTCCAAGTTTTGGATCCGCAGCCACCGGAAGGCACTGCGGAGGTGATCGATGGCGGAGATGGGTGGATTTACGCAATGCCTACTCTGCCCGGCGATGCGCTGGCGTGGTGGCAAACAGACCTCGTGCCGTACCTCGATGGCGGCGTGTGGTGCCTCGGGGAGCGGCCGCCTGAGGCCCGCGTACGCGGTGAAGATGTTTGCCTCGTCGTCAAGGCGAAAAGGAGGAGATTATGAGCACATGGTCGATGCCGTGGACTGGCGAGGCGAGGCTCAATTTCGATGACATTGCGGCACAGGTCGCACTGGCGATCTACGGGCGCCCTATTGAGAATTTGAGCGAAGAGGAGCAGCGTAAGGTTCGTCGCGCGGCCGGTCTCGCGGCAGCCGAAACGGTGAGAGCGCTGCATGAGTACGTGACTATCCAGCGTCGGGCTTTTGACGCCAAGGAGGCGAAGTGATCCACCTCCCTCGCGCCAATGCCATCACCGTTTTGCGAGCAGTCTATCGAGGAGTGGACTATCCCCGCTGTTTTGGAGGCGGGGGCGTGCGCCGTGCGTATCGACCCAGCGACGTACGCCGCGGAGGTCCGCATGGCCATGCAGAGCCCCAGGGCACGCCGTCTGGCCGTGCAGATCCTCGCCTTACGCTAAATACACAAGGAAAGGGCTCTTTTTTATGGTGAATGAATATTACATTAATGGGATGGCAAATTCGGCCGCGGCTGTACTGACAGACAGTGCGACGACCAAGGATGCGAACCTCGTGCGAGACCAGCCGCTGTCATGCGCGGTCGCGCTCATGGCCAGGCTCACCGGGATGAGCTTTGGGGAGCTCTGGGTAAGCGCAGCGCGTGCGGATGCGCTTGCGGAGGCTCGCCGCCGATGGGGCGAAGGTGCGTATGCAATCGAGCGCCCCAACGATCCGCCGGAGAGCCGCTTTTTCGTCGGCCCTCCTGGCGGGATTTTTGGTGCCGCTGCAGCGGGGCATAATCAGGGGGTTTACGGCATCGGTGCCACGTGGGGCACCGCATTCGCGGATGCTGATCTGCGCGCCTCGGAGAGACAGGATATGGGGTCGAGCGCCGTCGTCGTCGACGAATCGGGCGCTCGCCTTTCAATCCGAAATGAGTGCGAGGGCGTATTTTTGGTGGTCCAGAATGACCCGTGGACTTCCGACGTGCGCCTGGACCGAGCGAGCGGCGAGCGGCTCATCGCAGCGCTTAGGGAGCATGTATGCCCGGGAGCGGCCTACGGTTTCGCCGGGAGATGCGAGGTCGACGCGGAGATCGGGGGTGGGCACCTAACCTTTGAGCTCGACGGCGACAAGGTGGCGGCGAGAATCTCCTCACCTGGCGTTTCCTCCACAAAGACAATCGAGATCACCATAGGCAGCGAAAGTGCCGGAAGGCTAGGAATCGAACTCCACAAGCTCGTCGGCGCGCCTTACCGCAAGGGGGACCGTGGCGACCTGGAACGCATCAATGAGCTGATGACAGAGCTCGACCGCGCGAAAGCGGCGACGGCCGAAGAGGTGGAAAGGCTCCGTACCCAGCTCGATCAAGCCCACGCGCTTCTGGGGGCGCAGCGAGCGCTGCTCCGGCGGCACGTGGAGCCGGCGATTACCTTTGAGGCAGCCATGCTTTCGCGAGATATGGTGTCGGAGGCACGTGATGCTCTCGATGATATCTCGGTCGCAGCACTCGACGAAGCGCGCGATCACACCGCGCAGCTCGAGCAATTGGATGAGGAGAGCGGGGCGCGCCGCGCCGGACTAGCGGATGTTGCGGATCGCGCCGGCGACGTCGCGCGGGCTCGTGACCAGGGCATGCGCGCTCTCGTGACCATTCGCCGGACTATCGATGATGTCATTTCAAGGCTCGGTTCATCCGCGTGCGCACCCGAGCGCGCCGAGACCGCGGCCGCGATTGCCGAGCAGCAAGCCGCGGCGGTCGAGAAAGCGAGGGCGGCGTGACAAGCGACGACGTTTTTGCGCTGTTCGAGGCTGGAAAAGGACTCCGACGCAGCCTGGATGCCTTCGAGGCAGCGGAGGGCACCGATGGCTCGTAAGCCTGTCGCTGAGCAGCGGCGGCACTGGGAACGTGCTGCCCGGGTAGAGGTCAAGCGCGCCCTCGGGGATGTCGCCGTCAAGGACACCGTGGTCGCGCGTGCCGCGCTCCGCATGGTCAAGTGCGGCACGCTGATAGCCGTCGGTCCATTCATCGAGGCAGCCTTCGGGCGGTGGCCGTGGTTCGAGTGGTCTCAGCGCGCTCGTTCCGCTCCGATGCCTGGCATCCCGCGCCTGGTACTGCATCGGTGGGTTCCCGGTGACAATTCGCGCGAGGGTGCCGTAGGATGATGGGCTCGTATCGGGGTCTGAAATAGGGCTCGACCCTAAAGTAGGTCTCGTAGGGGCCCCAGGGTTACTCCTGGGGCCCCTTTTTATGCCTACGACGCGCCGCCGTACACGCTGGCCGTGATGGAGCTGTCCGCACCCTTCCAGGTCAGCCGGGCGAGCGCCCGGGCATAGAGCCGCCTGATCTCCCTCGGCTCCGAGGCCATTTCGACCACGTACTCGCCGAGCCGGAGGGTCGCGAATCCACGGGTTGGCTGCTCGGCCCACACACCCTTGCTTCCGAGCGGTGCGACCAGGGCGAGCTCCGCCCCCTCTTTATCGCCGAGCATGTTGTAGGGTTGTAGGCCATCTCGCTCGAGCAGCGGCTCGATGATCCAGGGTTGACACTCGGGCAGTTGCTCTAATGCGCTTAGACTCTTGCTCATTTTGGTTCTCCTCCTTCTCGTTTTTCTCTGGCCTCTTTGCACTCGGCCGCGCTTAAGACCGGCGAAAAAAGTACACTCAGCTCTCGATGGTACTTCTGAAGTTGGTCGACCGTCGCTCGTCGCGCCGGCTTTGGTCCGGAATAAAATCCCAAGCAATACTGCATCAACTCGATGAGTCTCACCGCGTCGGGCTCGCGCAACGCGGGCCCCCACGCCTCCGCCAGGTCCAGACCGAGCTCGGCGCGCCACGTGTCCTGCAGGCGCTGCTCGGCGAGACTCCCTCCGCCGTACCCCCCTAGGTGTGGGCATGAGAGATACCTGCGCACGAGCTCCGCTACAGTGTCAGCTACTTCGGACATTTTTTTGACCTCCTACTTACGAAGACGCCACCCCCAACGAAACCGATCGCGGGGACCGAAAAAAAACTATGCCCGCTTGGCGTGCACCCTCGGCGCGGCACCGAGCACATCGGCGGCGAGGTCGACGGCGCGGTCGATGGCGCGGTCGATGGCGTGGATATCGCCCGCCGCCACGGCGCGCAGCAGCGCGATCGCGCGCTCACGCGAATCGCCCACTACAGCGCCCACTTGGCTTGTAACATTGCGATTTTGCTCAGGTTCGCTAGGGGCTTTTAACCCGTAGGTCCAGGGTTCGAGTCCCTGTCGACCCACTGAATCATTTCCGCCACTTACGAGCGATAGTTGAGGTTTTTTCGAGAGCGCGGTGGGCAGTTGAGGTGCCCACGTAGTGGCGCGCGACGCGGCCTTGAGAGCTCCCTCGGCGAGGTGAGCGTACCTCATCGTTGAGGAGATAGACCGGTGCCCCATGTACTCCCTCACCTCTTCAAGGGTCCACCTTCGCCCCCACATTCCCGACACCAGGCTCGAGGCCGTGGTGTGGCGGAGATCGTGCCAGCGCAGGTGGCGCTCAATCCCCGACGCGCGCCGATACCCGCCAAAGCGATCGACTTTGGTCACCTTCTTATCGGCCTTTTTGGATGTGAAGAGCGGCGTTTTGCCGACCGCCATCCGCGCGCCCGTTGGGCCCGGGAACACGAGGCCGAGCGGGTTCGCCGGCGCGTACTCGGGCAGCACCTCGAGCCACCGGCGACAGACTACGACCGCGCTCGGCGGCAGCCACACGCGCCGGGTTCGACCATTCTTGGGGGGGAGCCCCTTTGATCCGAACCGCACGAAGATGTGAGGCTCGGTGCCGTCGACCTGCAGGTCGCGCAGCTCGAGATTAAACTGCTCGCCCTGTCGAAGTCCGGTCAAAAAGGCAAAGCAGATCATGAGCCGGTGGACCTCGGGGATGTATGGGCACGAGGCGACCGCGTGCTGCTCCTCGGCTGTGAGGTAATCCCACGGCTCCTCAATGTCGCGCTCTGCCTGCGCACGCCGGAGCGCTGCCAGGTAGCGTTTTGCGACCGCGCTCACCGGATTGGAGCCGAGATGCTTAGGGATGGCCGCATCGACAGCTTGGCGCACGAGGCGCACAACCTCGCTTATCGTTTTTGGTGACAGTGGCTCGGGAGTATGATACGGGGTCGCCCCCGTTTTGCACCGGAGCTCATCGAGCCACGCGGTTACCTCTCCCTCAGAGAGGAGCGAGAGCGGCATGCGACCGAGCGCGGACCCGGATACGTGAGTTTTCCATCGGCTTCGCTCGTCGCGGATCGACCTCACCCGCTCAATCGTCTCGCGGCGATCGAGCCACTCGGCGCCCCACGCGTCGAGGGTCACCCCGACCACACCGGCCGCTTGCTCCAAGGCGGCGGCTTCGAGCGCGAGGGCCTCCTCTCTGGTCTCGCAGGTACCGATGCGTACCCGCGAGCCGCCTACCGCTATCCGCACGAGGTAGCGGCCATTTCGCTGCTCCAATCCCATGGCTTGCTACGGTAACACACCGCCGCGGCGAAGGCTCTTGGTCGCTCGAGCGCGGGCAAGCTCCGAGATGACCGGCGGAGGCGTGTCGGGCGTGTGGCGTCGTCGACGGGCGCCACGCTTGGGGAGCTTGAGCTCGGTCTCATCGCGCTCCTCGGCAGCCTCAATGAGGCAGGCAAAGGCTCTGAGGAGCCTGGCGAGCTCGTGACGGGTAAGCGGCGTGGCTGCGGCAATCAGCATCCCCAGCAATCCTCGCAGCAATCGTCATAACAGTGATCCGCGAGATAGCGTCCGGCCTTCTTTGCGTTAGCGTCAGCCTCGTTGCAGTCATCATGCCTATTGCACGTCCGGCGTTCAGCGGTTTTTTTTTCGGCCAACGGTTGTTTATCGTCGCTCATTTTGCAGTCTCCCGGCTCCATGAGACTTATTTATTGGCTTTAGAGCGGGTGGTTTTCGCATTGGCGCCACGGGCTCCTATCCCCAGTCTTCCTCTGTCGACGCGCCGCCGTTGCGAGTCCTATTTTGCGGCGCCGCATTGTGCCCGCCGCGGGCGCGACCCTGGCCCGCCTCGGCGCTCCCACGGGGCGATCCGCACAGCACGACCTCGCGCGCGTGAAGTTCGACAGAGGATCGTTTTTGGCCCTCCTTGTCTTCGTATTGCCGCGTGCGCGCCTCGCCCGACACAAGCACCTGGTCGCCCTTCGACAAGACCTTCGCCAATCCTTCAGCGCGGTCGCTCCAAACGACGCAGTTGACCCATTCGGTATGCTCTTGCGCGGCTCCCTGCCCATCCTTGCCCGCGTACGTCGAGACAGCTACCCGGAAATTAAGGACTGCGGTACCACTCTGCGTGTACCGAAGCTCCGCGTTCGCAGCTAAATTGCCTTTGATTGTCCAATTATTATACCCGTTGCTCATTGCTCGTCCTTTCGGAATTCCTCGAGAGTAACATACGGCGAGCCCTCTTTAATGGCACCGACCGCGCGGAGCTCACCCAGTAGCGCTCTCTCCATTGCCGCCCGCTGCCCAACCTCCGCCGCCGCACGAACGCCACGGGCGAGCGATGTCTTGCTCGCCGACACCTCCACAGCCTCTTTGGCTGCCTCGGGCCCGAGGTGGCGCTCTACAACCTCGGTCGCGCCGGGTACCTCGAGATCTACCCGCTCCCTGCCCTTGTGCTCCACGGGGCCGTAGTACACCCCCGGCGTGACCTCGACCGCGCCGCGCTTAACCAAGTATTCGCGCATGGCGCGCTTGATATGCGGCAGGCCCTCCTCAATAAGGGCCACGCGCTCGCGCACGCTCCGAAGGTGCTCGTCGCTCCTGATCGCGATCCCGCCGAGCGGCATAGGCAGCTCCGACGGCCTATCGACGGCGGCTAGAGCGCCCCGAGTCGCGGGACACCGGGAGACCATTGGGCAGTATAGGTCTCGACAGTGCATCCCGGGCCGGGGCACGGACGGCTCCTCGATCTGTCTGCGCCGCAACTCCATGAGCTCGGCAGCGATCGTGTCAAGCTCCCACGTGGTGAAGTCGTGGGAGCGCATGATAACCCCATCCTCGTCGACGGCACCTATCGAGGCACGCGGCGCCCGCCCAAGCAGTCGATAGACCGCGAGCGCCTCCGCCCGTAGCTGTGGAGAGTCCCGTGGGTGTTCGTAACGAGCGCTTCGCCCCGTTTTCCAATTGATGGCCCACGCCTGGGCCCCCTCAACCAGAAGGTCGATGATGAGGATCATCTCATCCGGCCCCCTGCGCGACCTGTCTCGCACCTCTCCTCGAGCGGCGCATCGAGCGTGCATGGTCATTACGTCGTACGCAATCGCGACCTCGGCCCGCACACAGGCCGTCCTTCCAGCCTCGAGCACCACGCCGCTAATGTGCGACACGTACATGGGGAGCCTCTTTGCATCGGCCTCGCTCAGCCCGTGAGCGTGAGCTGCTAGGGCGTAGATAAGTGGCACCACATCATCGCAGTCGATACCGAGGTCGCTCGCTATCTGGCGCTCGTCGAACCCGGGCAGAAGCTCGGCGCACGCGTGTACAGCACGGCCAAAAGCCGCCGCCGGTGAGTCGCCGTCATCCCACGGATGATCACTTGTCCACGGGTAGAGGCAATGGGCCGCTAATCCGACTCGGGATGCAGAGGGGAGGCGCATGTCAGAATGGTACCTCTGTCCCTTCAGTGGCTTCGAGCGTGGCTCGCCTCGACTCGTAATGGGCCTTTACCGCCTCAAACTCGGGCCCCGACATCCGTAGGTCGCCCTGGATTTTTGCGACTCGCTTTACAAGCTCCGGCAATGTATTGCATAGG
>Ga0307416_100002251_pt1 | contig 10981 bp, 9 predicted proteins | sample DK1Cmetagenome_2_FD_203821 | JGI IMG/M metagenome (GOLD analysis project Ga0307416, IMG submission 203821) | Maize rhizosphere microbial communities from greenhouse at UC Davis, California, United States - DK15-C-3 | ecosystem: Host-associated > Plants > Roots > Rhizosphere > Soil | place: USA...
TCCAGATCGGCGATCACGGCAGGCCCCAAGGGTCGAACGTGTGTGCACACGCCGATCTTGGGCACTCTTCGCCGTTCCCGCACCTACCGAACCACCAGCCACCCAATTCACATCAACGATCTAGGCCCATATCCCGTCAAAGCGCCAATCGTGCCGACTCAGCGGGCCAGGCCGCCAACCCATGCCTGGTCGCCGGTTCAATTCGCTGGCCCCTTCGCCAACCCCCTCGCAAGCCTTCGACCGGGCCGGCGAGTAGGGTCGAGGGTTACCCCACTCGCCAGCCGACGGCCCTCAGCTGGGCTGGTGCACCGACATCTGCAGGTCGGTGCAGCTGGTGTTGCACTCCCCGAAGGTCTGGATCTGCTTGTAAACCGTCCTGGGGTCGGCGGGGCCGTGGTCGCGGACGACCAAGTACACCGTGGCCTCCAGGGCATCCTCCAGGGTGGTGTCGGTGCCCATCGCATAGCCGTCGCTGTCGCCGACCTGGAGGTAGCCGCCGAACTCGGCGGTACCCGAGTCATCAATGACGTGGCCGGCCGCATACAGCACGGCCACCCCGCCATCGGGGTTGACGACCATCCACCAGACGGTCACCGCGTGGCCGGGCTCCAGCCCGCTGGTCTGCAGCGAGAACGAGATGCCGCTGTCGGTCCGGGTCAGAGTGGAGGTGCCGACCACCACCGACGGGTCGGAGATGAGGGTGATGTTGCTGGTGGTCTGGGTCGTCGCCCCGGCCTGAGTGAGGGGGATGGCCGACAGCAGTCCAACGAGGGCCAGGGCAACAAGTAGCCGTCGCTTCACACAGCTTCCTTCCGTGGAGGGGGACCGGATAAGGAGCCTGCAGTCTGGTCGAATCGGTCGTGCCGCGCAAACCAGCACCAGACGGCGGTTTCTGTCTTCTTTAGCTGCGATATGCAGGGTGTTTGGAATGACGCCATCGCGGACATGCTGGGACGGACTTCGGGAGAAGTCAGTAGGTTCGCTTCCCTTGCAACCGGGAAATAATTCTTGTTTACGTTAGCCGCCGCGCTCAGAACAACTCAGGACAAGCGGCGCCCACTGACCCGGGAGCCGACCAGCTCGCCGGCGTAGGCAGCCCGCTTCTGGTCCGTGCTAGGTCCGTACCGCATCGGTCACACCGGGATCGCGGTGGGCACCAGCGGTCACGAGGGGTAAGAAGGGCCGCAGTTCACCGGCACTGCACACCCAACACCTGGGCCGCTGGGGTAGCGCGGCAGAGGGTTCAAATCCCACCCACGGCTGCCGCGGGCCGGCGGGCCCTTGCCAACAAGTCAGGCGCCGCAGGGACGGGCCTCACCCTGTGGTCGAGCTGGTGCCTACACTGCCAAGCCCCTGCCACCGTCGTCCTCATCGGCCGTGCCACTACCGTGCCATTCACAGCGGTCTTGACCGGTCCCCAGCAGACAATCAGGGACAACGCCACAGCAACCTCCACCTGCGCCGTTGCCTGCCGTCGCAGGTCACCACCCTGCTCGATCTGGCTTTGCAAGCATGTGGTCAATGGACTGGCCTTGATCGGCCGTGCCGGCCGGCCGATCCGGCCTCGTCGCGGAGGACCGGAGCGCCGCAGGCGTCCGCGACCAGACGCGAACCGCAGCCTCCATGGCGCAGCTGAACGTGGCCGCCCCGCCACACCCGGCGCGAGGGTGGCGGGGCGGGCCCAGGTTCAGTCGTGACAGTGGGTGAAGAAGAACTCCGCGCCCGTGGGCGTGGTGTTGAAGTGTTCGGTCGTATGGACCTTGAAGGCCGAGCCGTCCGATCCGGTGCCGTGCGCGGTGAAGGTGAAGGTGCCGTTCACCGTCTTGCCGTTGGCGTTGAAGCCCCCCCAGATCGTGAACTTGCCGGTGTAGGTCGGCAGGCTCGGGTCATCGACCGGCACGGCGACAAACGTGCCGGTCTGGGTGAACGTCTCGTGGACGCGGCCGTCGCCGAAGTCGGTGATGTGCTCGACCTCGTTGTAGGTCAGCGTGATCTCATACGCCGGCGCGTTCGGGTCTTCGGTGCAGCTCGGGACGACGTCGATGAAGGTTTCGGTGGCGTTGTGCTCGACAGTGGTGGTAGTGACCGGTGGCGGCTGTGCGAAGGCTGGCGCTCCAACCAGCACAAGCCCCAGGACGAGCAGACCGAGCAGCGAGCGACGTAGCATGCAATCCCCCCTCAACTTGTGTCGTGATCCCTGCGCCGGGCAAGGTCGGTGATAGTCCTACGCGGCAACCAAGGCAATACCGCACCGTCCGTATCGCTGCACCAGGTTCGGCGCCGCCTGGGGTCCGGCGTGAACGGACCGAGCGGACAGTGCAGCCGCCATCGGGGAGTCAAAACCACAGTTCGGACGACAAGCCAGGAGGTCGCCCAGGGGATGCGTCCCAAGCTCGCGGTGACATGGTGGTCTTGGTCCACGCTGGGTCCGCACGGGATCGGGAACCGGCGTCCTTCCCGGGCACGAGCGGTCATGACGGGTATGAACGAACCACAGGTCATCGCTCCTGCACATCCAAGAACTCGGACGCAGCAGCAGAACGACGGCGGGTCGAACCTCTCAGCCTCCATCTGAGGACGGCCGCTCTCGGCCTCGCCGACCGTGCCCCCGTCGTGCCCTAAGCAACGGTTCACAGCGGTCACCAACGGTCAGCAACGGTCACTTGCCATGACCTCTGACCTGCGTCACCGCCTGTCACTGGGCGGCCGGACAGTGCTTCCCAAGCTCGCGGTGAGGGTTCGATTCTCTTCGCCCGCTCCACCCGAAGCGCAGGTCACGGACCTGCCGCCCCATAAGCACCGCCATCAGGGATCCTGCCGCGCATGCGGAGATGTCATGGCCACCAGGAAGCGGTGGAGCGATCTCAGCCCGCGTACGCGCAGGCTGCTCACTGTGACGGCAGTTGTCGAAGGCGTCCTCAAGTGGCTGGCCCGCTGTCGGGGGCGTGGCCTAACCTTCGGCCGTGGACATCATCCTGGTTCCCGGGCTGTGGCTCGACGGGTCGTCGTGGGAGCGGGTCGCTCCCGTCCTCGAGCGGGCGGGGCACCGCGTCCACCCGCTCACGCTGCCCGGCATGGAGTCGAGGGAGGCCGACCGGTCGCGGGTCACCCTGCGGGACCACGTGGGCGCGGTCGTGGCGGCGATCGACGCCTGCGGCCCCGACGGCAAGGTGGCGGTCGTCGGGCACTCCGGCGGGTGCGGGATCGTCCATGCCGCGGTCGACGCCCGGCCGGACCGCGTCGCCCGGGCCGTCTACATCGGCGGCTTCCCGGTCGGCGAGGGCGACACCATCGCCGACGAGTTCCCGGTCCGGAACGGCGAGGTCCCGCTGCCGGACTGGTCGGACTTCGAGGAGGCGGACCTGGTCGACCTCGACGACGATCTGCGGGCGGCCTTCCGCGAGCGGGCGATCCCCTCGCCGGCGGGCGTCATCGGCGACCCGCAGCGGCTCTCCGACGAGGGCCGCTACGACGTGCCCGTCACCGTGATCGCGACCGAGTTCACCACCGAGATGCTCCGCGGGTGGATCGAGCGGGGACTGGGCCCGGTGCGGGAGCTCACCAGGATCCGCGAGGTCGAGTACGTCGACCTGCCCACCGGCCACTGGCCGCAGTTCACCCGGCCCGAGGAGCTGGGGAGGGCCATCGCCGCCAGCGTCGGTCCGGCCTGATCGAGGAGGTCCAGTGACGGATCAAGGGTTCCCGACGCTTCGCCAGGTGGTCCTGGACACCACCGACGTCCGGGAGCTGGCGGAGTTCTACCGTCGCCTGCTGGGCCTGCGCTACCGGCCCGGGGACGAGCCGCCGACGCCGGGCGAGCCGGACCCGCAGGGCCAGGACTGGCTGGTGCTCCGGAACGCCGGCGGCACCCAGGTGGCGTTCCAGCAGGTGCCCGCGCTCCCGAAGGCGACCTGGCCCGAGGGCCCGGTCCCCCAGCAGCTGCACCTGGACCTCAGCGTCCCCACCAGGGCCGAGCTCGACGCCCAGCACGAGCGGGCGCTGGCCCTCGGCGCCCGGCTGCTCGAGGACGACGCCGACGACCCCGAGGAGCCCCTGCGCGTCTACGCCGACCCGGCCGGGCACCCGTTCTGCATCTTCGTGGCCACCTCACCGTAGCGCGCTGAAGCGCCGGTTCACGGCGTCCTGGGTCCGGCGCCAGAGCGGCCGCAGCAACGCGGCCACGGCGAGGGTGGAGACGACCACGCTCAATCCGCCGCCCACGATGGGCACGAGCTGGACGAGGGTCAGGACCGCGGCGGCATAGACAAGCCCGACGGCGATCGAGAGCAGGCCGTGGACAAGGGTGTGGTTCCCGGTGGCAGACATCGCCCTGGCTCCTCAGTTGAGATGCTTCGAGCACAGCATCCTCGCTGAGCGTTCCGGGATCGTTACGGGATTTCTTCCGGAAGCGCCGACCCCGCGCCGGTGCCGCTTCCCCGGCAAGCATCAACAGGCTACTCGTGATGCTTGAGTGGTTCGAGCCAATTGGCCCATGCTTTCCCTGAAACGCCGTCGTTCTAGGCCGGCCGGGGGCGCCGCAGGGTCCGCACCCCGAGCAGGACCAGCCCGGCCAGGATCGCCACCGGGATCGCCCACACGACCGCGACCAGGGCGGCCGCCGCCATCACCCCGAGGCCGTTCACGGCCGTGGCCCACGCCCTGGCCAGCCGGCCCTGCGGCTCCCCGGCGGCCGCGCCCGGTTCGTGGAGCTGGAGCGTGATGGTCGAGAACGAGGACTGGTCTTCCAGCTGGTTCAGCTGCCCCTGGAGGCGCTCGATGTTCGACTGCACCTGCTGGAGCTGGTTCTGGACGGCGATCACGTCGGCCACCGACCTGGCCCGGTCGAGCAGGCGCAGGTACACCCGCTCCTGGGCCCGCCAGGCGGCGAGCTGGGCGTTGAGGTCGACGTACTGGTTGGTGACGTCCTCGGTGCTGGACTGCTCGCCGCGGTAGGTGCCGAGGCCCTTGAGCTCGCGCAGGACCGACTCGAAGGCGTCGACCGGGACCCGAAAGGTGACCTGGCCGCTGGCCGGCTCGCCGCTCGGCACCGAGGTCGACGAGCCGACGTAGATGCCCCGGGCCCTGACCACCGCGGCGGTGGCCTTGTCGATGGTCTCGTCGAGCTGGCCCTCGTCGACCTCCAGGTCGACGGTGGCCGCGCGGACGATCCGGTTGCCGAGGTCGACCAGCCGCACCTGCGCGGCCGCCTCGGTGGAGCCGGCCTTCCCCGGGGCGGCGGTCTGCGCGCTTGCTTCCCGGTCGGCCGCGGGCGCCACCTGCGCCTCGGTGGCGGCGTTGTCGGCGGCCGCCCGGCCGCCGCCGCCGTCCTGGCCTCTGCCCCAGTCGCAGCCGGCGAGGACCGCCATCGCGACCAGCGCCATCCCCACCGCCGCCCGACGAAGCTGCATGCTCACCCTCCCGTGTCGGTGCCTGCTGGATGGGACGCCGCCCGCGCCCGAACGGTTCCTCGGCGCCTCCAGGGGATGTGGACGACCGCTTGCCGCCCGGGGCCGGCATCTGGAAGCCTCCTGCGGGTCTGCATCGATCGCGAGGAGTCCTGCCCGTGGCCGTCGCCACCTCCCCACCCCGACCCGGCAGCCGCACCACCCCGTCGCTGCGCGGCGTGGTGCTCGCCCTGTTCGTCGCCTCCGGTGCCGCCGGGCTCATCTACCAGGTGGTGTGGTCGCGCGAGCTGGTGCTGGTGTTCGGCAACACCACCCAGGCGGTGGCCACGATCGTGACCGCGTTCATGGCCGGCCTCGGCTTCGGCAGCCTGATCGGGGGCCGGCTGGCCGGCACCACCCGGCAGCCGCTGCGCCTCTATGGGCTGGTCGAGCTGGCCGTGGCGGCCATGGCGGCCCTGCTGCCGTTCGTCTTCTCCGGGCTGGCCGAGCTGTACCGGGGCGTGTGGCCCACCCTGGTCGAGCGGCCGGGGCAGCTGGCCGGCGTCCGCTTCACCCTGGCCCTGGCGGCGGTGGCGCCGGCCACCTTCCTGATGGGGATGACCCTGCCCCTGCTCACCCGCTACCTGGTCCGGACCCTGGACGAGGCCGGGGCCCGCCTGGGCGAGCTGTACGCGGCCAACACCATCGGCGCCATGGCCGGGACCCTGATCGGCGGCTTCGTCCTCATCGAGTTCCTCGGCCTGCGCCTGACCGGCTACCTGGCCGTGGCCCTCAACCTCGCGGCCGGCCTCGGCGCCCTGTTGCTGTCGCGACGCTGGGAGGCGGTCCCCGGCGACGACGGCGAGCCGGCCGCCGGTGAGCGGCCCGCCCGGCCCGAGGTGCCGCGCTGGTTCCGTCCCCGCCGGCGAATCGTGCTGGCCGCGACCTTCGTCTCGGGGTTCGTCTCCCTCGCCCTGGAGGTGCTCTGGACCCGGATGCTGGCCGAGGGCACCGGGTCCAACATCTACGTCTTCACCACCATCCTGGCCACCGTCCTGTTCGGCATCGCCCTCGGCAGCTTCCTGTACCGGCGCTTCTCGCGGCCCGAGGGCGAGCGCCTCGGCGTGCTCGGCCTGTGCCTGGGCGCCATCGGCCTGCTCGCCCAGCTCACGGTCGTCCTCGGCAGCGGGGTCCTCGGGCACGTCCCGTCCAAGCTGGGCGCGATGGCCGTCCTGCTGCCGGCGACGATCCTGATGGGCTACGCCTTCCCGCTGGCCGGGCGGCTGGCCACGCCGTCGGCCGAGGCGGCCGGGGCCAGCGTCGGCCTCCTCTACGCCGCCAACACCCTCGGCTCGATCCTCGGCTCGTTCAGCGCGGCGTTCATCCTCGCCGGGACCCTCGGCACCAACGGCTCGATCCTGCTGCTGGGCGCCATCAACCTCCTCGCCGGCGCGGCCCTGGTCGCCACCGACCGGGCCCCGGCGGACCGGGGCCGGTCGGGGGCGGGACGGGCGCGGCTGGTGGCGGGGGGGCTGGCCGGGCTGGCGGCGCTGGGGCTGGTGGCGTCCTCGCTCGACCTGCCGGTCACCCGGACCAAGACCGAGAACGAGCTGCGCAACACCGGACTGCCGGTCACCCACGCCGAGGACGAGCTGGCCACCGTCGACACCGTCGGCGGCCCCGAGAAGGGGCGGCGGCTGCTGGTCGGCGGGGTCGGGATGACCTCGCTCACCGTCGACACCAAGCTGATGGGCTACCTATCCAGGGCGCTGCGGCCGGACGCCCGCGACTTCCTGGTGATCGCCTTCGGCATGGGCGGCACCTACCGCTCCGGGCTCCAGATGGGCCTGCGGACCGACGCGGTCGAGCTGTCCCCGACCGTGCCCAGCCGCATGCCGGTGTTCTTCCCGGACGCCGACCGCTTCCTCAACCATCCCCAGGGCCGGGTGATCGTCAGCGACGGCCGCAACTACGTGCGCCTGTCGCGGGAGACTTATGACATGGTCGCGGTCGACCCCGCCCCGCCGATCGAGAGCGCCGGGTCGGTGGTCCTCTACACCCGCGAGTTCCTGACCGAGGGCAAGGCCCGGCTGCGGCCGGGCGGGGTGTTCATGCTCTGGATCCCCTACGCCCTGCCGCTCGACGACTTCAAGGAGCACATCCGCACCTTCGCCGGCGTCTTCGGCCACGTCCGGCTGGTGCTCTCGCCGGGCCGGCACGGGGTGTTCATGTTCGGCTCGGACGCTCCGCTGGAGTTCACCGACGACAACATCCGCCGGGTCCTGGGCTCGCCGGCCGCCCTGCGCGACCTGAACGACGTGCCCGACCATCCCCCGACCGACGCCGACGGGTGGGTCGAGGTCGTCCGCCGCTCGGAGTGGCTGGCCGACGACCGGCTCCGCGCCTTCGTCGGCCCCGGTCCCCAGATCACCGACGACCGCCCCCGCTCCGAGTACTTCCTGTGGCGCCGCGCCTTCATGGACGACCGGCAGTACATCGGCGAGTCCAGCCTGCTCCGGGCCGCCCCCCGGTAGCGGCCCTCCGGCGCCCGCGCGTCAGGCGCCGGTCTGGGTGACCTTGCGGAGGCCGCGGGGGGCGTCCGGGTCGATGCCCCTGGCCCTGGCCAGGGCCTCGGCAAGGAGCTGGCCGGGCACGACCAGGGCCAGCGGGGCCAGGTGCTCGGGCAGCGCCGGGCCGGGGAGGGCGGCCCGGCAGGCGGCGGCGAAGCCGGGGTCGCCGCCGATGCCGTAGACGCCGGCGCCGGTGGCCGCGATCCGCCGGGCCAGGCCGGTCATCTCCGGGACCATCGGGCCGTCGCCGGCCGCGACCAGCAGGGCTGGCGTGTCCGCGTCGACGATCGCGATCGGCCCGTGGACCAGGTCGGCGTACGACAGGCCGACCGCCGTCAGGTAGCAGGCCTCCTTGAGCTTGAGGGCCAGCTCCAGCGCGGTCGAGTACGCGAACCCCCGCCCCGACACCACCAGCGTGTCCACCCCCGCCAGCCGCTCCGCCAGCTCCGCCGCCGCCGGCGCCACCTCCAGCATCCCCGCCACCTCCTCCGGCACCCGTCCCAGCGCCCGCAGGTCGATCCCCCCACCGCGACCCGCGCTCAGGGCGGTGGCGAGGACGGCCATGGCGGCGAGCTGGGTGGTGTAGGTCTTGGTGGCGGGAACGGCCCGCTCGTCGCCTGCCCGGGTGACCAGGGAGACGTCGGCGGCCTCGGTGAGGGGGGACCCCGGCTGGTTGGTGATGGCGACGGTGCGGGCGCCATGGGCTTGCGCCCAGTCGAGGGTGGTGACGATCTCCTCGGTGGCGCCAGACTGGGAGACGGCGACCGCCAGCACGCCGTGGAGGTCGAGGCGGGCGGCGTAGACGGTGGCCAGGGAGGGGGCGGCCAGGGAGGCCAGGCGGCCGGCGCGGGCCGAGCAGAGGTACTGGCCGTAGACGGCGGCGTTGTCCGAGGAGCCGCGGGCGATGAACAGCACCTGCCGGGTGTCCCGGGCCAGGGCCCGCAGCTCGCCGACCTGGGGGAGCAGCGCCTCGAAGGTGCGGCGCAGCGCCTCCGGCTGCTCGGCGATCTCGACCCGCATCCGGCTCGGCACACGACCTCCAAAGTGGACTAGTCCAATTGATCGATCCACAGTAGCATCCCGCGAAGGACGGCGAGAGGGGTCGAACTAGTCGGCAGGGCGGTTCGGCGCTGATACTGTCTGGCACATGGGAGGGCCGGGCTGGTCCCGGCGTGCCGGAGGTCGGAGGTTCTTATGCCCGAGCGCCGTGTCGTTGTCGGTTCCAAGGTTGGCCTGCATGCCCGGCCGGCCGCCATGTTCGTGCAGGCGGCGGCGAAGCAGCCCGTCAAGGTGACGATCGCCAAGACTGGCGGGGACCCGGTCGATGCTCGCAGCATCCTGTCGGTGCTGGCCCTGGACGCGCGCGGCGGGGACGAGGTCGTGCTGGCCGCGGACGGCGACGGCGCCGACCAGGCCCTTGACGAGCTGGCCGCCCTGGTCGCCAGGGATCTCGACAGCGAGGGGTAGCCCATGGCCGAGACACTCAGCGGCATCGGGGTCAGCCCCGGCGTCGCCGCCGGGCCCGTGGCCAAGATGGCCCCGCCCCCGGTGGTCCCGACCGACGTGACGCCGTCCGGCGACGCCGAGACCGAGAACCGGGCCGCCATGGACGCGATGCGGGCGGTCGCCCACAGCCTGGAGGAGCGGGCGTCCCGCGCCCCCGGCGAGGCGGCCAGCGTGCTCGCCGCCCAGGCGATGATGGCCGAGGATCCCACCCTCGCCTCCAAGGTCACCGACGGGGTGCAGGCCGGCAAGGCGGCGGTGACCGCGGTCGTCGAGGCCTTCGGGGACTTCCGCGACATGCTGCTCGCGGCCGGGCCCTACATGGCCGAGCGGGTCGCCGACCTCGACGACCTGCGCAACCGCACCGTGGCCACCCTGCTCGGGGTGCCCATGCCCGGCGTCCCCGACCCCGGCCACCCATTCGTGCTGATCGCCCTCGACCTGGCCCCGGCCGACACGGCCACCCTGGACGCCGAGCGGGTGCGCGCCATCATCACCGAGGAGGGCGGGCCGACCAGCCACACGGCCATCCTGGCCAAGTCGCTGGGCATCCCGGCGGTGGTCACCGTCCACGGCGCCACCGGCATCGCCGAGGGCGAGACCGTCCTGGTCGACGGGACCGAGGGGACCGTGGCCGTCGCCCCCGACGAGGCCACCGTCCAGCAGGCGCTCGAGGCCGAGCAGGCCAAGCTGGCCGCCCTGAAGGCGGTCAGCGGGCCGGGCCGCACCTCTGACGGGCATCCGGTGCAGCTGCTGGTCAACATCGCCGGCGACAAGGACCTGGCGACGGCGGCGGCCGCCGACAGCGAGGGCGTGGGGCTGTTCCGGACCGAGTTCCTGTTCCTGGACCGGCCCAACGCGCCCACCCTGGAGGAGCAGCAGGCCGTGTACCAGCGGGTGTTCGATGCCTTCGAGGGCCGCAAGGTGGTCGTGCGGACGCTGGACGCCGGCGCCGACAAGCCGCTGGAGTTCGTGACCATGCCCGACGAGCCCAACCCCGCCCTGGGCGTGCGCGGGCTGCGGACCTCGCGGCGGCATCCGGAGCTGCTGGAGGACCAGCTGACGGCCGTGGCCGGGGCCGCCGGGGCCAGCAAGGCCGAGGTCTGGGTGATGGCGCCCATGGTCTCGACCAAGGCCGAGGCGGCCGCGTTCGCCGAGCAGGTGCGCGGGCACGGGCTGGCCTCGGGCGGGGTGATGGTCGAGGTGCCGGCGGCCGCCATCCGGGCCCGGCACGTGGCCCTGGCCTGCGACTTCATGTCCATCGGGACCAACGACCTGTCGCAGTACACCTACGCGGCCGACCGCATGGCCGGGGAGCTGGCCGACCTGCTCGACGCCTGGCAGCCGGCCCTGCTCGAGCTGGTCCGGCTGACCGCGGAGGCCGGCAAGGCCCACGGCAGGCCGGTCGGGGTGTGCGGCGAGGCGGCCAGCGACCCGCTGCTCGCCCTGGTGTTCGTCGGCCTGGGCGTGACCAGCCTGTCGATGGCCCCGGTCAGCATCCCGGCCGTCCGGGCCGCCCTGGCC
>Ga0307416_100002254_pt1 | contig 10977 bp, 7 predicted proteins | sample DK1Cmetagenome_2_FD_203821 | JGI IMG/M metagenome (GOLD analysis project Ga0307416, IMG submission 203821) | Maize rhizosphere microbial communities from greenhouse at UC Davis, California, United States - DK15-C-3 | ecosystem: Host-associated > Plants > Roots > Rhizosphere > Soil | place: USA...
CCAGGCTGTCCACCGTCGCCGAGGGAATGCGGCCTGCGCGCGATGCCACCTGAACACGGTCCACAATCCGACGAACCGGTTCCGAACTCGGGTCCGCTCGCAGCAGCGCTAGCGCTGCGTTCGTGACGTTCGCTCTGCCGGAGTCGCCCGTCGACAAGGCCGCGACTTCGGAAACCAGACGCCTGAGACTCGCGACGCGCGGATCCGGGGCCGGCTCAATCGCTGGTCCCGACAGTCCCCCGGTCAGACTCAACGATCCGCTCAACCGGCGCTCGAGGTCTATGCGCTCTCGCTGCGTGAGGGCGCGCAGGATGAAACGCGAGCGGGAGAATGCGCGCATCAGGTTGTCGAGCGCCGTTCGTTCGTCGCGAAGCGCCTGGTCCAGACTTGCCTCAGTCAGCGCCGTCGACGCGCGGCTCATGGCCCGAATTGCCCGCATCATCTCGATGCGTCCCCGATTCTGCTGTCGCCCCGCGAGCAGATCGCCTTCCGCCTCAGCCTCCGCTGTTTCATTCAGCTCGAGCGTACCGGCTGCCTCGGCGGCGAGGTCCTCCACCTCTCCGCCCATCATGAACACAAACTCGGCTCTCACCTGGCGCTGCTCGGCCGCAAGGAGTCGTGCCTCTTCGATCACCGAGTCAGAAACCAGTGACGCGCGTCGTGCGATCAAGCGTTCGGTCTTGAGGATGACCATCTGCTGGCTGACCGCATAACGATCGCGCTGGTCGTCGGCGGCGAAGCCTTCGGCGGCGATCGCGCCAGGCGTGACGACTTCAATGACGTAACTCTCCGATTCGACCGGTGAGGCGCCGGGACGACGATCGGCCGCGATCGCGCGGTAGACGACGAGGTCGCCCGGCGCAAGATCGAGCTGCCCAAGGTTCCAGGTTCCACGTGCGGTCCACGACCGCGCGTTCGCTCGTGCGACCGTAATCGGCACGTCCCGCTCGACGAATGTGAAGCGCTCCCCGCTGCCGGAGACCGCGGTATAGCGCAGTTGGAGTGTGGACAGTTCCAGGTCGTCATCGGCACTGACTGCAACCGGCAGCTCGGCGGGGACGGAACTGAAAAACAGATCGCGACCCGGTGATGTCAACGTCACGCGCGGTTGGCGATCCTCGATCACCGTAAGGCCAACGAGCGACCGCGTGCCGGGCGTCCCAGCGCTGTCTCGAGCTTCGATCGCCACGAAGCCATCGCTGGTCGCGACGAAGCCTCCGCGGAACGAATCGCCCGACCTCGTTAGGTCCTGCGCTCCGGCGAGCGTTTCCATGCGAACCGTCGCCCCCACGGCCTCGACGTCGACTTCAATCCTGCTGTTGGCGAGTGCTTCGATCCGTGAAGGATTCGTCAGGGTTGCCGCGCGCAATCCGGAATACGCTGGGGGCGAAACGTGGACGACTACGTTTCGTATGGCGGGAGTCGATGCGCTTTCCAGCAGCCGGTCCGCCAGGTCGACGATCGCAATCGGCCTGACGCGACTTGCGACAAGCATGACCAGCGACAGGCCCAGCGCACCGATGAGTCGTCCCACGGGGAACAGTTCGCGCGGAGTGACGGTGTCGGGAATCGCCGCCGCCCGTTTCATGACCGCGTCGTTCACGTAGCTGCGGGTATCACGTGGCAACTCGGCGGCGGTCACCAGGAGGTTGCGGAACCGAGTCGTGCGGCGCTCGACCTGTCGGGCGATTGCCGGCATCGACGTCCACCAACCGAGGCGCCATCGGTCGCCTAACGTCACTCGCAACGCCACGGCCAGGGCAACGATCAGCGCAACGAGAGGGAGTGGTCCACCCAATGCGCCAAGCATCGCTCCGAGCACACAGCCCGCGGCGGCACCCTCGACTGCGCGCAGCAGGAGCATTCGCCGGCGCACCCGCGCCAGGAAGCGGTCGACGGCGAGCGCCTCAGGCCACACGGTCCGCTCTCTCGGCGATCATGGCTTCCGGAACCCGTCGTCGAGTATTCCGTCGGAGCCACTGTTCTCCGCCAAGCAGAAGCAGCGCCAGCAGCCAGAGCCACCGGCCGTCCGGCGATGTCGTGTCCACGCCGCGAGGCGCGACGTCCGACGACGGACGTTCCCATTGCCGAAGCGTCTCGTCAGGCACCGTCGTCGGCTCGAGCTCCCCGGACCGGTCTTCCGGACTGGCAGCGTCGACCACTGCAGCGAGCAGGGCGGTGGCCGCAAGGGTCCCGGGCGCCAGGCAGCTGAACACGACGAGTTCGTATGGTGAGCCGGATCGTCCGGCGCCTAACGCCGCGACTGCTGACCCGCGCCCGTTCCGCAACAGCGCCGCACCGTCCGGCGCGCACGAAAAGGTCTCTGCACCCCTTGTGTTGTCGCGGAACAGGTGGTTTCGGTGCAGCGCCAGCAGGAATTCCCCCTGCCAGGGCTCGTGCAGCGGCGTCACCTGACGTAGCAGGTCGCCTGTACCGGCGTAGCCGGGGAAGACGACAGCGATCGAATGGGTCGACCTGGCGCGGGGGGATCGATCGGCCACCGCCGCGATCGAGGAACGTGCTGCGCTATCGTCCCTCGGAGCAGTGAGCACCGTCAGTGGGAAAGCGACAGAGGTTGATGTCGCCCGCCAGGTCGCGTCGGTGTCGTCTGTGCCTGGGTCGATTCTTACAACGAGACCGGAGTCATCGATTACCGAATCAGCTTGTACGCTGGTCGGAACCTTTCGAAAGACAATCCCAACACCTGGTGGCACCGCAGCGACGTCCCCATCGTCCACCGCTCCACGCTGGAAATCGGAAATGACTACGACTTCTCGCATGCCAGATCTTGTTTCGATCCAGGACGCGGCGGCCCGGATGTTCGCACCCGGGCGCCCCGTCTGAATGACTGTTCCTTCACGAGCAGAATCGAGCAGGGTCCGACCGATCTCGCGCGCGAGATCCTGCGCCGGCCGTCCATTGCTCGTCGGGCGTGTCATGCTCGTGCTCGTATCGATGATCACGACACGAGCCGGTGTCCGCTCCTGCCGTTGACGGTTGGCCGTTGCGAAGCGCGGTTGCGCCAGCGCGAACGCGGCACTGGCGACGATGGCACACCGCAACAGCAGAAGCAGAACGTCGCTGGGCTGACTCTTCGTCGTCGGCGTCGTCGTGACGAGTTGCAGCAATCGCAACGACGGAAAACGCTGCCGCTTCGCGACGCGCCTTCCGAAGAGATGCACCAGGATCGGCACGATCAGCGCCAGCAAACCAAACAGCGCCAGCGGATTGATCCAGGTCATGACGCGCCTCGCGACCCGGAGGCATGTACGCCGGGCTTCGCTCCACGGCGCATGAGGAAATCACGGAGCACAACGCCAGGCGCCAGGTCAGTCCGCATGAGCGCGTAATCGACATTGTCTCGAACAGCCGTCGCGCGTGCTCTGTCCAGGAACCCGGCGAATGCCCGGCGGTATTCGTCGGCGATCGCGTTCGCGTCAATGAGCCGCCGCTCACCAGTCTCCAGGTCCTCGAATTCGAGGTCACCGCGATAGGGAAACACCGACTCGTCAGGCGCCACGACCTGCAGCATTGCCACGTCATGACCATGGCTGGCGATGCGGCGCAGCTCGCGGTGCGTCGATTCCTCGGCGTCCTGGAAGTCCGACAGGACGATCACCACCCCGCGGCGCTTGAGGAGCTCAGCGCCCCGTGCAATCCCGCGTGCTGGCGACCAGGTACCCGACGGCTCGAGCCGCTCCAGCGCGGCAATCAACGATCGCAGGTGCGGTCGTCCGCCCTTTGCGGGCAGGTACGTCATGCGCTCGCCGGTCATCGCCAGCATCCCGACGGCATCGCCCTGCGAAACGACCAGGTGAGCGAGCGACGCGGCGAGTATCGTCGCGTAACGCCACTTCGAAGCCCCCGACTCCGGAAACGCCATCGACGCGCTGCCGTCGAGCACGAGCATCACCGACATGCTCGTCGTCTCCCGGAACTGGCGCGTGTACAGGCGGTCGGTTCGTGCGAGCAGCTTCCAGTCGAGGTATTTCAGGTCGTCGCCGACTCGATACGGTCGGTGCTGTTGAAACTCGGAGCTGTATCCGTGGAATGGACTGCGGTGAGAACCTGCGCGCAGTCCCTCGACGACCAGCCTCGCCGCCAGTTCGAGGTCGTCAATCGCGGTGACGACGTCGGCCGACAGCACTGCGTCTAGCCTCTCACGGACGGACCGCGTCGAGGAGTCGCGCGATCACGTGGTCCGGGTCGATGCGGTCGGCCTCGGCCTGGTAATTCACGAGAACGCGGTGCCGCAGCACGGGCAATGCGACGGCGGTCACGTCGTCCAGCGCGGGCGCCGGCCGCCCGTCGAGGAGCGCGGTCGCCTTCGCGCCTAACAAGAGCGCCTGGCCGGCGCGCGGTCCCGCGCCCCACCTCACCCAGTCGCGAACCGGCTGGGGAGCCGATGGATCGTCGGGGCGCGTCGCGCGCGTAAGGCGCAACGCGTAATCCACCACGTTCGACGCCGCCGGCAGATTACGCACCAGCATCCGCGCCGATTCGAGCTCCGCGCCTGACGCGGCGACGGTTGCGGTGCGTTCAGTGCCCGTTGTGGTTTCCGCGATGATGCGACGCTCGTCGTCAGGCGTCGGATAGCCGATGACAACGTTGAACAGGAATCGATCGAGCTGCGCTTCGGGGAGCGGGTGTGTGCCTTCCTGTTCGATCGGGTTCTCGGTAGCGAGTACGAACAGTGGTCGTTCGAGCTCATGTCGAACGCCGCCCACCGTTACCTGATACTCCTGCATCGCCTCGAGCAGGGCCGCCTGTGTGCGCGGCGGCGTGCGGTTGATCTCGTCGGCGAGAATGATGTTCGCAAAGACTGGACCGGGAATGAAGCGGATGCTGCGCTTTCCTGTCGACGTATCCTCTTCGATGACCTCAGCGCCAAGGATGTCCGACGGCATCAGGTCGGGCGTGAACTGAATGCGATTGAATCGCAGGCTCAACGCCTCGGCGAGCGTCTTGATGAGCAACGTCTTTGCCAGCCCCGGCACACCTCGCAGCAGGCAGTGACCGCCGGCGAGGAGACAAGTGAGCACCTCACGAACGACGGTACGCTGACCGATGATGACGCGCGCGACCTCACGCTCGAGCCGAGCGACGAGATCGCCCGCTTGCTCGAAGGTGAAATCGGGAGTGGTTTGCGCGGGCGCCGTCTGTGTTTGAGTCACGACTCCGAATCTATCATCGGGTAAACGGGCAGACGGGTAATCGAGCAGGCGACGTGAAGGCGGTTCCGCCTACCCGTTTGCCCGTTTGCCCGTCTGCCCGATTCACCGATAGTTCCCGAACTTCAGCTCCACGCCAAAGTCCTTGGAGCGCAGCAGAGCCATTGCCTCCTGCAAGTCATCCTTCGACGGCGAGCTGACTCGGACCTGATCGCCTTGAATCGCGGCCTGCACCTTTTTGAGCTTCGCATCCTTGATCGCCGCCGCAACCTTTTTCGCCGTATCCGAGTCGAGGGACATCTTCAGTCCGACTTCCTTCCGAACCGTGTCGCCACCCGCGGGAATGGTCTCGCCGACATCGAGGTTCTTCACTGACACGCCGCGCTTGATCAGCCGTCCCTGAAGCACATCAAACAGAGCGCGCATCTTGAAGTCGTCGTCGGCGACAAGCTTCAGTTTCCCCTCGGCTCGGCTGAATTCGATCGCGGCCTTGGAGCCTTTGAAGTCGTATCGCTGGGCGATCTCCTTCTGCGCCTGATTGACGGCGTTGTCGACTTCCTGAAGGTCAACTCCCGTGGTGACGTCGAACGAACTGGTTGAGGCCATGTCCGATACTGGATGTGGGGGGTGGGATGTGAGATCTGGGGAGGAGCCGATTTACGGACAAACGCGCTTACACGCTCTCAAAGATGCGTTGCGTCCCCTCCAATTCGCTCGTTCTTCATGGAAGTCCTGCCCCGGCTGCCACATGACTCTCCCAGACCCAGTCTTCATCGCCTTCCAGTCCGCCCTCGCCGGACGGTATTCAATAGATCGCGAGCTCGGCCGGGGAGGTATGGGCATTGTCTACCTGGCGCACGAGGTCCACCTCGACCGCCTGGTCGCGATCAAGTTGCTCCCGCCCGAACGCGCGACGGAACCTGGCCTCCGCGAAAAGTTTCTTCGTGAGGCACGGCTGGCGGCAAAGCTGTCGCATCCGAACATCATTCCGATCCACTCGGTCGCCGAGTCGGGCGAGTTCGTGTACTTCGTGATGGCGTTCGTGGATGGCGAGACCCTCGCCGATCGCGTTCGCACGCGCGGACCCTTCACGGGCACCGAAGGGGCGCGCGTGCTCCGTGAGGTGGCGTGGGCATTGTCGCACGCGCACGCGCAGGGACTCGTGCATCGCGACATCAAGCCCGAGAACATCCTGCTCGAGGCGGGAACGGGCCGCGCGCTCGTCGCCGACTTCGGCATTGCCGCCGTGACCGCTGATCTGACGACCTCCGGTGTCGCCGGTACGCCCGAGTTCATGAGCCCCGAGCAGGCGACGGGTGCCGGGGTGGATGCCCGCAGCGATATCTACTCGTTAGGTGCGACCGCGTTCTACGCCTTTTCCGGCCGCGTGCCGTTCGAGGGTCGCACGGCGACGGAGATCATTGCCCGACACGCAACCGAAACCGCACCAGCTCTGGCCTCGTCAGGCGCCACGGTGCCGCGCCGGATCGCGGCGCTCATCGATCGCTGCCTGGCGAAGGATCCGGAACGCCGGCCACCTGACGCCGATGCGGTTGCGGAGCAACTCGGCCTGGCACTGGAGCAGCGGCGTGAGCTTCCGGTCGCGCTGCGGGCGTTCGTGAAGCGGAATTCACGAATGGACGGCGGCGGAACGCTCCTCGGCACATTCGGCCTGGCGGGGAGTGCGGTCATGCTCTCGAACGTCTACGGCGGAGGCATCGGCTGGGCGACGTTGTTGGCCGGCGCGACGCTCGGACCACTGGCCTTCATGGTCAATGCAGCTCGCCGCTTGATGCGACAGGGTTTTTCGTACGGCGACGTAGCTCCTGCCTATCAACGCGAACGCGAACAGATCAGTGAAGAGTTGACGGTCGATCGGCGCTCGGGTCCCCTGCTCATCGAGCGCGCGCTGAAATGGACGGCAATTACGGGCATGACGACTGCCGGCGCAGCCACGGTGACGGGGATCGGGCTCGGCGCGGGTGCAGTCGTGTCCGACGCCATTGCGTATGCGCTCAAGTCTCGAGCCGCCGGCCCATGGCTGGAGTTCCTCTTCTCGGTTGGCGTTTTCTCGTGGGGAATAGGAATTACCTCGACGCTCGCCTACCTCGCCCTGCTCCAGCGCCGCACCGACGTCGACACCGGCTTCTGGGCACGCATCTGGCGCGGACCACTCGGCCGCCTCGCGTTCGCCGTCGCAAAACGGTCCGGCGGTGCCAAGCTCGCTCCGGCGGCCATGACGCACCGCGCCACCGAGCTCTCGTTAGGCCTGGCCGCCGAGCAGTTGTACGACAGCCTTCCGAAGGACTCGCGCCAGCAACTCAGCGAGATACCGGCGCTGCTGAAACGCCTCCAGGGGGACGCGCAATCACTCCGGAGACGCTACGAGTCGCTGCAGGAGGCACTTGCAGGATCGACCGCCGCCAACACACCTGAATACGACGACCTCCGCGCCATGCGCGACGAGGTCCAGGCCCGGCTGGGCGAGTCGGTCGGAACGCTCGAGACGCTGCGCCTCGGGCTATTGCGCCTCCATGCAGGCTCGATGACCGTCGACGGATTCACGACCCACCTCGACGTGGCCGCCGAAGTGTCGACGCAGGTCTCGCGGTTGATCGCCGCCCATCAGAGCGTGGATCGAGTGCTCGAGTTCCCCCGTCAACCCGCGCCAACACCGGCATGACCAACTAGCCGTTTTCGCCCCGTTTGGCAGGGGGCAGCCAATGACGGACTTCGTTACTCAGTCCGCGTACCTCGGCCTCGACGAGCTGTGATGTCATCCGCTCACGGAACAACTCATCGGTGATCGACATCGCGGCGAGAATGGCCGCCTTGTGCGTCTCGATCAGCGCATTCCCGCCTAACACCTTGCGGATCTCCCGATCGAGATATGACGCAACCGCCTTCGTGTGTTCCGGCGGGGCGTCGCTGCGGATCGTGTACTCTTCGCCGACGATGCTGACCTTCGCTACGTGACGCTTGTCGGTCATCGCGATCCCCGTCCTCGATTGGCTGACTTGGATGCGCGCGTGGGTTCCGATCCATTCGCCACGACGGCTTGCGCGCCCGTCACCGGGCGCTCGGACTGCTGCCGAAGGAACCGCACCTGCGCCAGGATCGCTCGCGTCTCGTTCGTGGCGTACTCGAGCCGCGAGCGGAGGTCGGCGTTTTCCTTTTCCAGTTCGCCGACGCGTTGCTCTGCGAACAAGTCGCCGCTACGACTCGCCTTCGCGTTTTCGTACCCCTTCAGCGTTGCTTCGGCCTGCAGGGCCCGTTTGCGGAACATCGCCAACTCTTCGCCCAGGTGATGGACGAGGCGGGTCAGCTGCTGCAGCGGGTGGGACTCAGGTAGTGATTCGCGGTCGGACACCGAGCTCACTCTCCAGGCTCCGGAGGATTTTTTGACGACGTCCCTCGATCTCCTTGTCGCGTAGAGTGCGCACCGGGTCCCGGAAGGTCAACCGCCATCCGAGACTTCTTGCTCCTTCCGGCACCCCTTCCCCACGGAATTCGTCGAACAGCTCGACCCGTTCCAGCAATTCGCCGCCCGCCGCGCGCAGGACGCGTTCCACCTGGGCCGCGGGCGTGCCATCCGGAACGACCAGCGCAACGTCCACGATCGCCGCCGGCGTCGTCGGAAGCGGACGATAACGCACCGCCGCGTGTGGGCGCGGTTCCCGCTTCACGGCGTGGGCATGCTGGCCGCGGGCCGCCACGAACCCGTTAGGCATCGGATCGAGCGTGATCTCGACGCCAAACGCCTCGGACGCCCACGCTGGACGGTCCAGCGACACCGGACCGGCGCGGCCAACCCGTCGCTTTGCCTGACCAACCAGGACCACCCACGACTTCCCGTCGTCGGACGGTTCCAGGATCGCAGGTTCTGACGGGAACGCGAGTTCGGCGACGCGCGCCGCCAGTGCCTTGATGTCCCACGCGTCGAACGCGGGGGGATTGGGCTCCGAGAAATGCGGCGGGCGCCGGCGACCCATGATCAACGCACCAACGCGGACCGCTTCGACCGGCAAGTCATCGGAACGCGGTGTGAACGTCGATCCGATCTCGAACAGACGGACGTCGCCCTGCATCCGTGTCAGGTTGTATTCGGCACGACGGGCAAGCGTCTCGAGGAGCGACCGGCGCAGGTGCGGTTCATCTTCAGCGAGCGGATTCGCCACGCGGACGTGTGTGTCATCCGCTCCACGCACGAACGGAAGCGGACGGATCTCGTAGAGCCCTTCCCCGACCAGGGCGTCACGAACCCGGCGTCCGGTGACATGCACGTGATGATCCGGGACAGTCCCCGGACGGAACGGGCTGACCACGTCGGAAAGCACGCCATAGCCGCGAAGCCGTGCGAGCTCCTCCACCAGGTCCGCGTCGCGCCCGACGTCCCGCCGCCAGCTTGGTGGTGTCACGCGCAGGTGACCGTCAGCCGCCGTCTGCACCGAGAATCCGACCGACGACAGCAGGCGCGCCATCTCGTCAGCCGGGACGCCATCGCCTAACAAGCGCTCGGCGCGGGCCGGTCGCAGGTCGACCGGCGCTGGGCGTGCCGGTTCGTGCCCGACGAAAATTGGTGCACCGTCGACACGTCCGCCGGCGATCTTGACGATGAGTCCCGCGGCCAACTCGAGGAGCGGCACGACCGCCATGCCGTCCACGCCGCGCTCGAACCGATAGCTGGCGTCGGTCGACAACCCCAGCGCCCGCCGAGTGACACGAATCCGCGATGGATTGAAGTTTGCGACCTCGAGCAGCAGGTCGGTCGTCGACTCCGTGACCTCGGAATCCCGGCCACCCATCACGCCGCCGACGGCGACGGAAACATTCGCGTCGGCGATCATCGTCATCCGTTCGTCGAGCGCGCGCTCGACGCCATCGAGCGTCACCAGCTTTTCGCCGCTCCGGGCGCGCCTGACGACGATCGTTCGATCGGCCAGCTTCGCCAGGTCGAACGCGTGCATCGGCTGGCCGTAGCCGTGCAGCATGTAATTCGTGGCGTCCACGACGTTCGAGATCGAACGCAGGCCCACCGCTTCCAGTCGCCTGACGAGCCAGTCCGGGCTCGGTCCGATCTTCACACCGCGAACGACGACACCCATGTACAGCGGACAGCCCTCGTCGTCCTCGATGCGGATCGTGACGCCGCCGTTCGTCGCTTCCCGCTCGCCCCGCACCGGGGCCGGCAGCGGAAGTCCGGGAAGGTCGCGCAGTTCGTCGGGCAGTTCCGTGGCGACGCCGGTCAGCGCTGCGATTTCACGGGCGATACCGAAATGCGACAGCAGGTCGGGCCTGTTCGGCAGGACATCGATATCGAACTGGACGTCAGCGACGTCGACCGCCTCGAGGAATGGCGTCCCCGGAGCCACATCGATGTCCAGCGCCATGATGCCGGAATGATCGGCGCCGAGCCCGAGCTCTCGCGCCGAGCAGAGCATGCCGTTGGACGTCTCGCCACGAATTTTTCGCTTCTCGAGCTTGATGCCGCCCGGCAGCGTGATGCCGGCGCGCGCAAAGGGGTACAGCGTGCCGACCGTGACGACCGGCGCACCGCAGACCACGTCGAGCAACGTGCCACTCCCGTCATCGACCTTGGTGACCCAGAGCGTGTCCGCGTTAGGGTGCCGGCCAGCCTCCACCACGCGTCCGATGACGACGTCGGCGAGATCCTGCCGGAGCCGTTCGGCGCGATCGACCGTGGCGACGTGCGCGGACAGGAGGTCGCGAATCGCCTCGGCGCTCCGACCATGCGGGACCATCGCGCGCAACCACTCGTGCGAGGTCAGCATGCGGCGAACTGTTC
>Ga0307416_100002255_pt1 | contig 10977 bp, 5 predicted proteins | sample DK1Cmetagenome_2_FD_203821 | JGI IMG/M metagenome (GOLD analysis project Ga0307416, IMG submission 203821) | Maize rhizosphere microbial communities from greenhouse at UC Davis, California, United States - DK15-C-3 | ecosystem: Host-associated > Plants > Roots > Rhizosphere > Soil | place: USA...
CTCCTCGATCGGCATCTCGAGCACGTCGGCGATCGTCTTGCCCTTGAAGCGGATGTCGAGCGTCTCGCGGTTGTAGCGCTTGCCGTGGCACTGCTCGCAGGGCACGTAGACGTCGGGCAGGAAGTGCATCTCGATCTTGATCTGCCCGTCGCCGCGGCAGACCTCGCAGCGCCCGCCCTTGACGTTGAACGAGAACCGGCCCGGCTTGTAGCCGCGGGCCCGCGCCTCCTGCGTCTTGGAGAACAGCTCGCGGATCTGGTCGAACAGCCCGATGTAGGTCGCCGGGTTGGAGCGCGGCGTGCGCCCGATCGGCGACTGGTCGACGCTGATGATCTTGTCGAGCTGCTCGAGCCCCGTGATCCGCTTGTGCGCGCCCGGCCGCATCCGCGCGCGGTTGAGGCGGTTCGCCACCGCCTTGTAGAGCACCTCGTTGACGAGCGTCGACTTGCCCGAGCCCGACACCCCGGTGACGCAGCTGAACACGCCGAGCGGCACCTTCGCGGTGACGTTCTTGAGGTTGTGCTGCGTCGCCCCGACGATCTCGACGTAGCCGGACGGCGTGCGCCGCAAGCGCGGCACCTCGATGCTGCGCCGGCCGGACAGGTATTGGCCGGTGAGCGACTCGGGCACGGCCTCGACGTCGGCCGCCGTGCCCTCCGCCACGACGTACCCGCCGTGCTCGCCCGCGCCCGGCCCGATGTCGATCAGGTGGTCGGCGGCGCGGATCGTCCCCTCGTCGTGCTCGACCACCAGCACGGTGTTGCCGAGGTCGCGGAGCCGCTCGAGCGTCGCGATCAGCCGCGCGTTGTCGCGCTGGTGCAGGCCGATCGACGGCTCGTCGAGGATGTAGAGCACGCCGACGAGCGACGAGCCGATCTGCGTGGCGAGCCGGATCCGCTGCGCCTCGCCGCCCGACAGCGTCGCCGCCGCGCGCTCCATGCTCAGGTAGCCGACGCCGACGTTGTTGAGGAAGCGCAGCCGCTCCTCGATCTCGCGCAGAACCAGCCGGGCGATCGCGCGGTCCTGCTCGGACAGGTCGAGCGCGGCGATCCACTCGAGCGAGCGCCGCGCGCTCATCGCGGTGAACTCGTGGATCGCCATCCCCGCGACCCGCACGGCGCGCGACTCCGGCCGCAGCCGCGCGCCCTTGCACTCGGGGCACGGACGCATCGTCATGTACTCCTCGATCTTCTCGCGCGACCAGTCCGAGTCGGTCTCCTTGTAGCGGCGCTCGAGGTTCGGCACGATGCCCTCGAAGTTCGTCATGTAGGAGCGCTTGCGCCCCATGCGGTTGCGGTAGGTGACGTAGATCCGGTCGCCGTTCGTGCCGTACAGGAACAGGTCCTGCTGATCGGTCGTCAGGTCCTCCCACGGCGTGTCGAGGTCGATCTCGTACCGCTCGGCGATCGCCTGCGTGATCTGGTCGTAGTAGGTCGAGGCGCCGCTCGCCCACGGGAGGATCGCGCCGTCGCCGATCGACAGCGACGCGTCCGGGACCACCAGGTCGGGATCGATCTCCATCTGCGAGCCCAGGCCCGTGCAGCGCGGGCACGCCCCGTGCGGTGAGTTGAACGAGAACATCCGCGGCTCGAGCTCGGGCATCGAGATCCCGCAGTGCAGGCACGCGAAGCGCTCGGAGAACGTCAGTAGCTCGGGGTGGGACTGGTTGTCGCGCGGCAGCGTCTCGATCTCGAGGATCCCGTCGGCCAGGGCGACCGCCGTCTCGACCGAGTCGGCCAGCCGCTTGCGCGCCTCCGGCCGCATGACCAGCCGGTCGACGACGACCGAGATGTCGTGCTTGAACTTCTTGTCGAGGACGATGTCCTCCTCGAGCAGCCGGATCTCGCCATCGACCTTCACGCGCGTGAACCCCTCGCCGCGCAGCTCCTCGAACTGCTTGCCGTACTCGCCCTTGCGGCCGCGCACGATCGGCGCCATGACCATGAAGCGCGTGCCGTCCTCGAGCCCCATGATCTGGTCGATGATCTGCTCGGCCGACTGGGCCGCGATCGGGCGCCCGCAGTTGAAGCAGTGCGGCTTGCCGATCCGCGCCCACAGCAGCCGCAGGTAGTCGTAGATCTCCGTGACCGTCCCGACCGTCGAGCGCGGGTTGCGCGACGTCGTCTTCTGGTCGATCGAGATCGCCGGCGACAAGCCCTCGATCGAGTCGACGTCGGGCTTGTCCATCTGGCCCAGGAACTGGCGCGCGTAGGCGCTCAGCGACTCGACGTAACGACGCTGCCCCTCGGCGTAGATCGTGTCGAACGCGAGCGACGACTTGCCCGAGCCCGAGAGTCCCGTGATGACCACCAGGGCGTCGCGCGGCATCGCCACCGTGACGTCCTTGAGGTTGTGCTCGCGCGCGCCGGTGACGACGATCTGGGACTGGCGGGACACTCGATCCAGTGTACGTAACGGCCGGACGGAATCGTCGAACACGCGTTCGTGTTCGAGTTCCGTCGTCCGAAAATCCGGCCGGCGCTGCCCTATGCGAATAGGATCGGGATTCAGCTGCGGAGGAGCTTCGATGATTCGGTGGGCGCCTTGGGAAGTCGGTGTTGACCGGCCGGCCCTGTCCGGCACGCGGCTGCTCGGGCGCTTCCGGGCGGCAGAGCCCGGGCGCGCCGGCTGGATCGCGCTCTGGATCGCCGTAGCCGTCTCCGAGCTGCTCGCGCTGCGGCCCGTCCTGCTCGACCGCGAGGCCCCGATCCAGGGCCTCGACGTCGTCTTCACGCTCGTCGGCGGCTCGTTCGCCGCCTTCGGTCTGGTCGCGTGGCGCCGCCGGCCCGACAGCCGCAGCGGCATCCTGATGACGGCGACGGGATTCGCGTTCTTCGTCTCGCCGCTGCTCGGCCAACTCGACGCCCCGCTCGCGCACACGATCCGCGTCCTGGCCGTCGACTGGTGGGTCTTCGGCTTCGTCGCGCTGATCCTCACGCTGTTGACGCGCGGGCGGCTGCAGACGCGCCTGGACCGGCTGCTCGTCGCGTCGTTCGCGATCCCCCTCGGGATCGGCCAGGTCCTCTGGATGCTCTTCGATCCCGAGCAGGGTCACCTGCTGCTCGCGTTCCCCGACGCGGACGTCGCGCACGCGATCGACAGGGTGCAGCGCGCCACACTGGTGGCCTGCTGCATCGCCACGGTCGCGGTGGTCGCGGCGCGCTGGTGGAGGGCATCCCCGCCGCGGCGGCGCGCGCTGTTGCCCAGCCTCGCCGGCGCGTTCGGGCTGCTCTGCTTCGCGACGCTGCTGATCAACGACCTCGTCTCCGGCACGCGCTCGGAGGCGCTGCTCTGGATTGCCGCGTGCTCGCTCGTAAGCGTGCCCGCGGCGTTCCTCGCCGGCCTGCTGCGGTCGCGGCTCGCGCGCGGCGGCCTCGCCGAGCTGTTCCGCGGCCTGGGCAGGATGCAGGGCGCGGACCTCGAGGCGGCGCTGCGGCGCGCGCTCGGCGACCCGAGTCTGGTGCTCGCGCTTCCGGCGACCGACCTCGAGCCTTCCGCCGGCCCGGGGCGCGCCGTCGCGTCCGTGGAGCGCGACGGCGGCCGCGTAGCCGCGCTCGTCTACGACGCGTCGGTCGACGAGGACCCGGAGCTGGTCGAGGCGGCCTGCGCCGCGGCGGCGATCACGCTCGAGAACCAGCGGCTGCACGCCGAGTCGCACGTGCAGCTCGCCGAGCTCAAGGCCTCGCGCGAGCGGATCGTCGCGGCCGGCGACGCCGAGCGGAGGCGGCTCGAGCGCAACCTCCACGACGGCGCGCAGCAGCGGCTCGTCGGGATCGCGCTGCAGCTGCGCCTGCTCCAGCGCCGGATCCGCGACGACCCCTCCTCCGAGCGGCTGGTCACGACCGCCAGCGACGAGCTCGCGGAATCGCTGGCCGAGCTGCGCGAGCTCGCCCGCGGGATCCATCCCGCCGTCCTCGAGCACGGGCTGCCGGCCGCGCTGGAAGCGCTGGCGAGGCGCTCCGCCGTCCCGACCACGGTGGCGTGCCATGCGCGCCAGCGACTGCCCGAGCCGGTTGAGCTCGCGGCCTACTTCGTCGCCTCCGAGGCGCTCGCGAACGTCGCGAAGTACTCGCGCGCGACGCACGCGACCGTGCGGCTCTGGCGCCAGGGGCCGACGGCCAGCATCGAGATCGCCGACGACGGGATCGGCGGCGCCGACGACTGCCGCGGCTCGGGCCTGCGCGGGCTGGCCGACCGCGTCGAGGCGCTCGACGGCCGCCTCCGCGTCGCGAGCCCCCACGGCGCCGGAACGGTCGTCACCGCGGAGCTGCCGTGCGCGTCGTGATCGCCGACGACAACCTGCTGGTGCGTGAGGGAATCGCGTCGCTGCTCCGCGAGGGCGGGCTCGACGTGGCGGCGCAGGTCGACAGCGCCGACGATCTCCTCCGCGAGGTCGACGAGCACGAGCCCGACGTCGTGATCGTCGACATCCGGATGCCGCCGACGCACACCGACGAGGGACTGCGAGCGGCGCACGCGATCCGCGCGAGCCACCCGCGGACCGCGATCGTCGTGCTCTCGCAACATGTCGAGTACGGCGTCGCGACGCGCGTGCTGGCCGAGCATCCCGAGCGGCTGGGCTACCTGCTCAAGGACCGCGTGATCGACGTCGACGACTTCCTCGCGACGCTGCGTCGCGTCGTCGCCGGCGGCACGGCGCTCGACCCGGAGGTCGTCTCGCGGCTGCTGGCGAGCGGCCGCGACGACGGTCCGCTCGCGACGCTGACGCCGCGCGAGCACGAGGTGCTCGCGCTGCTCGCCGAAGGCCTGAACAACCAGGCGATCGCCGATCGCACGGAGATCACCCTGCGCAGCACCGAGAAGCACGTCTCGAGCATCTTCGCCAAGCTCGGGCTGCCGGAGACGGGCAACGAGCACCGGCGCGTGCTCGCGGCGATCCGCTTCCTGCGCGGCTGAGCGGACCGCGGTGATCCGCCCCCGGCGACCCCCGGGGCACCGCCCCTACGGACACCGGCGAGCCCGGTAGCCGCGCCGTCCCCCCGGCGCGAGGCTCGGCGTCATGTCAATCCATTCCCCAGAAGGGCTCCCCATGCAGAGCATCGTCGTCCAGGCTGAGCGCCTGGAAACGCCACGCCGCGAGGCCGTCGTCACGGCGCGTGACGTCGTCCGCCACTACGGCGAGGGCGACGCGGCGGTCGCCGCGCTCCGCGGCGTGTCGGTCGACATCGCCGCCGGCAGGCTGACGGCCGTGATGGGCCCGTCGGGCTCGGGCAAGTCGACGCTGATGCACATCCTCGCCGGCCTCGACAAGCCCACGGCGGGCGAGGTCACCGTCGCCGGCGTCGACATCAGCGGTCTCGACGACACGGAGCTGACGAAGCTGCGGCGCGACCACATCGGATTCATCTTCCAGTTCTTCAACCTGCTGCCGATGCTGACGGCGGCCGAGAACATCGCGCTGCCGCTGAGGCTCGCGGGTGGCAAGCCCGACCCGGTCTGGCTCGAGGAGCTGATCGAGACCGTCGGCCTCACCGACCGCCTGACTCACCGCCCGTCCGAGCTGTCGGGTGGCCAGCAGCAGCGCGTCGCCGTCGCCCGCGCGCTCGTCTCGCGCCCGAGCGTGATGTTCGCCGACGAGCCGACCGGCAACCTCGACTCCACCACCAGCGGCGAGATCCTCGGGCTGCTGCGCGACTCCGTCGACGCCCTCGGCCAGACGACCGTGATGGTCACCCACGACGCCCAGGCGGCCGCGATCGCCGACCGCGTCCTGTTCCTCGCCGACGGCGACATCGTCCGCGACCTCGGCCCCTCCACCGCGCACGAGATCCTCGAGACGCTCGAGCAGGTGAGCTGCCGATGATCGCGGTCGCGCTCAAGGGACTCGCGGGCCGCAAGATCCGCGCGCTGCTGACCGCATTCGCCGTAGTGATCGGCGTCTCGATGGTGAGCGGCACTTTCATCCTCACCGACACGATGCAGAAGTCGTTCGACGGCATCTTCGCCGCTTCCACTTCCAACACCGACGCCGTGATCCGCGGCAAGGAGCTCGTCAAGGGCTCCACGAACGGCAGCGGCGTGACGATCCCCGAATCGCTGCTGACGAAGGTCCGGGCGCTGCCCGAGGTCGGCGCAGCCTCCGGCGAGGTCGCCCCGGCCGAGGCGAACGCCGGCGACATCATCGGCGACGACGGCAAGGCCGTCGCGATGGAGAGCGTGGTCGGCAGCTACGACCCCGCGAACCCGGGGCTGAGCGCCCTCGAGCTCAAGACCGGCGAGTGGGCCGAGGGTCCCGAGCAGGTCGTGATCGACGCCGGCACAGCCGCCAAGGAGCACTACGAGATCGGCGACACGGTCACGGTCTCGACGCGTGGCGACAAGCACGACTACCGGCTGACCGGAACCGTCTCGTTCGGCGGCGTCGACTCGCTCGGCTTTGCGAGCATCGCGGCCTGGGACGTCAAGACCGCGCAGCGGCTGCTCGACAGGGAGGGGCGCTTCGACGCCATCTCGATCGTCGCCAAGGACGGCACGTCATCGGCCGAGCTGGCACGCGCCGTGCGCCCGCTCGTCGCGGGCAACCTGGAGGTCAACGAGAGCGCCGAGCAGGCGAAGGAGGACTCCAAGGAGCTGAACAAGGGACTGGACATGATCCGGATGTTCCTGCTCGGCTTCGGCGGCATCGCGCTGCTCGTCGGCGCGTTCGTGATCTTCAACACGCTGTCGATCACGGTGGCTCAGCGCACGCGTGAGTTCGCGACGCTGCGGACCCTCGGCGCCTCGCGCAAGCAGGTCATGCGCTCGGTCGTGCTCGAGGGCCTCGTGATCGGCCTCGTAGCCTCGCTGATCGGGCTGGTGCTCGGGTTCGGGATCGCCAAGGGCATGGTCGCCCTCTTCAGCGCGCTCGGAGTGGACCTCCCGGAGGCGTCGACGGTCGTCGCCACGCACACGATCACCGTGTCGATCCTGCTCGGCACGATCATCACGCTGATCGCGAGCATCCTGCCGGCGAAGCGGGCGACCCGCGTGCCGCCGATCGCGGCGGTCCGCGAGGGGTCCGTCCTACCCGCCTCGCGGATGGCCGGGCACTCGCGCAACCTCGGCCTCGGCGTGGTCCTGGCCTCGGTCGCGGCGATCTCGGCGGGCATTTTCGCCAGCGGAGTCAGCGGCGCCGCCGTCGCGCTGCTGCTGGGTCTCGGCGTGCTCGGGCTGTTCGCGGGCATCGCGCTGCTGGCGACGCACCTGGTCAAGCCGCTGGCACGCGTCGTCGGCTGGCCGGCGCGGCGCGCCGGCGGCGTCGCGGGAGAGCTGGCCGGGGCGAACTCCGTCCGCAATCCCGGACGGACCGCATCTACCGCGGCGGCGCTCATGATCGGCCTCACGCTCGTCACCGTGGTGGCGGTCCTGGGATCGGGCCTGAGCGCCACGACACGCAACGCCGTGTCGGACCAGCTCCACGCGAGCTACGTGATCGACGGCAAGCAGGAGCTGCCGTTCAGGGCGTCGGAGGGCGACGAGCTGGCGAAGCTGCCGGGCGTCAAGGGCGCCTCGCACGTCCGCTCCGACACGGCGCTCGTGCAGGGCAAGGAGAACGGGATCACCGGGATCGACCCGGCCACGATCGCGCACTTCTACCGGTTCAGCTGGACCAAGGGCTCCGAGCAGTCGCTCGGCAAGCTCGGGACCGACGGCACGCTCGTGACCAAGTCGTATGCCGAGGACCAGAACCTCGAGCTCGGCAGCGACGTCTCGCTCACGACGCCGGCGGGCGACAAGCGGACGCTTGTCGTGCGCGGGATCTACGACCCGCCGGCACAGAAGCAGCTGCTGGGTGACGTCAGCATGACCCAGCGGGCGTTCGACGGCACGTTCCGCAGCCCGAAGAACGGCTACACGTTCCTCGACGCGGACGAAGGCGCGGGCGCGGCGATCGAGTCGGCGACCAAGGGCCTCAGCGACGCCAAGTTCCACACCGGCGCCGCCTACCCCAAGGACGCGACGAAGGACATGGCCACGATGCTGGCGATGCTCTACGTGCTGCTTGGCTTCTCGGTCGTCGTCAGCCTGTTCGGGATGGTCAACACGATGGTGCTCTCGGTGTTCGAGCGCACGCGCGAGATCGGCATGCTGCGGACGATCGGCATGACGCGCCGGCAGGCGCGCCGGATGATCCGGCACGAGAGCGTCATCACGGCGCTGATCGGCGCCGCGCTCGGCCTCGGGCTCGGCCTGTTCCTGTCCGGGATGATCACCAAGGCGATGTCGGGCTCCGACGTCGCGTTCTCGATCCCCGTCCCGACGCTCGCGGCGTTCACGCTGTTCGCGGTGCTCGCCGGGATCGGCGCGGCGGTCATGCCGGCACGGCGGGCCTCGCGGCTCAACGTGCTCGACGCGCTGCAGTACGAGTAGGCCGCACGATGACCGCAACCATCACGCGGTCCGCGACCCCCGCCCCGCCGCTCATGCGGCGGGGCGGGAGGAGTCGCGAGACCATCCTCTTCCTCGTCGCGATCGCCCTGATCGCGCTCCACGTGCTGGACGACAACTTCCTCCAGCCCCAGCCGGGCACCTCACCCGGCGACCATCTCGTCAGCGGGCTCGTCCCGCTGGCCCTCCTCGGCCTTGCCGCCTGGGCGCACCCGCGCCTGCGCGGCAGCCGGCGCAGCGCGCTCGCCCTCACCTTCGGCGTGCTCGGCATCGCCGGAGGGATCGAGGGCTACTACTACGCCCGGGAGGTCGGCGCGTCGGGCGACGACTTCACCGGCCTCCTGAGCTTCGCCGCCGGCGTGCTGCTGCTCGGCCTCGGTGCGGTCACGCTGTGGCGGACGCGGCGGACCGAGGGCAGCCTCTGGTGGCGCTATCCGCGCCGCGCGCTGCTCGGCCTCGCCGGCCTCGTCGTCGCCCTCATGGTCGTCACGGCCGGCTACGGGTACGTCACAACCCATGTCGGCCGGGCCGTGGTGCCGCCGAACCACCTGGGCGTGGCGTACGAGGACGTGAAGTTCACGACCGGCGACGGGCTCGAGCTCGAGGGCTGGTACGTCCCGTCGAAGAACGGGGCCGCCGTGGTCGCGTTCCCCGGCCGCAACGGTCCGCAGGCAAAGACGCGCATGCTCGCCCGCCACGGGTACGGGGTGCTGCTGTTCGACCGCCGCGGCGAGGGCAAGAGCGACGGCGAGCCGAACGCCTGGGGCTGGGGGGGCGAAGCGGACATCAAGGCCGCGATCGCGTACCTGCAGCGCCGGCCGGACGTCGACCCGGACCGGATCGGCGGCATCGGCCTCTCCGTCGGCGGCGAGATGATGATCGAGACCGCCGCCGAGACCGACGAGCTCGCCGCCGTCGTGTCGGAGGGCGCCGGAGCGCGGAGCTTCACCGAGGACATGGACGAGGAGCAGCCGGCGCTGGGGAAGTGGACGCTCGGCTTCGCGATCTCCGCCGCCAAGACCGCGGCGGTCGCCGTGTCGTCGAACCAGGCGCCGCCGGCGAACCTGAAGGATCTCGCCGCGAAGGTCGAGCAGCCCATGCTGCTGATCGCCGCGCCGGAGAAGGGCGTCGGCGAGAAGCTCAACCGCGGCTATGCGAGGGCCGCGGGCGATTCCGCGACGCTCTGGGAGATCCCCGAGTCGACCCACGTCGGCGGCATGGCAGCGCGACCCGCGGAGTACGAGCGGCGCGTCGTCGGCTTCCTCAACGAGGCGCTGCTGTGAGGACGCCGGTGTCGGCGAGCTTCGCGCGCAGGTAGCGCAGGAACGGCGCGACGGCCAGCTCCTGCCCCGTCACCCGGGCGAGCAGCTCGGGTGGCGGGAGCTTGCGCCCGTGCGCATGGATGTGCTCGCGCAGCCAGCTCCGCAGCGGCGCGAAGTCGCCGCGCTCCACCTGTGCGTCGATCTCCGGCAACTGCGCGCGGAGCGTCTCCCACAGCTGCGCCGCCATCAGGTTGCCGAGCGTGTAGGTCGGGAAGTAGCCGATCAGCCCGGCGCCCCAGTGGACGTCCTGCAGCACGCCGGCCGCGTCGTCGGGCACGTCGAGGCCGAGCAGGCGGTGAATGCCGTCGTTCCACGCGTGCGGCAGATCGTCGACGGCCAGCGTCCCCTCGATCAGCGCCAGCTCGAGCTCGAACCGCAGGACGATGTGCAGGTTGTAGGTCGTCTCGTCGGACTCGACGCGGATGAGGCTGCGGTGGACGGAGTTGACGCCGCGGTAGAGCTCGTCCGCCGTGATCGCGGGCAGCGCCGGGAGGTGCTCGGCCAGCCGCGGCAGCGCCCAGGCGCAGAACGGCCGGCTGCGACCGACAAGGTTCTCCCACAGCCGGCTCTGCGACTCGTGAACGCCGAGCGAGACCGGGCTGCCGAGCGGGCTGCGCGCGAGTCGCTCCGGGATGCCGGCCTCGTACAGCCCGTGGCCGAACTCGTGCAGCGAGCCGAAGTAGGCGCCGGTGAAGTCGTGCAGGTCGTAGCGCGTGGTGATGCGGATGTCGGCCGGAGCGATGCCCTGCGCGAACGGATGCGGCGCGACGTCGAGCCGCCAGCCGTCGGGATCCAGGCCGACGCCCTCGAGGATGTCCATCACCGCGCGGCGCTGGTCCTCGACCTCGTGCGGGCCGCCGAACACCCCTCCCTCCGGCCTCGCCCCGTCGGCGGCGACGTCGGCGACCAGCCGGACGAGCGCCTCGACCAGCTCGGCAAGCAACAGCCGCAGCCGGGCGGTGGTCATGCCCGGCTCGAAGTCGTCGAGCAGCACGTCGTAGGCGTGCTCGAAGTCGGTGAAGCAGGCGACGTAGCGGTGGCGCAGCTCGATCTGGCGCTCGAGCGCGTCGCGGAAGCGCCAGAAGTCGGCTGCGGCGCGCGCCTCCTGCCACGCGGCCTGGCCGAGCGCAGCCGCGCGGCTGAGCTCCGCCGCCAGGCTCGTCGGCACCCGCACCGCCTTCTCGAAGTCGCGCCGCAGCTCGCGCACCAGGCGCACCTCGTCGGCATCGGGATCCTGCTCCGCCGTCCACGGCTCGAGCGCGTCGAG
>Ga0307416_100002256_pt1 | contig 10976 bp, 5 predicted proteins | sample DK1Cmetagenome_2_FD_203821 | JGI IMG/M metagenome (GOLD analysis project Ga0307416, IMG submission 203821) | Maize rhizosphere microbial communities from greenhouse at UC Davis, California, United States - DK15-C-3 | ecosystem: Host-associated > Plants > Roots > Rhizosphere > Soil | place: USA...
CGGGTCTGCTGTTGTTCGTCGTTGGTCGTGACGAGCCAGGGCGGCTCGCCCCCTTCGCGGTGCGACCAGAGGTTCTTGGTGAACCGTTCCGTTGCCCGGGAGATGAGGGTGTTACTCGTGTCGAGGATCGGCTGCGTCGAGCGATAGTTCTGCTCCAGCGCGATCATCGTCGTGCCGGAAAATTCCTTCGGAAACTCGAGGATGTTGCGGAAGCTGGCGCCGCGGAAGGAATAGATGCTCTGGGCGTCGTCGCCGACCACCGTGATGTTTCGATGGCCCCCGCATAACGAGCGCAGGATCCGGGCCTGGAGTACGTTCGTGTCCTGGTACTCGTCGACCAGCACGTGATCGTAGAGCGCAGCGATTTTTGGCCCTAACGCGGGATGCTCGAGCAGCAGGCACCAGAACACCAGCAGGTCGTCGTAGTCGATGAGATTCCGCTCGGCCTTCCGCTGGGTGAAATCGGCGTAGATCCGTCCAAAATCCGCCTCGAACTCGCTGAAGCGCGGGAACTCCTCGGCCAGGATCTCGGCGACCGGTATTTCGGTGTTTACATGCCGCGAGTAGACGTAGTGCAGCGTTTCCTTGCGCGGGAACCGCTTCTTGGCGTCGCCATAGCCAAGTTGGGCGCGGGAGAGCTGGATCAGGTCCGCGGCGTCGCCCTGGTCCATGATTGTGAAGTCGCCCGAGAGTCCGGCGGCGGGACCGAACCTGCGGAGTAACCGGTGTGCGGTTCCGTGAAATGTCCCGCCGTGAACCTGTCGACTGGTACCTCCCACGAGCTGGACGGCGCGGGCCAGCATCTCCTGGGCGGCGCGCCTCGTGAAGGTGAGCAAGAGGATGCGTTCCGGGGCAACACCGGACTGCATCAGGTGGGCGACCCGGTAAACGAGGGTGCGGGTTTTCCCGGTGCCCGCTCCGGCGACGATTAGTAGAGGTCCGTTACCAAATGTGGCAGCCGCGTGCTGCTCGGGGTTCAGCTCCTGGGCGAAGTCTCGCGCGTTAGGTGCTTCGATGTCCGTCGAGCGGTCGTAGACCTTCGTTTCGCCCATGGGAAACAACCTAATGCTGAGTGCTGATTGCTGATTGCTGATGGCTGATCGCTGGGTGCTGGCGCTGGTGCTGGTGCCTTCCGCCCCTATTCCCAGCGCCGGCACGACGCAGAAGCAGCAGCAATCAGCAATCAGCACTCAGCAGGCAGCCACGTGATCGCCGTCGGGGTCAGGTAGCACGAGAGGGTCAGATGAGCGTCACGCGTGGTGTCGATCTCGTTTCGCGCGTGACGCAACGCGTGGTTGTTCGTCGAGACGGTCGGGCAGGGAGGTTTGAGGAGATTAACAGCCAACCTAACGGTTATTTCCGTGTGGAAAACTGTCGTCTCTGAAACGGTTTTAGAGGTGGGGAATCGGGATTAGAAGTTGGTTGCAAAGGCGAGCAAATCGCACAGTCCAAATGCGGTCGTAAGCGTTGTATGTGTAGGACTGTGAATAGCCTAAGTAACCGGCATCAGCTTGACCCCCTTTCTGGACGCTCCTAATATCTGAGCCGGAAAAATCGGTGGATGATGGCCCGCCTGGCTGTGCAGGCGGTGAGAGGTGACGGCGCAACTCGTAGCGGGGTCTGTTGTCTGTGAGACAGGCCGCACTGCGTCCTTTGTCGGCGGCACTTCTGTCGGTAGCAGGTGCAGGACCTGGCCGGCGAATGCCGCGAACTCCAGGAAGTTGCAATCCGGTTTTTTTGTCGTACGTGCAGGAAAATCACACTCCAGAAGGGGGAAAAAGGATGCAGAAACTCTTTCGATCGTTGATCGCGATCGGCGGCCTTGCGGGGCTCGTCGCTTGCGGCGACGACGTCACCGTCGGCGGACCGGCATTCGCGATTTCCGGCGCGCCGGTAACGGCGGTGTCGGTAGGCGCGAAGGTCCAGTTGACGGCCAACAAGCCGGCGACGTGGACCACGAGCGCCGCTAGCGTCGCGACAGTCGATGCTACGGGTCTGGTCACGGCGGTTGGTCAGGGCACGGCCAGCATCACGGCGACGGCCACCTCGGGCGGCGAGCAGGCCAGCGTCACGATCACGGTTGCCGCCGCGGTTCGCGGTGTCACCGTTTCGCCGTCGAATGCGGTCATCAAGCCGGGTGAGACGGTCGGTCTCGTTGCGAACGTCGATGCCGATGCGGGCGTCGCCCGTACGGTGACCTGGACCTCGAGCAACACGGCGGTTGCCACGGTCAGCACGACTGGTGTCGTGACGGGCGTGACGCCTGGTGTTGCCACGATCACCGCAGCTTCCACCGCAGCTACCTCGGTGACCGGCTCGGCGGCGGTCACGGTCCGTCAGCCACTGCCGGCGACGATCAGCATTCAGAACATCACGCTCACCGGCACTGCTGGTCAGACGGCGAACAACAACAACATCGTTGGTTCGATCGACGTCAACATGAACGTCGATCCGGGCGAGCAAGTCGTTCAGCGCGTTGAAGTGCTGATCGACGGTACCGTCGCCTGCACGCAGAACCTGAGCGGCGCGCAGTCCGAAGCGCTTCGCATCGCGGCGGCCTTCGAGGGCGTCGAAGATGTTGTCGTCAGCTGCCAGGTCAACACGGCGGCGTTCAGCGCCACGACGGGCGTAGCTAGTTTCTTCAACGGTCCGCACACGATTTCCGCGCGCGCGATCATCGCTGGTGGTAGCGACGTCGCCACGCCAAGCACCCCGCTCATTTTTAACAACCAGAGCGGTGTCACGGCCGTTGTAACGAACACCAATGCTCCCGACCCGAACGCGGCAATCGACCCACGTACGGGTCTGCAGTGGATCGGTGGCAGCATCACGATCAACTTCGTTGGCGTCAGCTACGTAAGCGGCACAACGATCTCAGGCGTCGCTTGCACGGTTTTCGGCAAGTCCGCGCCTGCTACACTGACCAACGGCACGGGCTCGATCGCCTACGCCGAGGGCACCACGTACTCGACCACAAACGCGGGTATCGGCAACTACCTGACGCCGCCTGCATCCGCGACGACTGGCGAGTCGATTACGTGCGGATCGGCTACACTGAGCAACGGATCGTCGCTAACGACGACCTCTGGTTCGGTACTGCTTAACTACGGCTCGCCGCTCAATCCAACGATTGGCGGTAACGCCGCGATGCCGGTGCTGCAGCTCGTCCGCGTTGACAACACTGCTCCTGGTGCCACCTCCGCCAACGGCGTTGCGCAGAAAGTGATCGATTTCAGCGCCGGTACTGGTGTGGTTGACACCGTCCGTGCTCCGTGGGTGAACTCCACCACCTCACTGTTGCCGGCGGCCACTGGTAGCTCGTTTAACGTCCTGGGTCTGCCGTCCCTTGCGGTGCTTAACGCACCCGTAACGGCCGGCGCGGACATCGAAGAGGGTGTGGATGCGATCACTGTCTCGGTTTGGGTTCCGGCCGCTGGCGGTTCGCTTCCGACAACGGGTGGCAGCTGCAACGTCACCGGCCTGACCTCCGTCACGACGGGCTCTCAGCTCGCCGAGACCACGGTCAGCTCCGCATTCCCGGTTCGCATCGTCATGAGAGACGCGCTTGGAAACCAGTTCTGCTACAGTCTGGGTGCGTTCGGTGGCGCAACCGCCATCGGTGCTGACTTCACCGCGCCGACCGGCACGATCACGGGTCCGGCTGCAAACACGGGCTACAACGCTTCGGGTCTCGTCCCGGGGTGGGCTGTGACGGCGTCGGATAACGCGTCGGGCTTCACTGCCACGCCTCTTCGCGTGACGATGAACCGCTTGAACGCGAACAACACGACGTCGTGCGTCATCAACACCGGCGGTTCGTGCACCGGTGGTTCCACAGCGGCCCAGCCGTTGACGTTCAGCGGTACGGGTGGTTCGACGACCGACGGTTATTACACGACGTCGATCACTCTGACCGACGCCGCTGGTAACAGCGTGCAGCTCGTGAATGCGCAGCTCAACGAACTTGACGCTGTTGCTCCGACGTTCACCGGTGGTATTTCGCTCCCGGCAGTCATCGCCGGTGCGGCGACGAACACCTTCACGACGACTGTTGGCGATCAGCTCGATCTGGGCTCGATCTATGGCGTCGTCGCCTATCCGGGCGCTGGTCTGAACATTCAGTACCCGACGCAGGTCATCGGGACGTTCGGCTCGCCGCTCGAGCAGTCCTCGGCTAACCTGGGTTACGCTGCAGCGAACTGGATTCGGTGCTTGAACGCTCCGGGCAGCTTCGCAACCGCAGTGAATCCGCCGAGCCAGATCACGCTTACCCTGACGGACCAAACGACGATCAACCAGAACGTAACGACGTTGACGTCGGGCGCTTTTGGTGCGAACGCGCAGGCTTGCACGGGCACCGTGGGCAACCTCGGTGGCACGGCTGTGCCGAACTCGTTCATTCTGAACGCCGCGAACTACGGCACGGGTAACACGCAGGTCGATCTGGATGGCGTGTCCGTCCCGGCGAACACGTCGACGACGGTCACTCTGACGGCGGTTGCTGACGTTCCGCTCAACTCTTCGGCGGATCCGTTCAGCCGTGTTGACTTCTTCTACCTCAACGCGGCCGGCAACCTGGTAAAGATCGGTACGGCCACGGTCACTCTGGCTCAGACCCAGACGAACCGTACCTATACCTACACCTTCGTATGGGATCCGGCGGCTCCGGTGCAGACCGGCGCAGTCGGTGTGGTAGCCATCGGCGTTGACGCGCAGGGTGATGCGGTCTCCACGACCGGCATCGTTGTCAACATCGTCCCGTAAGCTCAGAACATCGAGCAAGCGGTAAGTAGTTCGAGAGGGCTCCGTGGAAACACGGGGCCCTTTCGATTTTCTCCCCATCGACGGGCAACAAAAAAGCACGGTCGCATGAGCGACCGTGCTTTGTCGTCAGGCAACCTTATTTATTTCGCGCGCGGCTTGAGCACGATGTTGTTGGCGGTAGCCACGCTATCGGTGTGCTCCCATCCCCACCCCGTAAGAGTGTCGTCGCGGAGCACGACCGGGATCAACTGCTCCTCGGGAATCGTTTCCACTCCTTCCTTCTTCCCAGTGGGCGAATACATCAGCAGCGTAATGAAGTGACCGTTGTTCAGATACCGCTCCTCGCGGTAGACGTTAGGCGTGCTGTCGGTCGCGGTCGAACCCTGACCGAGGATTTTGAGGACCGAGTCGCGGGCGATGCCCACCGTGAGCTGTCCGATGTTTCGGTCCCCACCACACCCCGCGAAGGCGGTGAGGGTGAAGAGAGCAGCGACGGCCGGCCCAGCGAAATGCGTGAAACGTGACATGGAATTGCAGGTTGAAGTGCTTTCGGGTGTCAGGTAAGGGTGCCCAAACGGATCTCCGGGGCGCACGCAAAGTACAACGTTCGCTCCTCCAGTTGACCCGTCAGGCGTTGCCGGAGTGCTGCCGCTCTAACCCATCGGTTGCGATATTGATCCGTCGCATGTTCAAGAATCGGATAGGCAAACCGGGAGCTGCCCGCGGAATCGTCATGACGCTGGCGTCATTGATGGTCGCCTGCAGTGACGGGCCCTCGGCACCCAGGACCGGATCGCTCGCCATTACGGTCGTCGGGCTGCCTGGCGAGGCTTCGAATGCCGTGACGGTCACCGGGCCCGCAGGATTTTCGCGCGCGCTCAGTGTGAACGACACGCTGGTAAACCTCACCCCTGGCCCGTATACCGTCGTCGCCAATCGCGTTTCATTGGCGAGCGGTGTGTACGAATCAGCGATGCCGACGCAGGAGGTCGAGGTTCGAGCGTCGTCGCAGCCGTCCCAGGTCACCGCGGCGTATGGCATCACCACCGGCAGCATTACGCTGAATGTCAGCGGCCTTCCTCCAGGCGCACCCGCGGCAGTCAACGTGAGTGGCCCCGGTGGGTATTACCAGACCGTCACGCAGTCGGTGACACTTGCCAGCCTGACGCCGGGATCCTACTCGATCATTAACGGCAGCGTCGGTTCCGGCGGGCACACGTACTCACCGGTGCCGCTATCGCAGACGGTGAACATTCTGGCTACCGCGACCCCCCGTACCGTAAACGCGACTTACACGATCGCCACTGGGGCCCTGGAGGTCACGGTAACGGGCCTGCCAGCCCAGCAGAACGCGAGCGTCACGGTCAGCGGCCCGGGAGGCTATAACGCGGTACTGACGGCCACTACGACGCTCCTGGGCCTGGTCCCGGGGACGTACGCGGTACTGGCATCCAACGTCGCGGCCGGGGTCCCGTACGGTCCCACTCAAGCCTCGCAGAGTGTCGACGTCGCGGCCTCCCTGACCCCCGCGCGAGCCACTGTATCCTACGTCGAGGTGAACCTCCCCCCGCCGGCCGAGTTCAACCTGACGATGGAAGGGATGTACATCACGCAGGCGGTTCAGACGCTGCCGTCATCGGTCCCCCTGATTGCGGACAAGCCTGGCCTGTTGCGGGTCTTTGTGAAGGCCTCCGCGCCTAACGTGGCGGCGCCGACCGTGCGACTGCGCATCTACCTGGGGTCGGATCTGCAGGAGACCGTGACGCTGCTGCCGAACGTCCCGGGCGTGACGACGACAATCACCGAGGGTACGCTGTCGTCGACGTGGAACTACATGATGCCGTCGTCCCGTATCACGCCGGGGCTTCGCCTGCTGGCGGAGGTCGACCCGGGAAACACGATCGCCGAGTCGAACGAAGGCGACAACGTCTTCCCCCGCGACGGCACTCCGTACGCGCCGGCCGTGGAAATCACGGCGCCGCTGAACGTGACCATCGTGCCAGTGACGCAAACGACGACCGGCGTCACCGGCAATGCAACGAGTGCAAACCTGGCCGAGTTCCTCACCTTCGCGCAGAAGGTCTTTCCGGTCAAAGACTATCGAGTCACGCTCCACGAACCCGTTACGACGGCCTGGGGTCCGGTTCAGTCCAATGACGCCGACAATTACTGGTTCCGGATCCTTGGCGAGGTCAATGCCGTCCGCGTGGCCGAAGGGAGCAACGACTACTACGTCGGCATTGTGGCCACGCCGTACACCTCCGGTATAGCAGGCATGGCCTTTGTCCCCGGACGAGCGGCACTGGTGTGGGACCGGCTTCCGTCGGCAGCGCCCATTATGGCGCACGAACTTGGCCACAGTCTCGGCCGGATGCACGCTCCCTGCGGGGGAGCGGCAAATCCGGATCCCGCCTTCCCCTACGCGTTAGGCACCATCGGCGTCATCGGCTACGACGTCCTGACGGGCGCGCTCAAGTCCACGGGGACTGCGGACTTGATGGGGTATTGCGGATTCGGCTGGATCAGCGACTACACCTACACGGGCATTCTCAGTTATCGCCAGTCGACCGCGAACGCAGCTATCGCGCAACGTCTCAGTCCGGCCCTCGCCGGATTTGGCGAGCAGCCGACCGAGTCATTCGTGCAGTCGCCCGCTATTCGAAAGAGTCTGGTGGTGTGGGGGAGCGCGACGTCCAACCGGTTGCTCCTCGAGCCGGCGTTTTCCGCCAACACCCGTCCGGTGCTGCCGTCGCGAAGTGGCCCGTATCGCATCGAGGGCCTAACGGCGCAGGGAAGGGTGCTGTTCTCGTACTCGTTCGAGGGTGAACGCTCTGCCGATGCATCCGATCCGACGATGCGCCACTTCACGTTCGCGATTCCGCTCGACGACAGCCTGTTGCAGTCTGTCGCACGGATATCGCTGACCTCGACGACCGGGTTGCGCGTAGACCGAAGGACCTCCGCGTCCCGATCGGCGGCGTTCGATGCCACCGTCGAGACCCCCGGCACGGTGCGGTTCCAACTCGACGATCCGGACGTGCCGCTGGCCATCGTGCGCGACCGTTCCACTCAGCGGATCCTGGCGTTCGTCAGGCCCGGGTTACAACCAATCCGGGTGCGAACCCGGGCCGAGGAGTTCGAGGTACAATTCTCGAACGGCGTGCAGTCGACGAGCCGTGTCGTCCGGCCGGTGCGGCGTTAGGCGGAGATCGAGGACGGCGCTGCCGAGTCCTTCACCGCAGCCTCGAGCCAGTCAGATGAGCGGAACTCGGCCGAGACACTGAACACCGATTCGAACGACTGAACGATTTCCTGCGACACGCGCCCCGAACCGGGGAACGCCGGCCCGAGTTCCTTTTCGACCGTGGTCATCGTCACGTCGCTGATGCCACAGGGAACGATCAGGTCGAAGTATGAGAGGTCGGTGCTGACGTTGAGGGCGAACCCGTGCCACGTGACCCAGTCACGCGCGTGAACGCCGATCGACGCGATTTTCCGAAGTCGCGACTCGGCTTCGCCCGTCGCCCCCCGCGTCCAGACTCCGGTCTTGCCTGGATTCCGGACGCAAGGAAGCCCGAGGGTCGCCATCGCCTGGATGATGACTTCCTCAACCTGTCGCAAGTACCAGTGCAGATCCTGACGATGCTGCTTGAGGTCGATGATCGGGTATCCGACGAGTTGCCCCGGCCCGTGAAACGTGATGTCGCCGCCGCGCTCGACCTCGAACAGTTCAACGCCGCGCGCGCTCAGCTGCGCCTCTGAGGCGACGAGGTGCCCGGGCTTCGTCCCTCGGCCTAACGTCACGACCGGCGGGTGCTCGACCAGCAGGAGGACATCGTCGGGAAGTGCACCGGAAATCCGCGCATGCGCGGTGGCGCGTTGGAGCTCCAGGGCCGCTCCATAGGCCATGGTGCCGAGGTCGACGACTGAGAGGTTCATACCGGGGTACGGGGCACGGGGTGCGGGGTGAGCGAGGTACTTGAGGCATGTCTCCACGTACCCCATACCCGGTACGCCGTACCCCACCTACGCATGTATCATCTTCCCTAACGAGTCCAGCGCCGCCTCGGCTACCGCTTCCGCCATCGTCGGATGGGCGTGAATGGCAAGGTCGATCTCCTCGACGGTGTACTCGTTTTCGCGGGCGACCGCGACCTCGTGAATCAGCTCGGTCGCGTGGGCGCCGATGATGTGCGCGCCGAGGATCTCACCGTACTTCGCGTCGCGGATGATCTTCACGAAGCCTTCGGTTTCACCCGCCGTGCGGGCGCGTCCGCTGGCCGAGAAGGGGAACTTCCCGATCTTGTAATCGAGCTTCTTGTCCTTGCACTGCTGCTCGGTGAGCCCGATCGACGCCACCTCGGGGTGACAGTAGGTCGCGTTAGGGATGTTACCGTAGTTCACCGGATGCGGCTTCTGGCCGGCGAGCATTTCGGCCAGCACGTGACCCTCGCGTGAGCCTTTGTGGGCGAGCATCGGTGCGCCGATGACGTCGCCGATGCCGTAAATGCCCTTGGCCGTCGTCTGGAAGGTCTTCGTATCGACCTGGATGAAGCCGCGATCGGTGAGTTTGACGCCCGCCTTGTCCAGTCCGACCTGGTCGACGTTAGGCGCGCGCCCGGCAGCGACGAGCACGATATCCACTGTCAGGTCCTGTTTCGCACCGCCGGCGTCGACGGACATCGAGACAGAATCCTTGGTGACCTTCACGTTCGAGATCTTCGCGCTGGGTATCACGTCGATGCCGCGCTTCTTGAACGACCGGCCAAGCGTCGCGCTGACTTCCGCATCCTCCAGCGGCAGGATCGTCGGCAGCACATCGAGGAGCGTGACCTTGGAGCCAAAGGCATTGAAGACGTCGGCGAACTCACAGCCGACTGCACCTGCACCAACGATTGCGATCGACTTGGGCGCCTTCTCCAGCGTCAGCGCCTCGTCGGATGAAATGACCGTGGTCTTGTTCAACTCCAGGCCTGCCTGCGGCAAACCTTTAACCCGGGACCCAGTCGCAAGCACGATGCCTTTCTTTGCGTCGTGCTTCTCTTCCTTACCATCCGCCCCCTTCACGCTGACCGACATGCCGCCGGCGAGCTTCGCGTCACCCTTGATCCAGGTGACCTTGTATTTCTTGAAGAGGAACTCGACGCCTTTCGAATTCTGGTCGCTCACGGCCCGTGAGCGTTTCATGGCGACGCCGTAGTCTGTGGATACCTGCCCGACGTTCACGCCGAAGTCGGCGGCATGCTTCACCTGGTTGGCCAATGCGGCGCTGGCCAGCAGCGCCTTGGCGGGGATGCAGCCCCACAGCACACACGTTCCGCCAAGTCCTTCACGTTCGATGACCGCAGTGGAGAGGCCGAGCTGGCCACACCGGATAGCGCCCACGTACCCCGCGGGCCCGCCACCGATGAAGATCACGTCGTACGAAGCCATGATGAATGCAGAGTGCAGATTACAGGATGCAGCATCAAGAATGGGCGGAGTTACCCATGCTTACAGCACGAAATCTACCCACCGGTCGAGTTGTGGTCACACAAAACCCATACAACTGAGGGACGTGGCACGCCCTAGCTTACCGTACGGTTCTGGTAAGACGCGCACAACTCAGGAGTGAGAATGACACGCCGCTACGCCGTTGGTGCTCAGCTGCTCGCCAGCCTGCTAATTGCCGTTCATTCTGCGGGAGCACAGAAGCTCGTCAAGCAGGAAGCAATCAAGTCCGTCCCGGCGCCGGTCGTCCTCGACAATACGGGAATGTTTCAGGACAAGTACGCCAAGGTGGGTGACGATTTCCTCATCGCCGGTCAGCCGACCGAAAAGGCTCTGCGCGAGATGAAGGCGATGGGCGTGACGACGATTGTGAATTTGCGCTCGCCGTCAGAGATGGAACGTATCGGGTTCGACGAAGCGAAGCTGATCGCAGAACTCGGCATGAAATACGTGTACCTGCCCGTGCGCGGCGACGCACAGTTTCCATACACACCCGAGACGCTCGCGAAATTCAGCGAGACGATGCGATCCGCCGAAGGGAAGGTGCTGCTGCACTGCACGGTGGCCTGGCGAGCGAGCCATCTCTGGGGTGCCTACCTGATACAGCAGGGCGTTCCGGAAGCGGATGCGCTCAAGCATGCGCGAGCGATCAACCTGATGGACGATCACCGCATGGATGCCAGCGGCCGCCAACCGATCGAACTCTTCCTGGGCAGGAAGGT
>Ga0307416_100002257_pt1 | contig 10975 bp, 22 predicted proteins | sample DK1Cmetagenome_2_FD_203821 | JGI IMG/M metagenome (GOLD analysis project Ga0307416, IMG submission 203821) | Maize rhizosphere microbial communities from greenhouse at UC Davis, California, United States - DK15-C-3 | ecosystem: Host-associated > Plants > Roots > Rhizosphere > Soil | place...
CGGCCTAGTCGAGCGCTACCGCAACCTCCGCGATGTAGTCAGCACTGGGATCTACCGCCGTGGATTGTCCACCTGCGCAATCGACCTGAACGAATCGCCCGGCAATCTGAGCAACCAGCTCAGCGACGAGAGCCAGCGCAAGTTCGGAATCGACGAGTTCGAGACCTATCTGGAGAAGTCCAAGGACATGGAGCCTCTCTATTACCTGATCGAGAAGTTCCTGCACAAGCCCGAGGCGAAGAGCAGCGCGGCGCTGCAGGCGATTCCGGAGGTTGCGGCCCAACTCCAGAAACTGATGAAACAGGCAGGGCTGGCATGAGCAGTCCTTTCAACTGGCGCGACCAGCCGAGCGAGGCGGTAGAGGCGCTGAAGCCGTCCACCAAGGCCCGCAAGCCAAACCTCGCCCCCAAGAGATTGCACAGCCTCTCCAAGAAGGCAGACGAGATCCTCCGCGCCCGTTTCGGCGGCGCGTATTCCAAAGCCAAGCAAGGAGACGCTTGATGTACTTCGATGGTGCAACCTACGAACACGCCCGCGACAGCGCACGTCTGGGCGATCAGATGATGGCTGTCCTCAGCGTCATGGCTGACGGCCAGTGGCGCACCCTCAAGCAGCTCGCTGCGGCTGTGGATGCTCCAGAAGCCTCCGTGTCCGCCAGGCTCCGCGACCTCCGCAAGCCCCGCTTCGGCGGGCATCGCGTCGAGCGCCGATATGTCTGCAAAGGCTGCTTCACGTATCAACTCGTGGTGCGCGAGACGGAGCATTGAATGCGGCTAGTCCCAAAGAACTGGGCTTCGTTCCAGCACTACAAGGACCGGAATCCTCCGTGGATCAAACTCCACAAGGCCCTCCTGAATGACCGTGCATACGCCCGCTTGCCACTTGCTAGCAAGGCGCTAGCACCTTTGCTCTGGTTGCTAGCAAGCGAGTCAAAGAACGGTTCGTTCGATGCGGATGTCGATGAACTGGCTTTCCGGCTTCACCTGACGGAAAAAGAGATCGCCCAAGGTGTCGATCCTCTTATTAAGGCTGGCTTCTTCATTCCGTTGCAATCTGATAGCACGGTGCTAGCAACTTGCCAGCAGGTTGCGCCAGATTCGTGCTCAGAGAGAGAGGGAGAGACAGAGAGAGAGACAGAGGCAGAGGCCCGCGCTCCGCGCTCTACGACTCCTTCCATTGAGGGAGTTTCCGAAACCCTGCTGCGCGACTACATGCAAGTCCGCAAGGCAAAGAAGGCAGGCCCGCTGACCGACACCGCGATTGCAGGACTTCGGCGGGAGGCTGACAAGGCCGCATTGACCATGGAGCAGGCCCTCACGGCCTGCGTCGAGTTCGGATGGCAGGGCTTTAACGCCGGCTGGTATGCCGAGCGGACCCAAGGGAAGGCCAAACCCGGCGTGGTGGTCGCCTCGCACGATCCCGACTCCCGAAGCGCCATCGAGGCTGAGGGCGTCGCCAAGGGCATCGGCCCATGGAACGAGATCAACGAGCAGTGGCATTCCTACAAAGCCCGTGTTCGTGGCAGGCAGAACGGCTTTGACCTCACCCAACTGGCGGCGATGGCCGCTCAACGCCAAGGAGCCATCCAATGATCCGCGCCCGCGAATCCTCCGACAACTGGTCCCGAGTGGCCCATGGTGTTCTCGACAAGGCCCGTGCAGGTCATGGGTTGCCCGAGCACATCGAATGGGCTCTGTCGTACCTGGGCGACAAGGACGGCAGCACCAAGATTCCGCGCGACCTCATGGGAAGCCAGAGCAGGGCGGTGCCGGCATGAGCGCGTGCGATTTGACCCAAGATGAACTGAGGCGGCTTTTTGTCTATGACCCAGAGACGGGCGTCTTGACCAGAAGGGTCAACCACGCCAATGGACTGAAGGCTGGCACCGTTGCCGGGACCATGCAGCGAGGCAGAGCCCGGTACTTCGTGACTCGTATCAATCGGCGCTTGTACCTCGTCCATCGTCTTGCATGGCTGTACATGCACGGGGAATGGCCCAAGGGATTTATCGACCATATCAACGGAAACGGGCTTGATAACAGGCTCTACAACCTGCGAGATGTGACGAACAAGCAAAACCTTCAGGCCTCCTTGAAGCCGCCAAAGTCGAATACCTCTGGCTTCAAGGGAGTCTATTGGAACAAAAAGCAGAGCAAGTGGGTTGCCGGGATCTCGATAGAAGGACGGCGCAAGTACATCGGCTCCTTTGATTCGCCTGAAGTGGCTCATGAGGCTTATCTGGCGAAGAAAGCTGAGGTTCATTTCCTATGACTAAGCGCAATGGCTGCTTCGACCGTCCGCCCTTCGCTCCGTCGATCCAAGTAGCCGATGGCTGGGATACCACTTGGGCTCGTCGGATGGTGGACATGCAATTCAGGTTGAACCCGAGCTGCGTCTATTCCACCTCCCAGTTGGGCCAGGCCGATGCAGGTTGTACGGGCTGCAAATGGAGAAAGACCGATGACGCTGCAAGACCACCTGAAGCACCTGCTGTGGTTGATGGAACCCCCGTTCACGGAGGCGTTCAAGGGCCATTGCTGGCACCGAGCGCAGGACATAGCGATGGACCCGGAGATGGCGGCTCTGCCCAGCCTGCTGACAGCGGAGATGCAAAAGCGCTCGAAAGCAAGTACCCCAACGCAAAAATCTACAGGAGAGCGGAATGACCTTTAACGTCCTCAAGCCCATCTACATCCCGATTGGCGACTGGGTAGCTGTTCGGTGGCAGATCCTCGGTCAGGCATCGACCATGGAAGAGGCCAAGCGCAAGTTCGGGGGTAGCCCCGTGCTGGAGGCTATCCGGACATGACCCCCACCACCCGGACCTACCTCCTAGTCGAGGTAGAGCACAAGAAGGACGTTCCAGACCTGACTGACAAGGTAGCCGGAAGGGCGTACACGCTTGCTGGTGTAGAGGGTGCAACGGCAATTCTCCTGGACTCGCACAGGGCGTACCTGCTGGCATCGGCGCAGATGGAGAAGGGCCAGTGAGCCGCGAGATCGATCCTCATGCAGCGGTGGACTACATCCTTGCCAACGCAGGGAAGTTCGCCAAGGCCAAGGCCGAGCGCGTCTACCTCGAAGAGTTCCGCAAGTCCAAGAAGGCGCTTCTGATGAAGGCAAGCCCGGAATCATCGGGGATTGCTCAGGAGCGGGACGCATACGCCCATGACGACTACATCGCGCTTCTGGTCGGTCTCAAGGAAGCCGTTCTGATCGAGGAGAAGCTGAAGTGGGATTTGATCGCAGCTCAGGCCCGCGTCGAGATCTGGCGCACCGAGAGCGCGAACAACCGCAACCAGGATCGGGCCACGCAATGAAGCTCAAAACCTGCAAGCAGTGCAAGTCCCGCTTCGTACCTGCCAGGCCGCTCCAGGTGGTCTGTGGGCCTATGTGCGGGATAGAGCGAGCCAAGAAGGCGCGGCTCACCACCGAGAAGAAGCAGGACCGGGTAAAGCGGGAATCCCTCAAGACCATCCCTCAACTGATCAAGGAGGCCCAAATTGAATTCAATGCCTATCGCAGGTTGGCCGACAAGCTCGCAGGGCACCCATGCATCTCCTGTGGACGCCCCTTGGACTGGGGCACAGAGGGAAGAAGCCATCAGGTTGACTGCGGCCATTACCGCAGCACGGGATCAGCAGCCCATCTACGGTTCGACGAACGCAATGCCCACGCCCAATGCGTTAACTGCAATCGCTACGGTGCAGGACGAGCCGTTGACTACCGCATTGGACTGGTCAACCGCATTGGCTTGGATGCCGTAGAGGCCTTAGAGGCCGACAACCAGCCGGTGAAGTGGGACCGCGATACGTTGCGGCAAATCAAGGTGATCTACCGGGCCAAGACAAGAGCCCTCAAGAAGGAGCAGGAATGACGACAAAGACCAAGCAAGTACTAGCCCGCCTGTCCGAAGGCCCCAAGACCTTCAAAGACATCATCGACGGCCTCGAAATGGACGAAACCGAGATGCGTCGGCTGATCGGCTACCTCCAAAAGCGCGGGTACATCGAGACCGTCCCCATGACCTACCGTCTGACGAAAGCAGGCGACAAGCGGCACGAGTTCAAGCCGAAGTCATCCCCGAAGAAGATCGCGCAAGTTCACAAGAGAAACCAAGCCATCCGAGCCATGGAGAAGATGGATCTCTCCGGCGTGAAGCATCGTCAACCCAATTCAGTGTTCGCACTGGCCAAATTTCAAGGAGCGCAAGCATGAAAGTCGAATACATCGAGAACTGGGACGGCCGCTGGTACTGGCGTATCACGTCACATGGCATCTATTCGTACAACAGCTATGTCCGCAAGCGAGACGCGGTAAGAGGTCTTGAGCGGTTCTGTGCGGCTATCAGGGGGATGAAATGAACAAGCTCACAACCATTGCTGCACTGCCACAAGCAGGAGGCTGTATGTCATCTCTCCCTCCAGAGGTAACTCGCTGGGAGGATCTGATCTTCCCCACGATCGACTATGAATCGGCTGAGGCTGAGGCCATTGACAAGCTTAATGCCGCTTGGGGTGCTGCTCTCGCAGCCGTGCAGAGGGCATACTGATGATGAGGGATCTCCAACTTACCGATGAGTTGGACTCTCTCCTGTCGGCCTATCACCATTGGGCTAAGGGATACATCCCCGTTCCTGTTTGTGGAGCAGACCCCATGTTCCGCAACGCCAAGTCGGGGAGGGGGTACGACAGCGTTTCTGACGTGATCGAGGACGAGCTGCACGGCTCGACAATGGAATGCATCGACTTCCACATCGGGGAGATCCAGGAACCGTACCGGGCAGCGCTCTACATCCTGGCTCGGAACTGCTACACCGGGCACAAGGTCTGGTTAAGTCCGAGGTTGCCCAAAGATCCTATTGAGCGTGGGACAATCATCCTGGAAGCGCGGAGCCAGTTGACGCGCAGGCTGATGAACGCGGGGGTGCTGTGACGGGCCCACGACTCTATGCCGAAATCAGGGCTCAAGGCATAGCGATCAGCGGGAAAGACCCGTACAAGGCGTTCCTGAGCCACGCCAGCGGTGCTGCCAATCGAGGGATTGGCTTCAAATTCACCTTTGAGGAGTGGTGGGACATTTGGCAGCCGCACTGGGCAAACCGAGGGAAGGGCGCGCTTCAGTTGTGCATGTGTCGTCGCGCGGACCAAGGGGATTACGAGCCCGGCAACGTCCGCATTGCCACGAACAAGGAGAACTGCCACGAGCGTCTGCTGGAATGGAAGACCAAGAGGATGCAGAAGCCTTATCGGTTTCGAGAGTACAGGACGACATTGAATGCCGAACTGGTCGATTGGGCAGGCGGCCGGAATAGGTCTAAGGGGCCATATACAGAAGAAGAGGAGCACGCTTGACAGAATGAGGTCTGTGTCCGAAAATGCGCCTCGGAGTGCACAGGTGCCTCCAAAATTCACTAAAGAGCCCGCCCTTCGCAAGATCGGCGGGTTTTTCACGTTCGCCGGGCAGATCTTCATCTTTGATGTGCTGTAGCTAAAGGATCTGACCCGGCACCCCTCTTCTTTGTTAGCAGTTGCTAACCCTTCACGCCCGCCAGTCGAGAGATTGAGCGGGCTTCTTTCATTCTCGAATTAGCCGCAAGGCCTCGAAGGACAGTTCCATGGCTCGCCCCTCTTCATTCACCCAGAAGGTAGCAGACGCTATCTGTGAGGGGATTGCGGAAGGGAGGAGCCTGCGTGACATCTGCGATGAGCCTGGTATGCCGAACAAGGCGACCGTCTTTCGCTGGCTGGCAGATGACACCTTCTCGCTTTTCCGCGACCAATACACGCGCGCACGCGAAGCTCAGGCTGACGTGCTGTTCGATGAGATCCTCCAGATTGCTGACGATGGAACGCGGGACACGTACACCGACAAGGACGGCAACGAACGGACGGATCAGGATGTGATCGCTCGAAGCCGGCTAAGGGTGGATGCTCGGAAGTGGATGGCAGGGAAGTTGAGGCCGAAGGTCTACGGGGACAAACTGGAGCTTGGTGGCTCTGTGTCGTTCTCGATCGCAGACCAGATCAAGAAGGCTCATGAAGAACGAAGCTCAGGCTGACGGCTTCTTCATTGCCAAGACGTACTTTGCCGACCCTGTTGGCTACGTTCGCGATGTGTTGCAGGCAGAGCCTGATACGTGGCAGATCGAGGCCCTGAATGCTGTTCGCGACAACAAGCGGGTAGCCGGGGCTTCTGGGCACGGTATCGGCAAGACGGCTTTTGTGGCCTGGATCATTCATTGGTTCATGGCGACGAGGCCAAACCCGCAGGTTGTCGTCACTGCCAACACGAAGAACCAGCTTGACAGCAAGACCTGGCGAGAGCTGGCGAAGTGGAACCAGAAAGCCTTGAACGGCCATTGGTTCGAGGTGAAGGCGACCCGGATGGAGTTGAAGGATTCGCCGGAGACGTGGTTTGCTTCGGCTATCCCATGGACTGAGCACAACTCGGAGTCCTTCGCCGGCACGCACGAAGAGCATGTGCTTGTAGTGTTTGACGAGGCATCGGCGATCGCAGATGTGATCTGGGATGTGGTTGAGGGCGCGATGACCACGCCTGGCGCCCGCTGGGTGGCTCTGGGCAATCCGACCCGCAACACGGGCAGGTTCCGGGAATGCTGGGGCAGGTTCAGGCATCGCTGGCACACCATGCAGGTTGACAGTCGGAAAGCCAAGATGGCTGACCAAACGCAGATCAAGGAGTGGATCGCTGACTACGGCGAAGACTCTGACTTTGTGCGGGTGCGCGTCAAGGGCGAGTTTCCGAAGAGTAGCAGTGCTCAGTTGATCTCTACCGCGCTGGTCGAGGCTGCTGTTGCCTACAAGGCGGTTGGCTTCGAGAAGCTCCCGCTGATCCTTGGGGTTGATGTGGCCCGGTTCGGCGATGACCAAACCGTGATCTGTGCCAGGCGCGGCCGGAAGGTCTACGCGCTGATGAAGCACCGCGAGCTAGACACGATGCAGGTTGCCGGCAAGGTGGCTGCGGCGATCAAGGAACTGAAACCCTCTCTGGTGAACATCGACATAGGCGCGATGGGTGCTGGTGTTGTGGATCGGCTAAGAGAGCAGGGCTTCGAGGTCCGAGGGGTGAACTTCGGCGGCGAGCCTGTGGACAAGGTCAAGTACGCCAACAAGCGGGCCGAGATGTGGGGTGAAACGCTGGAGTGGCTCAAGGAAGGCGGGGAGATACCCGACGACTACGAGTTGCGCCAAGACCTGATCGGTCCTGAGTACAGCTACACGAGTTCCCAGCAACTTCTGCTGGAGAAAAAAGAAAGCATGAAGCGGCGGGGGTTGTCCTCGCCAGATTGCGCGGATGCGTTCGCGCTGACCTTTGCTTCGCCTGTGACTGACACGTTGGCGATGGCGCCCCTCTATCAACCTGAACCTGACCAAGACGGCATTTACTTCTGACCATGGCTGAATCCCTCCAAACCTCTACGTCGCTGGCGTTGCTGCTCGAAGCGCGCCTTGTCGCGTGGGAAAACGCGAGGAAGCCGCAGGAACTGAAGCTGCTTGAGTGCTACCAGGATGTCATGCGGATCGCACGAGACGACGACACCACTGGCACTGGTGCAGCTCGTGCCAAGAAGTCCAAAGGCCTGTTCATCGGATCGACCCGGAACAAGGTCCGTGCTGCTCGGGCGAAGATCACTGACGCGCTGTTCGGCAATGGTCAGATGCCGTTCGACACGACTCCTACGGACGAGAGCTTGGCGCCGTTTGCTGACCTGATGGAAGACATAATCACGGACCAGATGGAGCGCGGCAAGTTCAAGGCGCTCCTCAAGACTGGCGTGAACACGCTCGGCACCTATGGGACGGGGTTCATCTTCGGCCCGTTCGTCAAGAAAGAGACGCTGACCGAGACGAAAGCGGTTGACGGTGCCATCACGGAAGAGAAGTACGAGTTCGACCTGCCCTATTTCGAGCTTGGCAACACGCTGGATGTCTATCCGGACCCTGAAGCGCGCGAGGTCGAGTCGGGTCTAGGCGTGTTCTGGGTCACGATGGAGAGCCCGACGACTGTTGCTGCCTGGAAGAACGACAAGGCATACAAGAACGTCGAGATGGCTCTGATTGGGCCTGGTGATCGTGGGAACGAGACCGGTTCTGAGATGGCTGCCCAGCTTCGCGGGAATGTCCAGTACTGGTTCAAGAACGACCGGATCAAGGTTGCTCGCTTCTTCGGCAAGGTTCCGGCGTCTGCGCTGACCGATGGCGACTCTCAGGCTCCGACTGATGACAGTGTTGCCGAGCGCCAAGAGGGTGACATGGTGGATGCCATCGTCATCATGGCCGGTGGTGTGGTTGTGAAGGTGGTCGAGAACCCCTACAGCGGCAAATCCCCGGTGCATCGCGGTCTGTATGAGGCTGTGGAGCATGAGATGTGGGGCGTTGGGGTGGCTGAGAACAATGCACCTCACCAGAAGGTCACGAACGCTGCCTTCCGCCTGTTCATGGAAGGCAAGGGAATGGCCCTGCTTGGGACGACTGCGATCGATCGGTCCAAGTTCATGCCGACCGAGAATTTCCGCAAGTTCCCGGGCAAGGTGTACGACTTCAAACCAGGCCTGTCACCTGAAGAGAAGAAGGCATCCATCCAGCAGTTTGTCGAGCCCGACATCACTGGCGGGTGGATTGACGTCATTCGCATGTCCGAGCAATTCTCGGACGACGACACGGGCATCACGAAGTACACGCAGGGCGATGACTCGTCGAACCTAAACAAAACGGCTACTGGTATCTCGATGATCATGTCGGCAAGCTCCCTGCCGATGAAAGAGGTGATCCAGAACATCGACGAGATGTGGATCGAGCCGATTGTGGAGTGCTACATCGATTGGAACCTCAAGTACCTGTCTCCTGAGACGGTGCAGAAGATCCACGGCGACGAGGCTGCCCAGTTGTGGGCGCAGATCAAGCAGTTCGGCAAGTCGTCCTTCATGAGCTGGAAGGCCACGGGTACGAGTTCCTTCATGCAGAAGGAAGTTCTCACCAACAAGATCCGCGCGTTCTCTGAGTTCGCCCTTGGGAATCCAATGACCGCGGCCAAGATCGACGTTACGGAGCTTCTCCAGCAGACCTGGGACGTGATGGAGATTGGCAAGGAATCGCCCATCCTGAAGGCTGAGGACGGGCAGGAAGACCTGCCGGAGCCTGTGAAGCAGCGAATGATGCAGGTTGCCGAGCAGATGGAGCAGATGGGTCAGCAACTGGAGCAAACCCAGCAGGCTTTGCAAGAGGCTGAGGCCAAGGCGCAGGACGAAGAGCAAAAGCGAATCAAGGCCGAGATCGACGCCAAGGAAGCCAAGGCAATGCTCAACGTCGAGCAGGCAATGGCGCAGGCTCGTGAGGACTTCAGGAACGAGCAGCAGGCCACGGAACCGAAAGAGCCAGCCGCGGCTCCTGCGCCTCAACAGCCGATGGTCCTGCCTGATGTGAATGGCGCGATGGCTGGTGCTCTGGCTCCGCTTGCCGAGGTGATGCAGGCCACGCAGCAGAGCACGGAGCTTGCACTGTCCACGCTCGCTGAGCAGCAGGCCAATCTGGGCGCTGTCGTGCAGCAGTCGAACGCTCAGACGGCGGAGATCCTGGCCGCAGTGCTGGCGAAGATGTCCGAGCCCAAGACGACCACCATGCAGATCAAGAGCCCTTCCGGGGGCGTCTACACAGCAACAAAGACCGAGGCTTAAATGAGCAAAACCAACACTTGGGAGAATGATCTTCTCCTGCTGATGTTCAACAACACGAACAGCAGCCTGCACGGCGATGCGACCGGCCTCCGCGGCAGTTCCACGGCTGGCAGCTACTACTTCTCGCTGCACACTGCCGACCCTGGCGAAGCTGGCGACCAGACCACCAGCGAGATCGCCTATACGAGCTATGCCCGGGTGGCTGTGGCTCGAAGCGGGGCAGGGTTCACAGTGACGAACAACGCTGTTGCTACGGCTGCGGCTGTGACGTTCCCGGCTGGCACGGGTGGTTCCGGTACTGCAACGCACTTCGGCATCGGCTGTTCCTCCTCCGGTGCTGGGAAACTGCTCTACAAGGGCGCTCTGACCCCCAACGTGGTCTGCGGGTCTGGTGTCACGCCTCAGATCAACGCCGGCACGGTCGTCACGGAAGACTGATGACCATTTTCCTGAGCCGCGCGTCTCAACAGTACGCGGCCCGGGTCAATCCGTACACGGTTAACGCAACGATCCCGGCTGGGGTCACTGTCCGCAGTGTGAAGGTCACGCTGACCCGCGAGAGTTGGCCTGTCGGGCCGGTTGGAACTGTCGTGCTGGTCTTCCCTGACGGGTCTACGTCCGGTTTCGGGTTCGATGGTGGCGACATCCCTGTAAAGGGCGGTGGTGGGATCTTGGCGGCTACTACGTGCGAGTTCTCGCGCGAGGGTGATCCTTTCCCGACAGGCCAGTATTCATTGCAGTTCAGGGCTCTCCAGACAGTGAGGACAGCGGTAAAAGTAGAGAGGTTCTAAGTGTTCAAGCCAGCGCTCACCCGTAGGGAACATGACGTGTTGCGCTTGATCGTCCGAGGACTCAATAACAAGCAGATTGCTCGCGAACTGGGCCTGAGCGTCCACACGACGAAGCATCACGTTAGCAGGCTATTTGACCGAATCGACGTGGCCTCCAGGCTGCAAGCAGCCATCTGGTACATCGCGCAGGGGTCGCAGATAACACCCGAGAGGTCTTAAGTGGCAATCACCGTCCCGAACGTTGTAAAGGTCACAGGTTCGGGCGTCACGACTGTCACGACCTCGGGCGTCACGACGACGACTGGTGGAACGTTCGTAGCCTGGTCAACCGCTGATGACGGCGTAACGATCAACAAGCCGACCGACTCGAAGACCAACGACTACGGGACGGCGAAGGTCACGGTTTCGACTGGTGGCGGTACTTCCAAGCAGACGGTCTACGTCAAGGAGAACGGGGCAGGGGGTGCAAGTCATACGCTGACGTTCA
>Ga0307416_100002258_pt1 | contig 10974 bp, 9 predicted proteins | sample DK1Cmetagenome_2_FD_203821 | JGI IMG/M metagenome (GOLD analysis project Ga0307416, IMG submission 203821) | Maize rhizosphere microbial communities from greenhouse at UC Davis, California, United States - DK15-C-3 | ecosystem: Host-associated > Plants > Roots > Rhizosphere > Soil | place: USA...
CGGCGCGGGCCGGCTCGGCGGGACTGTGAGTCCCATTTCTCTGGCCGAACGGCGCTTGCCCCTCCCCTACGCGTGGGATCCGGGCGTGACAGGCCGGTCGTCGCATCGAGGGCGTACCGATCGCGCGCTTCCCCTCCAAAACGGGTGTCATGGACCCGGCCCCGGCGCGGGGCGGCGCCGGCGCTAGTCGGTCGGGGCGGCCGTGAGCTCCGACGGGCTGGGTGACGGCGACGGCGTGGCGATCGTCGGGATGCCGGTCGCCGACAGGACGCCGCCCCGTTCGCGCGGCCAGATGCCCGCGACGACGCCGACGACGACGGCAAGCCCGAGGCCGGCCGCGAGGAGCTCCACGGACAGCGTGGATCGACGGGCGGCGAGTCCCGGCGCAGCATGACCACTCCCGACCCCTGCGACCACGAGCCGCTTCGGGGCGAGGTGCGGGGCGGCAGCGCCCGTGCGTGCGTGTCGGATCTCGTCGGCTCGGGCGACCGCGGCGGCGCGCTGGTCGGCGACCCGGCGCTGCTCGCGGGTCTGCGTCGAGAGGCCGAATCGCGAGCGGAGGCTGTATGCCGCGACCGACCGGTCGAACAGGTCGACCAGCGGCCCGAGGGGTCCTCGCCGGTCGGCATGGGTCACACGCGCTCGTCCGGCCCGGCGATCCGCGACGTCACCAGCGCGCTGGGCGACGGTCGAGGCGACGTAGAGCGCGACGACCGCGATGGCGACGATGGCGAGCGGGTCGATGGGCATCGTCGAGCGATGCTAGCACCGGGTCAGGGCGGCGCTGCTATGAGGAAGATGCCGTGTTGCCTGGAGGCGACGCCGGTCGCTCGGGACCCGCGTCATACGAATCCGCCTCGAGCTCCTCCGGGCGGTCGAAGGCCCCCCGCGTCGGCCCGAAGAGGATCAGCCCGGCGATGATGAACAGGCTGATGAACGCATAGGCCTGGGTCACCTCCTGGACGAGGAGGGCCACGACGCCGAGGGCCACGCACATCGCATAGATGAACAACACGGTGTTGCGATGCGACAGCCCGAGGTCGAGCAGGCGGTGGTGGATGTGCGAGCGGTCCGGCGTGAACGGGGACCGCCGCTGGGACAGCCGGCCCACGATGATCCAGAACGTATCGATGATCGGCACGCCGAGGACGAGCAGCGCGACGGCGACCTTCGCCGACCCGAGGATCGACAGGACCGCGAGCGTGTAGCCCACGAACTGGACGCCGCTGGTGCCGCTGAAGATCCTCGCGGGATGGAAGTTCCAGCGCAGGAACCCGAGGAGCGCACCTGCGAGGGCGAAGCACAGCACCGAGATCAGCGGCTGGCTGACCTTGGTGGTGAGGCTGAGGATGCCCAGCGTGACCGAGGCGATCAGCGCGACGCCCGTGCTCAACCCGTCGAGTCCGTCGATCCAGTTGATGCTGTTGATCATCCCCACGATCCAGAAGACCGTGAAACCGACCGCGAACGGCTCGAGCCGGATCGGGGCGTTGCTGAACGGGTTGTTGATGAGCGTGATCGTCACGCCCAGCGCCGCCGCTCCAAGCGCCAGCAGCACCTGACCGAGGAGCTGCCATCGGGCGCGCAGGTCGAACAGGTCGTCCAGCAGGCCGACGAGCGCGGCGACCGCCCCGCCGGCGAATAATGCGAACAGGTCACCGACCGAGATATTGAGTGGGACCGGCACCCAGTGGGCCGTCTCGTTGAGGAGCGTGAACGGGACCGCGACGGCGAGGAAGCCGACCGCGATGGCCACGCCACCGGCCCGCGGGATCGGCCGCGTGTTGATCCGCCGCGCGTCCGGCCGGTCGACGATGCCGTGGCGGCGCACGGTCCGCCGCACGATCGGCGTCAGCAGGAGCGCGATCCCGGCAGCCAGCAGGAAGACCGCGACGATCGGGCCGAGGCTGTGCCCGGCCCCCTCGATGAACGTCACGTCGGCAGCGCGAGGGTCGCCGCGACGGTCGAAGCGGCCGCGTTCACGCGGCGGGCAGCCCCGGAACGGGGAACCGGGCGACGATCTCGGCGACCTCCCCGGCGAGCCGCCGCTGCGCGGCCGCGTCGTCACGCGAGCGGATCGCCTCGATGATGATCCGGCCGATCGTGCGCATCTCGTCCTCGTCGAAGCCGCGGGACGTGGTGGCCGGCGTGCCCAGGCGGATCCCGGACGCGGTGTTCGGCGGGAGCGGATCGAACGGGATGCCGTTCTTGTTCACGGTGATCCCGATCTCGTCGAGCAGGTGCTCGGCTTCCTTGCCCGTGACGCCGAGCGGCGTGACGTCGACGAGCATCAGGTGGTTGTCGGTGCCGCCGGACACGACCCGTGCCCCCTCGCCGGAGAGCGTCTCGGCCAGGACGGCGGCGTTCCGAACGGTCCGCCGCTGGTCCTCGCGGAACGGCTCCTCGGCGGCGAGCTTGAACGCGACCGCCTTGCCGGCGATGACGTGCATCAACGGTCCACCCTGGACCCCGGGGAAGACGGTCTTGTCGATGGCCGCCCCGAGCGAGGCCTTGAGGGCCGGGAAGTCGGCCGCGTCGAGTGACTCGGGCAGCTCGTCGCGCGAGAAGATCATCCCGCCCCGCGGCCCGCGCAACGTCTTGTGTGTCGTCGTGGTGACGATGTCGGCGTGCGGGAACGGGCTCGGATGGACTCCCGCGGCGACCAGGCCGGCGATGTGGGCCATGTCCACGAACAGGATCGCCCCGACGCCATGGGCGATGTCCGCCATCCGTTCGAAGTCCCACAGCCGTGGATAGGCGCTCGCCCCGGCCACGATGAGCTTCGGGCGCACCTCCTTGGCCTGGGCCTCCATCGCGTCGTAGTCGATCCGCTCGTCGTCCTGGCGGACGCCGTACGCGTGGACCTCGTACAGCTTCCCGCTGAAGTTCAGCTTCATCCCATGCGTCAGGTGGCCGCCGTGCGCCAGGTTCATGCCCAGGATGCGGTCGCCCGGCTGGAGCACGCTGAAATAGGCGGCCATGTTGGCCTGGGCGCCCGAATGGGGCTGCACGTTCACGTGCTCGGCGCCCGCGTAGAGGGCAAGCGCCCGCGCCTGGGCCAGCGTCTCGGCGATGTCGACGAACTCGCAGCCACCGTAGTAGCGCTTGCCGGGAAGGCCCTCGGCGTATTTGTTGGTGAGCCAGCTGCCCTGGGCTTCCATGACGGCGGCCGACACGTAGTTCTCGCTGGCGATCAGCTCGATGTTGTCGTGCTGGCGGCGACGCTCCCCTTGCATCGCGTCCCAGAGGTCGGGATCGACGTCGGCGATCGACTCGAGCGCAAGGCCGCGCGGCTGGGAGATGGTCATCGCGTGCGGCTCCTTCCGCGGGTATCTTCCCACGAACGAGTGCCCCGGAGACCGAGGTTCCACGGAGCCGATGCCCGATCCCACCGACACGCTCGACCCGCCGGCCCTATCCACCGATGCCCGTGCGGCCATCGACACGCCGGCGCTCGTGGTCGATATCGATCGCGTGGACAGGGCGATCGCATGGATGGCCTCGGCGATGGCTGAGCGCGGCGTCGCCCTCCGTCCGCATGCCAAGACCCACAAGAGCATCGAGGTCGGGCGGCGCCAGCTCGCCGCGGGCGCGAGCGGCCTGACGGTCGGCACGATCGGCGAGGCGGAGGTCTTCTCGGATGGCGGTCTCGACGACCTGTTCATCGCTTATCCGCTGGTGCCCGGCGGCCCGAAAGCCGGGCGACTGCGGTCGGTCGCCCGCCGCGCTCGCCTCCGCGTGGGCGCCGACTCGCCGGCCGGGGCTCGCGCGATCGCCGACGCGCTGGGCGAGGACCGTGAGCGGGTCGAGGTGCTCGTCGAGATCGATTCGGGGGGCCGGCGGAGCGGCGTCGCTCCCGCGGAAGCCGGTTCGGTCGCCGCCGCGGCGCGGGACCTCGGACTCCGCACCACCGGCATCTTCAGCCACGGCGGCCACGGCTATCACGGCCCGGAGGCGCGCGACGGGGCCGCGGACGACGAGGTCCGGTGCCTGACCGAGGCCGCGGCATCGCTCAGGGCCGCCGGCATCGAGCCGACCGTCGTCAGTGCCGGCTCGACCCCGACCGCGCTCGGCTCCGCGCGTGGGGCCGTGACCGAGGAACGCCCCGGGACGTATGTCTTCGGCGACCGCCAGCAGATCGCGCTCGGGTCGATCGAGGCGGACGCCGTTGCCGCTGTGGTCGTGGCGAGGGTCGTCAGCGTGAACGAGGCCGGCCGCCACGTCGTCATCGACGCCGGCGCCAAGACCCTGACCAAGGACGTGCCGGCGTACCTCACGGGCCACGGCACGATCCCGGAGCTCGGTGCGGTCGTCGCGCGCGTGTCCGACTACCACGGCGTGGTCGAGGTTGCCGGCGGCGCGCCGCTGCCCGACATCGGGCGGGTCGTGGTCGTGGTCCCGAACCACATCTGCCCGGTGGTCGACCTGTTCGACGCGTTCCACGTCGCCAGCCAGGGCGAGATCGTCGATCGCTGGCGCATCGACGCGCGGGGCCGCAGCGGCTAGGGCGCCGGCGTCCCGGTCGCGTCCATGCCAAGGTCGTGCGGGACGCCGGCTCGATCGAGGATCTGGACGATCCGCTCGACCGGCATCGCCCCCACCCGCAGGATCACCGGCTGCGGGCCGCTGCAATCGACGATGGACGACGCCGGACCGCCGTGCGCGGGCCCACCGTCGAGCACGAGATCGACCGAGTCGCCGAGCTGATCCAGGATCGCGCTCGCATCGGCGGCCGCGGGCAGGCCCGACACGTTCGCCGATGTCGTCGGCAAGGGCCCCACGCCTCGGGCTAATGCACGCGGAGCGTCATGATCCGGCACGCGCAGCCCGATGGTGGCCGCGCCGCCGGTGAGCACCTGTGGCCACGGGACGTCGGGCCGCTGCGGGACGACGACCGTGAGACCGCCCGGCCAGCCGGCCTCGGCGAGAGCCGTCGCGGCCGGGGTCATCACGCCGGCCTCCGATGCCTGCGCCGCGTCGTCGAGCAGCAGCATGATCCCCTTGTCAGGCGGCCGGCGCTTCGCCGCGAACAGACGCTCGATGCCGCCTGGGGTCGTCGAGGCGACGGCGATCCCGTAGACGGTGTCGGTCGGCAGCGCGACGACGCCGCCCTGTCTGAGGACATCGACCGCCTCGTCCCGCCCGGCGGCGTCATCGGGGACCACCCGGGCCGTCACGAGCGCACCTCCTGGGCCGTGGCGGCGAGTCTCGCGGCATTCGCCAGCACGGCCGTCGGCGACGCGAGGACGAGGTCCTCGATCATCCGGGCGGCGCCGTCCTGCTCGAGTGGGGGTGCCACGTAGCGGGCCGCGGCTCGGACCTCCGCGGGCGCACTCGGCATCGCCGTCCCGTGGCCGACCTCGGCGAGCATCTCGAGGTCGTTCCACTGATCGCCGATGGCAAGGGTCGCCGCCAGCGGGACGCGCAGCCGCCGGGCCAGCCAGCGGACCGCCCGCCCCTTGGACACGCCCGGCGCGACGAACTCCAGGAACCGCGGGTGCGAGATCGTGACGTCGGCGCGTCCCGCGAACTCGGCACGGGCCAGCGGCGCGACCTCGGTCGGGACCGGTGGCTCGCCGACGGCGAGGATCTTCGTGACCGGATGGTCGATCGCCTCGAGCAGGTCGGGGACCAGCTCGGCGCGCGCCCCCATGAACGACGAGTAGTCGTCGGCCTTCGGATCGTCGGCGCGAAGGATGAACCGCTCGAGGTGGTTGACGTGGGGATCCAGACCGTTGGCGCGGGTCCACTCCAGGATGGAACGTGCCGCCGAGGCGGGGAGCGGCGTGTGCATGAGCAGCTTGCCGAGCCGACGCTCCGAAACGGGCATCGCCCGGATGAGGCCGCCCTGGTAGCCGACGACCGGGCCGGTCAACCCGAGCTCCTGGGCGAAGCGCAGCGCGGACGAGACCATCCGACCGGTCACCAGGGAGACCGCCACATCGGCCTCCATCGCCGCGCGGACGGCGCTGATCGTCCGCTCGGCGATCTCGTGGTCGTCGCCGATGATCGTCCCGTCGATATCGAGCGCGATGAGCCGGATCGGGAACGCCGGGTCGGGCGTCGCCGGCAGCGTCGCCGGCATGAGCGACGCGTCGAGTGCCGTGATGGTCACGCCGCGCCCCGGCGCAGACGCACGACGCGGGGCAGCCCCGCGAGATCCGGGAGCGTCTCGCCGACCCACCCGGGCAGGCGCTCGCCGACGAGTGCCATGGCCGACTCCCCCTGGTCGCCGCCGATCTCGAGGAGCGCGACACCATCCTCGGCAAGACCCCATGCCAGCTGGTCGAGCAGCCGGCCGATGATCGTCAGCCCATCCGGTCCGCCATCGAGGGCCAGCCGCGGCTCGTACGCGGCGCTGAGCCGCCGCTCGATCAGCGAATCCAGCTCGGCCGTCCGGAGGTAGGGCAGGTTGGCCAGGACGATGTCGAGCGGCTGCGAGCGCGCCCCGGCCGGCAGCAAGTCGCCCGCCAGGAACCGGAGGCGGTCACCGACACCGTGCGCGACGGCGTTCTCGCGCGCCAGCTCGAGGGCATCTGGCGAGACGTCGACCGCGGTGATCTCGAGGTCCTCGGGCGGGACGCGTCGCGCCCGGAGTGCCACGGCCAGCGCGATCGCCACGGCGCCGCTGCCCGTGCCGATGTCGACGACCCGCAGGACCCCGGGCCGGTCGGCTCCTGACGTCAGCGCAGTCATGACGGTCGCGATCGCCGTGTCGACGAGCAGCTCGGTCTCCGGGCGCGGGATGAGGGCCCGGGCGTCGACGGTCAGGGCGATCCCATGGAATTCCTTCATGCCCCGCAGATACGCGACCGGCTCGCCGGTCTCGCGACGAGCGACGAGGGCGTCGAACGTGGCCTCGGCCCCGGGACCGACCGGGGCGTCGCCGTGGGCGATGACCGCGGTCCGTTCGACGCCGATCGCGTACGCGAGCAGCAGCTCGGCGTCCAGCCGCGGTGTCTCCGACCCCGCCGCGCGCAGGCGCTCGGTCCCGGCCTCGACCAGCCTGCGGGTCGCCGTCATCGAGGGCGGGTCAGAGGCGGATCGTGACGGCGACGTCGCCGACCTTGCGCAACACTTCGGCGCTGGTCGTGCCTCGCCAGCGGTGGAACAGCAGGTCGACCGCCGAATCGCCGATGCGCAGGTCCGTGAGCGTGACCTTGCCGAGCCAGTCCGGGAGGTGCGGATGGAGCAACTCCAGCTCGTGGCGATCCGCATGTGCACGCAGCCCGAGCATGGTCTCGAGGAACAGGAAGGACGACCCGGCGGCCCAGGCTTGCGGCGAGCAGGCGACCGGGTACGGGACGGGGGTGTGCGCGTCGGTCCGGTCGAAGCCGCAGAACAGCTCCGGCAGCCGGAAATCGGGGAAGCCCTGCGCAGCCTCCATCATCTGGCCGACGAGCCGGTTGGACGCGTCATCGAACCCGTAGCGCTTGAAGCCGGCCGCGATGAGCGACGTGTCGTGCGGCCAGACCGTGCCGGTGTGGTAGCCGATCGGGTTGTAGCCCGGCTGGTCAGCGCCGAACGTGCGGACGCCCCAGCCCGAGAACATCGATGGGCGAAGGATGCGGTCGACGACGTCGCGGGCGCGGTCCGGGCTGACGATACCCGACCACAGGCACTGCCCGGCATTGCTGGCGATCGCGTCGGCCTGGCGCTTCTCGTGGTCGAGCGCCATCGCGTAGTAGCGCCGGTCCTCCATCCAGAAGGCCTGCTCGAACCGGGTCGCCAGCTGGTCGGCCTGGGCGTCGAGGCGAGCGGCCAGGTCGGTCTCCCCGCGGATCGCGGCGAGGCGTGACATCCGGCGCTTGGCGTCGTAGACGTAGCCCTGGACCTCCGCCAGCGCTATCGGCGGCACCGCCTCGTGCCCGTTCCGGTCGCGGATCGCGTCGCTGGAGTCCTTCCAGCCCTGGTTGAGCAGACCGCGACCGGAGCGGCGTTCGTACTCGACGAACCCGTCGCCGTCCCGGTCGCCATAGCGGTCGATCCAGTCGAGCGCCGCCAGGGCGTTCGGCCAGAGCCGATCGACCATCGCCCGGTCGCCGATCCAGTCGAACGTCGCACCGAGCAGAATGAGCCAGAGCGGGGTCGAGTCGACCGAGCCGTAGTACGGCGTGTGCGGCAGCTCCCCGGAACGGGCCATCTCGCCGGTCCGCAACTCGTGGAGGATCTTGCCGGGCTCGGCGTCGCGGGTCGGGTCGTCCTCGATCGCCTGGTACGCCGCCAGGACGTCGAGGATCTCGACCGCGATCTGCGGCCGGAAGGCGAGCGCCTGGAAGGCCGAGATCAGCGAATCGCGCCCGAACAGCGTCGCGAACCACGGCACCCCGGCCGACACGTAGCGCTGGTCCGGCCCTGGCCCGTCGTTGACCAGCAGCCGCAGGTCGGACACGGAGCGCTTGATGACGAGGTTGAACAGCTCGTGATCGCTCACGACCGAGGTCGTGCCGCGTTCCCAGGCGTGGTACGCGGCGGCGCCCTCATCGGCCGACACCCGGGGTGCGGGCGGGAACAGCTGTTCCTGGTCGGCGGAGCGTGTCGGTTCGTCGGCAGCCTCCGGGGGGGCGGGTCGCTCCGTGCACCAGATCGTCCAGCTCAGCGTCCGCGTCTCACCCGGACCGAGGGTCAGCGTCCAGCGCAGCCGGACCGCAGCGCCCGAATCGGAGCCATCGGGCCGCGGATGGTCGACCGGCTCGGCGGCTTCGGTCGACTCGGAGAACGCGATGTGCGTGAAGCGCTCGACCCCGTCGAGGCCGATGTACCGGAACGTCACGCGGTCGTCGGTCACGGCCACGGGGAGTAACCTGCCCCGCCCCTGCCGCGGGTAGCCGCGGACCTCGAAGATGTCGGCACCGTCGACCCCGAGCTCGAGGTCGACCGGCACGTCGGCCGCCTTCGCGGCGTGGTTCACGACCTTGATCCGCTCGGCCACGCCCTCCGCGCCGAGCAACCGCTCACGGCTGATGCCGATCGTGCGCCCGACGAGCGCATCGAGCGGATGGACCTTCGCATCGGGGTTGCGATCGGCCGATGGGTTGGTCATCTGGATGCCGCCGCGGTAGTTCGCACCCACCGACGTCTGCAGGAGGACCGGCCGGATCCCGCCGATACGGAGCACCGAGCAGGCGAGCACGCGTGTGTCGCCCTGGTACAGGCCGAGCCCGCGGGAGTCTGGATGGATGTCGCCGAACGAGTCGGTGAGCAGGAACCGGTTGCCGTGCTTCAGCACCTGGACGGACCCGAGGTCGGTCGCCTTCACGATCGGGACGGCCCGGGCCGGCATATAGCGGACCGCGGTCTCAAGCTGCGTCATCGGCACCCATCACATTCGCCAGTCGATCGGCCTGATCGGCCATGATCAATGCGTCGATCAGCTCGTCCAGGTCGCCGGCCATCACATTGGGCAGGTTGTGGACGGTCTTGCTGATCCGGTGGTCGGTCACGCGGTCCTGCGGGAAGTTGTAGGTCCGCACCTTGTCGCTCCGGTCGCCTGAGCCGACCATCGACCGCCGCGTCGCCGAATCCGCCGCGCGCTGCTTCTGGATCTCCAGATCGAAGAGGCGCGAGCGCAGGACCGACATGGCCTTCGCCTTGTTCTTGTGCTGGCTCTTCTCGTCCTGGATCTCGACGACGAGGCCCGTCGGGAGGTGCGTGATACGGACGGCTGAGTCGGTCGTGTTGACCGACTGACCGCCGGGCCCGGATGAGCGTTTGACCTCGATCCGCAGGTCCTTGTCCTCGTCGATGTCGACCTCGACCTCATCTGCCTCGGGCATCACGACGACCGTGGCGGTCGACGTGTGGGTCCGACCACTCGACTCGGTGGCGGGGACTCGCTGGACGCGGTGCACCCCACCTTCGAACTTGAGCCGGCTGTAGGCGCCGTCGCCGCGGACCTGGACGATCGCCTCCTTGATCCCGTCGATGCCGGTCTCGTTCGTGCTCAGCACCTCGGTCGCGAACTTGTGGCTGCCCGCGTAGCGGATGTACATCCGCAGGAGCTCCGCGGCGAACAGCGCCGCCTCGTCCCCGCCGGCGCCCGCGCGGACCTCGAGGATCACGTCGCGCTCGTCGTTCGGGTCGCGAGGCAGCAGCAGGACGCGCAGGTCGTCGAGCAGGCGCGTCTCGTCGGTCTCGAGGCGGGCGACCTCGTCGCGCGCCATCTGCCGGAGGTCGTCCTCGCCATCGCTGGCATCGCGGAGCTGGCGCGCGCCAGAGAGCTCGTCGCGGGTCGCCTGCAATGTGCGAAACGCCTCGACGGTCGGCTCCAGGCGGGCCAGCTCGCGCCCCAGCCGGCGGATCTCGTTCGGGTCGGAGGTCACCTCGGGCCGCGCCAGCTGCGCCTGGAGGTCGTCGTATTGGGCGGCGATCTCGGCGAGCTTCGCGTCGAGATCGCTCATGGCACCGCCGGCGGCTCGTCCGTCGTGGCCGCCGCCACCGGGTCCGTGGCGGGTGCGGGCTTCGTGTCGCCCGTCGGCAGGACCAACGGGTCGCGCTCGAAGATCGTGGAGCCGGCCGGGATCGGGTTGCCGTCCGCCTCCAGCGCTTCCTCCATCGACGAGATGGCGACCTCGATCATGTCGTCGGTCGGGCGCTTGGTCGTGATCATCTGGACGAGGATGCCCGGGAACATGATCGCCCGGACGATCCGGTGGTGGCGGAACTTGGCGCCGATCTTCAGCACCTCGTAGCCGACCGCCGCGAGCACCGGGATGCCGAGGAAACGGCTCAGGACCATGACCACCGGCTCCTGCTTGCCGACGAGCGAGAACGCGAAGATCGACAGCAGGACGAGGATCACCAGGAACTCCGTGCCGCAGCGGTGATGGGCGGTCGGGTACTTACGCACCTCGTTGACCGTCAGCGGGTCACCGGCCTCGAGGGCGTGGATCGTCATGTGCTCGGCGCCGTGGTACTGGAAGACGCGGTAGATGTCGGGCGTGCGCGAGACGAACGTGAGATAGGCGAGGAACA
>Ga0307416_100002259_pt1 | contig 10972 bp, 8 predicted proteins | sample DK1Cmetagenome_2_FD_203821 | JGI IMG/M metagenome (GOLD analysis project Ga0307416, IMG submission 203821) | Maize rhizosphere microbial communities from greenhouse at UC Davis, California, United States - DK15-C-3 | ecosystem: Host-associated > Plants > Roots > Rhizosphere > Soil | place: USA...
CGGCCTGTGAGGGCTGGTGTGAGATATCCGTTCAGCACTGACACTAGCGGCCTGGTGCCAGCAGGGGACGTTAACTGGCTAGCCGACGTGCGGTCGAAGGTCTCCTTCACGCTCTCGGCCCGTCGCTGACGGCAGCGGCTGCTGGTCCTTGCCTCGATTCCCGCGGAATCAGCCGTCGGTCAGCCGGCCGCACCTGCCTAGGTTCCTGTCGCAGGGCGCCGCGCGCTCGTGAGACACGCTCGAGAGGCTTGCCGCGATCCGGTCACGGATAGGGAGGTCCGGTCCCCCCCTGGAAGGGAACCGAGCTCCCCCATCAGCCCGTTGGTCGGTCCGGGTTGGGGCCGTTCGGTCCTAGGGGGTCGCTGGCCCCTAGTGGAAGCTGCCTTCGTCGGAGCAGTCGGGGGAGGGAGTGAGATGGTGGGAGCAATCCTGATCGTCCTGGCGGTGCTGGTCCTTGCACTCTTGGCCGTGGCGATCGTCTACGTGCTGGGAATCCGGTCCAAGAGCGCGACGGTGCGAACTGCCGCCCGTCGCTTCCACCATGCGCTGGGCAATCCCCTCCAGATGCGGTCGGCGGGCACACCTGGTGCCTACGCCTCGGTGATCCGGCATCAGGGTCGGAGGACGGGCAGGACCTACCAAACGCCGGTCTGGGCGGTGCCGACCGAGGACGGGTTCGTGATCGCCATCGTGTACGGGACAGGCACCGATTGGCCAAAGAACGTGTTGGCCAGCGGGGCGGCCGCCATCGTCCACGACGGCGCTACCTACCCGGTCGACCAGCCCAAGATCGTGCCCATGGAGCGCGCTCGGGCGTACTTCCCGGCCACGCTGCAGCGAACCCATCGGCTCGTTGGCGTCGACGGGTGTCTGCGGGTTCGGCGGGTCAAGGTCGCCAAGACCTCTGTCGCCCAGGGCGCTTGGCATCCGGGACAGACATAGATGACCTCCACGGCCGTCGACTCGCGCGATCGGTGCTGCTGGTTCTGGAGCAGGGAGTGAAGGAGGAGACGATGACACAGCAGCGTGAAGACCAAGTGATCCCGTACCCGAAGAGCCGGCATTTCATGGAGGAGGCGATCCGCTCCACCCATCACAAGCCGATGATGCACGGCTTGCTGGAGGTCGATGTCACCAAGGCTCGGGCGTATCTGCGGGAGGTGAAGGCAAGGACTGGGGAGTCTCCCTCGTTCACCGCGTTCATCATCGCCTGCCTGGGACGAGCCGTCGACGAGCACAAGTACGTGCATGCCCTTCGCAAGGGCAGCCACCACCTCGTCCTGTTCGGGGAGGTGGACGTGTTGACCTGGATCGAGCGGACGATCGCGGGCCAGCCACAGGTCCTTCCCTGCATCGTCCGAGCCGCCAACCACAAGACGTTTCAGCAGATCCATGACCAGATCCGGGCGGCCCAGGTCCAGGACCTGGCCAAGATTGAGGTGGGCGGTGCCAAGGCGTCCCAGCTCCTGCCGGCCTGGCTGTTTCGGCCGTACTTCTCGCTGGCCACCCGGATCGGGAAGCGGTTCCCGCGGGCGTGGAAGCAGAGCTGGGGGACGGTGACCCTCTCGGCGGTCGGCATGGTCGGCGACGGGGCCGGGTGGGGCATCCCGCCGTCGTCCCCGTCCATCTGCTGGATCACGGTCGGCGGCATCGGCCGCAAGCGCGAGGACGTCGACGGGCAGAGCACCACGCGGGAGTACCTGAGCCTGACGGTCAGCTTCGATCACAACCTGGTGGACGGCGCCCCGGCGGCCCGGTTCACCGAGCGGTTCAAGGAACTGATCGAGAGCGGCTATGGCCTGGATCGAGTTCGGCTTGAGGGGTGGGTCGGCGCTCTTGAGCCGGCGCCCCTGTGAGCAGCGATGAGATACCGAACCGCGCGATCCGGGTTACAGGCACAGGACCCCGCCGCCCTGCTCATATCGCAGTGCGCCGCCGGCGTTCCCACCGATTGCCGGTGCCGAACCGAGCTACGGGCCTGGAGTGGCGCTGGATGAGGGGGCGCGCCACAGGGCGGCGCTGAGGGCCAGCATCCAGACGATGAAGAGGCCCACTCCGACCAGGGACGAGCTCCCCTCCGGAGTTGGTCCCAGGACGCTGAAGACCGAACCGAGCAGGAAGACGGCGGCGGCGACCAAGCCGGCCACCCCCAGCTAGCGCCAAACCAGGCCAGTGCGCCGGATCGCCAGTGATAGGGCCGCCACCAGGGCGGTGATGGTCCAGACGACCGGGGTCCGGCCCTGCAGCTGATCCAAGGCGAGGACGGCCGCGGGCTGGTTGCTGTCAGCCACCCAGATCAACGCGGTTTCGGCGGCGTTGGAGACAAAGCCCATGGCCACAAACACCCCACCGCTGATGGCGACGGCCACGGCCAGAGGCTCCTGACCGGCCCGCCAGATGACCGGAACCAGGCCGGCCAGGAACGAGATGAAGGCCAGCAACCCCAGCCCCACCGCGACCTCGCTGGCCACCAGCGCACCGCGATGGGTGACCTGGTAGGTGGCCACGGCTGCCGCGGTGGAGCTGTCGGGTCCGGTGCCCTGCAGCAGGCGATGCACCAGGTACAGGATGGTGAACGCCAGAGCACTGATCGCCGCGGTCCGCAAGGGCTGGCCCGGCGATCGATCCGGGTTGGCCGCTGTCACTAGGGCATCATCCAACAACTCGCGGTGGGCATGCCGCCGGATTGCCTGGCCAGCGCCCGCTCACACAAGCGCCCCCCGACCCACGGCCCGCGACCAGACAACCGATGTCGATCCGAGGCTGCCCGGACCGGCCTCAACTCGCGACCCGGCCTCGCGGTGGCGAAGCCGCCGTGCCCCTTAGGCGGCCGCTTGACCTAGAGACGTCAGTGACGCCTCCCTAAGGGCGCAGGTGTCAGCACCGACCGCGCCAGCTCGTCCAGGGCGCTTTGCACGCCCTGGGTGAACACCTCCAGGTCGGGGTAGGTGTCGTGGTCGGCGACCGCGGTGAAGTTCAGCTGGCCTAGGTGAGGTTGGCGGGGCGTCGGAGGAGAGCTACCGCGCCGTCAGGGGCCACGGAGTGGCTCCGACTCGCGCTGCTGCTCCCCTGGGCGCATGGGCGCGCAGACCTCGCCGGCAGGTGATTGATGACGATGCGAAGATGCGATGACTGAGCCTTGATGAGGATGCGTGCATGGGGGCAACACGGCTGCGGTGGATGGTCGGGGGCTTGTTGGCGCTCCTGGCGTCAGCGGGTCTGGCCGGGCTGGGCGTTTGGCTGTCCAGGGGCGACCTCAGCAGGGCGGACCAACTGGCAAGCGTGGGCAGCTTTATCAGCTCACTTCTCGCCTTGGTTGTGGCGGTGGTCGCGATCCAGCGCGGTACTCGGGAGGCGACTGGAGATCGGCAGTCGACGCAACGGCGCCAGCGTGCCCGTGTCGACCGGGGGGCGACAGTCGTGCAGATCGGCGGCGACGGGGTGGTGCACCTCGCGCCGAGGGACGGGAACCCGCCGGCTGAGAGCCACGTGGCCTCCGACGCTCGCGAAGAAGGGTCTGGCGGGCGATCCGATCCCAGCAAGGGTCCGACATCATGCGACGCGGTGGGTCATTCCCGAGGAGGACTCCACCCTGTGCTCGGTAGACCGTTCCGTCTCGCCTACAACGCTGCTGGTGGACGCGCGCGGTTGGGCTGCCCACGCAGCGACGACCCGAGCGGGTTCGTCGGCCCCTGGGGGCCCGGTTGGCGGCAGGACCTGCGCGGCGGAACCGAGGGCGTCGCGCGCATCATGACCCTCGATGCCACCTCGGAAGTGGTGGTGATGAGTGGGCGCTTCTACGACGACTACACCAACGGGAGTGGTCTTGGTCCCAACAGTGGTCCCGTCCTCGGCTATCCAACCTCGCCACCCAAGCAGGTGGGCGCGGCGCTGGTCGTCCGGCTGACTGGTGGCGAGGCAGGGCCGGGTCTGATGGTTTCCGACCCCACTGGACGCATGCGCTGGCTGCGCGGCCCCTTCGCGCGGCGCTGGCTCGAGCTCGGCGGCCCTGACGGCCCTCTCGGCAGACCGGTGAGCGATTACCACGATGCACCCGACGGGCAAGGTGAACTCCAGGAGTTCGAGCATGACTACCTGCGCGTGTCGCCCGATGCCGACACGGCCATGGTCGGGAGCGGACGAGCGGTCGTCGCCCAGACGGTCTCTCCCGTCGTCCGCAAGCTCTGGGCCGAACTGGAGCAGGATCTTCGGAGGTTCTCGGCCGGCTCGCTGGAGCAGATCCGGCACCGACCACCGTCCCGCGCGGCTTCTGCGGGTGTGCAGGCGTGGGATGTGTTCATCTCGCATGCGTCCGAAGACAAGGAGACGGTCGCCAAACCACTTGCCGACGCGTTGCGGGCACGGGGGGTAACGGTGTGGCTGGATAGGACGGAGCTCAGGATCGGGGACAGCCTCCGAGCGAAGATCGACCTGGGTCTGGCCAACAGCCGCTTCGGCGTCGTGGTGTTCTCACCGTCTTTTTTCGCGAAGGGCTGGCCGCGCTACGAACTGGATGGCTTGGTCATGCGTGAGGTGTCAGGGGAGCAGACCCTCCTGCCGTTGTGGCACAAGATCACCAAGGCGGAGTTAATGGCCCGGAGCCCTTCTCTCGCCGACAAGATTGCCCGCAGCACCGAGGAGTTCAGCATCGAAGACATCGCCGACGAGATAGCTGCGGTAGTTCTCCCCGGCGCGGACCCCGAGGATTAATCACGCCCGATGTGCGTCGGTAGATCGACCATCCTCTCGGGCGATCCGTGGGCGCATGGCCAGCCCGCTGGAGCGCCTAGCGGCGTCGGGCGGTCGGCTGCAGGGCCGGGTTGGCCCAGCCGCTGTCGGCGGGGTTGAGGTTGGTGCCGGGCGGGACTATCTCGTCGATGCGGTCCAGCAGCGCCTCGTCCAGGACGACGTCGGTGGCGGGGAGCTGGCTCTCCAGCTGCTCCATGGTCCGGGGCCCGATGATCGCCGCGGTGATCGCGGGGTGGTTGAGCACGAACGCGATGGCGAGCTCGATCAGCGACAGGCCGGCCTCCTCGGCCAGCTGGGCGAGTGCCTCTGCCGCCTCCAGCTTGTGCTGGTTGGCGGGCAGCGACAGGTCGAAGCGTTCGGCCAGCCGCCGGCGCGCCGCCGAGAACGGCGCGGCCTGGTCGGCGTCCTTGCGGTAGCGGCCCGACAGCCAGCCCCCGGCCAGCGGGCTCCAGGGGATCACCCCCATCCCGTAGCGGGCGCAGGTGGGCAGCACCTCGGCCTCGATGCCGCGGACGAGCATCGAGTAGGGCGGCTGCTCGCAGACAAAACGCTGCAGGTGCCGGTCGCGGGCCGCCCACTGGGCCTCCACGATCGCCGAGGGGGGGAGGTGGAGGAGCCGAGGTAGCGGACCTTGCCCTGGTGGACGAGGTCGGTGAGGGCGCCGAGGGTCTCCTCGATGTCGGTGTCGGGCTGGTAGCGGTGGATCTGGTAGAGGTCGATCCAGTCGGTGCCCAGCCGCCGCAGCGAGTCCTCGGCCTCGCGGATGATCCAGCGGCGGGAGGCGCCGCGGCGGTTGGCGTCCTCACCCATCGGGAACCAGACCTTGGTCGCGAGCACGACGTCGTCGCGCCGCCCGTCGGCCAGCGCCTTGCCGACGATCTGCTCGGACTCTCCGGCCGAGTAGGCGTCGGCGGTGTCGATGAAGTTGATCCCGGCATCCAGGGCCCGGTGGATGATCCGGATGCTCTCGTCGTGGTCCTTGGTGCCCCACTCGCCGAACATCATGGTCCCCAGGCACAGCTTGCTGGCCGACACGCCGGTGCGTCCCAGCGGGCGATGCTCCATCGATAGCTCCTTGTGTCAACGCCAGCATTCGGGCTGGCCTGCTGCCGCGAACTCTCGGGCTTGGACCTTCGCTATGGCCCAGGAGAGCACGGGACGGCGCCGGTGCGGGAGTCCCTGTCGATCCAGTGTTCGGCTATGTGGTCCTGCGGGATCCGCCCAGACCGAGCGCGGCCATGGCCGCGGCCAGCCCGATCGCCACCTCCAGCAGGGGCGACTCCAACCGTTCCCAGCCCGACCGGCCAAGCCGCTGACGCACCAGCCGCTCACCCAGGTACCCAGCCACCCACAGGGCCCCCAGGGCACCAAGCGCTTGTTGTACCCACCGGCTCGGCCGTGCGGCCACCACGTCCAGACCCAGGGCACCGGCCGCCGCTCCACCGCCTGCACCGAACGATTCCAGCCAGAACCAGGTCTGGCAGGCGCAGGGTGATCCGACGGAGGCGCCAGGGTTCGGCCACCACTCCCCGCCTAAGCGCGCCGGTTCATCGCTTGGTTGGGATCACGCCGCAACGGCCAAGATTGGACACTGTGGGGGCCGCGGTGAGGCTCTCGTTCAGGGCTCACATATGCGGTCTGGTGCCACCGGGTTCCCTGGTCGGGTGCCTGCGCGGCGGCGCGGTCAAGACGCGAAGCCGGCGGTGTGAGCTTGCGATGACGCTGCCTCGAGATGGCGGGATAGATCTGCGACATTCTCGTATCCGCGACTGGCGGACCGTCCTCACCAGCTCTCCGGATGCGCGTGACGCCACCTGTCCTGCGGGCGAAGTCGTCGCCGGCCGTGCCGCTCTCGCCGGGAGTCTCCCGTTAGAACAAGGAGCCGCTTCCGAGCCCCGGTCATGCGGCGCCGGCGAGCCAGCGCTCATACAGGTCGGCGAACTGGCCGCCGCGGGCGAGCAGCTGGTCGGGTGGGCCGGCCTCGACGACCCGGCCGTCCTGGATCACGGCGATCTGGTCGGCTCGATCACGGTGGAGAGCCGGTGGGCGATCACGATGGTGGTTCGTCCCTGACGCAGCCGCCGCATGGCCTCGGTGACCCGGGTCTCGGTGGCCACGTCGAGGCTGCTGGTCGCCTCGTCCAAGATGAGCAGGGCCGGGTCGGCCAGCCAGGCCCGGGCGAAGGCGACCAGCTGGCGCTCACCGGCGGAGAGGAGGGCGCCGCGCTCGCCGACTTCGGTGTCGTAGCCGTGGGGGAGGGCCATGATGACTGGCTCGGCGCCGATGGCCCGGGCGGCGGCCTCGACCTCTTCTCGTGTGGCCTCGGGGCGGCCGAAGCGGATGTTGTCGGCCACCGTGGCACTACAGCTAAAGCTGGAGAACAGGAAGCTGCGCTGGTGCACCGAGCCGCGCCGGCCGGTCGTGGCGTTCTGGCTGGCTCGCGCCTGCCGCTGCCGCATCCCCGCGGTGGAGACTGCGACCAACCCGGGGGCGCCGCGGGAACGGGCAATACGAGCAAGGCTGATCATGCCGAATGATGGTGGGCCGGGGCATTGACGGGTCGGCGTGTCCCTGGGATGCTGACCCAATCGGGCCACTCCGGACAGTGCGTGAGGAGTGGCGTATATCGAACTTCGACAGGCCGCATGCTGGGGGATCGCCGTCGGGCGGCGGCGATGACGAATCAATCGGAGGCTCACTCCTCGCCACTGCGGCGCCTGGCACCGAGTCGCAGCATCGTGCTCGCGTAGGGAAAGCGCCGACGCGCTCCGGCTCGCGAGCCCCACTGCCGGGTCCGCGGTAGCCGGTCATATTACGCGTCCCTAGATCAGCGGGGGGATTCCTGTGCCTGCAGACGGTTCCTTGCCGAGTGACGAGCAGCTCTCTGGCGAGCTGCCGACGAAGTACGGGGACGAGGCCCGGTCGGTCTATTCACCCGCCGCCTACCTGGCCGATCTCCTGCAGCTGATCGACGACCGGTTCCGGGGCGCCGCGCTGACCGAGAACCGTCGGCTGATCAAGGAGATCCCGCTCGACGCCGCCAACACCTACACCGAGGTCCCGTACCTGGACATCGTGAACGAGGTGCTGGCGGGGCGCCTCCAGGTGGAGCCGGGGGAGGACCCCTACGAGGCGATGACGGGGATGACCTCGCCGTTCGGCCTGCCCTTCTCGCTCGCCGACCTCCGGCGGCAGAAATACCTTCAGCTCGCCGGCGTTGCCCCGGACCAGCTCTACCGGCAGTTCGCGGTGCGACCGGACCCCGACGTGGTGGCTCGGGAGTATCTCGGCCTGTCGCGCGAGACCTACGACCTGGTCACCACCGCCGCGACCGGCGAGCCCGAGGTCAAGGCCGACTACCAGCTCGACGACGCCGAGTTCACCACGCTGCAGGCCGTCGACCGGTTCCTGGCGAAGACCGGCCTGACCGGGCGTGAGCTGGCCCAGCTGTTGTTCGGGGATCTCAGCGCGACGGCGACCGGCGAGCCGGGGGACTCGGAGCGAACCCGGGCGTCCGCCTTCTTCGTCAACCAGGGCGGCCGTCCGGTGACGGTGAACGCCGACGAGGACCTGCTCGTCTGGGTCGATGACCCCCGATTCGCGCCGTGGCGATGGTTCGAGCGCGTCAACCGGTTCGTCCGGCTGGCCCACGGCGTCGCCATGTCGTTCCCCGACCTCGACCTCGTGCTCCGCAGCCTCTGCGGCAACGTCCTGGACCGAAGCGCGATCCGCACGCTGGCCGTCGTCAACCACGTGGCGTCGACCTTCGAGCTACCCATCGACGTCGCCTGCAGCCTGGTGGCGCCGATGAACACGTTGGGCATCGGCGACGGCCAGGCGCCGGCCGACCTGTTCAATCGGACGTTCAACGGCCGGTTCGCCGAGATCGACAAAACGGTCATCCTGGCATCGGCGTTCATCCCCCCGGCCTACCGGCAGTATCGCCGGCTCACCTGCGCCGGTGACGTGCTCGCGCCCCGGAACAAGGAGTACCGCCAGCGGGTGGCCCGTGCATTGGGCCTGTCCGAGACCGGTCTCGGCGAGATCGTGCAGCGGTTCCGGCAGCAGTATCGCGCCCTGCGGCAGACCAGCCCCTTCGACCAGGACGAGCTCGGCCTGCCGGCGCTGTCGTTGCTGCACCGCGTCGGCAGGCTGGCCGGCGCCCTCGAGCTCGCCCCGGCCGACCTCTTCGGCGTGCTCGACGCGCTGAACCGGGATCCGTCGATCCGCGGGCACAACACCTTCGGCCTGCTGATCGATACACCGCCGGGGGAGCAGGACTGCTACCGCATCCTCGCCGGCGGCACCGTCGCCGACGGGCTCTGGCTGGTCCAGGCCATCACCGCCGTCGTCAGGTGGATGCAGGCGATGGACATCACCGCCGCGGAGCTGAACGAGGTCCTCGGCGGGCGCGCCGGACCGGCGCCCGACGCCGAACGCGAGGAGGCCGCCCTGGCCGTCCTCGACGGGCTGTACCAGCAGTTCCAGGCCGTCCTGCTGGCACCGGAGGTCTTCGTCTCCGAGCGGTTCAGCGAGCGCGCCGCCCGCGTCATCCACGACATCCTGACCAGCCGCGGTGGAAGCCCGGTTTCCGCGCGGGACCCGCGGTTGGTGCGCATCGAGAACGCCGCCGGCGCCGCGACGGCCGCCTACGCCTGCCTCGGCCGCCTCCCGGTGATCGACGAGCGCGACTTCGTCGGGCTGGGCCTGGCCGACCACGTCCAGCAGAAGATCTTCGACAACCTCGTCCTTCGCGGCTACCTGCAGGCCGACGGCTCCGTGATCGAGACCAGCCTGCCGAAGTCCGCGGACGCGTTCATGCCGGCCGGGGACTTCGACGCGGTCCGCGAGCCCCTGTTCGAGCTGATCGGCCAGCTGTGCCTCGACCAGGCCGAGATCGCCGAGGACGAGGCGGCCGGGGTGGAGGGCCTCGACGCCGCCGTCTTCCCGTCCGACCTGGACGGCCTGGAACAACTGTCTGCCGCCAACCGCGACGAGCTGTACGACAACCTGGTCGTCAACCGCTACCTCGACCCCGAGGGAACCGTCCTGTGGGTCGAGTTCTTCGCGGAACCGGCCAACGCCGCCGACTTCTGGGTCAACGTCGACCTCGGGCCGGTCGGCCCGGCGGTCTGGCGGCGGTTGCGCGACCAGGTCGCCCGCTTCGACACCGAAGCGCTGACCCCCGACCCGGCGATCCTCGCCGACCTCGGACTGACCGCCGCCGAGGTCGAGCGCCTGCTGGAGAGCCTGCGGTTCAACGGCTACCTCGACGGCGACGGCCGCTATGTCGACAAGCGCGCGCTGCTCGGGCTGCGGCGCGACGAGCTGAACCTCGCACTGGAGTTCCACCCGCACCGCCACCGCGTCCTGGACGCCCTGCAGGCGCAGATCGACGCGTTCCGGGCCGAGCTGTGCACAGTGGCGCCCGAGACCTTCCGCGACATCGCCGACGACGCGCTCGCCGGGCGGATCGTCGCCGAGCTCGACGGCCGCTGCCTGGCCGACGGGCGGGTGCGCGACGACGTGCGGGGGTTCTTCCTCGACGGCGGCGACCAGCTGGGACTCTGGCTGGATCTCGACCAGGGCGCCGAGGCCACGATCTGCCGGCGCATCGCGTCGGTGCTGGTCGAGCAGCAGCCCTACCAGCTCGACCCGCAAGCGCTCGCCGACCTCGACTTCGAGCCCGGCGAGGTCGACGAGCTGGTGGGCGTCCTGGCGCTGGCCGGAGACCTGAGCGCCGACCTGACCGTACCCGAGGACCGGGTCGCCTACTTCCTCGACGTCCGCCACGCGCTCGAGTTCACCGTCGAGGGCTTCGAGGACTACGCCGAGGACGTCTTCTTCCTGTTGCACGCCGTGGCCAGGGAGCTGTCGCTGGGAACGGCCGAGATCCTCGCGCGACTCGGCGAGCAGGCCGACAAGCAGCGCCGGACGCTGGTCGGCGCGTTCCAGGACGCGTTGGGGATCCCGGCCGACACGGTCGAGGCGATCTGCCATGCGCTCTGCGGCGGCGTGGCGGACGCCGTCGAGGACCTAGTGGCGCCGGTCCTCGCCGCCGGCCGGAGCACCGGTCAGGTCACCACCGAGCCGGCCGACAGCCGGTTCGGCCTCACCTACCGGCGGCTGACCCAGTTCGCCCTGCTGGCCGCGAAGCTCGGCCTGAGCGGCGTGGAGACCGAGGTCGCGTTCCGCGACCAGGACCTCGTCGGCAAGTTCCCGG
>Ga0307416_100002260_pt1 | contig 10971 bp, 6 predicted proteins | sample DK1Cmetagenome_2_FD_203821 | JGI IMG/M metagenome (GOLD analysis project Ga0307416, IMG submission 203821) | Maize rhizosphere microbial communities from greenhouse at UC Davis, California, United States - DK15-C-3 | ecosystem: Host-associated > Plants > Roots > Rhizosphere > Soil | place: USA...
GACACTAGTGGGCCGTCGCCGAGATGTTTTGACGCTTGAACAGCCTAGAGGTAGAGGCCTGGGGTGGTGCTCAGTAGGCCCAGGGCGTCGGCCGTGGCGCACGGGGAGTTGTGCCCGGGGAGCCGGGTGGGGGAGGTCGAAGCCAGAACGAGACCCGGGTCGGCTGCATGGTCTGGTCCACGACCGCCAGCAGCTCCCTGCTGAGGGTGTCGAGGTCGACCTGGTCGCGCAGGCGGGTCGAGAACGCCTGGATGGTCTGGGCGGCGTTGTACTTGCGGCGGTTGAAGCGCCGGTCAACGACTGCCTGGATGCGGCGGCGGGCCGGCTGGAACAGCGCCGCGACCGCCAGGGTGGCGCCGGCCACCACCCAGCTTGGTGGCTCGGCGCGGAGTCCTCCGAACAGCTGGCCGAGGACCAGAACCGCGCCGGCGTAGACACCGGCGAGCAGGACGGTGAGCAGCCCGTAGACCAGGGTACGGTTGATCAGCCGATCGATGTCGTACAGCCGATAGCGCAGGATCGCGATCCCCGCAGCGACCGGCAAAAACGCGAACTGGGCGGCAACAACCAGGTTGCTGACCGCGACCGGTAGGAGGTCTCCCAACGCGGCCAGGGGCACCAGTGCGCCGGCATAGGTGAACCACTTGAGCTGCTGGCGCTCATCGCCCCGTGACCGCCGAAACCGGATGACCAGCGACACGAACGCCAACACCGCCATCAGGAGCAGCAGATTCAGCAGGACCACACCGACCATGCTCTCCTCGGGGTCCTGCAACCCGGCCAACCCGATCGGGTTGGAGACCACGCGGCCCTCCTCCACCCCAAGCGAGGACTTGAGGGCGGCCAGCGCCGTGAACGCCGCCATCGCTGTCCCGCCCAGCCAGGCAACAGGCCGCCACCGGGGCGACAGCAACTGACCGGTGGGGAAGAACAACAGCGTGAACAGCAGCGCCAGAAACACCGTCGGGTACCACGCCCACGAGGCGTACCAGGCCGCGACAATCGCACCGGGCAGCGAGCCGGGCCGGGTCAAGTAGGCATAGTCGGCATACTCCTGTGCCAGCGCGCCAGTAACCGCCAGCAGACCCGCAGCCGAGAAGATCCAGCCGATGGCGTTGCCTGGTCGGTGCGCCACGATCAAGGCGCCCACCACCATGAACGCGGTGAACGCCAGCAGCAGGGCAACCGTGTCGGCAAGCGGCTCCTGCTGGAAGCTGCCGTTGGCCACCATGAGCGCGCCCATGACGATCACGCTGACGACGAAGATGGCCAGCATGAACCAGGCCACCCAGGTCGAGCGCTTGCGCACGGTGCCCGTCGCCTCCTCTGAAGCCCCGAACCCACCATCCGCAAGCCGGTCAGCGCCGGACGGGCTCGTAGCTCACCGCCCTGCAGTCTAGGAGGGAGACCGTCCCGAGATCGTTACGACCCGCGTCACGCTCCCGAGCACCGAGCCTTCAAACGCGCTGCTTCAAGTGTCAAAACAACTCAGCGACGGGCCACTAGAGCCCTACTGGTCCACGAAGCGTCAGCCACACCTAGGGCCACTTGCCGTCAGGCGACAGTCCTATCGGCACTCATCAAGCCATCCCTGACTGGCTCCTCAGGTCACCGCAGCATGAAGTGCTTCAACGTCTTCCGGACCGCATCCGCCTACTTGCCATAACGGATGAAGCTTCGCCGTTCGCTCTACGCTCGACCCGTAATCGTCTGATTCCCTATGGAGGCTTGGGTGTCAAGGTTGCGGCTGGGTCGGCTTGACGCGGCTGGGCTGTTGGCCAAGAGTGGCCGAGGAGGGGGAGGGTCGCCTCGTTGCGCCTTGAGCGCCATGCACATGTCCGGTAAGGACTTGTTGAGGGGCCTTCCCCTTCTTGCTGCGCCGCCGCCGGCGGACCTGTTCGGGCACGGTCCAGTGGCGGGCGATGATGGCCTTGGCCTGGGTCGGGGTGACGGGGGTGCCATCGGTGTCGCAGACCACATACGGTGTGCCCCGGTCCATGACCACCCAGGCCCGTTCGGCCAAGTGGGCGGCGAGCACACACAGCGCCCCCGAGGTGGTCTTTGCCGCGTTCCACCATCTGGGTGTGGTAGGTCCGGGCGAGCTGGGGGTCTTGGCGGCGGGCGTGGTCGGCGGCGCGGACCAGAGTGGTGCGGAGCAGTCGGTTGCCGGCCTTGCTGATGGGTTGGCCCTTGCGGTCGCTCTGCCCGGTCTCGGAGGCCTTGGGGGCTAGGCCGGTGAAGCAGCGGAACTTGCTCGCGTTGGCGAAGCGGCTGGCCGGGCCCATGGTGGCGACCAGGGCGGGGCCGCCGATGGTGGCCAGGCCGGGCAGGCTGCGGGCAAGGGCGGCGGGGTCGACCCGCCGGTAGCAGCTCTCCCGCTCCCTGGCGTGGGCGGCGAGCTCGGCCTGGGTGGCGCGCAGCAGGCGGACCTCGCTGGTGACCTCAGCGGCCAGATCCTGCCAGGCGATGGCGGGGTGGTCGCCGTACAGCTCCAGTGCGGCGTGGGCGGCGGCCAGCCACTGGGTGGCTCGCTGGGCACCCTGCTGACCGGCCGATGCGGTGGCCAGCAGCCGCTGCAGGCGGGTACGGCCAGCGGCCACCAGCGCATGGGGGTCCGCCCAGCGCTCGAGCACGGCCAGGTCGGCCTGGCCGAGCTCACCGACCAGTGGGCTGGCCGGCAGCAGCTGATGGACCAGGTCCTTGATCCGCCGCTTGTGGGTCGCGGCCTGCTGGGTGAGCCGGTCACAGGCCCGCACCCGGCGGTCCAGCGCCGCCCGGGCCGCGTCCGGCAACTGCAGCGGATGCAGCCCGGCCGGGTCGACCAGCGGGAGGCGGGCCAGGGTGTCGGCGTCGATGCCGTTGGACTTGGCGTGCCGGGACAGGACCCGGCGCAGGTCATGGGCCTTGGCCGAGCTGACCCGGTACACGATGTGGCCGCGGGCCGAGAAGAACACCGCGATCGGCAGCCACGCCGGCCCGGTCGGTTCCAGCACCACCTCAAGCAGGGTGCCCGCTGGGGTCCCGGCCAGCGCCACCCGCTCCACCTCGCCGAGACTGTCCACCGTCGGGATCGCCTTGCGGCGGCAGACCAGGCTGCCCTCGCCCGAAAGCACCCGTACGGTGTGGGCGCTGGTGATCCCCAGGTCGATCCCGACCAGTCGTCGGTCCTCCATCCGGTTGCCTCCTTGGCCGTGGTGGCCTACTGGGCGGCCGCTTCGCTGGGGCGGCGCTGGGTCACGGCCACGGTCCCAAGGGCGCTGTGTCCGACGACGGCACCCACTCATGTGCTGCAACCGGCCCCGACCCAACTGGGTCGGGCCACTTCCCTCATCCGGGGCATCCGTGGCCGGCCAAGGGCGGCAATCAGACGAACGAGGCTCGGCGCACCAGCGCCTACCTCAGAGGAGGACTCAACGCCACCCCCGGAACCAGCCGGGATGCACATGCAACCCTGGGACCTTGGTACCGATCAAGCACCGCGGTCCCTTACATGAGGAGAGCAATGCGCCGGGGCGCTGCCGACAGTCGTCCAGAGCTGGGCGGGGCTTGGGATGGACGGTCCATCCGTTGCGCAGCGTGAGTGCTTCAGGTCGTCTGTGGCTCAGGCTGCGGGCTGGAAGCTGGTGTGGACGTGCGCGGCGACCAGCTCGACTTGCTCGGGGGAGAGGGCTTGGCGGGTCGTCTGGAGGGCGGGGCGGAGGGCGCCGGCGGCGAGGACGGGGATGCCGTCGACGAGCAGCTCGCGCAACCAGGGGAGCCGAGCGACGTGGATGCATAGGACCGGGTAGATGTGCAGGTCAGGGCCGAACCCGAGGGTCTCGGCGGCCTGGGTGGCCTCCCACCACAGCGTGTCCAGGGTGCGGTCCAGGGGTCGGCGGCCATGCCAGAGCCGCCCGGCCGAGAGGTGCAGGTGGCCGCGGTAGCGTTTGGAGTCGATCACGAACACCCCGGTGGGGCCGACAACCAGGTGGTCGAGGTTGGCGGCCGAGCCGGGGATGGCCAGGTCGTGGAAGACCTGGTAGCCATGCCGTTCCAGGGGAGCCAGCAGCCGGGCGGTGCGCTGTTCGCCGTGGGCGCCGCGCCGCCAGGCCAGGGTGTCGGCCGTGGGGCGGAAGCGCAGCCGCCAGGCCAGTGCTGCGCCCGCCGCCAGCCCGGTGAGCCAAGCCAGCCTGAACCCGGCGGCCGCGGCCATGAGCAGGCCGCTGCTGACCCCGGCGGCCAGTACAGCGGCGATCCTCAGGGGCAGGGTGGGTTGCCAGCTCTGCCAGTCGGCCGCTCGCCGGCGCCGGTATTCGGCCATGGCCGTGCGACCGGGGCGGCCGTGCTGGTCGAGGAACCCTGGCTGTGGGGAGGTGATCCCCACCACGCGGGCGGTGGGGAGCGGTGGCCGCTGGGTGGGGTTTGCCAAGTGCTCCAGGTAGCCCTCGAGCCCGGCGAAGGTGACCGGTCGGATGCGCACGCCGGGCTCATCAGGACAGCAGTCGGCATCGTGGTCACTGGGTGGGTGCTGGTCGTAGTGGTGGTTGGGATGCCAACGGGCCATCGTTGGGCTCCTTGCTGCCGGGTCTAGCCGGCCTCTCGCTCTCGATCCCGCTCTTGTGCCCGGGTCTCGGTCGAGGTTGGGTCACGATCCTGGGGCCACTGATGGCGCTGCTCGCGGACCCGGTGTTGGCGCTGGTAGCGGTCGATCGCTTGGTGGGCGGCCCGCCAGGCCCGCCGCTGGGTCAGGTCACCGGTCGGCTCGCCACCAAGCGGCCGCTCGGGGTCGCTGAGTTGGTAGCTGTCGCGGTAGCTGTGCAGCCGGGACGCGGTCTGGCGCCAGGCCCGGCGGTCCCGGCCAGACTCAGGGATGTCGCCGAGGAGGCCGGTCAGCCAGGGCGGCGGGTCGGACTCCAGGGCTCGGCTGGTGGCCCGGGTGCGCCAGCCGAGTTCGCCGACCACGGCCTGGTAGCGGTCGGCGGCGGGCTGGTGGCGCTCCAGGAACCCGGCGCGCTGCTGTTGCTGGCGGCGCAGCTCGACCAGCTCGGCGGCAGCCTGGTCGGCCATCCGGACCGCTGACGTCGATGGCATCGCTGACGGGCCGCCAGGCCGACCTGGATCTGGATGCAGCCGGCGCCATGCTCGGCCAGCCCAGCGGCCCGTCGCTGGCGACGCCGCCTCGACGCCGACCAGGTGGGCTTCGGCTTGGCGTTGGCGCTCCTCGGCCAGGGTGATGCGGTGGGCGACCGACGCCGGCGCGCCAGCGAGCAGCTGGAGGAGCTGGTCGCGTTCCTGGCGCAGCTGGGGCACGGTCAGCCGGCGGACCTCGGCCAGCAGCTCCTGGTCGCTGGCAAAGCTGTGCTCAGCGGTGCGGCCCATGGCCCGCACCGTGGCCGCAACCCGATCGTCCAACGGGTCGAGGGTGTGGCGGGTGTCCTCGGCTGGCCGGTCAAGCTCCTCCACCAGGTACAGGCGCACATCGAAGCGGTGGCGGCTGGCCGCCACATAGCTCCAGTGGGCATCGGCTCTGGTCGAGGGGCGGACGCCGAAGTCGTCGCCGGTCAGCCCCTGGGTCTTGTGCCCGGTGATGGCATAGCCGTGGTCCACCCAGGATTGGTCGTCGTGGCCGCGACCGGTCACATACCAACCAGGCAGCGTCACCGTCTTGTGGTCGTCGGTCGTGACCCTCAGAGCCCGCTGGTCTGGGTCCAGGGCGGTGACCTGGCCGCGGGTGCCGTTCACCACCCCCAGCCGAGCCCGGGCGTTGCGACCGCACACGATCCGGTCACCGACCCGGAACTCCCGCTCACCCACCTGCAGAGCATCCCGCCCGAGGCGGCCGTCCTGGGCCATGCGCTCGCGCGCGGCCACATTCAGGCGAGCGATCTCGGCCCGGGAGAAGGCAATCATCCCAGCCTGCTGGCCCTCCCGGAACCGCTGCCACCAGTCGTGGACCTGGGCGGCGTTGGCTTCGGCCTCGCTGCGGCAGACGACCACCTTGCCGTGGGTGACCAGCCGGTCCATCGCCTCATCGGGACGGTGGTTGCGGAACAGATCGGCGACGTCTTGACCGAGCTGCGTGCGTTGCCGGTGGTTGCCGCGCAGCTCGGAAGCGCCGAGGCGTAGGCGGAAGGCGCGGAAGGCACCACCGGTATCGATGGCGGCCAGCTGCCGGTCGTCGCCGATCATGACCACCTTGCTTCCGGCCCGATCGGCATGCCCCAAGAGCTGGGCGAGTTTGCGGGTGCCGATCATGGCCGCCTCATCAATTACCACGACCGTGTGACGATCGAGCCGCTCGCCACCTCGGCGGAGTTGGCCGAGCAGGCTGTCGATTGTGGGCGCGGGAGCGTTGGTCTCGCGTTCGAGTTCACGGGCGGCCGCCCCTGTCGGTGCCGTGCAGAGTACCTGGAGGCCGTGGCGGCGGAAGGCATCCACCGCGGCCCCGGTGGCGTAGGTCTTGCCGGAGCCGGCGTAGCCGACCACCAGCGAGATCCCGGCCCCATCCCCGGTGACCTGGCGGACCATCGCCGCCTGATCGGCATCCAGCCCGGGCCGGGCCTGGAGGGCGGCGCGGACATGCTCGCCGGCGACCACCGCGGTCTGCTCTGTGGCGCGCCGCTCGGCCTGCTCGACCAGGCCCCGCTCCAGGTTGAGCAGCTCAGGGGTCGAGTAGCGGGGCTCATCCAGCCCCCGATCAAGGGTGACTAGGACCGTGCGCTCCGAGGCCAGGAACTCCTCGGCCAGGTCCTCGAGGGCGCCCAGCGCCCGGTCGGCTGACGCCGCCACCGGCAGCCGCTTGGCCAGGGCGTCTAGCACATCACGGCGGGCGAAGGTGGACGCCTGGGCGGTCAGCCCGCCGGGCCCGGCCAGCGCATCCAGCAGCCGGGTCCGCTCGCCAGAGGAGAGCTCGCGGGCCTGGGCCCGGCCGCCCGGCAGACCTGCTCGAGCTCACCTGGGCCAATGCCATGCTCTGCCAGTCCGGAGGCCACCCGCGCATAGAAGCTGGCCTCGGGCTCGGCGTGGTCCTTGGCCTTGCGGGTCGCCAGGGCCGCCGCCTTGCCGGCCGCGATCCCGGTATGGCCCCATTGCTGTTGCTGAGCCAGGACCTGGGCGCGGCGCTTGGAGAACGCCGCCAACAGGTTCCGGTCATGCAATCCCTCGATCTCGGCTGCCCCGGTGCGCTGGTCGACCGGCCGCCAGCGCACATCCAACCGGCGGGTCAGTTCCGCTCGCAGGGCGGCGTGATAGAGCCGGTCGGCGGTCATGGCGTGGGCGTACAGCTTGCGGGAGTCCAGTGCTGACCAGCGACCGTCTGGGCCGAGGGTGGCGTTCTGGACCAGGACGTGGGTGTGCCACTGGGGGTCGCCCTCGCGGCTGGTCCGATGATCGAAGGCAGCGGCAGTGATGCCGCTTCCGCGGAACCGGTCGATGCCGTTGTGGCCCCGTCGGACCCCGACCGCCTCTTGTTCCAGCCAACCGAGCACCTTCCGGATGGCGGCGTGCCGGGCGGCCTGGACTTCCGCCCGCACTTCCGAGCTGCTTCCGGCAGCCAGCAGGCTCACACTTTTCGGGTCCGAGAACGACAGATCAAAGGACGCCACGCGCGCGTCGATCCGCTTGCCGGCATGCTTGCGCGCTTCCACAATTGCTGCGCCATACAGTTCCTCGGGATTTCGATGAAGGACTGTCCGACACATTCGATCCGCTACGACGGCTGAGACCTTCCGGGTAGCGGAAATAGTCTGCAACCGCTTCCGTCCCCGCTCACCGGTCGCCAACTCACTGACGGCAACCTCCCGGGAGGCCGCGAGCTCCCGCAGCGCCGCCTGGAGGGGCCCGGCGTCCACCCTGGAGCGGGGATCAGCCCGCCACAGCGGCGCCACCCGCTGCTCACCGGTCAGCGGGTCCTGACCTGCGAACAGCCGATGTACTGCCGCCTCCTCAGCGACCCCCTCGAGCCCCACGCGCTCAGCGAGGGAGCCGACCCACCAGCCCGGCGACTCACCCTTGCCCGAGTAGTACTCACACCGGTCATGGGCGATCTGGTCCAGCCAGTAGGCCTCCTGGCCCACCCGCAACGGCGTCACCCCAAGCGCCAAACCAACACCTCACCCAGACCACAGCAAACCGCTCGCATCGCAGATGCCGCTGTGTTGAAGATTTGGATCTTGGTGAGCAGTGTACGCGCTAGGGCAATAGCTGTGGGTGAGTAAGAGGACGCGGAAGTGGAAATACGGGAGGTTAATGGAACGGAAGGTCGCGTTGGTTGTTGGCAGTATGGATGAGTGAGGCGTGGAGAGGGCGAAGAGAATCGTTAGGCAGGAGTCGAGCCGGTTGTGCTGGGCCGAGGGTCACGGGCGGTGTGGGGTCGAGAGGAAGGGGACGAGGCGTGCTGTGGCGCGAGACAATCAGCTGTTATGCCCGCAACGACCCGGCGTCTGCTCGACCGCCGCCGCTTCCTGGCCGCGGGCGGGGTCGCGGCGGCCGTACTGGTCGCCGACCGGCTGGCCGGCGCCTGGCCGGCCCCGGCGCAGCGGGGCTGCTACCCGTTCGCCCTCGGGGTCGCCTCCGGGGATCCGGCGCCCGACGGGGTGGTGCTGTGGACCCGGCTGGCGCCCCAGCCGCTGGCGGCCGACGGCGGGATGCCGGCCAGGGCGGTGCCGGTCGACTGGCAGGTCGCGTCCGACCCGCAGCTGGAGCGGGTGGTGCGCGGCGGGACCGTGCTCGCCCGGCCGGCCGAGGCCCATTCGGTGCATGTGGAGGTCGAGGGGCTGGAGCCGGCCCGCACCTGGTGGTACCGGTTCCGGGCCGGCGGGGAGCTCAGCCCGGTCGGCCGGACCCGCACCCTGCCCGCCCCCGGAGCGTACCCGCGTCGCCTGGCCCTGGCGGTGGTGTCCTGCCAGCACTTCGAGCACGGCTACTACACCGCCTACCAGCACCTCGCCCGCGAAGACCTGGACCTGGTGCTGCACCTGGGCGACTACCTGTATGAGACCGCCCCGGCCGACGGCCAGCCCCGACGCCACATCGCACCAGCGCCGACCGACCTGCCCAGCTACCGCCTCCGACACGCGCAGTACCGAACCGATCCCGACCTCCAGGCGGCCCATGCGTCGGCGCCGTTCGTGCTGACCTGGGACGACCACGAGGTCGAGAACGACTACGCCGACGACCAGTCGGAACGCTTCGACCCGCCGGCGGCGTTCCGGCGGCGCCGCGCCGCGGCCTACCAGGCTTATTGGGAGCATCTGCCGCTGCGGCGTCGCAGCCGCCCCCGGGGGCCAGTGGCGCGGCTGTACCGGCGCCTGCGCTTCGGCGACCTGGCCGAGCTGGCCGTGCTCGATACCCGCCAGTATCGCGACGACCAGCCCTGTGACGGCAACGGCGTCGGTCGTGGGCAGGTCCTGGTCGGGTGCCGGGAACGGCTGGACCCGGGCCGCAGCCTGCTGGGCGCTGAGCAGCGGCGCTGGCTGCTGGCCGGGCTGGATGCCTCTCGGGCCCGCTGGAACGTGCTTGCCCAGCAGTTGCTCATGGCCGAGCTGGAGCTCCAGCCAGGGCCCGGGCTGGCGTACGGGAGCGATGGCTGGGATGGCTATGCCGCCGACCGGGCCCGCATCCTGAGGTTCCTCCAGGCCAGGCAGCCCTCCAATCCGGTTGTCCTCGGCGGGGACATGCACTCGTTCTGGGTCAACGACCTCAAGCTGAACAACCGCCAGCCGGGTGCCGCGGTCCTGGCCAGCGAGTTTGTCGGCACCTCGATCAGCTCCTCCGGCCCGCCCTACGAGGAGTTCAGCGCGTATGTGCCCGACAACCCCCACGTTCGGTTCTTCGAGAGCCGCTGGCGCGGCTACCTACGCTGTGTAGCCGACCGCCGGCGTTGGAGGACCGACCTGCGGGTGGTCGAGACGGTGCAGCGTCCCGGCGCGCCGGTCCGCACGCTGGCCAGCTTCGTGGTCGAGGACGGGCGGCCAGGCCCCCAGCGCGCCTGAGCGCGATGCAGTGGGCCCTGGGGTTCGGCGGCCTTTGGCGTCGAGCACCTTGTCAAAACAGGTTTGCGGGCTGGCTTCGTGGGACCATCTTCACCCTTGCTGGTTCTCTTGACTCGCCAGGTGATCGGGGTGGTACGGGCGTTCCTGCGTCTCCCGCAGGCTACGGAGGCCCAGCATCCTTTCCATGCTGGCCAGGCCGCGGTGCTGGAGCGCCTTGACGGCGTTGGTGGTCTTGCCCAGGATCGCGGCCACCTCGGGGGCGGTCAGCCCGCCGGCCATCCGCAGCAGCAGCACCTCACGCTGGTCGGAGGACAGCTCGCGCATCGCGGCCACAACGCGGCTGCCCTCCAGTTGCTCAATGGCCAGCTCGTCTGGGTCCTCGGCGGCCGGCGCCCAGCCGTGCTCCAGGGCGAAGGCGACCGCCTCCAGCTTGGAGTGCACGCCCAGCTTAACGAGGATGTTCTGGACGTGGGTGCGGACGGTGTTGAGCGACAGGAAGCACTCTTCGGCGATCCGCCGGTTGGACCAGCCGTTGGCCAGCAGGCCAAGGATCTCCCGCTCCCGCTGAGACAGCCGGTTCAAGGGCGCGTCGGCCCGGTCATCCATGTCGTCGAACAGCGGTCGGGACGGCTGGGGCGGCATGGGCCGGGGAATTGAGCCCTCGTCGTCCAGCACCGCCTGGACCCTTCTGGAAACCGTTTCGGTAGGCGACTCCTTGCCCAGTACCTCGTGGGCCCCGGCCCCGACTGCAGCCTCGCCGAAAATCTCTTCGAGCGGCTCCATCCGGGAGCGGGCCTGGCGGCGCCGGTGATCGTAGAGGTCGTGGCGGGCGATCTGGAACAGCCAGCCGCCGAGCGCCTCGACCGGTCCGCGGAACCGGGGGAGTCCATCGATGGCGCTGACGAAGGTGGTGCCGGTGAGGTCCTCGGCCTGGTGGCGGTCGCCGACCGCGTTCATAAAGAAGCGGAACAGCGCCGGTTCGTAGGCGGTGTAGATGCGG
>Ga0307416_100002261_pt1 | contig 10964 bp, 9 predicted proteins | sample DK1Cmetagenome_2_FD_203821 | JGI IMG/M metagenome (GOLD analysis project Ga0307416, IMG submission 203821) | Maize rhizosphere microbial communities from greenhouse at UC Davis, California, United States - DK15-C-3 | ecosystem: Host-associated > Plants > Roots > Rhizosphere > Soil | place: USA...
ACCGGGGCCCAGCTCGCGGTTGGGCGATTCGGGTTGGGTTTCATCACTTCCAGCACGTGGGATCCGGTCGCCGAGGAATTCGGGGCGTTCCCCCTCGTCTTCGGCACCCTGCTGTCGTCGCTGATCGCTCTGGTGATCGCGGTTCCGCTGTCGCTCGGTGTCGCCATTTACCTGACGGAATTCGCCCCCAAGTCGGTGCGCCAACCGGTGGCCTTTCTCATCGGACTCCTGGCTGCCATACCCAGTGTGGTGTACGGCCTGTGGGGCATCTTCGTGCTGGTCCCCGCGCTCCGTACTACCGCCTTTCCGCTGCTCCGGAAGATCTTCGGATTTCTCCCGCTGTTTCAGGGACCGATCTACGGTCCCTCGATGCTGGCCGCCGGAATCATCCTCGCGATCATGGTCATGCCCTACGTGATGTCGGTCTCGCGCGAGGTGCTGCTCGCAGTGCCCAACACCCAACGGGAGGCCGCCCTGGCGCTCGGGGCTACGCGTTGGGAGGCGGTGACCACGGCGGTGGTCCCCTACGCCCGCTCCGGACTGATCGGCGCCATCATCCTGGGCCTGGGCCGAGCGCTGGGTGAGACGATGGCGGTGACGATGGTGATCGGGAACCGACACGAGATCGCGGCCTCGCTCTTCGCTCCGGGGTATACGATGGCCGCCGCCATCGCGAACGAGTTCTCCGAGGCCGTCGGCGACCTCCACCTCTCGGCGCTGGCGTACGTGGCCTTCGTGCTGTTCCTGGTGACCGTGCTGGTAAACGCCGGAGCCCGGCTCCTCATCTGGCGGGTGGCCCGCGGCTCGGGCGCGGGGAGCAGCGCACTATGAGCCGGCACCCGGAGGCGCCATGAACCGGCGAACCCTCCGGCGGGTCTTCAGCAACTTCATGGTCGGGCTGATGATCGGCGCGGTGATCGTGGCGCTGATTCCACTCTTCTTCATTCTGATCAATCTCATCCTGAAGGGTGCGGGCAGCCTGTCGCTCGACTTCTTCACCCGGACACCGGCGCCGGCGGGCGAAACCGGCGGCGGCGTGGTGCACGCGCTGACCGGCACGCTGCTCATCGTGGGCACCGCGTGCCTGATCGGGCTGCCGGTGGGGATCGGCGCCGGGGTGTACTGCGCCGAGTACCCCACCAGCCGCCTTACCTGGGTCACCCGGTTCGTCGCCGATGTGCTGAACGGCACGCCGTCGATCGTGGTGGGCGTCTTTGCCTGGGCCTGGATCGTTGCGACCCAGAAGCATTTCTCCGGCCTGGCGGGAAGCGTTGCGCTGTCACTCCTGATGATCCCCATGGTGCTGCGCACCACCGAAGAGATGATCAAGCTGGTGCCCAACTCGCTCCGGGAGGCCGCGCTGGCGCTGGGCTACCCCCGCTGGCGCACCAGTTTGTCGGTCGTGATCCGTACCACGCTGCCCGGCATCATGACCGGAGCCCTCCTGGCGATCGCGCGCATTGCCGGCGAGACCGCGCCACTTCTGTTCACCGCTCTCGGCAGCCAGTACCTGAGCTTCGACCTGGACCAGCCGATGGCCGCGCTTCCGCTGACCGTGTTCACCTATGCCACCGGTCCCTACGAGGAGTGGCACCAGTACGCCTGGGCCGCCGCGCTGGTGCTGATTCTGGTGGTTCTCGTCTTGAGCCTGGGAGCCCGTCTTGCCATACGCCGCCGATTTACTCTCAATGGCTGAGCTGACCCTGAGCCGGGTAGAGCCGCGGGTTCAGCCGGGTACCGCCGAGGTGCCGCGCATCGTTACCGACAAGCTGACGGCGCTGTACGGGAAATTCGCCGCGGTGAAGGAAGTCTCACTCGGCTTCCCCGCCAATCGGATACACGCCCTGATCGGTCCGTCGGGCTGCGGGAAGTCGACCTTCCTCCGGACGCTCAACCGGATGCACGAGCTGTCCGAGCACGGCTGGATCACCGGCCGGGTACTGCTCGACGGCGCCGACATCTATGCGTCGAAGGTGAACGTCATGCAGCTGCGCCGCCGGGTGGGGATGGTCTTTCAACGCCCCACGCCGTTCCCCACGATGTCGATCTACGACAACGTGGCGGCGGGGCTCAGGGTCGACCGGCGAATGAGCCGCTCGGAGCTGAACGAACAGGTGGAGCGGGCGCTCCGGCAGGCGGCGCTGTGGGACGAGGTGAAGGATCGGCTCAAGGCGAGCGCAATGGCGCTGTCGGGAGGACAGCAGCAGCGGCTCTGCCTCGCCCGGACGATTGCGCCTTTGCCGGATGTGATCCTGCTGGACGAGCCGACGGCGTCGCTTGACCCGCAGGGGACGCAGCGGATCGAGGAGCTTCTCTTCGAACTGAAGCGGGACTTCACCATTGTGATCGTCACTCACAACATGCAGCAGGCCGCCCGGGTGTCCGACACGACCACGTTCTTCTACCTGGGCAGCATGATCGAGACCGGGCCAACCCGGCAGATCTTTACGGCCCCTAAGAACGAGCACACCGAGGCCTACATCACCGGAAGGTTCGGATGAGTGGCCTTCGGACGGAACGATGGAACGATGGAAGGACGGAAGGGAAGCAGGTTCCGGCGGTCCGTCGTTCCCACCTTCCGACCTCGGGGGCTGTGGAGGTCCGGGATTTCACTTTCTTCTATGGGCGGAGCCAGGCCCTGCGGAAGCTGAACTTTTCGATTGCGCGCAAGGCCGTTACCGCGATCATAGGCCCATCGGGTTGCGGCAAGTCGACCTTCCTTCGTTCCATCAACCGGCTGAACGACCTGATTCCCGGCATCCGGACTCAGGGCGATATCCTGGTGGAAGGCACCTCGGTGTACTCGGCGCAAACCGATTTGGTATCGCTGCGCCAACGGGTCGGGATGGTGTTCCAGCGCCCCAATCCTTTTCCCAAGACGGTATTCGACAACGTGGCCTATGGACCGGCGCTGAATGCGCTGGTTAGCCGGAGGGACCTGCCGGAGGTGGTCGAGCGCTGTCTCCGGCAGGCGGGGCTGTGGGACGAGGTGAAGGACCGGCTGGATGAGCCCGGCACCAGCCTGTCCGGCGGGCAGCAGCAGCGACTCTGCATTGCCCGCGCGCTGGGAAACGAGCCCGAGGTCCTGCTGATGGACGAGCCCTGCTCCGCGCTCGATCCCATCGCCACCCAGCGGGTGGAGGAGCTCATCTTCGACCTCAAGCAGCACTACACCATCGTGATCGTGACCCACAACATGCAGCAGGCGGCGCGGGTTTCCGACTTCACCGGGTTCTTCGACCGGGGCGAGCTGATCGAGTTCGAGGAGACCGAGCGGCTCTTCACCAAGCCGGCTCACCAGCGCACCGAAGCGTACATCACCGGGAGGTTCGGATGAGCCGAGACGTCCACCGCCACTTCCATGACGAGCTGAGCCAGGTCAAGGTGCGGCTCCTCACGATGTCGGGGGAAGCCGAAGCGGCGCTGAGTCAGGCGGTCGAGGCGCTGCTGGAGCGGGACAGCGCCAAGGCTACCCAGGTGATCGCGGGCGATAGAGTGATTGATGCCATGGAGGTCGAGATCGAAGAGCAATGCATCCACCTCCTGGCCCTGCAGCAGCCGATGGCCCGCGACCTTCGCATGCTCACCTCGGCGCTCAAGATCGCGAACGACCTGGAGCGAGTCGGCGACCACGCGGTCAACATCGCCCAGTCCACCGAGCGGCTGCTCCAGTCCCGTCCGATCGCACCGGAGCCGGAGATCGTGGACATGGCCCGGCTCGCCCGCGAGATGCTCTCCGATGCACTGGAGGCGTTCATCCGGGGCGACGCCGCGGCCGGACGCGAGGTCTGCCGCCGGGACGACCAGGTCGACGCGCTACACCGCTCGGTGTTCCGGATTCTGCTCACCCATATGATGGAAGACCCGCACACGATCGGAGCTGGAATGGAGCTGTTCCTGGTGAGCCGGAATTTGGAGCGGGTCGCTGACCTGGCCACCAATATCGGAGAGGACGTCGTGTTTCTGGTGGAGGGCCGCTCGATCAAGCACCATGCCGAGGACAGGGGAGAATCCCGGGAAAGCGCCACGCCGTCTTCAAGATGAGGTCGGGAAGAGCCTGCTACCAAAAGTTTGTTGTGCCCTCTGTGTCTCTGTGGTGACGCTTTTGCAAATGCTTGTGGTGAGTCATTCCCCGTACGGAATCCAGATGTTCTTCACCTGAGTTGCCTGTTCCAGGAACTCTTCTCCAGCCCCGAGCCGCCCATCGCCCCAGTCACGAGCCTGGCCACCATCCACCCAGGTGCGCTTCATGTTCCCCGCCGAGAGGCGCTCCACCTCGGCTGAGACCTCCGAAGTTCCGAAGTACCAGATGCCATCTACGTCGTCGTGGGCGGCGAGCACCCTGGCCAGCTCGTCCGGTGCGCCGGTCACGATGTTGATCACCCCGTCGGGAACGTCCGAGGTCTCCAGCACCTGATACAGGTCGGTGGCGGCCAAGGGCGCCCGGGCGGAGGGCACCGCGACAACGGTGTTCCCCATCGCGACGGCCGGAAGGACGGTGGACACGAATCCCAGCAGGGGCCATTCGTGAGGAGAGATCACCCCCATGACCCCGATGGGCTCCGGCATGGCTAGGGTCACGTTGCGGTAGGGCGTGTGATGCACCGCGCCGTCGTATTTGTCGGCCCAGGCGGCCCAGATATAGATCCGCTCGATCGTGAGAGCCACCTCGTTGCCGGCGGAGTCACCGAAAGCGCTCAGTCGCGCGGTAAACTCCTCAGTCCGGGCGGCAAGATTCTCGGCGAAATAATAGAGTACCTGGGCTCGCGCATGGGCACTGGCTCGGGCCCATCCGGCGGCCTTGTGCGCGGCCTCCACCGCGTTCCGAATGTCCTTCCGGTTGCCCTGCCCCACCTCCCCGAGCTGTCGGCCATCAGCGTCGAGCACCGGGATGCTGTAGCCCGAGTCGGGGCGAGTCTGTTTCCCTCCGATGTACAACTTTGCCGTCCGGTCAATCGGCGGAGGGGCGGAGGGGCGGAGGGGCAGAGGCATTGGGCGTGCCGCGGTAGAGGCTCGCGATAAAGATTTCGCCATCCCCCTCTTTCGGGTTTCTGCCCGTCCGACTCTCCGACCCTCCATCTCTCCGCCCCTCTGTCCCTCCGTCCGCCAGCGCACGTACTCCCTCAACCCCTCGCGTCCCCCTTCCCGTCCAAACCCGCTCTCCCGGTAACCGCCGAACCCACTGGCCGCATCGAAGACATTGGTGCAGTTGATCCAGATTGTGCCGGCCTTGAGCTGGGGCGCGACATCCAGGGCCAAGTTGATGTTCTCGGTCCACACGCTGGCCGCGAGCCCGTACCGAGTGTTATTTGCCAGCTCGACCGCCTCGGCCGGAGTGCGAAACGTCATCAGCACTACGACCGGCCCGAAGATCTCGACCTGCGCGATGGTTGCCGCCGGGGAGACTTCGGTGAACAGGGTCGGAGGATAGAACCAGCCGTCCTGCGGACAGCTCCAGGAGGGTTGCCAGAGCACCGCTCCCTCATCTTCACCCCGGCGCACCAGCTCCTGGATTTTCTCCAGCTGCACCGGCGCGATGATGGCCCCCATGTCCACCGACTTGTCGAGCGGATCACCCACCCGGAGCGTCTCCATCCTCGCCTTGAGCTTGGAGACCAATCGGTCCTGCGAGCCCTCCTGCACCAGAATGCGCGAGCCCGCGCAGCACACCTGACCCTGGTTGAACCAGATCGCATCGACCACGCCTTCGACGACGCTATCCAGATCGCTGTCCGGGAACACGATGAACGGAGATTTTCCACCCAGCTCGAGCGAGAGCTTCTTGCCGGTTCCGGCCGTCGCCTGGCGAATGAGGCGGCCCACCTCGGTCGAGCCGGTGAACGCGATCTTATCGACATCGGGGTGCGTCACCAGCGCTTCACCGGTGCGGCCATCCCCGGTGATGATGTTGATTACTCCCGGCGGCAAGCCAATCTCCGAACAGAGCTCGGCAAAGCGCAGTGCCGTCAGCGAGGTGAACTCGGCCGGCTTGAGCACGACGGTATTACCGGTGGCCAGGGCGGGGGCAATCTTCCACGCCAACATGAGCAGGGGAAAGTTCCAGGGAATGATTTGTCCGATCACTCCCACCGGCATCCGATGGGGCAGCTCCTGTTCCATCAGCTGGGCCCAGCCGGCGTGATGATAGAAGTGGCGGGCAAGGAGGGGCACGTCGATGTCGCGGGACTCGCGAATCGGCTTGCCGTTGTCCAGCGACTCGAGGACGGCAAAAAAGCGGCCGTGCTTCTGAACCTGTCGGGCGATGGCATACAGGTACCGGGCTCGGCCGTGTCCCCCGAGCGCCCACCACTCGGGCTGCGCCTTCCGGGCAGCAGCTACCGCCCGATCCACCTCGGCGGGGCTCGCTTGGATGAGGGTTGCCAGCGTCTTGGCGGTGGCCGGGTTCAGAGTTTGGAAGGTGTCGGCTCCTGGCTCGGTCCAGCGGCCTCCGATGAACAAGCCGAACCGACGGTCATGCTGGTCGAGCCATGCCTGCACCGGGCCGGCGGCTTCAGGCGCCGGCCCATATTCCATCGACTGAAAGATTTCAGGAATGGACGCCATAGAGCCTTGCAGATCCTTGGAAAAATTCACCACAAAGGCACAAAGGACACGGAGGATCTAGCCGGAATTTCAGATCGCCGCAGCTTCGGCAGTAAGCACCTGGTGGAACAAAGAACGAGACGCGCTCGATCCCTCTGTGTCCTTTGTGCCTTTGTGGTGAGCTCTTGAGGAGCTCATCAGCTCAACGGATGGCGGTGTGACGCTGAGTACCGGCCGGTGACGAAGTGTTCGAGTTGCCGTTCGATGTCACCGAGAAGCGTGCTGGCCCCGATCCGGAACAGGTTCGGCCTGAGCCAATGGTCGCCCAGCTCATCCTTCATCAGCGCCATCCAGTCCAGCGCCTCACGCGCCGCACGGATTCCGCCCGCCGCCTTGAGTCCCACCAGGTGCCCGGTACGCTCCTGATAGTCACGGATCGCCCGGCTCATCACCAGTCCGACCGGGAGTGTCGCGTTCACGCTCTCCTTCCCGGTTGACGTCTTGATGAAGTCGGCGCCGGCCATCATGCACACCAGGCTGGCGCGCGCGACATTGCGCAGCGTGGCCAGCTCTCCGGTGGCGAGGATGGTCTTGATGTGCGCGTCGCCGCAGGCCTCCCGCATGGCGCGCACCTCCTGGTAGAGCGCGCCCCAGTTTTCGGTGAGGACGTGAGCTCGGGTGATCACCACATCGATTTCCTCGGCGCCCGCACTCACCGATGCTCGAATCTCTCCCAGCCGTTGTTCCAGTGGCGAGAGACCTGCGGGAAACCCGGTTGACACCGCCGCAACCGGGATCCCCGATCCCTCCAGCGCCTGGATGGCGGTCTCCACAAACGCATGGTAGACGCAGACCGCAGCTACGCGAATGGGGAGCTGCCGCGCGCTCATCGCGTCGAGCAGGTCGGCCCGGACCGGCCGGCGGGCCTTGGCCGAGAGGCGCCGCACCCGGCCGGAAGTGTCGTCGCCGGCCAGGGTCGTGAGATCGATGAGGGTCACGGCGCGCAGCAGCCAGGCCGCCTGCCATTCCTTTTTCACCGTCCGGCGGGTCCGCAGTGTAGCGGCACGGCGTTCCACGGCGCTGCGGTTGACCCGCGTTGCCTCGATCCATTCTAGATCGAGAGGAACGCCGGGGTTCCTGGGAGTGACCGGCACCTCCAGGACGGCCGTGGAATTTGATGGAATGCGTGCCGGCGGTGTGGGCGGCATGGTTGGAATTTACCGGTCGCTGCCCCCGGGCGACAGCAGGCGGGCAGTCAGGCGTGCTCGCGGTAGCCGAGGCTGTCGGTGGTCCGAGCGAGCGCCCGGTGCCGGGCAACCAGGGTGGGATCGCGGAACATTGAGATCAGCACCGCCCCGGCCAGAAAACCACCGGCGTGGGCCCAAAACGCGACGCCGCCGCTCTCTCCTGAGGCCAGTCCACCGCCAACCAGCTGCAGGAGGAACCAGTAGCCCAGCATGAGGTAGGCAGGGACCACGATGCGGGTGATGAAGATGCCCAGGATTACCAGCATGTGCACTCGGACGCGGGGATAGAGGACGACGTACGCTCCCATCACCCCGCTGATTGCGCCCGAAGCCCCGACCATGGGAATGGCGCTGGCCGGATTGACCAGGGTCTGCGAGGCCGCGGCCGCAAGCCCGCAGAGGATATAGAAGAGAAAGTACCGCGATCGGCCCATCGAATCTTCGACGTTGTTTCCGAAAACCCAGAGAAACCACATGTTCCCGATCAGGTGAAACCAACCCCCGTGCAGAAACATGGAGCTGAGCGGAGTGTACCAACTGCGCTCGCCGGTCATCACGCAGGCCATGGTCCGGCTCATCGGCAGGGTGTAGCCTTCCGGCAGTCGGCCCAGGAACTCACCAGGGATCAAGCCCAGCTCACATACCGAACGCGACAGGTTGGGCTCCGCGCCCATGCCTTGCACCCCCACCCAGAACACCACGTTGAGCCCGATCAGGAGCAGCGTGACCAGCGGCGTGGCAAGTGTGGGATTGTCGTCTCGGTAGGGGAACATGGCTCAATATAGTTGAGCCGGGTTGGGTCACTCCGAAGGCGCTTCGGTATTCACCAGCTCCGGCTGCGACACCGGCGGACGCCGGAGCTCCTGCTCGAGCGAAGGTCGGTCTTCCTTGGTGAACGGCTCGAGGGTCACCGGTTGGCCGGTATCAGCGGACTGGTAGAGAGCGCGGATGATGCGGACATCCGCCAGGCCTTCCCAGCCGGAAGGCTCGGGAGCGGCGCCGTTCAGGATGCATTCCGAGAAGCTGATCAGCTCGGGGGCGAACTGGTCCCGCTTGGGGAAGGTCTTCTGCCGGGTCCGTCCGTCTACCGTGACCCGCTGCTTCAGCTCTCCCGCATACTCGTACGCCGGGTCCATCACCAGCTCTCCCTTGGAGCCGACCACGCGATAGGTGGAGACATCCGTTGCCCCGAAGCTGCAGGTGAAGGTGGCCAGCCGCTCGCGCCCGGGGAAACGCAGGATCGCACTGGTGGTTTCTTCGCATTGCTGGAATCGCTGGTCTCCGCAGTTGGCGCTGAAGGCAACGACCTCCATTGGCTCGGCCCCGAAGAGGTACCGCACCGCGTTGATGCAGTAGACCCCGATGTCGTACAGCGTGCCGCCCCCCATTTCCCTGGGATTGAGCCGGATGTCGCCTTCCTTCACCGTCATTGTGAACACCGAGTCGAACAATCGGGGCTCCCCCAGACGTCCGCTCTGCACCAGGTCAATCGCCTTGAGGTTGGCCTCCTCGAAGTGAAGCCGATAGGCAATCATCAGTTTGACCTGATGCTCTTCCGCCACCCGGATCATGGAGAGGCAGTCGTCCTCGGTGACGGCCATGGGCTTTTCACAGAGGACGTGCACCCCACATCGGGCGGCGCGCTCGGTGTACTCCCGATGCAGGTGATTGGGCAGGGCGATATAGACGGCGTCGACCAAGCCGCTGCGCAGACATTCCTCGTACTGCGCGTAGGAAAACCGTCCCCTGACCTTAAACTTGCGGCCCAGCTTCTCCAGCTTCTCGGGATCATCCGAGATCAGGGCCGCCAGCTCTGAATTTTCCGCATGGGCAAAGGCAGGTAGCACGGCCACCTGGGAGATATGTCCCAGGCCGACCACGGCGTAGCGAATCTTCTGGGTGGGTGAACGCTTGGTCGGCATAGTAAAGGATCTCGGCTACAGCTATCGCTACTGACTATGGGCAGTGTCTGCCCCGATTTGTTTCCGGTTTTCGAGGCTCAGGCCCTGCCGCGTAGCCAGTAGCGGACAGCCGATAGTCCTCTACAACGCCCGTCTGCCCTGGATCAACTGCATGACCGCCATGATCACTGCGATCACGAGCAGGACATGAATGAAACCCCCGAGGGTGTAGGATGTGACTACCCCCAGCAGCCACAGCACCAGGAGTATCACGAAGATCGTCCACAGCATGGCTACCTCCTGTCATACGGTGAGCCCACAAGACGAGCCGTGCCCCACGGTCGAGGCGCGCCCAAAGCTTAATGGACGCCGGGTAGGCTGCGTCGTGAGCCATGTCACCGCTCCACGCCTGGTTTCATGTGCCAAAAAGGCAGTTTTGCGCGGTACGGCGCTTGCTCCTCCCCCCACCCAAACTATGCGGATGACAATGTGGCATCCGCCGGGACACCTGAGCTACTGGAGTGTACATGGCGTCAAAAATCATCGGCATCGACCTGGGCACGACCAACTCGGTTGTGGCAGTCATGGAGGGTGGGGATCCGGTCGTCATTCCCAACGCAGAAGGTGGGCGGACCACTCCTTCCGTCGTAGCCTTTACCAAGGACGGTGAGCGGCTGGTAGGCCAGGTGGCCAAGCGGCAGGCCGTTACCAACCCCAAGCAGACCATCTTTTCGATCAAGCGGCTCATGGGGCGCCGCTTCAGCGAGGTCACCGAAGAGGCCAAGCGGCTGCCCTACAAGGTGGTGGAGGGTCCAAACGGACTCGCAGCCGTCGAGATCGCCGGAAAGCGTTATACCCCGCCGGAGATCTCGGCCATGATCCTGCAGAAGATGAAGCAGACCGCGGAGGACTACCTGGGGCACCCGGTAGAGAAGGCGGTCATCACGGTTCCAGCCTATTTCAATGACGCCCAGCGTCAGGCCACCAAGGACGCCGGCAAGATCGCCGGCCTGGACGTGGTCCGGATCATTAACGAGCCGACCGCTTCGGCGCTGGCTTATGGGCTGGATAAGAAGAAGGAAGAGAAGATCGCGGTGTACGACCTCGGCGGCGGCACCTACGACATCTCGGTGCTCGAGCTGGCCGAAGGGGTCTTCGAGGTCAAGAGCACCAACGGAGACACGCACCTGGGCGGCGACGACTTCGACCAGCGGCTGATCGAATGGCTGGTGGCGGAGTTCAAGCGGGATCAGGGCATCGATCTTTCCAAGGA
>Ga0307416_100002262_pt1 | contig 10962 bp, 15 predicted proteins | sample DK1Cmetagenome_2_FD_203821 | JGI IMG/M metagenome (GOLD analysis project Ga0307416, IMG submission 203821) | Maize rhizosphere microbial communities from greenhouse at UC Davis, California, United States - DK15-C-3 | ecosystem: Host-associated > Plants > Roots > Rhizosphere > Soil | place...
CCAGGTCAGCGAGTGGCAGGTCACGCTCACCCGGGGCACCAGTGGCACGTTCGTCGCCACCGCCAAGGCCGCGACCCCCGAGGCCGCGCTCCAGGCGTGCCATCTGCTCGTGCCGAACGCCGCCACCACGCGTACGCAGTTCACCTGCAACCCACCGCGCCGCGTGTACATCGTCACCGCCAACCCGGTGACCTGCCCGGCTGTGCCCGCGCCGCGCCCCGGGACGTGTCCCGCTGGTACTTCAGGTACCTGGACGCAGACCGCAACCGTCGGCCCAGCGCCCACCTGCACCGTCACCTGGTCGAGCGCCCCGACCGGCGCCTGCACGCCATTGACCGCGCCCACCGGCACCACGCTGAGCTGGACCCCACCCACGCATTTCGAGCGCGTGTGCATGCGCGACGCTCAGGGCAACGAAGTCAACTGCGTGGGCGGCGGCCTTATCCCAGCCGTCGATGCCTATCGCATCACCTACAACACCAGCGGCGGCTCGCGCCCACAGGTCGTTCAGGTGCCCGGCATCGTGACACGGCACAGCCTCTCGAACCTCCCACCCGGGGACTGGTATTTCAGCGTCAAGGCAGTCATCGGCGGCAATGAGAGCGCACCGAGTAACGTCATCGCTCGCACCATCCGGTAATGGACGGCGGCGGCCACAGACGCAGCCCGCGCCCCCAGCATCGATCGGGCATCTACAGACCGGCGCAGGATCACGCCGAATTACTCAAACACATCGTCACCGACCTGCATCGCGCCAGCGTTCGCGAGCATGTTTACGAGCAATGGGAGCGTCAGAATCTGATCACGCAGATCGTGAAGGGCTGGCATCGCCAGCTCAAAGCGCGCCGCTATTGGAAGCGCCGACACATGCGCCTGAAAAAATGACCGACCATGAAGTTCAACGCTTGATCGCCCATGAGACACTCGACCGCCGCAGCCGCTACGATGTGACAATTCTCTGCGCCGGCTTTTTGTTTGTTTTGACGCTGTGGGTGATCACTCACGCTTACCTATCGACGGTGTGACAATGCCAGCCCTAGACCAGGACTTCATCGATGACATGCGCGCCAAGGTCGAGGAGGCCCGCCGCAATATCAAGATCGTCGATACCGTCAAGCAGCTGCAAAGGTGTGCGCTCGGTCAAGTCAACATGACCCGCGAGCAGATCAGGTGCGCCGAGATCCTGCTCAAGAAAGCGATGCCTGACCTGCGTGAGATCGAGGTGAAGGGCGAGGTCGCACACAAACATTCGCTGGAGGAGCTCGTGCAAGCGAGCATGCAGCCGATACAGCAGCCGATACAGCAGCCGATACAGCAGCCGATACAGCAGCCGATACAGCAGCCGATACAGCAGCCGATACAGCAGGGCGGCGTGCTACCCACCACGGTGCATCAACAGTTGGAGCACTGATGTCGCCTGGCGAGAAGCTGTTCTCACTGGTGATGGTGTTCGCCGCCGGGTTCGCGTTGGGCTACATCATCGCGCAGGTCGTGAACGACTGGCGCCGTCGGCGGGACGATGCTCGCCGCTGCTGACAAGCTCAGGCTGTGGCGCGAGAAGCCTCACGTCTTCGTGCGGGAGGTGTTCGGCGTCACGCCCGATGGCTGGCAGGAGAAGGTGCTCGAGGCGTTCCCGACGCAGCCACGCATCGCGATGAAAGCCTGCGCCGGCCCAGGGAAGACCGCGCTGCTGGCCTGGCTGTGCTGGAACTTCTTCGTCACGCGCCCAAACCCAAAGATTGCTGCGACTGCTATCAGCGGTGAAAATCTTCGGGATAACCTGTGGACAGAAATGGCCAAGTGGCAGCACCGCGCGCCGCTGCTGATGGATCAATTTGAGTGGCAGGCCGAGAGAATATTCCTAAAGTCAAGCCCCCAGACTTGGTGGATGTCGGCGCGCCGCTGGAGCAAATCGGCGACCGCCGACCAGCAGGGCAACACCATGCGCGGCCTACACGATGACTATGTCATGGCCGTGCTCGATGAGTCCGGCGGCATCCCGCAAGCGGTGATGACCACGGTTGAGAACATCGGCTCATCCGCAAAGGAATGGCACATTGTGCAGGCGGGCAACCCGACGCATCTCGACGGGCCGCTGTACATGGCGTGCACCAAGGCGCGTCACCTGTGGTACGTGGTCGAGATCACGTCCGATCCGGATGATCCGCTGCGCACGACACGCGTGACCAAGGAATGGGCGCAGCAGCAGATCGACATTTACGGTCGCGATCATCCGTGGGTGCTGGTCAACATCATGGGCAAGTTCCCGCCGGCGTCGTTCAACGCGCTCATCGGTCCGGATGAAGTCAACGCGGTGCTGGGCAAGCACGTGCCCAAGGCGCACTACATGCACGCGGCGAAGACGATCGGCACCGACGTGGGCCGCATGGGCGATGACCCAAGCATCATCTTCCCGCGGCAGGGCATGGCGACGTGGAAGCCCATCGAGCTGCGCAACGTCGACGGCAACTTCGGCGCCGGCAAGTTGGCCGCGATGTGGAATCAGCATCCGGGCGGCGGCGAGGCGGACGGCGTCTTCATCGATGGCACGGGCGGCTGGGCGGCGTCGTGGGTCGATGCGCTGTCGCTGCTGGGGCGCACGCCGATCCAGGTGCAATTCTCCGGCAAGCCCAACGATCCGAAGTATTTCAACAAGCGCGCTGAGATATGGTTCGAGATGTGCGAGGCGATCAAGCAGGGGCGGTTGTACCTGCCGAATGTGCCAGAGATCGTCGCAGAGCTCACCACGCCGCAGTACACCTTCAAGGGTGATCGGCTGCTCATCGAAGAGAAAGACCAAGTCAAATTGCGGCTGGGTCGCAGCCCAAACTATGCTGACGCGCTCGCAACGACGTATGCGCAGCCGGTGCACGTTCAGCCCGTGCTGCCGGTGTGGATGCAGCGACAGGCGGCGCAGGTTCAAACAGAATACGATCCCTTCAGTTCGGAACGGGTGTAACGAAATGGGCAACATCTTCTCCCCTGGCAACAGCATCGCGGGCCGCGTTCAGCGAAAGATCATTCCGAAGGAGCTGCGCAAGGCGGTTCCCAAAGAGATCAATCCAGCGTACCTGGATAAGAAATCGGCCGAGGAGCTCGGCTACGGGCCGGTCCCGGTTGAGCAGCCGCCCGGCATCCCGCCGCCGGAGTCGATCGATGAGGATGCGTATCGCACGCGCGCTCGCAGTCGACGCCGCGCTCAGGCGGGCTCAACGATTCGCACCTCGCCGTCGGGCGCTGCGTACTCGCCGGCTCCGAAGTCTCTGCTAGGAGGCTGAGATGACGCCAGAAGAAGCCCGCAGCGCGTTCAAGTTCCTCGACCCGTATGAGATCAAGCGCGGCGATGGCAAGCGCGGCGTCGCGGTGGCGCTGATCGGCGAGGAGCTGTTCGCGGTCACTCTGCGCGATGGCGAGACATGGGCCAAGCATCCGATGTGCGGCATCGTGATCGCGCATCCCTTCTTGTGTCCAGTGTGGTGTCGGTTCGAAGGCTATACATACATTCGTAGCGCGCTGGAGTTGCACTAATGCCGCTGACCTACCAGGACGCCCAACGGCGTCTAGCTTCGCTCAAACCCGAGCGGCATTCGTATGAGGGACACTGGCGCGACCTTGCTGACTTTTTCTCACCGCGACGAACTCGCTTCTTGCACAATAACGAGTCGAGCCGCGGCCAGAAATACAACCAGAAACTGATCGATCCGACGGCGCGATTCTGCGTGCGCACGCTATCCGCTGGCATGCACGCGGGATCAACCAACCCGTCGATGCCGTGGTTCAAGCTGATCACGCCTGATCGGGAGATGATGGAGTCGCCGGCGGTCGCGCGCTGGCTGGACACGGTCGAGCAGCTGATGAGGGACTCTTTCGAGCGCTCGAATGTTTACTCGGTGCTGCCGACGATGTACGCCGACGCGGCGGTGTTCGGGACAGCGCCAATGACGATCCTCGAGCATCCGAGCGAGGTCATACATTGCGTGCCCTCGGCGATCGGTAGCTACTACTTGGGGACGGATTACTACGGCGGTGTGGATACGAAGTATTGCGAATACAAGATGACCGCCGGGCAGATGGTCTCTGAATTCGGCAGGGATAACGTATCCGATCGCGTGCGCGCTGCGGTCGAGCGTAAGGACATGAATGCGTATTTCGACATCTTGCACTTGATCGAGCCCAATAGCGGCCGGCAGTGGGATCGACTCGATGCGGCCAACATGGCGTGGCGCTCGATGTATTTCGAGACTGGCACCTCGCACGAGACGGCGCTTCGATCTTCGGGCTTTGAAGACAATCCCTTGTCGGTGTTTCGGTGGGAGACGACCGAGAACACGGATCCATATGGATCATCGCCGGGGATGGATGCGCTCGGCTTGTCTAAGAGCGTGCAAGTGCAGACAAAGCAGAAAGCCAAGGCCATCGACAAGTTGGTCGACCCGCCGATGGTGGCGGACACGGAGCTGCAGAATAAGCCATCGACGCTGATTCCCGGTGGCGTGACCTATGCGGGATTTCAGCCCACGGGCGGCGCGCCGAAGTTTCAGCCGGCTTACGTGATTCGCCCAGAAATCTCGGCGTTAGTCGAAGACATCCGCGACACGCGCGAGCAGCTGCAGGCTGCGATGTACACCGATTTGTTTCTTGCGATCACGCTGGCCGACCCGCGCAACGCAACGGTGCCTGAGATCGTCGAGCGTCGCGAGGAGAAGATTCTCATGCTCGGACCGGTGTTGCAGAATCATCGCAAGGGTGTGATTCAGCCGCTGATCGATCGTACGTTCTACTCGATGATGCGCCAGGGCCGGCTGCCGCCGCCGCCGCCTGAGTTGGAAGGCGTCGACCTGAAAGTGAAGATGGTGGGTTTGCTCGCACAGGCGCTGGAGGCGGTGCAGGCGACCGGCATCGAGCGGCTCATTGGCTTCGTGGGGCAAGCAGCCAAGGCTCAAGTCGACGCGGGCGAGGCCCCCACAGCACTCGACAAGGTCGACATCGACGAGGCCATTGATGAGTACGCGATTGCAGTGGGTGTGCCCCCGACGATCGTGCGCGGCGATGAGGACGTTGCGGTCACGCGCGACTCGCGAGCCAAGCAGCAGGCTGCCGCCGCCGCCGCCGCATCCGCTGAGCCCATGGCGAAGATGGCCAAGGCCGCCAAGGATATGTCCGAGACGAAAGTCAACGGCGGATCGGCGCTTGACCAGATGGTTAGCTGATGACCGAGGAAGTCTATAACGCGGCCAACGCGAAGCACGTCAAGAAGCGCACCGAGAAGGCGAAGCTTGCGACCGACCAGCGCGATGATGAGTTCAAGGAGCTGCTCGCGCAGCCTGCGTTTCGCAGATTCATTTGGCACCATATGTGCGTACGCTGTCAGCTGTTCGTCTCGCCATTCAATCCTAACGGCTCGGTGCAGACGCTGAACGTAGGGCGTCAGGACGTGGGGCGGGAGTTATTCTCTGAAGTGGAGCGCGTCAACCCTTCGTTGATTCCTCAGATGATGACCGAATACGCACAGTCTTTGGAGACCAAATGAGCGTGGTGTCTGGCTCGTTCACGTCGGATGGCTCATCGCAGGTCATCAGCATCCCGCGCAACAGCGAATTCGTGGTGCGCATCTCCGGCACCTTCAGCGCGAACGTGAGCATTGAGCGCGCCGAGGGCACGGCCGCCTGGCGCGTGGTGCGCACGACGACGCGTGCGACCGTGATCGATGATATCGACGCGCCGGGCGAGTACCGCATCACCGTCCGAATGTATCTGAGTGGCTCGGTTGAGTACTCAATGAGCACCGAACGTATGCCGCTGGGTGATGTGGATGATTCGGATGTCACCGCGTCGGAGCTCGCCGCCGGCGTGGTTCCCAAGGATCGTCATTATCCTGAGCTGAACGTGAACCGCTACGGTGCGATCGGCGACAACGAGACCGATTGCCTAGAGGCGTTCAACGATGCGTATAGGGTCGCGCTGTCGAAGGCGGCCAGCGGTCACGGCGCTGAAGTCTATATTCCCGAGGGCAAGTACCGGTTATCTGGCGAATGGAACGTGTATCGCGCCAACAGCCCTCGCACTGACATCACGATTCGTGGCGAAGATCAGCTCAATTCGATACTGATAGCTAACTTCTATGGCGCGGGTCTTGCGTTGATCAGCTGTGTTGATCCACTAGGCGCGACGCGGGCGTCGCCGCTGTCGATTCGTGACTTGGGATTTCAGAACGTATCGACCTCAGGCGGCGTCAACCCCGTGTTCATCAACGTGCTCGGCTGGGGCGAAAGCCGCATCGATCGCGTGCGATTTGCCGGATCGAACAATACACACGTGCGCGCCGTGAGCGCTCAGAACGTGCGCGGGACGGACATCGTCAGTTTTTTTGGTGGCCGCCATTTCAATTACAAGAATACATCCGGCTTTACGTTCACGGTCGACACGGGCGCGAACACCATCACGGCGAGCGGCGCAATCTTCGCCGCCGGTGATGTGGGCAAATATTTCTTCGTGTTCCCGACCAACACGGCCAACCGCATCCGCTATTTGATCACCGGGTTCACGAGCTCAACGGTAGTGAGCTACACCGGCAATGACATTTCGGCCACAGCGTCGGAAGGTCACTTCGAGCCGGCGCGCTGCTCAATGACCTCGGGCGATGCGACGTTGACGGCCAACGCCGCGTGCTTTACATCCGACATGGTCGGGCTCGTGTTGTATGTCCGCGGCGCGAGGGCGGGATCGTTTGGCAATGCGCTGCTGCGAGGGGTGATCACGGCGTTCAATAGCACCACGTCGGTGGAGCTGGATGTCACCGCAGGTGTGACGGTCACCGATGCCTATTTCTCGGTGGCCTGCATCGACATGGGTTTGCCGCCGGCATGGGACGGATCTTCCGATGTGAAGTTCGATAAGTTGCACGTTGAGCACTATGACGGCGTCGCGTTCGTCGCTCAGAACGTCGATAGTTATCACATCTCCGGCAAGATCCACGGCGAGACGACGCCGAGCGATTCAGCGAAAAGCATGGCGGCCTGCTGGCTCGATGACTTCGGCGGCAAATTTGAAGTAGACCTCGACTCATCGTGTTCGATGTCTGACACCCGCGTGCATGCGTCCAACTTCAATGACATGACGATGTTTGATGCGCTGTGGTCGCGTCACATCGTCAACGGGACATTGTTCAAATCGGATGCATTCACGGACGCTGGCGGATATCTGATCGTGCGTGGCCTCAACCTCTATGAGGACACGACAGATCCTTACGATTACATCGTGGACGCCAACTTTGTCGCATCTTCCGCCGATCCGCGCATTCTTCTCGAGGGCGCGACCAACATGCTGGGCGACGCCGAGAAAGCCCGGCTGTACGAGGGGCGCAGCGCCTACTTCCTGCCCGATGGCCGCTTTGTCTACGGGCCCTCGACGGTGGGCGCGACCTACGACATGACGTTGTCGGGGGCCACCGGCGTTCGAATGCTATTTGAGGATATCGGAACGCGGCGTTGGTCGATCGGCAACACGCCGGGCGGCGGTCAGAGCTTCATCATTCGCGACGAGACAGCCCCGGCGGACCGGATCGGCATTGGCGCGACGGGCACGCTCTTTCCCGGTACGGATGCTGCCCAAGACTTGGGCGCGGCGGCGAATCGATGGTCGCGCACCTATGCAGCTCAGCTTGCGATCACGGATGGCGTCACCGCGCCTGGCAACGTCACAGGGTTTGCGGTGATCTACGTCGACACGGCGGATGGTGACCTGAAAGTCAGGTTCCCTGATGGGATAGTTAAGACGCTCGCGACAGACGCATGAACGAGATGGTTAAGACCGCGACGCTGCGGGCCGAGCTGGCTGAGATCATCGGCCGCGTGTGCACTCAGCGCAGCCGAGCCACGGTCATGCGCTACGGCGAGCCGGTGGCGGTGGTTATGTCACTTCAGGAAGCCGAGGAGATCGACAAAGAACTCAATTGGCTGCGAAGTTTGTACAACATACACAATCAAACACGGCCAGCTGCTTAGTATCGGCATCAGGGCATCCCGCCCAATTTCCTGGACGCCATGGCAGACGTAGATATCACCCCGCCGCCGGCACCGCCTGCGCCAACTGCCCCCCCGGCAGATGCACCGCCAGCGCCGCCTGCGCCGAATCCGGTCCCCGCTCCCGCTCCGCCGGCCGATGATCTGCCGCCATCGCTGATTCATGACCCATCGAAGACACCGGAGGCGAAGCCGTCCGAGGCCAAGCCAGGTGAAGAAGCCAAGCCCCCCATCGTCGTTCCCGAGAAGTACGATTTCTCAGCGTTGAAACTGCCCGAAGGCATCGCGGTCGACAGTGCGATCGTGGACGCCATCACACCCGTGCTCAAAGAGATGGGCGTGACTCAGGAGGCAGCGAACAAGCTGGTGAGCGCACACGCCGAAGCGGTCTCGAAACTGCAGGTTCAAGCCGAAGCGAAAGCTGACGCCGATTTCAAGCAGTGGATGACCGACCAGGCGCGCGAGAACGACAAGGCGATCCGCAAGGAATGGGGCGCTGAGTATGAACAAAACTTCAAAGTCGCTCAGCGCGGCCTCGCGCGCTTCTTTCAAGATCCGGGCTTCTACAAGGCGTTGGACGAAACTGGCCTCGTGCGCAGTCCGGCCTTCATGAAGGGTCTGCTTCAGATTGGGAAAATGGTCCAGGAAGATCAGCCGCCAAACAACGGTAACGCTGGCGGCCGCAAATCCGACGCCGAGATTTTCTACGGCGCACCACATTAGGAGCAACTGACAAATGGCTACCCTTGGCGCAAATGCGGTCACACTGACCGATTGGGCGAAGACCCGCGATCCGGACGGCAAAACGGCGCGCATCATCGAGATTCTGGCGCAGTCCAATCCGATCCTGGACGACATGCTGTGGGTTGAAGGCAACCTGCCAACCGGCACGCGCACCACGGTGCGGACGGGTCTGCCGAGCTCGACCTGGCGCTTGTTCAATCAAGGCGTGCAGGTCACGAAGGCCACGAACGCGCAGATCGACGAAGCGTGCGGCATGCTGGAGTCGTGGGGTGAGGTGGATGTCAAACTCGCCAACCTCAACGGCGACGCGGCGGCCTTCCGCGCCTCGGAGAACGTCGCGCACATCGAGGGCATGAATCAGGAAATGGCGGGCACGCTGTTCTACGGCAACAGCGGCACGGCGCCGGAGGAGTTCTCTGGTTTTGCCACGCGCTATTCCGCGCTGGGTCAGAACTGCATCTCGGGCGGCGGCTCCGGCTCGGACAACACCTCCATTTATTTCGTCGGCTGGGGCGCGAATAGCGTTCATGGCATCTACCCCAAGGGCAGCTCCGCGGGCCTCAAGCACATGGACCACGGCGAGGTGACGATCGAAACCGTCAACGGCGTGGGCGGCTCGCGCCTGCGTGTGTTTCAGGACCAGTGGACGTGGGACGCAGGCTTGGCGGTGCGCGATTGGCGCTACGTCGTGCGAATCTGCAACATCGACGTGTCGAACCTGACCGGCGAATCGAGCGCGGCGAATCTCGTCAAGCTGATGATCAAGGCGTATCACCGCCTGCCTTCGCTTGCGGGCGGGTCGACCGTGGCGCAGGGCTACGTGGGCGTGAAGCCGGCGATCTACATGAATCGAACAGCGGCGCAGATGCTCGACATTCAGCGCTACAACACGATGAGCGGGCAGGGCACGGGATCGCAAAACCTGGGCGGCTCCATCGACTGGGCCACCATCGATGGCAAATGGGTGCCGGCGTTCCGCGGCATCCCGATCCGCATCACCGACCAGTTGCTCGAAACCGAAGCGACCGTCGCCTAACGCAACCGAGACACGAGGAGTATTTATCATGATGTTAGATGCACAGCATCTGTTCTCGGATGCGCAGGCAATCACCGCCGACGCCGTGGGAACAAATGTCATCGACCTGGGCACCGATCGCAGCATCGGCACGGGTGAGCCGATGGTGGTGGTTTTTTGCGTGGACGTGGCGGCCGACCAGACGACGGGCGATGAGGATTACACGTTCGAAGTCGAGTACGCCTCCAATGCCGCGCAGACCACAGGGCGTCAGCTGATCGGCCGACGGGCGTTCGAATCGGGCACGCCGACCGCGCCGGCGCAGGATGCGGACCTTTTGGTAGCCGGGTTCCGTTTCTACATACCGGTCCCACCGACGCGGCTGAGCGAATCAGAGCGTTACCTGGGCATTCGGTACGATGTCACGGGTACGACGCCGACCATTACGGTGACTGCATTCCTGCAGCCACTGTCGATGGTTGAATCGTTCGATCAGTATCCGGACGGCTTCACCATCACGGGCTAACCGTTGTCTCTCTGAGCGGGACTTCGGTCCCGCTCTACTTGAGGGCAATTCGATGGACGACAACAACGGTATCAAGGTTCGGGCCACGCGCCGCGGCTCTTATCCGAACAACGTGGTTCACGAGAAGGGCGACGTGTTCGTGCTGAAGGATGAGGGCGACTTCTCCAGGAATTGGATGGAGCCGGTGAACCACGACACGGAAATTATCGCGCAGCCTGCGCCTGGCGTACGCAAGGGTGAGCGGTTGTTGCACTCCGGCCCGTTGGCCACGCGTGCGACGCCGGGTCGGCTCGGTCCCGAAGAAGATGATCTGATCAGCCCGAATGAGCAGATCAAGCGCGCGCGCGAGCAAGGCGGCGGATTGCCGCTACAGCCCGGCGAGATCGCAAACGAGACGACGCCGGGCGCACAATCGCCCGATCAGCAGCCGCAGAACGACATTGGAGCCACACAGGCGAATGTCGAGCGTGAGCTCGCTGAGAGCGAACGTCAGGAACGCAAAGAGTCACAACTTCAAAGGTAAATGATATGGCACAGTCACGCGCACCCCGAGCCCAGGCGATTCCCGCGGAAGTGCGGGTTATCGACGATATTGCGGTCCCCAAAGGGGTGCGCGTGCGGTGCTTGGCTGCCAAGGGACACGAGGGCGACGCCCA
>Ga0307416_100002264_pt1 | contig 10961 bp, 15 predicted proteins | sample DK1Cmetagenome_2_FD_203821 | JGI IMG/M metagenome (GOLD analysis project Ga0307416, IMG submission 203821) | Maize rhizosphere microbial communities from greenhouse at UC Davis, California, United States - DK15-C-3 | ecosystem: Host-associated > Plants > Roots > Rhizosphere > Soil | place...
CGGGTTGCGGGTCGCGACGAAGCGCCGGAACAGGTCCTTGGCGTGCCCGCGGTCGACCGCTCGGCCGTTGAGCGGGGTGACGCCGTTGCCGGCGGCCTCCGGGTCCTGGCGCCCGCCGGCGTTGGGCACCTCGCTCACCCGCGTCCGCCCACCTTGCGGAAGCTCAGCCGGAGCCGGCCGTCCTCCGACTGCTCCCGGACCTCGTCGGTCATGGCCGACAGGATCTGCCAGGCGAAGGTGTCCCGGGCCAGCGGGTCGCCGCGGTCGGGGGCCTCGATGGAGACGTCGACCCGCAGCTCGGCGTCGATCAGGTGGTAGGCGACGTTCAGGGTGGTGGCGCTGCCCCGCCGGGCCAGCAGCTGGGTGCAGGCCTCGTCGACGGCGATGCGGAGGTCGTCGATCTCCTCGTAGGTGAACTGGAGCTGGGCCGCCAGCCCGGTGGCGGCAGCCCGCACCACCGCGAGGTACGCGCCGGACGCGGGGATCTCGAGGTGCACGGTGGACGTCATCTTGCGGGGGCTCTCCTGCCACTGGGCGTTGCCGCTCCATCCAACCCCCCTCCCGCCGTGTCGCGCAAGACGTCAGGGGCCGGGAGTCCGGGCCACCCAGAGGGCGCGCCCGCGCGCCGGCTCGGCCGGGATGGCCGGCCACATCGGGCGGCGCTCGACCAGGCGGAGCCCGGCCGCCTCGACCAGGGCCTCCAGCTCGGCGTCGGGGTAGAGGCGCTGACGGTAGGTCTCGGCCTCCTCGGCCTCGCCGATCCTCCAGCGCAGCCGCTCGGTGACCAGGTGCCCGCGGACCTCGTAGGCGGCGTCCAGGCGCAGGCCGTCGCGGTCCACGTGGCGGCCCGGCTCCCAGCCCTCGTGGGCGAAGCGGACCGACAGCGGCTCGACCACGACCGCGCCGCCGGGCGCCACCGTCCGCCCCAGCTCCCGCAGGGCCGTCACCACCTCGGCCGGCTCGAGCAGGTAGTTGAGGCTGGCGTTGAGGACCAGGGCCAGGTCGGCCCAGCCGTCGCGCACGGGCGCGGCGCGTAGGTCGCCCACGACCAGCCGGAGCGGTGGCCCGCCGCCAGTTGGCCGCTTGGCCGCGGCCATGGCCAGCATCGCCGGGGAGAGGTCGAAGCCGGCCACCTCCAGGCCACGCCGGGCCAGCTCGACGGCGGCGTTGCCGGTGCCGCAGGCGGCCACCAGCACCCGGCGGGCGCCGCCGCCGGCCGCCTCCAGGCACAGGTCCACGAACCGGTCGTAGGGCGCGTCGCGCCAGACCAGGTCGTAGACGAGGGCGTAGCGCCGGTAGGCGCCCGAGCGGCCAGCAGCCACGGCCCGATTCTCGCACTTCCACAGCGAGGTAGACTCTGGGCCCCATGATCGACGAGCGAATTCCCGAGCCGGCGCGCGTCACCAGGCAGCGCGCGGCCGTGCTGGAGGCCCTGCGGCGCGCCCCCGAGCCGTTGTCGGCCAAAGACCTCCACGCCGGCCTCGGCCGCTCGGTCGGGCTGGCCACCGTCTACCGCGCCCTGCAAGGCCTGGTGGAAGCGGGACGGGTCGACGTGTTCCGCCGCGAAACCGGCGAGGCGCTGTTCCGCCTCTGCAATCCCGTGCACCATCATCATCTGGTTTGCCAGCGCTGCGGGCGGGTGGTCGAGATCGACGCCTGCGGGGTCGAGCTCTGGGCCTCGCGGGTGGCGCACCGCCACGGATTCATCATCACCGACCACCAGGCGGATGTTTTCGGGGTCTGCGCCGACTGCCAGAGGAGCTCCTGAACGGCTGAGGCCCGCGCCATTTCGGCGCGGGCCCCGGGGCGCTGTCAGGGTGTCAGGCCGGCTCGGCGTTGCTGTTGGCGCGGGCGTTGGGGCGGCGGCGGGCGGCCGCCGCGGTCCGGGTCGTGGAGCCCGGCTTGCGGCCACGCTTCTTGAGCGTCTTGCCGAGACCCTCGAGCTTCAGGTCATGGTAGTTCTTGGCCGAGATGTCGAGCTGCTGGGTCGAACCGTCGGGGTGACGGATCGACAGCTGGTAGGCCTCCCCCTCGGCAATCTCGGACTTGTCGATGTCCGAGACGTACATGGTGATCGTCTTGGTGCCCACACGGACTCCTTTCATTGCCCATCAGCGCATTCTGGTACCCCCACCCCGCTGATTTCTCGAAGATAACCACAGGGATCAGGGATTCGCAACAACTGGATCGCGAAATCTTTGCTCAAACAACCGACAGAATTGGACTTTCCGGTGCTGTCCCAGCGGCTGGGTCAGTCGGAATGACTCGTTCGGGCGGCAAATGGTCCCCAGGTCGCCCACACGGCGCGCCTCGCTACCCGAGGGAATTAGCCACCCAGCCGCCGCGGGCGACCAGCCGGACCCGCTCCAGGGCGCCCAGGTCCGACATCGGGTCGCCGTCCACCAGCAGGAGGTCGGCCCTTGCCCCGGGCGCGATGCGGCCGGCGTCGTCCAACCCCAGGTGGGTCGCCGCCACCGAGGTGGCGGCGGCCAGGGCCTGGCCGGGGGACAGGCCGGCCTCGACCAGCAGGCGCAGCTCCGCGACGTCGACCCCGGGCGGCGGTCCCTGGTTGCCGAGGTCGGTGCCGTAGACGACCCGCCCGCCCCGGGCCACGAACCGCCGCGTCCCGGCGCGGCGGGCCGGGCTGGGGTCGATGTGGAGGGTGGGCACGGCCACCACCGCCTCGGCCAGGGCGTCGACCAGGGCCTCGGGGAGGCCGGCGGGGTCGAAGGGCCAGTGGGCCAGCTCGCCCACGCCGGCGGCCAGCGCCTTGGCCGCCTCGGCGGCGCCGCCGACATGGGCGGTCACGCCCAGGCCGCGCTCGGCGGCGGCCGCCACCACGGCGGCCAGGACCGGCCCGGGCAGGGTGGGCCCGACCCGGTCGTCAAGGGCGACCTTGATCACGGCCGCGCCGGCCTCGGCCAGCTCGGCCGCGGCCCGCGCGGCCGCGGCGGCGCCCTCCACCGGCCGGGCCGTGCCCGGCGGCGCCCACGGCGCCCGGGTCGGGTAGCCGCCGGGCACGGTCAGGATCTGCCCGGCGGCCAGCAGCCGCGGCGACGCCCCGGGGGTCGCCGCCCCCTCATGGAGGGCGGCCAGCCGCGCCGGTGGCCAGCCGAGGTCGCGGACGGTCGTCACCCCGCCGGCCAGGACCTTGGCCGGAGGGTAGAAGTCGAGGTGGACGTGGGCGTCGACGAAGCCCGGGAGCAGGGTGGCGCCGGTCCCGTCGACCACGGCGGCGCCGGCCGGCACGGCGACCTCGCCCGCCGGGCCCACCCGCTCGACCACTCCGCCGGCCGCCACCACCGTCTGGCCGGGCAGCGGCGGGCCACCGCCGCCGTCGAGCATGGCCACGCCGACGACCGCCAGCGGCGGGGGCGGCGGGGCGCCGGGCCGGGGGTTCGGGGGGCTCAAGGGCAGCCCCCCAATGCATCAGGCTGGGAGTGGGGCATCGCCGGAACCTACACCGGTACCATCCTGGCCATGAGCTCGCGCCCCGGCGAACCCCCCCTGGTGCTGCACGGGCCGCCGGACGGCGACGCCCCCCTGCGGCTGGGCCGGCGGGTCACCATGTACGTGTGCGGCATCACCCCGTATGACGCCGCCCACATCGGGCACGCCTTCACCTACGTGGCCTTCGACACCCTGGCCCGGTTCCTGCGGGCCCGCGGCCACGAGGTCGCCTACTGCCAGAACGTCACCGACGTGGACGACGACGTGCTCCGCCGGGCGTCCGAGACCGGCGAGGACTACCTGACCCTCGGGCGGCGGGAGACGGCCGCGTACCTCGACGACATGGACGCCCTCAACATCGCCCGGCCGGACTTCTTCCCCAAGGCCACCGAGGAGATCCCGGCCATGATCGAGCTGGCCGGCCAGCTGGTCGCCGGCGGCCACGCCTACGAGGTCGACGGCACCGTGTTCTTCGACGTGACCAGCTACCCCGGGTTCGGGCAGCTGTCCAGGCTGGATGCCGCCGAGCAGCGCGAGCTGCTGGCCGAGCGGGGCGGCGACCCCGACGACCCGCGCAAGCGCCACCCCCTGGACTTCGTCGTCTGGCAGCGCAGCCGGCCCGGGGAGCCGTGGTGGGACAGCCCCTGGGGCCGGGGCCGCCCGGGCTGGCACCTGGAGTGCTCGGCCATGAGCCGGCGCTACCTCGGGGTCACCATCGACCTGCACGGCGGCGGGGCCGACCTCCTCTATCCCCACCACGAGTCGGAGCGGGCCCAGTCCGAGTCGGCAAACGGCGTCCCGTTCGCCCGCCGCTGGCTGCACACCGGCATGGTCCGCTACCAGGGCGAGAAGATGTCCAAGTCGCTCGGGAACCTGGTCTTCCCCCGCGACCTGTTCCGCGACCACGAGCCCGCCGCCGTTCGCCTGGCCCTGCTGGCCCACCACTGGCGCTCCGCCTGGGAGTGGGATGCGGCCGAGCTCAAGGAGGCGACCGAGCGCCTCTCGACCTGGCGCGAGGTCTGTGGACAACCCCGAGCGTCCGACGCCCCGGCGGGTTACCCTCCCGCCCGGGGGCCCCGACAGCCGGGGGGCGAGGCTGCGGCGCGGCCGCCCGAGGCGGGGGCGCGGCCGCCCGAGGCGGTTGAGGTTGCGCTGGCGGACGACCTGGACACGCCGGCGGCGTTGCGGGTCGGGGACGAGCTGGCCGAGCGGGGGGACGGGGACGGGGTGGCGGCCACGGCCGCGGTGCTCGGGGTCGACCTCGCCGCGGCCGGCTGAGGGGGCCGGGCTATCCAGTGCGGGCGGGAGCGGCTACGCTGCCCGGTATGCGTGGAGACAAGGTCGAGGTGCTGGTCGACACCGGCAACGGCGGGGTGCGCGGGTTCGAGATCGAGGCCACCCGATCCGGGCGGCGGGTCGAGGTGACCACCTCGCGGACCATGGTCGAGGTCGCCGAGGTGACCCGGACCGGCCAGCCGGTGCGCACGGCCCGGTTCCTGTCCTCCCGCGTGGTCGCCATCGTCGAGCATCCCTACGACGACGGCCGGGCCCAGGCGGCCGGCCCGCCCGGCTGAGCCCGCTCAGCCGGAGGCGGCGACCCGCCCGCGCTCCAGCCGGCTGGCCAGCGCCGTCAGCAGGCTGAGCTGCGCCTCCCGCGGCCAGGCGTAGGCCGCCCGCTCCTCGTAGGCGGCCCTCACGGCCCGGTCGACCTTGCAGAGGGCGCTGGCGATCTGCTCGTCGGTCAGGTCGAGCACGGCGGCCTCGAGGGCGGCCCGGGTCGGGTTCACGGTCGGCGTGGCTGGCATCGGTCGGCCTCCCGGCGCAGGTGGTGTGGGCGTAGCTTAGCGGCGGCCGCCCAGCCGGGCGCGCAGCAGCTCGATGTCGGCCCGGTGCTCGGCCACCCCGCCCGGGGTCTCGCAGATCACCGGGGCGCCCGCCGCCTGGACGATCCCGACCAGGGTGTCGAGGTCGATCTGGCCCTTGCCCAGGTTCTGGTGACGGTCCCGGCCCGAGTCGGCCTTGTCCTTGGAATCGTTGGCGTGCACCAGGTCGATGCGGCCGGTGATGGCCTTGACCCGGTCGACGATGCCGTCCAGGTCCTCGCCGCCGGCGTGGGCGTGGCAGGTGTCGAGGCAGAACCCGATCCCGGTGTCGCCGATCCGGTCCCACAGCCGGGCCAGGGTGTCGAAGCGGCGGGCCATGGCGTGGTTCCCGCCGGCGGTGTTCTCGAGCAGGACCGGGACCTCGGACTCGAGCTGGTCCAGGGCCTTGCGCCAGCGGGTGAAGCCCTCGGTCAGGTCGCCGCCGTCGGTGACATGGCCGCCGTGGACGATCACCCCGGCCGCGCCCACCGCGGCCGCGCCCGCGCAGATCTCGGCGAGCAGCTTGCGCGAGGGGATGCGGATGCGGTTGTTGGGCGAGGCCAGGTTGATCCCGTAGGGGGCGTGGACGTACACGACCATGTCCGCGGCGGCCAGGTCGGCCGCGTCCCCGCCCGGTGGCGGCACCTTCCAGCCCTGGGGGTCGCCGAGGAAGAACTGCACGCAGTCGGCGCCGCGGGCCGTCCCCTGGCCAAGCGGGTCGTCCCGCCCCAGATGGATCCCGATCTTCATCTCCACGATTTTTCGACCTTAGCACGGGAAGCGGACGGCCCCGTCGGTGGTTGTCCCTTTGTCCCTGTCGCTCCCGACGAGCTAAGGAGCAGGCGAATGCGGAACCGCGTCACCGCCGTCGCGCTGGTCACCGGCCTGTTGCTCGGGCTGTCCCTCCTCTCCGCCCCCGGCGCCGCCGCCTCCGGCAAGGTCACCCTGCTCTCCGCCCGCCTGAACGGCGCCAACGAGGTCCCCGGGCCCGGCGACCCCGACGGGCGCGGACGCGCCTTCGTCACCCTGGCCGGCGACCGCGCCTGCTTCGCGCTCCAGTGGTCCAGGATCAGCGCCCCCACGGCCGCCCACATCCACGAGGGCAGGGCGGGCGTGGCCGGCCCCATCCTGGTGCTGTTCTTCCAGCCGGGGACCAATGCGGCCTCGCTGCCCGACACCCTCTCCTCGGTCGCCGGCTGCGTCGACGTCGACCCCGCCGTGGCCCGGAAGATCGCCCGCCATCCCGGCGACTTCTACGTGAACATCCACACCACCGACTTCGCGGCCGGAGCGATCCGCGGCCAGCTCAAGCGCTCCCGCCATGTCGACCTCGACCTGCCCCGCCAGCTCAGCGCCCGGCTGGACGGCGCCAACGAGGTCCCAGGCCCCGGCGACCCCGACGGGCGCGGCCTCGCCCTGGTCGAAACGGGCCGGGAGCGGGTCTGCTTCGCCCTCGCCTGGACGCGGATCGCCCCGCCGATCTTCGCCCACATCCACGCGGGCCCCGCCGGGGTCGCCGGCCCGGTCGTGGTCCTGTTCTTCGACGTGCCCGAGCTCGCCGGCGCGCCGACGGCCGCACTCCCAGCGACCATCGCCGCGGCCGCCGGTTGCGTCGGCGACCAGGATCGGGCCCTGCTCCGCGACATCCGCCGCCATCCCGCCGACTACTACGCCAACATCCACAACCTCGAGTTCGTGCCGGGGGCCATCCGGGGGCAGCTCCGCAAGGTGGCCTAGGTCCGGGGGGCGGACGGGCCCGCGCTGGGAACGGTCCCCAGCGCGGGCCCTCCGTCGTTCGGGCCCAGCCGGGCCGGGCATCGACCGCGCTCGGCTCGGGTCGCCTTGCCGAGAAGGAACGTTCCGTTTACTATGCGCGCATGCCGCGCGTGAGCCAGCAGTACCGCGACGCCCGCCGCCGGGAGATCCTGGAGGCGGCCGGGCGCTGCTTCGCCGAGAACGGCTTCCATTCGACCTCGATGCAGGACTTCTTCGAGGCCTCGGGCCTGAGCGCCGGGCTGGTCTACCGCTACTTCCGCAGCAAGGACGAGCTCATCACCGCCCTGGCCGGCGAGGCCCTCCAGCTGCTGCGCGCCAGCGTCGAGGAGGCGATCGCCGCCGGGGAGCGGCCGGGCACCGAGGAGGTGCTGGTCCGCCTCCTGCGGACCATCGACGAGCTGGACGCCCGCGAGCGGATCGCCCGCGTGGCCGTCCAGATCTGGGGGGAGGCGCTGGTCAACCCGGCCGTCGGGTCGGCCTTCAGCGCCGAGATCATCCGGCTCCAGGCGGCCCTGGAGCGGCTCATCCGGACCGCCCAGGCGGCCGGCCAGCTCGACCGGGACCTCGACCCGGCCTATGCCGCCCGCGCGCTGTACTCGATCCTGCCCGGCTTCCTCCTCCAGCGGGCCCTCGACCCGGCGCTGGACGGGGCCGGCTACCAGCGGGCCACCCGGGCGCTGATCGCCGGGCGGCTGCGCCTCTCCTAAAACGGAACGTTCCTTCTTGACAGCGCCGGGCTCCGGCGCTCTACTAGAAGGAGGAACGTTCCTTCTCTCTTGGAGGGTGAGGACAATGCACGTCGAGCAGGTCCTGTTCCGCAGCGGCCCGGTGCGCTGCGCCGCCGACCTCTACCTCCCGGACGGCATCGGCGACCGGGCTCCGGCCCCGGCCGTGGTCATGGGCCACAGCGTGGTCATGGTCAAGGAGGCGCTCGGCCCCCACGCCGAGCACCTGGCCCGGGCCGGGTTCGTGGTCCTGGCCGTCGACTGGCGCACGGTCGGCTCCAGCGAGGGTGAGCCGCGCTGCCAGTGGGTCCCCCAGTGGCAGGTCGAGGACCTGCGGGCCGGCGTCTCCTACCTGCGCGGCCGCCCCGAGGTCGACCCCGAGCGGATCGGGCTGTGGGGCCACAGCACGGCCGCCGGCGTGGCCATCGTGGCCGGCGCCCTCGACCGCCGGGTCAAGTGCGTGGCCGGCCAGAACCCCAGCCTGCTCGACGCCTGGGCGGCGCTGGAGAAGACCCGCGGCCGCCGCCAGCTGGGCGCCGTCCGGGCCCTGCTGGAGGAGGACTTCAAGCGGCGCTTCGAGACCGGCGAGGGCGCCACCGTCCCCGCCCTGGCCGCCGACGACCCCAAGCTGGCCGGCTACATCGCCCAGTCGGAGGAGCTGTTCCCGACCTTCCGCAACCAGATCACCCTGGCCTCGATGGAGCAGGTGCTGCTGTGGGCGCCGGTGCAGGTCATCCACCGCCTCGCCCCCACGCCGCTGCTGTTCGTGACCGGGGTGGACGACGAGGTCCATGCCATCGACGAGGTCCTCCGGGCCTACGACCAGGCCTGGGAGCCCAAGCGGCTGGAGCTGCTGCCGGTCGACGAGTTCGGCCTGTCGATCGAGCCCGGCCTCGGCCAGTCCATGGGCCTGGCGGCCGAGTTCTTCGACCAGCACCTGCGCCGGGCGCCCCTGTTCCGGCCGTCGCCGACGCCCGAGGAGGCCCGGGCCCGGGGCCTGCGCCCCGAGTACGCCGCCGCCGCCGGCGCCCGGGAGGCGTCATGAGCGTGGCCACGCCGGTCCGGCGGCGCCAGCAAGTGATGGTCGCGGCGACCCTGGTCTGCGCGGCCAGCATGCTCGGCCTGGGCCTCTGGGCCTTCCTCGACCCGCCGTCGTTCTCTGGCTTCGTCGACTTCGCCCCCTACAACCGGCACCTCATCCACGACGCCGGCGCCTTCCAGGTCGGCATCGGCACCGCCCTGCTGGTCGCCCTGTGGTGGCCGGACGGCCTGGTGGTCGCCCTGACAGGGTTCGCCGTGGCCAGCGGCCTGCACACGCTCTCGCACGCCATCGACCGGCGGCTCGGCGGCCACGACAGCGACGTGCCGTCGCTGGGCCTGCTCACCCTGGTCGCCGTGCTCGCCATCGCCGAGCGCATCCGTGGGAGGACGCCATGAAGGTCCTGCTCGCCGGCGCCAGCGGCGCCATCGGCATCCCGCTCACCCGCCAGCTGCTCGCCCACGACCACCAGGTGCTCGGCCTGACCCGCGACCAGGCGGGGGCGCGCCGGCTCCGGGCGCTGGGGGCCACCCCGGTGGTGGCCGACGCCCTGGACGGCGACGGCCTGCTGCGGGCCGTCCACGGGCTCTCCGCCGACGCGGTCATCCACGAGCTCACCGCCCTGCGCGAGCCCCCGCTGCGGCACCGCGGCATGGCCCTGACCGACCGGCTGCGCAGCCAGGGGACGACCAACCTGCTGGCCGCCGCCGAGGCTCTGGGGGCCAGGCGGTTCCTCACCCAGTCGTTCATCCTCGGCTACGGCTACCGCGACCACGGCCCCCGCCCGCTCACCGAGGACGACCCGTTCGGGCTGCCGGCGGGGGACCGCTGCGACCCGCACGTGGCCGCCATGCGCTCCACCGAGGAGCAGGCCTTCAGCGCCCCCGAGGGGATCGCCCTGCGCTATGGCCTGCTGTACGGCGGGGACGGCGGCCGCATGCGGGACCTGCTGGCCCGGCGGGGCGTGCCCGTGGCCAGCGGCGGCGTGCTCGGCTGGGTCCACCACACCGACGCCGCCGCGGCCACCGTGGCCGCCCTGGAGCGCGGCCGCCCGGGACAGGCCTACAACGTGGTCGACGACCTGCCCGCGTCCTGGCAGGAGGTCCTCACCATCATGGCCCGGGCCCTCGGGGCCCCGCGGCCGCGCCACCTGCCGGGCTGGCTGCTGCGGCTGGTCGCCCCGTACGTGGCCTCGCTCGTGGTCGGCGCCTCCATGCGGGTCGCCAACGCCAAGGCCAGGACCGAGCTCGGCTGGCGGCCCACGTACCCGAACTACCGGGCCGGCGTCCACGCCATGGTGGCGGCGGCCGCGAGGAAGGAGGAGCCATGGCCATCCCCAGGACGGTCGGGCGCTGGAACAAGGTCGGCCTGAACCGGGTCACCAGGCACATCGCCCCCTGGCTGCCCGGCTTCGGGGTGGTCGTGCACCGCGGTCGGCGCTCGGGCCGCACCTACCGCACCCCGGTGAACGTGTTCGCGACCGAGGGCGGCTACCGGTTCGCCCTGACCTACGGCCCGGACACCGACTGGGTCAGGAACGTCCTGGCCGCCGGCGGCTGCGAGCTGGAGACCCGGGGGCGCACCGTCCGGCTGGTCGCGCCGCGGCTGTACCACGACGAGCGCCGCCACGGCATCCGCCCCCTGGAGCGCCGGATCCTCCGGCTCCTCGGCGTCGCCGACTTCCTGGCCCTCCGGATCGCGGACCAGCCGGCGCGGGAGCCCGACCCGGCCCGTCCGGCGGCCTAGGCCGTCCTGGTCTCGGCGGCCGAGGCCAGGCCGAGCTCGGCCACCGACGTCTCGCGCATCTTGAACTTCTGCACCTTGCCGGTGACGGTCATGGGGAACTCGTCCACGAACCTCCAGTAGCGGGGGATCTTGAAGCTGGCGATCTTGCCCCGGCACCACTCGCGCAGCTCGTCGCCGGTGGCCTCCTGGCCCTCGCGCAGCCGCACCCAGGCGCACAGCTCCTCCCCGTACCGCTGGTCGGGCACGCCCACCACCTGGACGTCGCCGACGGCCGGGTGCTGGTAGAGGAACTCCTCGACCTCACGTGGATAGACGTTCTCGCCGCCGCGGATGACCATGTCCTTGATGCGGCCGACGATGTTG
>Ga0307416_100002265_pt1 | contig 10960 bp, 9 predicted proteins | sample DK1Cmetagenome_2_FD_203821 | JGI IMG/M metagenome (GOLD analysis project Ga0307416, IMG submission 203821) | Maize rhizosphere microbial communities from greenhouse at UC Davis, California, United States - DK15-C-3 | ecosystem: Host-associated > Plants > Roots > Rhizosphere > Soil | place: USA...
TTCCATGCCTATATTGATCCTGTCCACTTTTCTCCTTGAAATATTGCCGTTGCACGATGCCGCCGCCATTCATGCAGCGGCTTGCCGGCCCCGGTGGTCGTCTCTATCTAAATCCCGTACAACCCCCTGCGTGCCTCGCCGAAGCGGCCGCGCACCGCAGCCGACCAGTCGGTCGAGCCGGACGGGCTGATGGTGCGTTCAGTCCGGCGCTCCCAAGCCGGCGGCTCGTCGGCTTTCGAGAGTGCCCAAGCAGCTTGGCGAGCCGCCCCGAGAGCGACGTACTCCCCGGGTTCCGGGATGGCAACCTCGGCTTGGAAAATATCCGCGGCGGCAGCCTGGAGGGACCGCGAACGCGATCCGCCACCGACCAAGACAATCCGTTGCGCTTCGATGTTGCGGGCCCGCAGCTTGTCCAGTGCATCGGCCAGGAGGCAGAGCAGGCCCAACACCGAGGCGCGGGCCACGTTTTCCGGTTTCATCGCGGCCCGGGTCAGGCCGACGAGGCTGCCGCTGGCGTGAGGCAAGTTCGGCGTCCGTTCCCCGTCCAGGTACGGCACCAGCGTTAGGCCGCCGGCATCGACCGGGCCCGCCGACGCCAGAGCGTCGAATTTCTCCAGGCTGACGCCCAGCAGGTCCGCAGTCGAACCAAGGACACGGGCACCATTGATGGTGGCCAGCAGGGGCAACTGCCTGCCCGTTGCGTCTGCGAATCCGGCTATGGCTCCGGAAGGATCGCTGATCTTAGTGCCGGTTGAGGTAAAGACCGTTCCGCTCGTTCCGATCGATACGCCCACTTCGCCGGGACGGAGTGCCAGGCCAAGCGCCGCCCCCGCGTTGTCGCCGCAGCCTGGCCCCACCAGGATGCCAGCTGGCGTCATTCCCGCGATGGCCGAGGGCGCAATCACTGTGGGAAGGTCGGGCGATCTGCCGAAAGCCCATTCCAACAGGTCAAGCCGGTAGGCTTCGTCCCTGACGGAGTAGTAACCGGTCCCAGAGGCATCGCTCCGGTCCGTCGTCGGGTAGCCCGTGCGCCCCAGGATCTGCCACGTGAGCCAATCGTGGGGCAGCATGACCTTGCGGACTTTGTCGGCGAGGTCGGGATGGTTCTCGGCCAGCCACGCAAGCTTCGTTATGGTGAAGGACGGGACCGGGACGATCCCGATTTCGTCGGCCCATTGCTGCGCCCCAAGTTCCTCGCGCAGCCGCTGGGCCTGAGGTGCACTGCGGACATCGTTCCACAGGAGGGCGTCGAAGACCGGGACATCGTCCACATCCAAGGCGACCATCCCGTGCTGCTGGGCGCTAACGGACAGGGCCTTGACGTCGTTCAGGTCGGTTCCCCCCGCCGTCCGGAAGGCCTCCCACCAGCGGTCCGGATGAACTGCAGTGCTGTCCGGGTGAGGAGCGGAGGAGCTGCTCAGAATCTGCCCCGTTTCCGCATCTACCCGGACAATCTTGCAGCTCTGAGTGGACGAGTCGATCCCCGCGACAATGGTGCGAGAGGACATGGTCTGGCTCCTATCAGTTTCTTAGCCGAATGGCAGCTACCGCGGGAACCCGTAGGACAACAGGCTCGGACAGCTGAGGGCTGCCGTGCTCTGCCACCATCATCAGTTCCAAGCTGGCGCATCGCCGGAAGGCGCCCCCGCCCGGGCCGCACGGAAAGCAATCCTATGCGACTGCCGGGCGGGCGGGCGGTCCTGCCGCGGGAGACGGCCCTGTAGTCGGCGGAGCCACCATATTGTTCCAGGGACACCCTTCACCGGGGCTGGCTGCACAAACTCGCGGCAGCTGGGATGCTGGCGCTCGAACCGCTCAAATACTGGAGTAGCCGCCGTCGATTAGGACGTTTTCGCCGGTGATCATGCCTGCCTTGTCGCCGGCGAGGAATGCGATCAGCGCGGCAACTTCGTCCGGCTGGGCGAAACGCCCCACTGGGATGAGTTTCTTCATCTCGTCGCCCTTTTCACCGGCCCACGCCAGCTTGCCCAGCGGGGTCTCGACGACCGTCGGCGAGACGGCATTGACGGTCACGCCCTGCGGGGCCCATTCCATCGACAGCACCTTGGTCATGCCGACCACGCCAGCCTTGCTCGCGCAGTACGCCACGTGCTGGTCCAGGCCGATGACGCTGGCCTGCGAAGCCAGATTGACGATGCGGCCGTAGCCCTTGTCCGTCATCACGCGGCCTGCCGCCTGCGCCATCTTGAAGCTGGCGCTGAGATTGACGCTGATGGTCGTTTCCCACATCCGCTCGGACAGCTCGAGGGCCTTGTCCAGCATCACTACGCCGGCCGAGTTGACAAGGATATCCACGGTCCCGGCCACGCTAACCGTCTCGTCCACGACCTTCTGCGCCGCGCCCTCGGCCGTCAGGTCCTGGGCGATGCCGTGGTGGCCCTCGCCGGGCAGTTCCGCCATGGCTGCGGTGACCGAATCGTTCAGGTCGACGCCGACGATCCGGGCGCCCCGCTCGGCGAAATACAACGCCACGGAGTTGCCGATGCCGCTGGCAGCGCCGGTGATGATCGCTACTTTGCCTACGAATTCCTGCTCCATACTCATCCTTCGTAGCTGCTGATCGCGCCGACCTTCGCCGCTGAGGCGCTCTCCGGGTCGAAGGTGTAGGTCAGCCATTCGCGCACCAGGCGGCGGGCCAGCTCGATGCCGACCACCCGCTGGCCCATGCACAGCACCTGCGCATCGTTGCTCAGGACCGAGCGTTCGACCGAGAAGGAATCGTGGGCGGTGACGGCGCGGATGCCCTTGACCTTGTTGGCCGAGATCGCCACCCCGAGTCCGGTGCCGCAGATCAGCAGGGCACGGTCGGCCTTGCCCTCGGCCACCAGCGTGACCGCTTCAACGGCGATGTGCGGGTAGGCGGTGTGCCCGTCGGCGTCCACGCCCACATCCACCACGGACTCGACGCCGGGGTTCTCCTGCAGATCCCGTTTCAGGATTTCCTTGTAGTCGAAGCCGGCGTCGTCGCAGCCGACGACGAGGCGTAGTTTCCCGTTCATAGGTTCGGTTCCTTTCGGGGCCGTCAGCGACGGCCGAGTGCGGTAACAATGAGGGCCAGCGACGTCGCTCCCGCGTCGGGAGTGCCGAGGCTCTTTTCGGCCAGCGGCCGGGCACGGCCCAGCCGGGGTTTGAGGTTGGCGGTGGCCTCGGCTGCTTCGGTGGCCGTCCGGGCTGCCGCCGCCCAGGCCTCGGTCAGGCCCGTCCCGGCGTCGACCGCCGCGCGCAGCTGATCGGCAAAGGGCAGCAGCGCATCCACCAATGTCTTGTCACCGATGACCGCGCGGCCCAGATCCGTCATGGCCCCGGCGAAGGCGGCCACCGCGTCCACAGCTTCGGCATCGGCATAGCCGCCGCGCCCGTCGGTGAGGCTGGCGCCGGCTGCTTCGAGGGCCGCTCCCCACAACACGCCGGAGGTCCCGCCTGCTGATGCCGCCCAGGCTTGTCCGGCCTTGGTCAGCAACCAGGCTCCGCCTGCCCCGTCCGCCGCGGCGGCCTGGGCCTCGGCCACCGCCGCGTCGATGCCCTTGACCATGCCGCGGCCGTGGTCGCCGTCACCGGCGACGGCGTCAATCTCGCCCAGCTTCGTCTTGTTGGCGTGCAGGGTGTCCTGGGCCTTCCCCAGTCCGGCCAGTACCACTTGGGCTAGGTCCCGGGCGGCCGGCGTGGCCTGCGGCGCCTGCTCCTGCTCCGCTTCCTGAGCCGCCTGCTGCTGCTCGGGCGAGACCAACGCGGCGGTGCCGGCCTTCTGCTTGCGGTAGGCCGGCGTGTACGCATCGGCCGTCCAGTAGGTCTCCAGCTCGTTCGTGAGCCACATCAGGGTGAGCGAGCAGCCGCCCATGTCCAGGCTGGTGACCAGTTCGCCGACCTCCGGGTCCACCGGTTCCAGTCCGGCTTCGGCCAGTTCCCGGGACACGGTGTTCCAGAGCAGGAAAAGTTCCTCGTATTTGGTGGTACCCAGCCCGTTCAGAATCACCCCGACCCGCTTGCCGGCCTGGTCCGGCGCCTCCTTGAGCAGGGAGGAAACCAGCAGCCGGCCAAGTTCCTCGGCCGTCGGCAATGGCTCGTCGCGGATGCCCGGTTCGCCGTGGATGCCCAGGCCCAGCCCAAGGTGTCCCTCGGGGACGGTGAACAGCGGCTTGTTTGCCCCGGGCATGGTGCAGCCGGAGAAGGCCACGCCCAGGGTGCGGGTGGCGGCATTGGCCGTCCGGCCGATCCGTTCGACACCGTCGAGGTCGAGTCCCGCAGCCGCCGCCGCGCCCATCGCTTTGAACACCGTGAAGTCACCGGCGATACCGCGGCGCTTGTCCTCTTCCGGCGCGGAGGCGACATCGTCGGTCACAACCACGATGCGGGTATCGATGCCTTCCTTCCGGAGGCGCTCGGCCGCAATGCCGAAGTTCAGGTTGTCCCCGGCGTAGTTGCCGAAGGTCAGGATCACTCCGCGGCCCTGATCTGCGGCCTTCGCCACGGCATAGACCTGGGCTGCCGACGGGGAGGTGAAAATGTTGCCGACAACGGCACCGGCGGCCAGCCCCGGCCCGACCAGGCCGCAGAAGGCGGGATAGTGGCCCGAACCGCCGCCGACGACGACGGCGACCTGCGGTTCGCCGGACCGGAGGGCCACGGCGCCGCCGGGCACCCTGCGCAGCCGGTCGGCATACAAGGAGAGGAAGCCCGAGAACTGTTCTTCGGCGAACTCGGCCGGGTCATTGAATAGCTTGGTCAAGGAACACTCCGCTGTGGTGGTTGGTGCTGGCCTGCCGGCGCCTACTTCTGTTCCTGGCCCGGAAGAGCCTCGTAGGCGATGTCGCCGTTCTCGAGGTTCTCGTCGATCATCTGCGGAAGCTTCTGCAGGAATGCCTCCCGGTCGGTGACGACGTTCTTCATGGCCGCGTCGACGTTCTCCGTGGTGATGGCGGGCATGATGTACTTCGGGGTCGCCTCCACGGTCTCGCCGCGGGCCAGCTTGCCGGCCACCGCCAGGCCGGCGGCCATCTCGACGGTGCCGTGCTGCAGCGAGGTGCCGATGAAGTCCCCGCTCTTGACTGCCTTCAGGCCGTCCTCGATGCCGTCGATGCCGACGATCTTGACGTCCTTGACGCCGGCCTCGTTCAGGGCCTGCAGGGCACCCAGGCCCATGTCGTCGTTCTGCGAGATGACGCCGTCGATATCGGAACCGAATGCGGAGATCCAGTTCTTCATCTTGTTCACGGCTTCGTCGCGCTTCCAGTTGGCCGTGTCCTTGGCCAGGACCTTGATGCCCGGGTTGTCCTTGAGGACCTTGTCGATGCCGGCGCCGCGGTCGATCTGGCCGGACCCGCCGATCGGGCCCTCCAGGATGACCACGTTGCCCTTGCCGCCGAGGGCCTCGACCATCATCTTCGCTTCCTGCTCGCCGGCGGCAACGTCGTCCGGCTGCACGGAACCGGCGAGCTTATCACTCTTCAGCGCGGAGTTGACGTCGATGACCGGGATGCCCTTCTCTTCGGCTGCGGCGATCTGCGGCTGCAGCGAGTCGGCCTGGACCGGGTTGATCAGGATGGCGTCGACGCCCTGGTTGATGTACTGGTCCACCTGGTTGGCCTGGGTGGCGACATCGAGGTTCGCCGAGTTCCACAGCATGTTGATGTCGTTGGCCTTGGCGTAGGCCTCCATGCCTTCCTTGCCCTGGGTGACGAAGGAGGACATGTCGTAGACGGTTACGCCGATGGTGACGCCGTCGGCGGCGGCACCGCTGGCCCCGGTGTTGGCCGAGGTGTCGCCTGCGCCGCAGCCGGCGAGCGCCAGGGCTGCCACGGCGCCAAGCCCTGCGAGCTGCAATATCTTCGTTGTGCGGGTGATCTTCATTTGGGTTCCTTTAACTTGTTAGCTGCGAATTTGTTATCTGCGGAAATTTGGAAAGTTCTAGCTGGTCCGGCGCTTGGCGGCCCAGACATCTATGGCCACGGCGAGCACGATCAGCACGCCCTTGATCACGTCCTGCCAGTAGGAGGGCACGATCAGCAGGTCGAGGCCGTTGTTCAGGGTCTGGATCAGCAGCAGGCCGATGGCGGTGCCCCAGATGGTGCCGCGGCCGCCCATGAGGCTGGCGCCGCCGATGACGACGGCGGCGATGGCGTCGAGCTCGTAGCCTTGGCCCAGGTTCGGTGCGCCGGAGATGACGCGCGAGGCGAGCATGAGACCGGACACCCCGGCCAGGACGCCGCTGATGGTGTAGACGCTGAACAGGATGCGCTTGGACTTCACACCGGCGATTTCGGCCGCCAGGCGGTTGCCGCCGACGGCGTAGACGCGCATGCCGTAAGAGGTCCGCTTCATGATGATCGCGAGGCCCACGATGGCCAGGATCATCAGGACCACCGGAATCTTCAGGCCGAGGATCTCGGTGTTGGCGATGGCGCCGAAGTTCACCGGCAGGCCGTTGATCGGCGCGCCACCGCCGATGACGTAGGCGACGCCGGAGGCCAGGGTCAGCATGCCCAGGGTGGCGATGAAGGGTGGCACGTTCATCCGGCTGACGACAAAGCCGTTAATGGCACCGGCGGCCAGCCCCACGAGCACCGCGACGAGGACCGTGAGCAGCAGGTTGCCGTCCGAGGCCTTAGCCACGTAGGCGGCCGCCATGGCGCTGGCCGCGATGACGCTGCCGACGGATAGGTCGATGCCGCCGGTCAGGATGACCAGAGTCTGCCCCAGGGCGATGAGGGCGAAGGGCGCGGCCGCGATCAGGATGGTGGTCATGTTCTCCACCGTTCCAAAGCGCGCGCTCTTGTAGAGGAAGAACGCCACCACGAACAGCATGACCACGACCATGGCGTGGCGGACCGCGAATCCCTGTACCCAGGCCCAGTTGAACCGCTTGGACGGTTCCTTGTTGGCCGCTCCGCCCGCCGTGGGCTCGAGCGTCGCGCTTCGGTTACTTGTCATTGTTCTCCATGTCCTTCTTTGTGGAGGCTTCCAAGCCGGAGGCCAGCCGGAAAATCTTGTCCTGCGCGGAGGGATCCAGCAGTTCGTCCTTGCTCAGTTCCCCGGCCACGGTCAGCCCGCGCATGACCAGGGCCCGGTGGGAGAGGCTCAGGATTTCGGGCATGTCGCTGGAGGCCATAACGACGGCCATGCCCTGGGCCGCCAAGTCGACGACGATCCGGTAAATCTCGCTGCGGGCGCCGACGTCCACCCCGCGGGTCGGCTCGTCCAGCAACAGCACGTCCACCGGCCCGGTCAGCCAGCGGCCGAAGACGACCTTCTGCTGGTTGCCGCCCGAGAGCGTTTCCATGGTCTGTCCCAGGCCGCGGCTCTTCAGGTTCATCGAGCGCATGATGTCCCCGATGCTGCCGGAGCGCTTCCGGTTGTTGATCCAGCCCGCGTTGGTGAAGGTCTTGATGCGCGGCAGGGACGCATTGTCCAGCACGCTCATGGACAGCACCGCCCCGGCGCCCTTCCGGTCCTCCGGCACGAGGGCGATTTTCGCCGTGATCGCGGCCGCGGGGTTGCCCAGCGGGACCTTCCGGCCGCCGACGGTGACGGAACCGCCCGACGCGTGGCGCATCCCGAAGATACTCTCCATCAGTTCGGTGCGCCCGGCCCCGACCAGCCCGGCCAGGCCCAGGATCTCCCCGCGGCGGACCGAGAAGCTCACCGGCTCGGTGCCGTGGCCGATGACGAGGTCCTGGACCGTCAGGGCCACCTCCTCCTGCGGACTGCCGATCCCCGGGAACATGTCCTCGAGTTCGCGTCCGATCATGGCCTCGACGATGTCGTCGTCGCTGAGCTCGGCGAGCGGCTTGTCTTCGACCAGGTTGCCGTCCCGGAGCACAACGACCCGGTCCGCCATGGCCCGGATCTCTTCCATCTTGTGGGTAGTGAAGAGCATGGCCACGCCCTGGTCGCGCAGCGAGCGCACAACCGAGTAGAGCCGCTCGACTTCCTGCTCGGCGATCGCGCTGGTCGGCTCGTCCAGCAGCAGGACCTTGGCGCCCCGGCTGGTGGCCTTGACGATCTCGATGATCTGGCGGATACCCACGGGCAGGGAGCCCATCCGCGCCGCCGGGTCGATCTCCAGCCCGAACGGTTCGAGGAATTCCCTGGCCTTGCGCACCATGGCGCCGCGGTTCAACAGGCCCACCGAGCGCAGCTCGCGGCCGACGAACAGGTTTTCGTAGACAGTCATCTCCGGAATCGAGGCCAGCTCCTGGGGCACGATGGCGACCCCGAGCCGGTGCGCGGCCTGGATATCCCCGGCGTGCAGGTGCTCGCCGCGGACCTCCACGGTTCCTTCGTCCGGCTTGTACTGCCCGGAAGCGATTTTCATCAGCGTGGACTTGCCGGCGCCGTTTTCGCCGGCCAGGGCGGTGACCGTGCCCGGCTCGAGGGCGAGCGAAATGCCCTTCAGGACGGGAATGCCGCCAAAGCTCATGCGGATGCCGTGGCAGTCAATCGCGGCGGTGGCCACCGCCTCGGAGGTGTGCGTGCTGTGCATGGGTTTACCGTCCCGGCCGTACGATCGTTTTCAGGCTGGTGGACTTGGTCGAATCGACCAGCGCCTGGGCCACGTCCTCGATGCCGTAGACCCCGGTGACCAGGCCGTCCAGGTCCACGCGGCCGGTGCGCACCAGTTCGATGGCGATCGGCCAGGTGTTGGCGTAGCGGAAGATGCCGGTGATGACCAGTTCGCGGTTCTGGATCAGGGAGACCGGCAGCGTCACCTCGTCGGCGCCCATCCCGACCAGCACGACCCGGCCGGCCGGAGCCACGTTGCGGATACCGGTCAGGATGGCGGGCGTCGCCCCCGATGCTTCGATGAACGCGTCGACCTCCAACCCCAGGTTCGCTACGTCGTCGGTGCGGGGATCGAGCACGCGGTCGGCGCCGAAGGAAAGCGCCTTCTGGCGGCGCTGTTCGTCGAGGTCGGAGACGATGACCTCCGTGGCACCGAAGGCCTTGGCCACCTGGGCACAGATAATGCCGATGGGACCGGCGCCGGTGATGAGCGCCTTCGAGCCGGGCGTAACCTGCGCCTTCTGCATGGCAGCGATTCCCACGGACAGCGGCTCCATCAGGGCCGCGGCCTCGTCGCTGATGCTCTCGGGCACGGCGAAGGCGAAGTGGGACTGGATCTTGACGTATTCCATGAAGGCCCCGTCAACCGGCGGGGTCGCGTAGAACTCCATGGACGGGTCCAGGTTGTAGCAGCCGGCCAGCGACTGCTTCGAGTGCGGGTCGGGCCGCTGGGGCTCGATCGAGACGCGCTCGCCCACCCGGGACGGGTCCACCGCGCTGCCGACGGCGACGATGGTTCCGGCGGCCTCGTGCCCCAGGACCAGCGGAGACTCCACGACGAAGTCGCCGATCCGGCCTTCCTTGAAGTAATGCACGTCCGAACCGCATACGCCCACTGCGGAGACACGGACCAGGACCTCATCAGCTTCCAGGGCGGGGACGGGCCGGTCTTCAACCACCACGGACTGTGGCTTCACCAACACACTGGCCTTCATGGTTTCCGGCAAGACTGCTTCCACCGATTGACTTCCCTTCGTACTCAAGCCCCGCGCAAAGGTCCTGCGGAATGAAGTCCAGCGGACGCGGTGGCCGATTCAGCAAAAGTATGACCCAACTCTCAACACATGTGCAAGTGCTTGCTCATGTGAGCAATATTTGGGAAGGTAGTCTGGCAACGGGACGGGCGGCAATGGGAAAGACAAGAGACAAAATGGCACAGCTAGGACCGGATGCACTGGTGCGAACGGCATATATCGCCCAGCAACATTTCATCGAGGGAAAGACCCGGATAGAGATCGCGGCCGAAACAGGCTTGAGCCGCTTCAAGATCGGCCGGATCCTCGAGCAGGCGATCACCACGGGGATCGTCAGGTTCGAGATAGCGAGCCCGTCGTCCCTAGACCTGGAACTGTCGGTCCAGCTGCAGAGGGCCTACGGCCTCGAACGCGCCATCGCCGTCAATGTGCCCGCGGAAGCGCCCGAGGTCATCCAGCAGCACCTCGGAGGCACCGCTGCCGACCTGCTGGCGGAGATCCTGACCGATGAAGACGTTCTAGGCCTGACCTCGGGCCGGACGGTGAATGCGCTCGCCCGGTCGCTGCGCACGTTACCCCACTGCGAAGTCGTGCAGCTGGCTGGCATTGCCGGCCCCATCCAGGAGACCGGGATCGAAACCATCCGCCGGGTCAGTGCCGTCGCCGGGACCAGGCCCTGGACGATCTACGCCCCCTTGATCGTCAGCGATGCCGCTACCGCCGAGGGCCTGCGCAGGCAGCCCGAACTGCTGGAAACCTTCGCCCAGTTTTCACGCGTGACCGTCGCCGTGGTCGCGGTCGGTAGCTGGTCACCGCCGGATTCGCAGATGGTCGAGAACCCGGCCCTGGCGGCCCCGGAACGGGATGCCCTGATCACCCGAGGGGTCCGCGCGGAAGTCTGCGCTACTCTCGTGAACGATCAGGGACAGGTCATCAACGACGTGGACGACCGCTGCATCGCCATCCCGGAGGTGCAGCTGCGCCGGATCCCCCACGTCATTGCTGTCGCCGGCGGCGAAACCAAGACCCAAGCCATCCGTGCCGTTCTCGTCTCCGGGCTGGTGCATTCGCTGATTACCGACGCGGCCACCGCTCGAAGGCTTGTCGACATGCACTAGCAGCCAAATCGCCGGCCGCTCCTGTCAGTTGTAGTTGGCAGCCCGGGCGGGCCGAGGACTCCTTCAGCCTCGCCTTTTCCCGCGGCCGTGCGGAACCCGTCACACATTCCAGCCGGTGACCGCCGGAGTCCGCTTGTCCCAGCCTAGGCTGCAGACCGCCGCTGTCTCCAGCACAAAGCGCCGTCCCTCAATCGGCGGCAAGTCGAGCCAGCGCGCGGCCAGCACACGGAGAAAATGTCCGTGCGCCACCAGCAACACGTTGCGCTGGGCTACGGAATCCGGTTGGAC
>Ga0307416_100002266_pt1 | contig 10959 bp, 10 predicted proteins | sample DK1Cmetagenome_2_FD_203821 | JGI IMG/M metagenome (GOLD analysis project Ga0307416, IMG submission 203821) | Maize rhizosphere microbial communities from greenhouse at UC Davis, California, United States - DK15-C-3 | ecosystem: Host-associated > Plants > Roots > Rhizosphere > Soil | place...
AGTATGCGACCAGGGCGTCGGCTGCTTCCCTATCGTCTTGATCTTGTGCCTGGAGCAGCTCAAATACTGGCGCTCCCGACAAGTCCGGCTGTTCCCATTGTTTTTGACTCCAGCCCTCGAGCGCTATCAGATCAAGTAAGAGTTTACCTGCGTCATCTTTTTTGTCATCCCTCCACAGCTGAATTATTCTTTTGCCGAGTTCGGTTTTGTTCTCACGCGAGAAAAAGTAAGGCGCACTTTCGATCCAAACTAACTTCTTTCCAGGCAAAAACGGAGGAGTCAAAAGCGAGGATTCAATCTGATCCCATGCCGCTGAGCGGCCGTCGAACCGCTCGAGGTTGAATTCTCTCTGGTCCCGGGGAACGACAACATCGATCAGCAACTTGCAGGCGGATTCTACCTCCAGGTCATCGCCAAAGAGAAGCACCATGACCGGTCCATTAGCCCTTTCAACATCGGTCAGAAAAGTGTCGAAATTGCGTTTCATTGTATAGCTGGCGTTTGGGCTAAGTTCTCGCCCGTTCAATTGGGGCGCTAGGCGGGATTTAAATAACTAACAGACCAGACTGGAGAAGCTATAGGAATTACGTCAATGCTTGGGAACCCACATCTGGTTTTTCTCACTCCAAGCATAATCCGACTTCCACACCTTGAGCCCCATAGTGTATTTCCCGCCAGATTTGGAAACGAAAATTCTTTCGTTGGAGTGAGGAATCTCAACTCGGGCGATGATGAGTACTTTCTTTGAGATTCCCTTGTTTATCAAAATACGGTCGCCGACCCGCATCGACGGCCGGCTATCCCTGCGACCTTTCATGATCGAAAAATATCACTGTCGGGGTGTTCAGGCAAATTTCTCAGAATTGATGCGCCTATGCCCCCTAGAGGGCGCGGATGAGCGGAGATTTTGTCACACACAGCACATGCTTGACAATCTTCAGTCCCTCTCCTATAGCTGGTTCGATTTAGTTTCGCCATCGATACGGTCAAATTCTCGATCTAATGCCATTACTTAGAGGGATCCCCTGGAGTATTCAATCTGCAACTTTGATCGAGCATGCCCTCACGGCGAACAGTTTCGGAGCGAGATGGGTATCGGAACCTGTAACTCCGGCAGAGGAGCAACATCGAATCCCGCGATCATGGAAACAGTGAAACCCAGACTAGCTTCGCCGTTTTCAAGCTAAAAACTTTCCAGAACGATTCACTCGGAGGCAACTATGCGCTTTGTAACTTTTGCGCGAAAGAATGAACAACGCATTGGGTTAATAGGACCGCAAGATCAAATTATCGATCTCGCGGAAGTCAATCGCCGGTTTTTGAAAAACGGCAATGCGTCCTATCTCACGAGTATGCAAGCTTTCATCGAAGCCGGCTCTAAAGCAATTCAGGTTGCACGTCAGGCCGAAAGATATGTTGCCGGCAAAAATATCGCGGATCAAAAAAAACTCGCTGGTGTCGGTGCGTTGCTACGGCCCAATCAGGCTAGAATTATTGCCCCCATCCCGGTGCCGAAAAAGAACGTGATCATGCTCGGCATCAATTACCGAGAACACGTTGACGAAGGCGCGAGAGCGCGGTCGCTTGAAATAAAGTATCCAGATTACCCGGTCTTCTTCACTAAGCCATCGACTAGCGTCATCGGACAGTTCGGCAAGGTGATCAATCATAAAGTCACTGAAAAACTGGATTGGGAAGTCGAACTCGCTGTCGTGATCGGCAGGCGGGGGCGTGATATTCCCAAGGAAAAAGCTTACGACTATGTTTTCGGTTACACTGTATGTCTCGATATGACCGCACGGGAACTACAACGTCAGCATGGGCAATGGTTCAAGGGAAAATCGTTGGATACTTTTTGCCCGATGGGACCTTGGATCGTTCACAAGAGCGCTCTTAAAGACCCGCAGCAAGTGCAGCTTATCTGCCGTGTCAACGGTGAAGTGATGCAAGACGGCAACACCCGGGACATGATCTTTGATATACCCACGACGATAGAATCGCTGTCCCAGGGTCTGACGCTCGAGCCCGGAGACATGATCAGCACAGGAACTCCGTCGGGTGTAGGATTTGCTCGGGTTCCACCAGTGTTTCTAAAGCCGGGAGATAAGGTGGAGGGAGAGATCGAAGGTATAGGAGTTCTGGAAATCCAGATCGTAGCGCCTTAGCTTACGGGTATCCGCTTCTAGCTCACGGAAGCTATTGCTCCACATTGAACATCGCTATTGGGTTTGAGGGATCTTTATTCAATTACAAGAACACTTCATCTGCCCGAAGTAGTTGACTAGGTTTTCGCGCTCTGTTAATTGTGCAATCAAGCTAGGGGTGTCTGTTTAAGTCGGACTGAGAGCCTGCCAGCGCAGGTAACCCTTCGAACCTGATCCGGTTTGCGCCGGCGTAGGGAAGCGTGAAAGTCATGGTTCTGTTTGGATTTTGTAATCCAACCGGACGAACTTAAGACCGTATTCCCCACCACCTTCCGGTGGTCAAGTGAATACGGTTTTTTTATGAAGATTCGTATCAACGGAGAAGAGAAAGAAATCGCGCACGGCCTCAATATAGCGGGGCTCTTGGAGGAGTTACAAATCCGTCCTGGCCGCGTTGTGGTAGAGCTGAATCGCACAATAATTTCGCGTGAGGCGCAGGAATCGACTTCGTTGAAAGACGGAGACGTGCTCGAGATTGTCCACTTTGTTGGTGGGGGCTAAAGCTATGCAAGACGTATTTAATTTGGGTGAGAACGCTTATCAGTCGCGGCTGATCGTCGGGACTGGGAAGTACAAAAACTTTGACGAGACCAAGAAGGCCATCGAAGTTTCCGGAGCAGAGATCGTCACAGTTGCAGTAAGGCGAGTGAACGTCACCGATCCTAACAAAGAGAATTTGCTCGACTATCTTAGTCCAAAAAAATACACGATTCTTCCAAACACTGCGGGCTGTTACACCGCTGACGATGCAGTTAGGACATGCCGATTAGCGCGAGAAGCGGGCGTCGGCAAGATGGTAAAGCTGGAAGTAATCGGCGATGATAAAACCCTTTTTCCAGATGTGCCTGCTACTCTCGAAGCAGCCAAGGTTCTGGTAAAGGAAGGATTCATCGTGCTTCCTTATATAACCGACGATCCGATCACGGCTCAGAGACTTCAAGACATCGGTTGTGCTGCAGTCATGCCTCTGGCGGCACCGATCGGATCCGGTTTAGGCATTCGCAACCCTTACAATATTCGTATCATTCTCGAACAAGCCACGGTCCCAGTGATCGTTGATGCAGGCGTCGGAACTGCTTCGGACGCGGCGATCGCCATGGAATTGGGTTGCCATGGAGTCTTAATGAACACAGCCATTGCCGGCGCTCGAGATCCAATCCTCATGGCAGAGGCCATGCGCCTCGGTGTCGAAGCCGGTCGCAAAGCCTATCTTGCCGGCCGTATCGGCAAGAAACTCTACGCCACCGCGTCCAGCCCCCTTGAGGGTATTTTGGCGTGAGCCAGCCCAAGTGCCGAAGCCCGATTTCAACTTATATCTAATCACTGATCGAACCCAGACCCAAGGGCGTGATTTACTCTGGCTCATTGAGCAAGCTCTGGACGGCGGCGTTAAAGCCATCCAGCTAAGGGAAAAAGGGTTGGCTGGCCGGGATCTGTTCTTGTTAGCCGAGAAAGCAAGCAATCTTTGTCAAAATTACGGTTCCTCGTTGTTTATCAATGACCGTCTCGATATTGCACTCGCGGTGAGCGCAACCGGAGTACAGCTGGGAAACGCCTCCGTGCCCATCGCGCTTGCGCGACGACTGTTGGGAGCGCAAAAAATGATCGGCGTGTCGACGCATTCTCTTAGTGAAGCCCTGGAAGCCCAAGAGCAGGGCGCCGACTTCGTCTTATTCGGACCGGTTTATTTTTCGCCGTCGAAAGCCGGGTATGGCGAGCCTCAGGGTTTGAATAAACTAAAGGAAACAGTGGAGAAAATCTCACTGCCGGTTTATGCTATCGGCGGGATTAAGTTGGCAAATATTTTCGATGTCAGATCAATGGGTGTTTCTGGGGTAGCTCTCATTTCGGCAATCATGAGTTCCGGTGATCCGAAAAAAGCAACAAGCGAGCTTTTGCGAATGATTGGGAGCGCGTGAAAGACACTGCGCAGCAAGTGCTGGATTATCTCGGAGGATCACTGCTCGTGACCTTCGTCGTAGCATTCATAGCCGGCTGGGCTGCCAGCAAAACGGTCGCAAGCGAGTGGCGTTCGGGGTTTATCTTATGGCTGTTCGTAGGTGTGGCCGGATTATTCCTGAGCCAGTTCGCGTTCCTTTTTTCTGGTCTGCAGGATTATATTGAGGGCATCTCCGAATTCCGACTCTTGTTTGATCTAATCGCCGCCTATTTCGCATCATTTTTAATCGCGGCACTGATTCATTTCGTAAGACCCCTTTAGGCCACCCTAGCTCAGTTGGTAGAGCAACTGATTCGTAATCAGTAGGTCGCCGGTTCGACTCCGGCGGGTGGCTCCAGTCTCGAGTCGAGGGCGGGATGCCGCACTTTGATTCCATTCGAGCTTTCCGCCGCTTGGCTATGTTAATTTGCCGTAACTGCGATTCCGACGCTATTGACGAAAAGTAAGCGTAGCAATAAAACGAATCCAACCTTTTGATGCAAGTGCTGCTCTGTCTATGAAGAGTCACGACAACCCGCTTGGGTCTCCTGCAGCCGAAAGTGACAGCATCATCCTCTGTTCGACCAGCCAGGGCTATAGCGTCAGAGCGACTCCGTTGCGCATAACACGCGATGTAGTGGTTTTCGAAGTTTACAACCCCTACAGCATTCTTCAGCTCTCCGAGGTTTTAGCGACGTTTAGAATCATTGTTAATGATCAATCGATTTATTCGGGTCGGGCAACCGTAAGTAATCTCGTTAACACAGGTATCATGCTTGTCTGCGAGGCTAGCCTCGAAGAAGGCTGGTCAGACATCGATCTTCTCAGCCTTGTATCTCAGCCGAGCAAATTGCGCGCTGACTTCAGGAGTTTTCTTCAACAATGCGAGAGAATTCACAGCATCCAACCGCAATACAAAGTAGTGGTCGCGGATATGCAGAACTATTTTACAGAGCTCAAACGCTGGCTCGAGCACGTTGAACTAGGGATTCGATCCTTGCCCGCAGTTGACCGTTCGAAAACCGAGTCTTCGGTGATTAACGAACTGGCGCCCAATCTTCTTCCCTCCATCGACTCACTATTCGGACGTTTTGAAGAAACAGCCGCTGACGTTCCGGTACAACTCTTACCGAGCCATAGAAACTATGCTAAGCGGCAGCTCCATCCGCATCTACTATGCTCGCCCTTCGCCTACCGCACCTACCATAAGCCCTTAGGTTATGCCGGCGATTATGAGATGGTGAACATGATCCTGAGAGATCCAAATGAAGGAAGCACCCTGTTTTCTAAGATCATAAACGCGTGGTTCCTGAGTCAAACTCCGGCGGGAGCACACCGGAATCGTATTAGTTATTTAACCGAGCTTTTGAAAAATGAAACCCTGCGGGCGCGGGGTAACAACAAAATAGTCAAAATCTTTAATCTTGGGTGTGGACCAGCCCAAGAAATCCAGAATTTTCTCGTCCAGGATGAATTATGCAATCACGCGGAATTTGTCTTGCTCGACTTTAATGAAGAAACTATTCAGCACACGGGTAGGGTTCTTGAAAATTTGAAGACCAAATACAACCGCAGAACCAAAATCGAGGTTGTAAAGAAATCCGTTCACCACGTCCTCAAACAAGCGCATCGACCGACACCTGGCTACGATATGGTGTATTGCGCAGGAATTTTTGACTATCTCTCGGATAGAATATGCAAGCAGCTTATGAACATATTTTACGAGCTGCTTGCACCTGGAGGACTGCTGGTTGCCACCAATGTGGAATCTTCAAACCCGTCACGGAATGGCATGGAGTATCTTCTCGAATGGCACCTTATCTACCGCACTCCGGTTCAACTTAAAAGCTTAATCCCGGACCGAGCCCCGGCGCGAAGTTTCACTGTTAAGACCGATGATACCGGGATCAATGTTTTTCTCGAGGTAAGAAAGCCCGATGGCCTCTGAGGGTCCGACGCAGCACGAAAAGGAATTTGAGCAGGCGTTCATCTCGCGGGAACGTCAAGACCGCATCCGCAGCGGAAAAGTCGCCTGCGCCTTAGTAATGTTTCTTATGCCCGCCGGAGTCATCCTCGACTTATGGGTTTATCCGCAGCAGGTTCGTGATTTTTTCCAGCTCCGCCTAATATGTTCAGTATTGGCGGCGGTTTGGTGGACTCTTCACCAGACGTCTTTCGGCCTGCGACATTATCGATTGCTCGGTGTCCCAATCGCGATCCTTCCGGGCTTCTTTATCGCCTGGATGATCTCAGTGACCGAAGGTCCGGCGTCGCCCTATTACGCCGGACTTATTCTCGTGCTTCTTGCTGTCAACGCGATCGTCCACTGGAGTACCGTCGAATCTTTGCTTGCTCTGGCGGTTCTTTATCTTTTTTACCTGGTAGCTTGTGCCCGCTGGCCGATCGCCGAAGAGCAGGGAATCTTTTTTAACAACATCTATTTCCTAGTGCTTACCGGAATTATCGTTGTTATCGGGAACTATCTCTACAATCAGCTGCAATTCCGCGAGTTCGTGCTGCGCTTCGAGTTGAGCCAAAACAGGCGAACACTGGAACAGGCGAATCAGAAGCTTATTGAGTTAGACCGGGTCAAAAGTCAATTCTTCGCAAATGTGAGCCACGAGTTGCGTACGCCACTCACGTTATTGTTGACGCCGCTGCAAAGTCTGATTCAGGAGCATAAAACGGAATTAGCCTCGCCCGCCCGAGACCTGCTGCTCATCATGCAAAGCAACGGCATGCGATTGTTGAAGCTGATCAACGATTTGCTGGACCTAGTTCGGCTGGAGTCCGGCAAAATGGAGGTTAATTCAGAGCCGGTTGACATCGATCAACTTGTTCACGGTGTTGCCAACGCAGTAAAAAACGTTGCCCAGGACCGCGCCATCAAGGTTAAGGTAGCGATCGACCCTAGTATCGGCACGATAGTCGGCGACAGCGATAAACTGGAAAGGATCCTGCTCAATCTGCTGTTTAATGCAATCAAATTCACGCCCGCCGGCGGGATCGTTGAAATCGCCGTTATGCGCGTCGGAGGCGAATTAGTGCTGGTAATTTCCGACACTGGGGCCGGCATTAGCCAGGAACAGCTACCGTTTATTTTCGACCGCTTCTGGCAAGCGGATACCTCGGCGCAACGAAAGAATCAGGGATTAGGTATAGGACTCGCACTGGTGCGAGAGCTAGTTGAAATTCAAGGTGGCCAGGTGACTGTCACTAGCGAGCTTGGGATAGGAACCCAATTTATGATCCGGCTGCCCTATAACGAGATAGATCGCCAATCCACCTACGATGTGACGGAAGCTGATCAATCGAACGGCACCGAAACGCCTCAATTTTCACTAAACTCGAGTAACGGTACCAGCAAGCCGGAGGGAATTGATCGACAGGCCGAGCTTTACCCGTCCATGGCACTTCTCAGAGCAAGCCTCCGACCTGTAGGGAACGATCTTGACAGCAAAAAACCGCGCGTTCTGATCGCTGATGACGAACCGGACATGTTGCGGTATTTGAAATCACAACTGAGCCTTAATTTCCAGGTAATCGAGGCCGTCGACGGCCAACAGGCCATTGAGAAAGCGAGTCAATTTTTACCAGATGTGATCGTCTGCGACATGATGATGCCTGAAAAGAGCGGGCTTGAGGTTTGCCGCGAGATCAGGGAGCGCACTCACACGAAATCAACTCCCATTCTGATGCTCACCGCCCGCGCCGACGAGGAAACTAAGCTTACGGCACTAGCGGCAGGAGCAAACGATTTCATCACAAAGCCGTTTTCGACTACCGAGCTACGGGTTCGTGTGAAGAACCTGGTTGACACGTTCTATTTACAACAGAAATTAGCGCGGCAAAACCAAATACTGGAATCGACCATCGAACAATTGAAAGATACGGAGGTACAACTAGTCCACTCAGAGAAGCTAGCCTCGCTTGGTCGAATGAGCGCCGGTATTATCCATGAAATCAATAATCCGCTCAATTATGCAAAAACCGGCCTCTATGTACTTCGCAATACGATCGAGTCGCCAAGTACAGATCAGATCGACGCTTCATTAGAGGTGCTCCAAGATATTCAAGAAGGCATTGATCGAATCGACAGGATCGTGTCCGATTTGCGCATTTTTACTCATCCCAACCTGACGCAAATCGAAAGGGTTCAAGTCTCCGAGCTGGTGACATCTGCGTTACGTTTGCTAAGCCATGAACTACACGACAAGGTCACAGTTGAGAACGAGATCGCTAGTGACCAGACGATCTGGGCCAATCGCAACCAAGTTACCCAAGTCCTGGTAAATCTGCTTCAAAACGCTATCTATGCGTTGGCAAAGAAGACGAATGCTGAAAATTCGCCGACTATTTGGCTCAGAGCTCTCGAAGACTACGAGCACAGTCTACTGATTATTCGTGACAACGGCGAGGGAATTTCGCCGGAGATCCTTCCGAAAATTTTCGACCCATTCTTCACAAGCAAGGATGTCGGCGAAGGTATGGGACTTGGTCTGAGCATCTGCTATCGTATCATGCAGCAGCACGGAGGATCCATCGATGTTCGGAGCGAGCGCGGTCTCTACTCGGAGTTTATCCTGCGCTTTCCACGTGCCGCAAATGGCATGGCAGCTGCGTAATGGAGAGTCTATGGAATCGGCTTACGATTATCGGAAATGTACGGTGCTCTATGTCGACGACGAGGAGATGGCTTTAAAATATTTTACCCGCGCCTTCGACAACAGATTTCCAATTCTAACTGCGGTTAATGCTGCTGATGGTTACAGGCTTCTGGAAGAAAACCGCGAGCGAATCGGCCTTATCATCACCGATCAACGAATGCCCGGGGAAAAAGGGGTGCAGTTTTTAGAACGGGCCCGGCAGCTGCACCCTAGGGCGATACGTATTTTAACTACGGCTTACTCGGACCTACATGTAGCTATCGAAGCGGTTAACTCCGGCGCCATCTACAAATACATAACGAAACCGTGGGATATACCCCAACTCGAGGTAACCCTCCGCCGGGCGGTAGAGTTTTTCTTAGTCCAGCGCGAGCGTGATCTGCTTCTCAAAGAGAAATTATCCGTGCTGCAGCGGATGATGATTACCGACCGAGTGCTTACTCTGGGAATTTTGGCCGGCCGCCTGGGGCATTATCTGCGTAACTCTCTTGTAGCCGTGCAGACCTTCATTGATCTTGCGCCGGAAAAACTTCTCGAGGAAAAGATTAGCGCGGAACAGATTCGCAACCCAAGTTTCTGGAAGGAATTCTATGAACAAGCTCAGATCCAGATGCGGCGCATAACTGAGCTCCTGACCGATTTGGTAAGCGCCAGCGAAACCAGCGGCTCACCGCCTCTGGAACAGGTCGACCTGAAACAAACTGTGATACGAAGTTTGCAACGATTCAATGGTAGTCCGCTGCATCAAGGGATTACCTTTGTAAATCAAATTCCGGAAGGGCTTCCTATAGTGGCCGCTGAACGAGGACAGCTCGGGCGCCTTTTTGAACTATTGATAAAAGACGAGATCATGAGCTTACCCGCGGGCAGCCATGTTTTTCTTAACGCGACTCATCATAGGGAAACTCAGGAGGTAGAGATCGAGATCAGGGATGATGGTCCCGGCCTGCCCGACGAAGCCTTTCTCTCCGTATTCGACCCATTTTTCTTCCGCAACAACAATTCCCAAGAATTCGGTATCAATTTGATGGCGTGCTATTTCATCGTTTATCATCATGGCGGAAAGATCGCAGTCCAGAACCAACCCGGTCAGGGCGTCACGTTCAAGCTGACTTTCCCTCTGCAAGCTAAGAACGTTTCACCCGCGCAAGAAGAAGAGGCATTTATCTCCAAGGTACTAATGAACGAGCGGTTTTGGGAACGTCTGATTTCGGATCAGATCATCTGAGCATCGACTTTGGTTGACCAAGTTTCTGTTGGCTTCTCGTCGTTTGGCTCCTCGACTAAGACTCGCGGAGTAAACTCCGCCGGTCCGATAGCTTCCCGACTAGCCCGCTACAGATAAGTTTTACTTAGGTGTCGCGCGGTAAATTAGTAACATCACGTCAAGATTATTGAGGCTTTGACCATTCAGAATAACAGTTTGACAGGGAGGTTTCCGATGATATCCGCAAATGAACTCAGCGGAGTTCTTGCCATGATGCCTGCTTTTGCGACTCCGGATGCGATTGATATCAGAGCAACTGAAACAATCGCAGTGGACAATTTGAGGGAAGCGGTTGAGCGAATAGTTCGAGATGGAATCAACAACATTGCGACAACTGGCACGTACGGAGAATGTTACAATTTACTCTTTGAGGAGTTTAAAACCTTGGCCGCAGTCACAGCCGATGCGGTAAACAAAAGAGTGCCACTTTTCATCGGTTGTACCAGCCCTAACCCCGGGGAAGTCGTCCAGAAGATGAATTTTTTGAAGGATCTGGGAGCGGACGGTGTTCTACTCGGGGTACCGTACTATGAAACAATCCATGTGCAAGACGCGATCACGTTCTATCACGAAATCGCAGATATGTACCCCGGCTGAGCATCGTCATTTATCATAATCCGGAAAATCACAAGTTCACAATTCCTGTTCCGGCATTCAGGGAGCTAATCAAGAAACCGAACATTATTGGAATGAAGGACAGTCATAGAACCACACAAGCCTTCATGAATCTGAAAAAAATCGTCAAGGATAAGATTAGTGTCTTCGTGAACCAGACACAGCTGTATCCCTACTTCAAGATGGGTGCGGCCGGTTGTTGGTCAACGGAAGTTTGGATGGGACCATGGCCAGTCGTTTATCTGATGGAGATGCTCAAGCGGGGTG
>Ga0307416_100002268_pt1 | contig 10957 bp, 8 predicted proteins | sample DK1Cmetagenome_2_FD_203821 | JGI IMG/M metagenome (GOLD analysis project Ga0307416, IMG submission 203821) | Maize rhizosphere microbial communities from greenhouse at UC Davis, California, United States - DK15-C-3 | ecosystem: Host-associated > Plants > Roots > Rhizosphere > Soil | place: USA...
ACTATCCGAGATAATCGTTCGAATCGTTCGAATCGTTCGAATCGTTCGAATCGTTCGAATCGTTCGAGTCGTTCGAGTCGTTCGAGTCGTTCGAATCGTTCGAATCGTTCGAGTCGTTCGGGTCGTTCGGGTCGTTCGAACGCCTCGAACGATTTGATCGCTTGACACCGCCCGGTGTACGGCCGTATACCTCACCTGCTTTTACAGAAGCGTTACATTCGCGCGACCGGCTTTCGTCGTGTCGGGGGACGCGCTGTCGGCCGGAAACTCTTGACGCGGCGGGAGTCGCCGCGCATGTGTGGGGGAGAGCAGGCCATGCGATACGCATTCCGAACCGCGGTGTTGCTGTTGGTGGGGATCGCCTTGTGCGGGGATGCCAGCGCCCAGGTGCTGGGGACCATCGCCGGCAGCGCGAAAGACGCGTCTGGTGCGATTTTGCCGGGCGTGACCGTCGAAGTCTCGAGTCCCGCCCTCATCGAGAAAGTTCGAACTGCGGTCACGGACAGTTCCGGTCTGTACCGGATCGTCAATCTGCCGCCTGGCACCTACGCGGTCGTCTTCACGCTCACCGGGTTCAACACCTTCCGCCGCGAGGGTGTCCAGGTCTCGCCGGGGTTCACGGCCAATATCGACGGCGACATGCGGCTCGGCAACCTGCAGGAGACGGTCACGGTGACCGGCGAGAGCCCGGTGGTCGACATCCAGTCAGCGGCGCAGACACGCGCTGTGACCGATCAGCAGTTCAAGGAGCTGCCGTCGGGTGGTTCGTGGATTCAGTTGGCCGCGCTGGTGCCGGCGATTCGCGCGGGCAATGTCGACGTCGGCGGCGTGCTCGGCGACCAGACCGGCGCGCAGGTCTCCGCCCACGGCAGCCGTGAAGGCGACGGCGTCTCGATGGTCGACGGTTTGCGTATCGGCAACATGTATCTCAGCTCCAACCTGACGAACATGAGCCTGTCGCCCCTGCTCTTCGATCAGGTCGATGTGAGCCTCTCGGGCCAGATGGCGGAAGCCGGCACCAACGGCGTCATCATGAACGCCATTCCCAAGGCGGGCGGCAACCGGTTGAGCGGCACGGCACTCGCCAACGGATCGGGCCCGAAGCTGCAGGGGGATAACGTCACCGCCGATTTGAACGCGCGTGGTCTGACCGGCGCGTCGACAACCCTCAAGACGCTCTACGACATCAACGGCGCGCTCGGCGGCCCCCTGATGCGGGACCGGTTGTGGTTCTATGCCACGTCGCGGTACTTCACGAACGAGTACTACCTGGCGAGCCGCTTCTACCCCGCCGACGTCACCGCCATCAACCGCGTCAACGACACGGCACGACAGGCGTATGCGGGGACGTACACCTACGACAACAACGGGCGGTTGACGTTGTCAATTTCCGACAAACAGAAGATTTCGGGCTGGTACGCATATCAATACAAGGTGGACCCGCACTGGCTGCTGCAGATCTTCCAGCAGTCTCCCGAGGCGGCGCGAATCACGACCTGGCACACGCAGTTGTCGACGACGAAGTGGACGTACACCGCGACGAATCGTCTGCTGCTCGAGGCGGGCCTCAGTGCGGGTGGGAGTCCGGACACCATCGAGCTCGATACGGAGCAGGTCGGCAACTGTCCCGCGCAGGGAACGCTGGCGCCCCGGTGCGTCGCCATTGTCAACCAGACCGCGGGGTTTACGTATCGCGCGCCCACCGGTTTCGATTTCGATGATCGGTTGCCGAGCCAGACCTTCAATGCGTCGGCCAGCTACGTCACCGGTTCTCACAACGCCAAGGTCGGTTTCGAACTTCAGCGCGGCCACTTCTGGCGCGGCGATCACAACGAATCGACCGGCGGCGTCTGGTACACCGTCAACCAACTCGCCGATGGCACGCTGGTCCCCGCATTCGTCAACCTCAACGCGCCGGCGACCGGATGGCAGGACAACCTGAACTACAACCTCGGAATCTTCCTTCAGGATCGCTGGACGCTCAATCGGCTGACGGTCGGCGGCGGCATTCGCGTCGATGTTCTGAACACATCGACCGAGCCCTTCACGATGGGCCCGCACCGGTGGCTGCCCAACCGCAACGTGTTCTTCGAGGCCGTGGAAAACGTGCCGAACTGGAAGGACGTCAACCCGCGCATCTCGGCGGCGTACGATCTGTTCGGCAACGGCAGGACCGCGATCAAGGGCAGCGCCAGCCGCGGCGTGCAGCAGGAGTCAATTGGCATCGCCCGCCTGAACAATCCGGCGAGCACGGTCAGCACCACGACGAATCGCCAGTGGAACGACAGCTTGTTCGGAGTTGGCGATCCGCGCAGCGGAAATTTCTTCCCCGATTGCGACCTGACGATCGGCACGGCCAACGGCGAGTGCGGCGCCAATCTGAACGCGAACTTTGGCAGCGCCGTGCCCGGAACCCGGTATGACGGCTCCATCATGGAGGGCTGGGGCGCCCGGCCGTACAACTGGGAGTTCTCGCTCGGCGTGCAGCAGGAAGTCCTGCCGCGCGTGTCGGTGTCCGTCGGCTACTTCCGGCGCGTCAACGGGAACTTCTGGGCAACGGACAACGAAGCCCTCAGTGCGGCGGATTACACGCAGTACGCGGCGACGATTCCTTCGGACACGCGCCTTCCCGATGGCGGCGGTGGGACGCTGACTGGTCTGTTCGATCCGAACAGCAACCCGCCGGCGCGTAACGTCGTCAAGGAGGCGGATGTTTTCGGGAAGCAGATTCAGCACTGGGATGGCGTGGACGTCACGGCCGATGCCAGGCTGAGCGGCGGATTCTTCCTGCAGGGTGGCGTCAGCACCGGCAAGACCACGACCGACAACTGCGACATCGTCGACGACCTGCCGGAAGTTCTGGGCGGCCAGGCCGCAGGTTTCTGCCACGTCGAAACCGCATACCTGCCGCAGTACAAGGCATCGGCGTCGTACACGCTGCCGTGGTACGGCATCCGCGTCTCCGGCACCTTCCAGAGCCTGCCGGGACCGCAGCTGAACGCGAACTTCGTCTACAACAATGCGAACCGGGTGACGTCAACCACGTTGGGCCGCGCCTTCACGCTGGCGCAGCAGAACGTCAACCTGGTTTATCCAGGGACGCTGTACGGCGATCGCCTGAACCAGATTGATCTGCGCTTCACGAAAATCGTGAATCTGCCGTTGGGACGCGTCGATCTCAACGTGGACTTCTACAACGCGTTCAATTCCGACGCCGTGATTGCCGAGAACAGTGCGTTCGGAGGCAACTGGCGGCGACCGCTGACGGTCATTCAGCCGCGGTTCGTCAAGTTCGCCGCGAGGTGGGATTTCTAGGAACGTTCGAATCGTTCGAGACGTTCGAATCGTTCTTAGCCGTTCGAGTCGTTCCCGTAAACGATTCGAACGGCTTTGTGCTTTGAACGGTTCGAACGACCCGAACGACCCGAACGACCCGAACGACCCGAACGACCCGAACGACCCGAACGACCCGAACGACCCGAACGACTCGAACGACCCGAACGACCCGAACGACTCGAACGATCCGAACGATCCGAACGGTTCGAACGATCTACAATCTCGTTCCATGTTAAAAACGCTTGTTCTCGTTGCCGGCCTCGTCGCCGTGCTCTCGAGCGCTGTCGTCTCGCAGCAGCCGCCAGCCGCCACACCCACTGCGCTGCCGTCGCCCGTGCCGCGCGAGCCGTCGTGGGCGTTCCAGGTGCAGGCCGGGTCGCTGCCGGCGGAACCTGCGACACCGCACACCGTGCCTGGCAGCAAGCGGCAGTACACGCCGGCGCAAATCGACGATCTACGCAACCCTCCTGACTGGTTCCCCGAGGACCATCCGGCGCCGGCGGCGCGCGTCGTGAAGGGGGAGGGGAATCTGATGGCGTGCGGGTCGTGCCATCTGATGAACGGCGAAGGGCATCCGGAGTCCGCGACGGTTTCCGGGTTCACCGTCGATTACTTCGTTCAGCAGATGAACGACTTCCGCAGCGGTGCGCGGAAGGACTTCGCCAATCGCATGGACCTGATCGCCAAGGCGATGACCGACCAGGAGATCCGCGACGTGGCGCAGTACTTCGCGTCGTTGAAGCCGCGAAAGTTTACCACCGTGCGGGAGGCGGCAACGGTGCCGGCGACGTTCGTTGGTCAGGGCCGGATGCGGTTTGCCGATCCCAAGGGGGGGACCGAGCCGGTCGGTAAGCGCATCATCACCCTGCCCGAGGACGCGGAACGGGCGCGGCGCCGCGATCCGAACTCAGGGTTCATTGCTTATGTCCCGCCAGGCAGCATCGCGCGAGGGGCGGCGCTCGCCAAAGGCGGCGCGAAGACGACGAACTGCACGATTTGCCACGGTGAAGGGCTGCGCGGGCTCGGCAACGTGCCGCGCATTGCCGGCCTGCACCCGATCTACGTCGCGCGCCAGCTCATTCACTTCAAGGAAGGGACGCGCAACGGCGTCGATGCCGCGCTGATGAAGAAGACAACAGCCGGTCTCACCGACGACGACATCATCGATCTGTCGGCCTACGTCGCCTCGCTGGCGAGACCTTAGAAGGCCTAAGGATTCAGGCCTAAGGCCTAAGGGCTGGTCTAGGGACCAGGCATATTCCTAGACCAGCCCTTGGGCCTTGGGCCATCGGCCTTAGCCCTGGTACTCGAGCACGTTCAGGCCGGCATTCCAGTCCGTCACGTACATCAGCCCATCGGTCGACACAAAAACGTCGGCGGATTTTGCCGCGAGCGCGACGTTCGGACGCGGGTCGATGAGCCGTGCCGGCGTCGGCGGCACCCACGACGCGATCTCCTGTGGCGCGAACGCGTCGCGGATGTCGAACACGCGCACGCCGGCGTTGTTGTAGGTCGCAAAGATCGTGTCGTCGCTCTGCATGCTTCCGGGCCGGTTCTCGTGCAGGTTGTGCGGCCCGAACGTGCCGCTGGCACAGTAGTCGCGATCGCGCGGCGTCGGCAGCGTGCCGATCGTCACCGGTTTCTCCGGCACGCGCAGGTCCACCATCCACGTGTAGAACGTCCCCTTGGCGCATTTCTCAGCGTTTGCTTCGTCCGCGACGACCAAAAGGTTGCGGCGCGGCAGCGGCAGCGCCGTATGCGTCCCGCCGGGGAAGGGCGGCGACCAGTTGACGTGCGACAGCAGACGGGGCTTCGCCGGATCGCTGAGATCGTGCACGGTCAGTCCGCCATCGCGCCATGCGCCAAATCCCAAGAGGAGTCCGGCTCGAGCCGGATTGCCGACCGGGAGTCCAGCTTGAGCCGGATTGCGAAATTCAGCCGTCAGCATATGGTGCAGGGCGACGCGGCGGCCTGGCGCCTGCGTCGGCGCTTCTCCGGCGCCGCGATTCATCCCCGGGAGCCACCACCGCGCCACGATTTCCGGTCGGGTGATCGTATTCAGGTCGACGACCGAGAGAACGTGATCGGTGAAGCCGTCGAAGTGCGCCGAGACGTAGGCGTAGCGGCCGCCGGGCCACCACAGGCGATTGACGCCGAGACCCGGCATTTCGAGAAAGGCGATCTCGCGCATCTCAGACGGACGCGAGATGTCGTGAATGCTCAGGCCGGAGCGGAACTTCTTGCGGTTGGTGATGCTGTCTGCGAGCGAGTTCTCGAAATAGCCGCGCAGGTTGTCGTAGGACTGCATCGCGACGATGTTGGCGCCGTTGGCGAGGAGCAGCAGATCGCCGGAGGTCTGGAGATGATGCGTCCGCGTCTGATCGCCGCCGGTGAAAAAGCCGGCCGGCCGGACGCGGCGCGGATCGGTCGCGTCGAGGATCGTCACGCCGTTGCTGAACATGTGCCCGACATACAGATGCCGCCGGTTGAGCATCACCTGGACGCTGTCCGGCCGCCCGCCGATGTCGCTGTAGGACAGGTGACGGATGCGACGCCCGATTCCGGCTGCGGGAACCGGCCGCGTCTGCCCCCCGGCCGCTGTCTGGAAGGCGTTCGCCGGCCGGACTGGCGGAGCGAATAGGCCAGCCGCCAGGGCAGGGAAGCCCAGCATCGCGGTGAGATGTTCGCGTCGTGTCACGGTAAACTCCCTCCGTTCGGATCGGAATCCGGCTGAAGCCGGACTCCACACCCGACTAGGAACAGGCCATGCGAAGAGTACTTCCCGCCGCCCTTATCGTGCTGCTCGCCTTCGTCGCTGGCGTACAGGCTCAACAGCCGGCCCAGCCGGCTCAGGAACCCGCCGGACGTGGCCGTGGCGGCCGCGGCGCCCAGCCCGGGCTCGAGCCGCGAATCGTCTCGTTCGAGGCCCGGCCGGCAACAGTCCGCGCCGGCGAGCAGGTCGTGCTGGTCTGGAGCACCGAGAATCCGGCCGGCGGCGTTTCGATTGACCAGGAGATCGGCGCGGTGAACGCGCGCGGCAGCCGGACCGTCACACCAAAGACCACGACCACCTTTACCTTGACGATGCGCGGCGGGCCTTCGCGATCGGTGACCGTCACCGTCGAACCGCTTGCGCGATCCGCCACGGTATCTTCTGGCTCGGCCGGTGTGATTCCGGACCTGACCGGCGTGTACGGCAGCGCGGGGCTCCCCGCGGGCACGATGCCGCCGCCGGTCAAGCCAGGAGCCGAGAAATTCCGCATTGTCCGCGCTCCCGACGACATCCGCGGCCGGACGACGCTGACCACCGGAAACGACTGCAAGCCGCTCGGTATCCCGCAGACCTACATCACGCCGTACCCATTCCAGATCGTCCAGACGCCGAAGCTGATCGTGATCATCTACGAGTATCCGAACGCCGTTCGGTGGATACCGGTGGATGGCCGCAAGCACCAGGTCGACCCGGATCCGACGTTCATGGGGAGCTCCATCGGGCGGTTCGAGGGAGACACGCTCGTGGTGGATGCGATCGGTTTCAACGACAAGACCGAGGTGCACGGTTTCATGCACACCGACGCGCTGCATGTCGTCGAACGGTTCAAGCTGCTTCCGGACGGCAACCTGCAGTACGACGTGACCGTCGAGGATCCGAATGTGTGGCAGACACCGTGGGCGATTCCGTCGCGGACGTTCCAGCGCCGCCCGGAGGAGAATGTGGCGGAGTTCGTCTGCGAAAGCAGCGTGGATTACCAGCGGCTGTACAAGAAATAGGTGGCCATGAGCGGGACGACACTGGCAGCAGCGATCGATCTACCGGCGCGGGCCGCATCCGTCGCGGCAATCGCCGACACGCACGCGGACGAGGGAGACAGGCGCGGACAACTCTCCGCACCCGTCGTCGACGCGCTCCACCGCGAGCGGATCCTGGCGATGTGGGTTCCGAGAGCGCTTGGCGGCAGCGAGCTCGACGGGGTCTCCTCGCTGCGGGTGATCGAAAACCTGTCCCACGGTGATCCGTCTACCGGCTGGGTGGCGATGGCCGCATCGCTCGCCATCGGTACGGGCGCCGCGTACCTGAAGGACGAGGCCGTTGACGAACTGTTCGGTGGCGGCCGGTTCCCGATCATTGCCGGACAGGGCACGAAGCCTGGCACCGCGGTCCCGCATGACGGCGGCTTTCATCTGAGTGGATCCTGGAGCTTCGCATCGGGCATCAGGCACTCCACGCACATTCACACGCTCGGCATCATCGACGGGACCGGTGAGCCGCGGATCTTCGTGCTGCCGGTGGAGCAGGCGACGCTGATTGACAACTGGGATGTGCTCGGGCTTCGCGGCACCGGCAGCATCGACTATCGCATCGACAACGTCTTCGTGCGCGATGCCTACACGCACTTCGCGGTGACGGAGGAACCGAGGCGCGGCGGCGACCTGTATCGGCTCGGCATCATCGGCTTCGCGATCATCTGCCATTCTGGCTGGGCCTGCGGCATCGGCCGCCGGCTCCTCGACGAACTGATGAACAAAGTCAAGACCGGGATCGGCCGCTCCGGCACGCAGGCCGGCAGCGAGTCGTTTCACGAACAGTACGCGAAAGCCGAAGCCACCTATCGCTCGGCGCGCGCCCTGGTTTTCGAGGCATGGGCCGACGTCAGCGCCACGCTCGAGCGCGGCGATCCGCTCACCGTCCGGCAGCAGACGTTGATTCGGCTGGCGATGGCGAACATCACCTGGGCGTGCCACGACGTCTCCGAGTTCGTGTACAAGTCCGCCGGAACGCTGGCGCTGCGGTCCGGTACGATACAGCGGCTCTTTCGCGATATGCACGCCGGCACGCAGCACATCACGTCGGCGCCGCCGGTGTTCCGGGCCGCGGGCCGCGAGCTGGCCGGTCTCGCCGAAGGCAAGACGTGGGTGTTTCTCGATCTGGTGGACTCGAGCAAGTAAGAAGGCAAAGGTCAAAGGTTAAAGGTCAAAGCATGGCTCAGACGCTGATCGATTCCGCAAGCGGCGCGTTTCTCGAGGCGATGCGGGCCGGCGGTGGGAAGCCGATGTACGAACTGCCGGTTGACGAGGTGCGCGCCAATGTTCGTGGCGCGTCACAGCAGCTGGCGCCGCCGCCGGCAGCGGTGGAGCGGGTCGAGGATCGCCGCATTCCGGTTCCGGGCGGCGATATCGGCCTGCGCATCTACACACCTCGTCGACGTGATGCAGCTGCGAAGCTTCCGATCGTGCTGCATTTCCATGGCGGCGGATGGGTTGCCGGTGACCTGGACACCCACGATGCGATAGCGCGGTTCTATTCGGCGCACGCTGACGCGATCGTTGTCTCGGTGGATTACCGGCAGCCTCCCGAGCACAAGGCTCCGGCCGCCGCGGAGGATTCGTACGCGGCGGTCGAATGGGCGGCGGCGCACGCATCGGAAATCAGCGGAGACAGCAACCGCCTGGCGGTGGTTGGCGACAGTGCCGGCGGCAATCTTGCCACTGTCGTGTGTCGCCTCGCGAAGGAGCGCGCCGGTCCACGGATCTCGTATCAGGCGCTGATCTATCCGGCCGTCGATCTTCGAGATCCGGTCGATGATCCGAAGTATCCCTCGCGCAGCCAGTTCGGGCAGGGCGACTACTTCATCTCGATGCGCGACATGGCGTGGTTCCGCGGGCATTATCTCGGCGACGTCACGCGCGAGCCGCACGACCCACGAGTGTCGCCGATTGCCGCCGCAGACCTGCGGGGGCTGCCGCCCGCGCTGATCGTGACCGCCGGATGCGACGTGTTCCGTGACGAAGGGCGGGCGTACGCGGACCGCCTGGCCGCCGACGGCGTTCCGGTCGAATACCGTTGCTTCGAGGGAACGATTCACGCGTTCATGTCGTTTGCGGGCGTGATTCCGATGGGGGTTGAAGGTTTGTCTTTTGTCGCGTCGCGCCTGAAACAGAATCTGACACAGTAATGCAAAATGCAGGATGCGGAATTCAAGCTGGAACGCGGGCCAGCGTATAGTCTGCATTTTGCATTTTGAATCGTGCATTGCATAGTTTCACTCTGAGGAGATACCGATGAACGTACGACTGATGGCGGTGCTGGTGACGTGCGGCTGGCTGGTGATGGCGGGGTCGCCAAGCGCCCATCATTCCACCGCGATGTACGACTCGCAGAATCCGGTGACGATCACCGGCGTGGTGAAGAAATTCGAATGGACCAACCCGCACGCGTTCGTCTACCTCGAGGTCAAGGACGAAAAGACGGGAAAGATCGTCGAGTGGGAAGTCGAGATGATGAGCCTCAATCATCTGCGCGGATACGGCTGGACCAGCAAGACGGTCAAGCCGGGCGATTCGCTCTCCGCCACCGGCGCACCGGCAAAGAGCGGGGCCCCGTCGATGATCGCCAACCGCATGAAGCTCGCGGATGGCAGGGAAATTCGTTCCTGAACGTTCGAGTCGTTCGAGACGTTCTGGGAGGTTGACGTGCCGAGATGCGTGGCAGTTCTCATCGGTGTGCTCGCGGCTGTTCTGACTGCCGCGGCGCAGGCGCCGCAACAGCCGGCAGCGGGTGCGCCTCCGGCGCAGGCCCCGGCAGGCCCGCCGGCAGGCAGGGGCCGCGGCGGTCCGCCAACGCGAATCGTGCAGTTCGAGGCGAAGCCCTCGTCGATCAAGCCTGGTGAATCGGTCGTCCTCGTCTGGCTGGTCGAGAACCCGGGAGCTCCGGCGATCGAGCCAGGCCTTGGACGGGTGATCCCGCGCGGTACGGCGCGCGTGACGCCGCGTGCAACGACAACCTACACCCTGACCGCGGGCGAACAGACGCGGTCGGTGACGGTGACGGTGGCGGGAACGCAACCGGTCGCATCAGGGCCGGCGACGGTGAATACGCGCGCCGGTATTCCACGTACGCCCGACGGCAAGCCGGACTTCTCCGGCGTGTACGGCTTCGGCGGCGGCGGTGGACGAGGGCGTGGCGGCGCGCCGGCGGCAGCCGGGCCGCAGTTGAAGCCCGGGGCCGAGAAGTACCGCGTGCAACGAGGGCCACAGGATACGGGCCGGACGGCCGACTGCATGCCGCTGATTCCACCGGACGCCTTCGGCGTTCCCTACGAGTTCCAGGTCATCCAGAACAAGGATCACCTCGTCATCATTCACGAGTATCCCGGCACGTTCCGGATCGTGCCGCTCGACGGCGAACCGCATCAGATCGATCCCGATCCGGCGTGGCTCGGTGACTCGGTTGGACGATGGGACGGCGACACGCTCGTCATCGATACCGTCGGCTACAACGAGAAGACGGAGATTGCCGGCTATCGACACTCCGACGCGCTGCACACCGTCGAGCGCCTGCGTCGCGTCGACGGCGGCTTCGACTACGAGATCACCATCGAAGATCCGAACGTCTTCGTGGCGCCGTTCACGCAGACGCGACAGTTCCGGCTGACCGCGGCGCCGATGAAGCGCGTCATGGAATTCATCTGCGAGAACAACCGCGACTACCGGCCGCTGTTCGGCACTGCGCCGGCGAAGTAAACGGAGGAGACGGAGGAAACGGATTCACACGGAGAAACGAAGGCACGGAGACGAACGGAGGTGTGGCCGGTTGATTGGTCGGCGCGCCAGGCGCGCCGAC
>Ga0307416_100002270_pt1 | contig 10951 bp, 8 predicted proteins | sample DK1Cmetagenome_2_FD_203821 | JGI IMG/M metagenome (GOLD analysis project Ga0307416, IMG submission 203821) | Maize rhizosphere microbial communities from greenhouse at UC Davis, California, United States - DK15-C-3 | ecosystem: Host-associated > Plants > Roots > Rhizosphere > Soil | place: USA...
AATCCACTGCAGGATGAGCGGGTCCATACGGAGGCGCCCGCGGAAGGCGATCCGGATGCCGATGCCACAGAAATCCGCGTCCACACGCAGGATCCGGCCGAGGGGCCGGACACAGACGAAGCCGCCAAGTAGCAGCCGTAACTGAAAGACGGGCATTTCATCGCGGCTTGGCTTTTAACGCTCTCCGGATAGTGGCTGGCCCTTGCGGTGATCCAATTTCCGGATTATTTTGAAACGAATCAGAAAGCGCTTTCCCACCCAATTGAAGTGCATGTGGGAGCGTCGCTGGCTCGTGCAGCTGTACTGGTGCAGCGCATCAAAACAACGAATTGGATCACATGACGGACAAGACCCTCATCAGGTGGATCGACGGCGAGGCCCCTGCGGAGATCAGCGGCGGAACTACGTGGGGCATGCCTTTTGCCCGCGGAACTGCATCGGCTTCAGACGGTATTTCGGTCCGCGGCGCCGACGGCACTGCTGTGGCAAGCCAGGCCTGGCCCCTTGCCACCTGGCCCGACGGTTCCCTCAAGTGGGCGGGGATCGCCCTTCCCGCCACAGACTCCCCCTCCCGGGCTTACGAGGTGACGGCCGACGGCGCCACGTCGCCTCGTGAAGGCAACCTCCCGCCGTCGGACGTCACCGCAGTCACTGTCAGCGAGACGGCCGAGGCGCTGACGGTGGACACCGGGACGCTGCAGATGGTGATCAGCCGCAGCGGCCCGCACCTCTTCACCAGCCTTACCCGCGGCGGCACCGAAGTGGCGCGGGACGCCCGGCTGGTCAGCCTCCTGCAGGACAGCATCGCCGAGGAACCGGGCAGCGCCGGAACGTTCAGCCGCGAAGCCTTCACGGGGGAGGTCACCGCCGTCGTTCTTGAACAGGACGGTCCGGTGCGCGCCGTGGTCCGGCTGGAGGGGCACCACCGACCGGATGCGGCGGGCAGCGGCAGGCGCACCTGGCTCCCGTTTGTGGTGCGGTTCTATTTCTACGCCAACGCCCGCAGCGTGCGGATGGTGCACTCGTTCATCTGGGACGGCGACGCTGAACAGGACTTCCTGGCCGGGCTGGGCGTCCGCTTCACCGTGCCGCTGGCATCCGAGCTGCATGACCGGCATGTCCGCATCGCCGGGGCCGATGGCGGTTTCCTCCTCGAAGGCGTGCGCGGACTGACCGGCCTGCGCCGGGATCCCGGCGAGGACGTGCGCCGTGCACAGGTGGACGGCCGCGCCACCCCACCGCTCTCCGATTGGAACCCCGAGGTGTCCGAGCGGCTGCACCTGGTCCCGGCCTGGAACGATTACACGCTGACCCAGCTCAGCGCGGACGGCTTCGAGCTGCGCAAGCGCACTGCTCCCGGCCACGCCTGGGTAGGCATTTCCGGCGGAACCCGGTCGGCCGGGTTCTGCTCCCTGACTGACACCCGCGGCGGTTTCGGCGTGGGCGTCAAGGACTTCTGGCAGTCGCACCCCGGCCAGCTGGATATCCGGAACGCCGCAACCGCAGAAGCGTCCCTGACCGCCTGGTTGTACTCCCCCGAGGCGCAGCCCATGGATCTTCGCTTCTACCATGACGGCCTGGGCCAGGACACCTTCGAGGAACAGCTCGAAGGGCTGGAAATCACGTATGAGGACTACGAGCCCGGCTTCGGAAATGCCAGCGGAATTGCCCGCACACATGAGTTAACTCTGTTCGCCTACGAGGGCACCCCCGCCACGGAAAGCCTGGCCGCGGACGCCGCTGCCGCGTCCACTCCGGCCCTGCTCCAGGCCACCCCCGAGTACCTGCACTCTGTTGGCGTCTTCGGTGACTGGGACCCCGTGGACCGCAGCACTCCTGCGCGCGCAGAACTTGAAGACCACCTGGACTTCCTCTTCGACTTCTACGCCGGCCAGGTGGAGCAGCGGCGCTGGTACGGCTTCTGGAACTACGGCGACGTGATGCACACCTACGATCACGACCGGCACGTGTGGCGGTATGACGTGGGCGGCTACGCCTGGGACAACTCCGAGCTCTCCCCTGATCTCTGGCTCTGGTACTCCTACCTGCGCTCCGGCCGGGCGGACATCTTCCGCTTCGCCGAGGCCATGACCCGGCACACCGGCGAGGTGGACGTCTACCACCTGGGACCCTGGCGCGGGCTCGGGTCCCGGCACAACGTCCAGCACTGGGGCTGCAGCGCCAAGCAGCTGCGCATCAGCACTCCCGCCTACCGGCGCTTCTACTACTACCTGACGGCGGACGAGCGCACCGGGGACCTGCTCACCGAACTCGTGGACAGTGACCAGAACTTCCTCGGCCTGGACCCGGTCCGCAAGGTCCGTCCGGACGCCGACACCTACCGGCCCAACCGGAACGCCCTGGGCGTGGGTCTCGGCACGGACTGGGGCTCACTGGCCGCCACCTGGCTGACGGACTGGGAGCGCACCGGCAATCCGCGCTCCCGCGACCGGCTCCTGGGCACCATGGCGGATATCGGCGCCCTGAAGTACGGCTTCCTCACCGGCGAGGCCCTGTACGACCTGGACAAGGGGCGGTTCGATACCGGCCGCGAACTGATCCAGGTGTCGCACCTGAGCGCCGTGTTCGGCCTGGTGGAAATCTGCAGCGAACTGGTGGACCTGGTGCAGGACCCGGACTTCGAACGGGCGTGGCTGCAATACTGCCGGCTCTTCCTGGCCACGAAGGAGGAGCAGGTGGAAGCCGTGGGCCAGCCGCTGGCGGGCATCTACCTCACCCAGGCGCACAGCCGGCTCACGGCGTACGCGGCGGCCAGGCTGGATGACCCGGATCTTGCTGCCCGGGCCTGGATGAGCTTCGCCGAGGGCGGGGAACACCTGAACCACGAATCGGCGTTCTCCCTGAACACCATCCAGCCGCCGCACGTGCTTCTGCCTGTGGACGAGGCGCCCACCGTTTCCACGAACGACGCCTCCCAGTTCGGCCTCGCGGTGATCCAGAACCTGGCGCTGATCGGCAAGCATCTCCCGGCCTGAGAGGACCTTCTGAAGCTTGCCTGCCAGAACGGCTCTGGAAACCGGACCGCCCAAAAGGTATGTTGGTAAGCATGCTGATGATTTTTACGGAGTCATCGGTTTCCGGTTACACAGCGAAGGAGACGTTATGAGCACGAAGGTGGAAAAACGCATTCTGGTGAACGTACCGGTGAGCACCGCTTACAACCAGTGGACCCAGTTCGAGGAATTCCCGCACTTCATGGGCGGAGTCAAGAGCGTGACGCAGCTCAGTGACGACCGGCTGGAGTGGGTGGCCGAGATCGGCGGCATCCGCAGGCAGTGGGAGGCCAAGATCCTGGAGCAGATCCCGGACCGCAAAGTCGCCTGGGCAGCCACCGAAGGCGCCACCAACGCCGGCGCCGTGGATTTCGAGGACGTGGGCGGCGGACAGACCTCCATCCGGCTGACGCTGGAATACGAGCCCGAAGGAATTATTGAGAAGGTGGGCGACAAGCTCAACGTAGTGGACCGCCAGGCCGAGGCAGACCTGCAGCGGTTCAAGGAATTCATCGAGGACGAGGGCTACGCCAGCGGCGCATGGCGCGGCAGTGTCAGCTCCGGCGCCCCTGTTGGCACGCCGGGCGTCGAGGATGCTGCAGGATCGCGCGGTGATTCGGGCAAGGCCGGCGTATCCGGCAAGGTGGCTGCAGGCGTGGGCCTGGCCGCGGCAGCAGGCGCAGCAGCCGCCATGGCTGCCGGCACCAACAAAGGCACCACGGAAGCAGCCGACGAAACGGTAACCCCCGTGAATCCCGCGGAGCCCGTCACCGTCACGCCGCTGACCACCGACACCACCACCACGGATGCAACCACCGGCACCACCGGAACCGGCACCACCACAACAGGCACGACGGCGGCAGCCGGCTCCACTGGTTCCGTCGCCGACCTGGGTGACGACAGGATCGGACACGCCTTCGACCAGACCAACGGCCTGGTGGACACCACCGGCGAGTCGGACGAGACCCTTGAGGGCGAGAACCTCAGCGCCGGCGAACGCCGTGAAAACGAGCGCCGGCCCGACGGCGGCCTGCCGCCCGTGGGCGGCAACCTCGGCCAGCACTGACGGGGCACCCTGACGGCCGAGGGCTGATCGCCTAAGGGATGTCCCGGCGTCGGAGGTTCCCCGGCAAGCGGACGTCCCCGCAAAAGCAAAGTGCCGCCCGCCTCTCCCCCGAGGCGGGCGGCACTTTGCCGTTCCTGCTTGGTACTACTGCTGACCGGCGTAGAAGACGGCCGGCGCTGCCGGGGTCTCCATGCCCTCGCCGATGAAGAAGCTCGGGTGCGGCGGCTGGTTGTAGGCGACGGCCTCGCGGGCAACACCCGTCCGGTACATGGGATCGTGCATCAGGGTGCGGAGCCGGACCTCGGTGGGCGAGGTGCTGGTGTAGATCCGCAGTTCCGTGCTGTCCGACGACGGGAAGGCCAGTTCCTCGCGCCAGTCACCCAGGAGGTCCGCCTGCAGCGAGGGGTTGCCCTTGGTGTGGTTGTTGGTCCTGGCGCCCGTGGCGGTCAGGAGCCGGTCGCTGGTTTCGGTTTCCCAGTTCCACTTCGAGATGGTGGGGACACCGACGCCGGCTGCGGCATCGAAGTCGTGGTCAACGATTTCGCGGAGCAGGTCGCCGTCCCACCAGGCCAGGAAGTTGGCGGCCGGGATCTTCTCGGCGATCCGCTCCCCCTTCGCGGACATCAGGTAGCCCACCGGGGAGTTCCAGGCGGCGTCGCCGCCAACAGCCCAGCCTTCGGCACCGGCATAGCGGGGGTCGATGTCCCCGGCGGCGCCGCGGCCGGTATCCCGGGTGGCGGGAATGCTCCAGAGGACTTCACCGGTGGCAGCGTCGCGGAAGGTGGCGCCGCGGTTGCCGCTCTGGCTCATGCTCTCGTGCACGGCGAAGGTCTCCAGACCCGGCCGGGACGGGTCGAGGTCGCTGGTGTGGATGGCGTCGCCGTGGCCCAGCTTGGTGTTGTACAGCGGCTTGCCGTCGTCGTCGATGGTCATGGAGCCGAACACGAACTCGTCCTTGCCGTCCTGGTCCACGTCCGCAACGGAGAGGTTGTGGTTGCCCTGGCCCTTGTACTCGGCGCCGGCGATGTCCGAATCGAACGTCCAGCGCTTCACCAGTTTGCCGTTCACCAGGTCATAGGTGACCAGGACGGCGCGGGTGTAGTAGCCGCGGCTGAACATCATGGAGGGGTGCTCGCCGTCCAGGTAGGCCACGCCGGCCAGGAAGCGGTCCACGCGGTTGCCGTAGCCGTCGCCCCAGGCCGCGACGTTGCCGCGGGGCGGATCGTAGGGAACGGTGTCCATGACGGTTCCGGTGGCGCCGTTGAACACGGTGAGGAATTCCGGTCCGGACAGGACGTAGCCGGCGCTGTTCCGGTAGTCCGCCGCCGGGTCCCCGATCACGGTTCCGCCCCCGTCCGTGGTGCCGTCCGCCGTCTTCATGGACACCTCGGCCTTGCCGTCACCATCGAAGTCGTAGGCAAGGATCTGGGTGTAGTGCGCGCCGGCGCGGATGTTGCGGCCCAGGTCGATGCGCCACAGCTTGGTGCCGTCCATCTTGTAGGCGTCCACGTACACGTTGCCGGTGTAGCCGGACTTTGAGTTGTCCTGAGCGTTGGTGGGGTTCCAGAGCTGGATGATTTCGTAGGTGCCGTCGCCGTCCAGGTCCGCGACGCTCGAGTCATTGGCGGTGTAGCTGTAGGCCTGCCCGGTGGGGGTGACGCCGTCGGCCGGTTTGTCCAGCTTGATGGCCAGGTAGTTCTGGGGCAGCGGCGTGAACCCGGCGCTGAGCTTGTCCTGCCCGTTGCCGTTGCCCACTGTCTTGATGACGTACTTCGACGTCGCCGTACCCGCAGGGTCAACGTACGTGGTGGTATCGCGAATGGGCTCGTCGGTGAGCTGGACGCCGTCGCGGATCACATGGAAGCCCACGCTGTCCTTGTCCAGGCCAAGCATGCGCCAGCCCAAGGTGACGCCCTGGTCCGTAAGGACCGCCACCGGCGCACGGTCCAGGTTCTCCACCTGGCGCTTGAGCTCCGTCTTCTTGGATTGCCCGGGCGCGGTGTCGGGGTTTGCCTGCGCCAGGGGGACGCCGGTGAAGGCGAGTGCGGCGGCCGTCAGTGAAGCTGCCGCCGCCAGGGGCGCCGCTTTCCAGGCACGGCCGGCCCGGGATGAGGGGGAACATTTCGAGGGGTAAACCAAAAGAACATCTCCTTTGATGCGTCGGCAGCTGAGTCTGCCGCACGACAGTTGGAACGTTTCACTCCTCGTCGCCGGCGAACCTTTCTGGGTGGTTCGGGCGGGATGAAGCAGGAGGGAAAGCGCTTTCTGCCCTTTAGGTTTATCAGCGGGCGGCAAGAGGGGTCAAGGCCTTTTCGTTACTTTATGGGCGAATTTGTTCCATTGCTTTTCGTGATGGGTCTACCGGGGCGTCAGTGCCGAGGCGCAGCACGACGGCGTCCTGCCGCCATGCGCAGAAGGCAGCGGGACGCCGTCGTACGCTTTTTCAACGCCGTTTATTCCCCGACGTCCCCTGAAATATCTGCAGAGGAGGTGCTGTTGGGGCCCATATGACAACAATCGGAATCATCGGTGCCGGACACATTGGAAGCGCAGTTGCCAGGAAAGCGGTGGAGCTGGGGTATGAGGTGGTGATCAGCAACTCCCGCGGGCCGGAGACGTTGGCGGACCTCGTGGCCGAACTTGGCCCGAAGGCGCGGGCGGCCACAGCTGCGGAGGCAGCAGCGGCAGGCGATTTCGCCGTGGTCACCGTGCCGCTCAAGAATTACAAGGACGTCCCGGTGGAGCCGCTGGCCGGCAAGATCGTGATCGACACCAACAACTACTACTGGGAGCGGGACGGCCGGATCGCGGAGCTGGACAAGGGCGAGGCCACCACCTCGGGGCTGCTCCAGGAGCACCTGCCGGAATCCAAGGTGGCCAAGGGCTTCAACCACATCATGGCCAGCGAAATCACCACTGGCGGAACACCTACGGGCACCGAGAACCGCCGGGCACTGGCAACGGCCAGCGACTACCCGGAAGCCGCCGAACTGGTCACGCGCCTGTACGACGAATTCGGCTTCGACACCGTGAACATCGGGCTGCTGGAGGACAGCTGGCGCGTTGAGCGCGACCGGCCCGCCTACGTGGTGCGGCAGAACGCCCAGGAGCTGAAGGACAACCTGGCCAGGGCGACCAGGACGGTCTAGCAGGTTCCGCACATAAAACTGGCTGGCAGCAGACGTCGCGAAACCGCGGTGTCCGCTGCCAGCCACTCTTGGTTTAGCTAGTCACGCGCAGGAACCAGCACCACCTCGTACTGGGTTGCCTTCTTGCCGAACTTCGCGTTGACCGCGGCGAGGGTGTTCCCGAACTTGGCCACCGTCGTCGGGATGTCGAAGGCTTCGCTCTTGATCACTTCCTCGACCGTGAACGAGGACAGGTCGCCGGACAGCTTGAGCCGGCTGATCTGGTTGGACATGTTCTGGACTGCCCACAGTGTGCGGCCTTTGACCAGGATTCCGTCGATGTTGGGCAGGCTGTCCCCCTTGATCAGGGCGCTTTTCCCGGTGTCCGGGTCAACGGTGTAGAGCTGGGAGTTGCCCGAGTGCGCCACGATCAGGACGCGGCCACCCTTCGCCGAAGCGATGCCGTTGAGGTTGAAGGCGTCACTCGCATCGCTTGCCGGGCCTGTCTTTAGCGGCAGCGTCTGCACTTCGCCGGCCAGCTTCCCGTGCCGCCCCACCGGGACAAAGTACAGCTCGGCAGCGGCGGAGTTGGTAAACCAGGCGCCGTGATCCGTGAGGGTCACGTCATTGATGAACTGCTTTTCCTTGGTGGTCAGGGTGACCTCGGCCACCGTTTTGCGCGTGTGCGTGCTGTAGACGTATGCCTTGCCGGTGCCTCCGCCCGCCACGAAGAGCAGCTCCTTATCAACGTCAGCCTTCATCCCTACGGCCATCCGGCCGTCCGGTACGTCGATAAAGCGCTTCGCCTTGCCGTCACGGATATCGCCGCGGAAGATATCGCCCGTCATGAGGTCGCCGGCATAGAAAGTCTTCCCCTCCCCGGCCGCGATGCCCTCGGCGGAGGTGGCGCCGTCGAGCACTATGACGTCATCCCGGCCGGGCGGTGACGCTGCTGCCGGCAGGGCCGAGGGTAAGAACAGGGCCAGAAGAGCGATGAATCCGACGGCGGTACGGCGTTGCACTGTTCGGCGCATGATGCTCCCTCGATTGGATTAATGCGCGGGGCCAATCTGCGGCAGCTCCGCACGATGGTGCTGCCAGTTTAAGCACCTGCAGGAGACCCCGCCAGAGCCTTAGGCCCCCTTCATAGAGGAGGGGGCAAGGGGCCCGGACCGGCATTCACCTCCGGGTTCTGCTTACAATCGAAACCTCAATCAACTACTGAGGGACCCATGAAGAAACTCGCCACAGCCTTGATCGCCGCCGGACTCGTTGTCTCCGCCACGGCCTGCACCGCCTCGAACCAGCTCACCACCGCGGAAACTTGCGAGCGGATCCAGAGCGTGGTCTCCAATCCGGCCAACAACGCAGGCAAGACGGGCATGAACCGCCTCGCCAACCAGATCCGCCCCATCCACGAGGTTGCGTCCGATGACCTCAAGCCCGCCCTCGAGTCCATCATCGAATACACGGACGAGCAGGCCAAGGAAACCCCGGACGAAGCCAAGATTGCAGAGCTGCAGGCCGGCTACGAGGAAGCCGGAACCACCTACCAGAAGTTCTGCAGCTAGCCTTTAGCCGCTGATGTGCTGTTGACCGGACCCGGCCGCCCTACAAGGTGGCCGGGTCCGTGTTCGCTCCGCACAAAATGACCGCCACCCGCTCGCCCGGTTCCGGCACGTACGCGCCGGAGGTGAGCGCCGCGTAGGCCGCGGCGGCACCGTGTTCCACCACCAGCCGGTAGTCGTTCCACAGGAGCGAGCGCGCGGCGGCGATCTGCTCATCTGACACCAGGACGCTGACGACGCCGGTGCGGACCGCGACGGAGAAGCCGATGTCGCCGATGCGGCGGGCGCCCAGGGAGTCTGCGGCGATGCCCCCTACCGGCACGTCGACGGGTTCCTTCGCGGCCAGGGCGGAGTGCAGCGTCGGGGCATTCTCCGGTTCCACACCCACCACCCGGGCGTGGCCTTCCACCGCTGCCGCGATTCCGGCCATGAGTCCGCCGCCGCCCACCGCCACCAGCACTGTGTCCACCGCGGCGATCTGCTCCAGCAGTTCAGTCCCCACAGTTCCGGCCCCGGCGGCGATTTCCGGCTGGTCATAGGCGTGGCAGTAGACAGCCCCTGTGCGTTGGGCATGGGCCACGGCCGCCTGGTACGCCTCGGCATATTCGGCGCCGCCCTGGATCACGGCGGCGCCGATTGCCTTGAGCTTCTGCACCTTCACGGCCGGAGCAGCGGCCGGAACGAATACTGTTGCCGGCACGCCCAGCTGGGCCGCCGCGTAGGCGTTGGCCAGCCCGGCGTTGCCGCCCGAGGCCACCACCACACCCACGGCCGGATCCAGCTCGCCGCGCTCCTTGGCGGCAAGGATGCGGTTCAGTGCGCCGCGGGCTTTGAAGGTGCCGGTGTGCTGCATAAATTCGCACTTGAACCAGACCTCACCCGCGAACGCCCCTGCATCGGCCTGCACTACTGGCGTTAATCGGGTGAGGCCGGCCGTCCGCCGGGCCGCTTCATCAACATCGGCGCGGGTAATCATCTCAGACGTCGTCGTCCCAGGTGCCGGGCTCGTCCAGGGCTTCCTCGGGCTTGTGCTCCTGAGGCGGTTCTCCACTACCGGAGTACGACGCCGGAACGGTTCCGGCTGCGTGGGCCTGCTGCTCCTCGCGGATGTTGCTGGCGCCGGGGAGCTCGGGGTGCTGTCCGCTCTGCGGCGCCTGTGCCGGCTGCTTTGCTTCGTCGGGGTCGCCCGGGCCGCGAAGGTCGGCGGTGTTCTGGGGCTCTTCATTGGACGTGGTCACGGGTCCTGCCTTTCACCTGTTTACCGGCTGCTTTCCATCCCGGACATCCTGCCCGGGCCAGGACTCCAGCCTACGGTCCCCGCAGTCACAAACGGTTAATACGGCGCGACCCCCGGAAACACGGCTTTCGCATTATGGAATTGCAATTTCCCCTTGCGGAAATAGTGTGACCGGGGTTACGTTTAGCCCAAGGCCCGGATCAGCGGGCACATCCCCCAATTGGATAGGTAAAGGTCAATGAAGATCCCCAACCCTGAGGCACTGAAGGCGAGTTCGGTGCCCGCGAAGAGGAAGCCGCTATACAAGTCGCTCTTCTTCCAGATTCTGATCGCCGTCGTGGCAGGTGTCCTCATAGGGCATTTCTGGCCGGACCTCGGATCACAACTGAGGCCGCTCGGAGATGGCTTCATCAAACTGATCAAGATGATCATCGCGCCGCTGATCTTCCTGGTGATCGTTACCGGAATTTCGGCCGTAGGCGACGTCAAGGCGGTGGGAAGGGTAGGGGTCAAGGCCCTGGTCTATTTCACGGCAGCCACCCTGTTCGCCCTGGTCTTCGGCCTGGTGGTGGGCAATATCGTCCAGCCCGGCGCCGGGCTGAACATTGATCCCGCCACACTGTCCCAAGCGGACCTGGATGCCAAGACCGGATCGGCCGCGCCCAAGGACGCAGCGTCCTTCATCCTGGATGTCATTCCAGCCAGCGTGATCGGCGCCTTCGCCAGCAACAGCCTTCTGCAGGTGCTGTTCTTCTCCGTATTCTTCGGTGCTGCAATCGTGGTTATAGGCCGCGAGCGCTGCATGCCCGTAATCAGCCTGATGGAAACCGTCCTGGAACTGATCTTCAAGATCATGTCCTGGATCATGAAAGTGGCGCCCATCGGCGCGTTCGGCGCGATGGCGTTCATCATCGGCCAGTACGGGCTCGATACGCTCA
>Ga0307416_100002271_pt1 | contig 10951 bp, 12 predicted proteins | sample DK1Cmetagenome_2_FD_203821 | JGI IMG/M metagenome (GOLD analysis project Ga0307416, IMG submission 203821) | Maize rhizosphere microbial communities from greenhouse at UC Davis, California, United States - DK15-C-3 | ecosystem: Host-associated > Plants > Roots > Rhizosphere > Soil | place...
AGACGCGGCACACCCGGCGCCCGCGGCTCAGGGCTCGAACTCCGCGAAGCGGATGTCGAAGTTGGCGAAGCGCCCTGTGGCCGGCAGCCAGCGCACGTCGACGCGCTCCACGCGCGAGAGCGGCGGGCCCTTCTCGAGCGCCCGCACGAGGTCCTCGATGACGGGGCGCGGCCCCTCCGCGCGCAGGCGCACTCGGCCGTCGCGCAGATTCATGACCCAACCGGCGAGGCCGAGGAGGGCGGCGCGGCGGCGGGCGTAGTCCCGGTAGCCCACGCCCTGCACGTGGCCTTCGACGAGGATCTCGGCCGCCGCGTTCATTGCGTTCACGATGGATCGGCTGGACGGACGTACCGCCCGCCGGCCGGCGGCGACCGGCCGGCGGGGGGTGCGAGAGCTGGTCGGGGCGAGAGGATTTGAACCTCCGACTTCACGGTCCCGAACCGTGCGCGCTACCAGGCTGCGCTACGCCCCGATGACGGGGCTCATTGTACACGAGCCCCGCTCACCGCTCCCACGCGTACTTTCCCACGAGCGGTACGAACTTGCACTCGCCGTGCGTTCGCTGGCGGATGTCGCCGCCGGCGTTCTCCACAACGGTCAGCACCTGGTTGTCGGGCGTGCCGACGGGCAGGACCATCCGTCCGCCGTCGGCGAGCTGCTGGACGAGCGGCGGCGGCACGGCGGGGCCGCCGGCCGTCACGATGATGCGATCGAAGGGCGCCTGGTCGGGCCAGCCGAGCGCGCCGTTGCCCACGCGCACCCAGACGTTGTCGCAGCCGAGCGACTCGATCACCGTCCGTGCGCGCTCCGCCAGCCGGGGCAGCCGCTCGACGGAGCAGACGCGCCGCGCCAGCGCGGCCAGGACGGCCGTCTGATAGCCGGAGCCGGTGCCGATCTCCAGCACCTTCTCGCGTCCCGTCAGCTCGAGCAGCGAGGTCATCAGCCCCACGATGAACGGCTGGGAGATCGTCTGCTCCTCACCGATCGGCAGCGGATGGTCGCCGTAGGCCCGCTCGCGCAGCGCCTCCTGCACGAAGCGATGGCGCGGCACGCGCCGCATGGCGGCGAGCACGCGCGGGTCGCCGACCCCGCGCCCGGCCACCTGCTCGTCCACCATCCGTTCGCGCTCGCGCGCGTAGCGGCCGTCGTCGCGGTCCACTACGGTCTCCGGCTCCGCTTCTTGCGCGGGGCCGGCGGCGCCCGGCGCCCCGCTGTCGGCGGCGCCACTGCAGGCGCGGCGGGCGCCGGTCGCGTCGACACCGCTGGGGCGAGCCCGGCCGGGTCCGGCACCGCCGGGCGTGCGGTCTCGCGGCGGTACTGGCTGTCGAGCGCCCTGCCCCAGTCGCTCATCTGGGCGAGCGCACGGTGGTGCGTGAGATCCAGGTGGATCGGCGTGACGGCCACGTAGCCCTCGTGCACGGCACCCATGTCGGTGCCCGCGAGCGCCTCCCACTGGGGCGGGCCGCCGCCGAGCCAGTAGTGCGTGCGGCCGCGCGGGTCCACCTGCTCCACGACCTTGCCGTTGTAGACCCGGCGCCCGAGCCGCGCGAAGCGGATGCCGCGCGGCGGCTCGCGCGGCACATTCACGTTCAGCAGCGTCTGTGGCGGCAACCCCTCCACCAGCACCCGCATGGCGACCAGCCGGGCAGCCCGGGCGGCCGCGTCGAAGTCGCCCCCGTCCACGAGCGAGACCGCGATCGACGGCACGCCGAGCAGCGTGCCCTCCATCGCCGCCGAGACCGTGCCCGAGTAGGTCACGTCGTCGCCGAGGTTCGACCCATGGTTCACGCCGGAGGCGATCAGCACGGGCCGCTCGGGCAGGAAGCCGAGGACGGCGAGGTTGACGCAGTCAGACGGCGTGCCGTTGAGCGCGAACCGGCGCTCGGCCCACTGGTGAGGTCGCAGCGGGCGATGCAGCGTCAGCGCATGCCCACATGCGCTCTGCTCGCGCTCGGGCGCCATCACCCACACGTCGCCGAGCGAGCCGAGCGCCTCGGCGAGCGCCGTCAGCCCCGGCGCGTGAATCCCATCGTCGTTGGTGACGAGCAGGAGCGGCATCGGCACGAAATGCTACCACGGTCACTGCACGGGAACGGGTGTCGGCGAGAGGCTCGAGGCTCACGAGGGCCCCGGAGAACGTCCGAGGCCCTCGTGGATTGGTCGGGGCGAGAGGATTTGAACCTCCGACCACCGGACCCCCAGTCCGGTGCGCTACCGGGCTGCGCTACGCCCCGAGGTCAGCGAGGGTGAATTGTCCCAGAAACGGGGGGCCGCTTCAAGGCGCGAGCCGGGCGCGCAGCGCGGTCAGGCGGTCGCGCACGCGGCGGAGGGTGTCGGCATAGGCCGTCTCGCGCAGGCCGAGCTCCAGCTGCTGGTTGCTCCGGCGGGACTCCGCCAGCAGCCGCTTCTTGGCGCCCTCGAGCGTGAGGCGCTCGTCGTAGAGCAGGGTCTTGATGCGCTGGACGAGCTCGAGATCGCGCGGCCGGTACAGCCGCTGGCCGGCCGGGTTCTTCTTCGGGCGCAGGAGCTTGAACTCGGATTCCCAGTACCGGAGCACGTAGGCCGGCACCGAGGTGATCTCCTCGACCTCGCCGATCCGGTAGTAGAGCTTCTCGGCGGCGGCCTCCGGCACGGCGCTCACTGGGCGCCGGCGTTGATCCGCTGCTTCAGCCCCTTGCTCGGCTTGAACGTCAACACCTTGCGGGCGGTGATCTCGATGCTGTCACCCGTCTGAGGGTTCCGCCCGCGGCGCGACGCCTTGCGTCGGATCCGGAAGTGCCCGAAGCCGACGATCTTGACGTCCTCGCCCTTCTCGAAGCACCGGAAGATGATGTCGAAGACCGACTCCACCACCGACGATGACTGCCGCTTCGACAGGCCGTGATTCGCCACCGCGTTGACGAGATCGTTCTTGGTCACTGTGAAGCGTCGCCTCCTTCGCAGCGCCGAGCCGACCCGCGCTGCCCCGTCACTGATCGCCCCGCGCGATGAACGGCTTGTACCCCTTGGCCTCGAGCTCGCGGGCCGCCGCCAGCGCCGCCGCTCGATCGGAGAACGAGCCCACGCGTACCCGGTGGAGCGTGGCGCCGCCCTCCTGGCTCGCGCCCGGCGACGGGGGCGTCACCGTCGGCGCCGCCGCCGCGCCGCCCGCGCGCCGCACCTGCACCTTGAAGCCCTCGGTCGCCAGGTCCTTCGAGAGCGCGACGGCGTCACGGAGCGGCAGGCTCGGCTTCACGACGACGCCGCCGCCCGACGTCTCGGCCGCCAGCCCGCGCCCGGACAGCTTCTTGTTCAGCTCCTCGAGCGACATGCCGGTGACGAAGACGTCGTACTGATCCGAGCCCGACGGCGCGGCCGGCGCCGCCTTCGGCGCGGTCGCGGCGGCCGGCGCCGACGTCGCGCCCGCGGATCGCACGGACTCCTCGACCTTGAAGTTCTCGTCACGCAGCTTCGTCGCCAGCCGCTTCGCCGTCTCGGGGTCCTTGAACGCACCCACCTGCACCCAGAACGGACCGCTCGCGGCCGGCGCCGACGGCGCAGTCGCCTTGGCGGCGGCGGGCTTCGTCGCGCTGGGCTTGCTCGCCGTCGCAGGCTTGGGCTCGCTCTTCGTCGCCGCCGTCGCCGTCGCCGGGCTCTCGGTCACCGCGGCCGCGGTCTTGCCCGCGCTCTCGGAGGGCGCCGGCTTGGCCGGCGGGGGCGCGGGCTTCGGCACCGGCTTCGACTCCGGCGCCTTGGCGACCGGCGCGGGCTTGGACTCGCCCTTCGGCTCGGGCTTGGGCGGTGTCGCCGGCGTGGCGGTGACCGGCGGGGCCGGGGCCGGCGCCGGGATCAGCGTCGAGTCCTTCTTGTCGGTCTTCTCGGCCACCGGCTTGTCGGTGGCCGGCTTGTCCGGCGCCGGCTTGTCGGGCGCCGACGCGGGCTTGTCGAAGATCGACGGCGGCGGCGTGGACGCACCGGGGACCTTCGACGCTGCGGTGCGCGGCGGCGGCGGCGGGTTCATCCAGTCGAGCACGTAGGGAACGGCCACCGCGCCGATGACGCCGAGCACGATCACGACCAGGACGACACGAAACCACGTCGCCGCGAAGATCGAGCGTGGTGGGACGTCCTCGTACAGTTCTTGTTCCTGATCCTCGGTCGGCTCGTCGCGCTCGGGGCTCACCGGCTCCTCGGCGTGGCGCAGGGCGTGATCATGCGCGTCATCTTAGCATGGGGGTTGGGGTTTCCGAATGTTGTGCGACGCCCGGGCGGGCGAAAACCAGGTCCCCGAACAGGGCCTCGGTGTCGCTCCGGGTGTCGTTGCTGTCACTCATCAGGGCGATCTTCCCCACCCGGGGCGGCACGCCCCCGAAGAGCGCCCGGTAGTCCTCCGCCACGTTGCGCTCCTCCCGCACCCAGGTGTCCAGCCGCCCCGGGCCGGACTGCAGCACGACGATCCGGACGTTCGGCGCCTTCGGATGCGATAGCGTCGTGCCCGCCGGCGTGCGGGCGTCCCAGACGTAGCCGATCACGTCGCTGCTCGTGCGGGGCGTCGGCCAGCGCGGGAAGACGACGTAGACCTGCGCGGCCTGGTCGTCGCGTCCGGTCTCGCGCACGTCGCCGCCGCTCGGCAGCCGCCTCACCTTCCACGACCAGCTCAGCACCGGGTGCTGGCGGACGTCGACGACCACGTCGCGGTGCAGTGCGAACGAGGCGCGGTCGCTCCGCAGACGCATGGCGAGCCGGCCGTCGCTGCGCACCAGCTCGACGGACGCGTCGCCCGCGAACTCCGTCACCTCCCAGCCCGCCGGCGTTCCCGAGACCGGCAGTCTCGCCGGCGTGGTGTCGCTCACGGGCACGCGGACGCGACCACCGGCGTCCGCCACGGGCACACGGACGCCCCCCACGACCGCGCCGACGGCGCGAGCGGCGAGGGCGCTCGGTGTCGGCACCACGAGCGAGAGCGTGGGGAGGCGCTCGGTCGAGGCGACCGCGGTGCCGGACAGGCCGAAGTAGAAGGCGCGATGGCGGGGGTTCGAGAGGAGCACGAGCGCGCCCACGACGAAGAGAAGCAGGGCCAACAGCGCGATGGTCCGCCCCGGCCGGCTCCCGCGGCGAGGGCGACGGCTCAGCGCCGGTTCCTCCGGCGCGGCGTGCGTCCGGAAGCGCGCCGCAGCGAGAGTCGGATCGGCGAGCCCTCGAAGCCGAAGGCCAGGCGCAGCGACCGCGTGAGGTAGCGCTCGTAGGAGAAGTGCACCTCGTCGGGCCGGTTGACCTTCAGCGCGAACGTCGGCGGCCCCACGGCGACCTGCGAGGCCGACTGCAGCGTCAGGGGCTCGCCGCGGACCGAGATCGGGCGGCGCTCGATCGCCTGCCGCAGCGTGGTGGTCACCTCGCCCGGGGGGATCCGCCGTTGCGCCGCCGCGGCCGCGACATCCACCGTGTCGAACAGCTCGCGCAGGCCCTGCCCCTCGGTGGCCGAGGTAAAGCAGATGGGCGCGTAGTCCAGGAACGGCAGCCGCTCGCGGAGCTGATCCACCACCTCGGCCTTTCGTACCATGCCGGGCGGCACCAGGTCCCATTTGTTGACGACGAGCACGATCGCGCGTCCGGCCTCGTGCGCGTAACCGCCGATGTGCGCGTCCTGGGCGGTGAGGCCCTCGGAGGCGTCCATGACCAGCAGCGCCACGTGGCAGCGCTCGAGGCTGCGCAGGGCCATCACGACCGAGAGCTTCTCGAGCGCCTCGCTCACCTTGCCCTTGCGGCGGATGCCGGCGGTGTCCACGAGCACGTAGGGCCGACCGGCGTGCTCGAAAGGCGTGTCGACCGCGTCGCGCGTGGTGCCCGGTGCCGCGTCCACCAGGACGCGCTCGGCGCCGAGCATCGTGTTGACGAGCGACGACTTGCCGACGTTGGGGCGGCCGATGACCGCCAGGTGCACCGCGCCGCGCGGTGCCGGCGTCGCGCTGTCCCGCGGCGCCCGCGCCCGCACGACCTCCAGCATCTCGGCCACGCCGCGCCCGTGCTCGGCCGAGACCGGCACGGGCTCGCCGAAGCCGAGGCGATAGAGCTCGGCCACCGCGCTCTCGAGCCCGCCCGCGTCGACCTTGTTGGCGACGAGTACCACCGGGCGGTCGCTGCGGCGCAGCACCTCGGCGATCTCGGCGTCGAGCCCGGTCACGCCCGCCCTTGCGTCCACGACGAACAGCACGAGGTCCGCCTCCTCCACCGCGGTCAGCACCTGGCGACGCACGCCCTCGATCAGCGGTTCGTCGGACGAGGGATCGAAGCCGCCCGTGTCGATGACCGTCGCCTGCCAGCGCTCGAAGGCGACCTGGCCGTAGAGCCGGTCGCGCGTGACGCCGGGCACGTCGCGCACGAGCGCGCGCCGCTGGCCCACCAGGCGGTTGAACAGCGTGGACTTGCCGACGTTGGGTCGCCCCACGACCGCGATGACGGGCCGGACGGGCGCGGTCCGGAGCGCGGTGTCGGAGTCGTGCATCACGCGGCGAGCGCGCGCAGCAGCGCGGCGGCGTCGGACTCGACGGGCGTGACCGGGACGCCGAGCGCCCGGGCGAGGTCGGCCGGCGTGAGGTCGTCCAGGAAGACGCCGTCGCCGTCGCGCAGCGCCACCGCCGGCACCAGCACCGCGTCGCCGAGATCGCCGAGCGTGGCGAGATGGCGCTGGATGTCCTGCCCGGTGAGCAGCCCGGCGACGGCGACGGTGCCGCCGAAGAACGCGTTGGGCACCGCCGTCACGCGGGCGCCGGGGACGTCCGCCAGCAGCCCGGCGAGCCGCGGCGCGTACAGCGCGCCGCTGACCACCGTGACCCGGGGTCCACCGACGCCCGCGCGCCGCCGGGCCCGCGCCCGCGCGAAGCCGTCCTCGAAGCGCCGCACCAGCCCCACGCCGTCCTCGGCGATCGGGAACCCCTCGTACGCCTCGGCGCACGGCAGCGGGCGCCCGGCCTGCAGATAGACCTCGTCGCCGAGGAAGACGAACCGCGTGTCGAGCGTGTCGAGGAAGCGCGCCTGCCAGCCCGCCACCGTGTCCACCAGTGCACGCGCCTCGTCGTCCGTCAGCGTGCGCAGCGACGGCAGGCGCTCGCGGTGGCGCGTGAGGCCGACCGGCACGATGGCCGTGGTCGCCACCTGCGGGTGCAGCGGTGCCAGCTCGCGCACGCTCCGCTCGAGGTGCGCACCGTCGTTCCAGTCCGGGCACAGGACGATCTGCGCGTGAACGCGGATGCCGGCCTTGGCCAGGCGCTCCAGGCGCGGCAGGATGTCGACAGAGTGCTTCGGCCGGCCGAGGAGCCGCCAGCGGAGCTCGGGGTCGGTCGCGTGCACGGAGACGTAGAGCGGCGACAGGCGCTGGGCGAGGATCCGCTCGAACGAAGGCTCGTCGAGGTCGCTCAGCGTGATGTAGTTGCCGTGCAGGAACGACAGCCGGAAGTCGTCGTCCTTGACGTAGAGGCTGCGCCGCATCCCGCGGGGCAGCTGGTGGATGAAGCAGAACACGCACTTGTTGGCACACGTCGCGATGTCGCCCGGCCGCGGCGCCTCCAGCTCCAGCCCCAGCGCGGCGCCCGGCCTTCGGCGCAGGCGCAGCGCGCGGCGGCCGCCCTCACGCTCGACGCGCAGCTCGAGCCGGTCCTCGGCGCCATAGAACTGGAAGTCGATCGCGTCGCGCAGCGGCCGGCCGTTGATTGTCAAGATCCGGTCGCCGGCCACCAGGCCCGCTTCCGCCGCGACGGTGCGCGGGCGCACCGAGGCCACCACGACGCCCTCAGCGGTAGAGCGAGGCTTCATCGCGCTCCCCGGCCTCGTCGGCGTGCGCGGCGTTGAGGAAGCGCATCCCCTGCACGATGTACTGGAGCCCGGAGACGATCGTGAACGTCGCCGCCAGCCACACGATCACGCGCGTGAGCGTGCCGAGCGGGTAGAAGGGGGCGAGCAGCCCGGCCAGCACGGTGAGCACCTGGCAGAAGGTCGCCAGCTTGCCCGCGCGCGAGGGGTGCGGGGTGATGCGGCCGCCGGCCATGTGGATGGCCAGCGCGCCGACCATGAGGATCAGGTCGCGGCTGATGACGACGGCGGCGATCCAGAACGGCAGCGCCTTGAGCCACGTCAGCGTGACGAACGAGGAGACGAGCAGGAGCTTGTCGGCCATCGGGTCGAGGAACGCGCCGAGCCGGCTCTGGCTGCCGCGCTGGCGCGCCACGTAGCCGTCGAGGAGGTCGGTCAGGGCCGCCGCGAGGAAGACCGCCAGCGCCGGTCCTCGCTGCCGGTAGACCAGCAGCGTGACGAAGACCGGGATGAGCAGGATGCGTAGGACGGTCAGCCAGTTCGCGAGGCCCATGAAGCCGTCAGTTTAGCACTCGATAGGCGGCCAGGGGGCCCAGCCACGTCCCCGGAAGCTGGACGTCCACGACCACGTGCTCGGGTTCGTCGACCCGGGCCAGCACCCGCCCCCGCTCGTAGCACATCGCCAGCGCCGCACCGTCCTCGTGGGGGATGTGCAGCGTGACGGCCCCGCCCACCGGCAGCGCCGCGTCGATCGCCTTCAGCAGCTCGGGGACGCCCTGCCCCGAGGCGGCCGAGATCGCCACGCCGTCGCGGCGCGCGACCTGGGCGTCGAGGCCGCGGCCGGCCTCCATGCGGTCCACCTTGTTGAGCGCGACGACGGTGGGGCGGCCGGCCACCTCGAGCTCGTCCAGGATGCGGTCCACCGCCTCCATGTGCTCCTCGACCAGCGGGTGACTGGCGTCCACCACGTGCACCAGCACGTCGGCGACCTGCAGCTCCTCCAGCGTGGCGCGGAAGGCCGCCACCAGCTCGTGGGGGAGCTTGCGGATGAAGCCGACCGTGTCGGTGAGGATGAACGGCCGGTGCGGGCCGTGGTTCACCAGGCGCGCGGCGGGGTCGAGCGTGACGAAGAGCGAGTCGGCGGCCGTGAGGCGGGCGCCGCTCAGCCGGTTGAGCAGCGTCGTCTTGCCCGCGTTCGTGTAGCCGACCAGCGCGACCACGGGCAGCCCCGCGCGGCGGCGGCCCTCGCGCTGCAGGCGTCGGTGAGTCTGCACGTGCTCGAGGTCGCGCTGGATCTGCATGACACGCCGGCGGATGACCCGCCGGTCGGACTCGAGCTGTGTCTCACCGGGACCGCGGGTGCCGATGCCGCCGCCCAGCCGCTCGAGGTGGGTCCACTGTCCGACCAGCCGCGGCAGCAGGTACGTGAGCTGCGCGAGCTCGACCTGCAGCTTGCCCTCCGCGGTGCGCGCGCGCTGCGCGAAGATGTCGAGGATCAGCGCGGTGCGGTCGATGACCTTGACGCCGATCGCCTGCGAGAGGTTGCGCTCCTGGATCGGCGAGAGCGGATCGTCGGAGATGAACAGGTTGGCGCCCAGGTCGCGGGCGGCGGCGGCGATCTCCTCCACCTTGCCCCGCCCGAAGTAGAGCGAAGGCGTCGGCGCCTCGCGTTCCTGCGTCACCGTCTGCAAGACCGTCGCGCCCGCGGCGACCGCGAGCCCCCTCAGCTCCTCCACCGACTCCTCGACTTCCCACCGCCGCTGCCGCGGCAACCGGACGGCCGCGATCACCGCCCGCTCCGGTCCCCGCCGTGTCCCGTGCCCGTTGCTCGTTCCGTTGCGCTTCGGACGACTCACTCGATACTGTCCTCCCGACCGAGAGGGCTACGCCCCCTCGGACTCCCCGGCCTTAAAGAGCCTTGCCTCGATGGTCGCGACGACGGCGGTGATGCCGCCGGCGGCCTCCACGTCGATCCATTCGATCCCGGGCTCGCGCGCGAACCAGGTGAGCTGGCGCTTGGCGTAGCGCGTCGTGTCGCGCTGCATGAGCGCCAGCGCGGCCGCCGGCTCGAGCCGTCCGAGCGCCACCTCGACGAACTGCCGGTAGCCGATCCCCTGCATGGCCGACAGGGCGGGCCTGTAACCCCGGCGCAGCAGTCCGCGCACCTCGTCGAGCAGCCCGGCCGCCACCATCGCCTCCGCCCGAGCGGCCAGGCGGGCCGCCAGCGCCGGCCGGGCCAGCGTGAGGCCGAGATACGTGACGCGCCAGGGCGTCTCGGTCTCGCGCCAGCGCACCAAGGCCTCGCCGACCGCGCTGCCCGCCCGCAGCCGCTCCAGCGCCCGGACGACCCGCACCTCGTCGTTCGGATGCAGCCGCCGGGCCAGCACGGGCTCTGCCTGGGCCAGCCGGGCGTGCAGCGCGGCCCGCCCCTGGCTCGCGGCCACGTCCGCCAGCTCCCGCCGGAACTCGGGGTCGGCCGGCGGCGCGGGGTCGAGACCGCGCAGCAGCGCCCGGATGTAGAGGCCGGTGCCCCCCACCACGACCGGCAGCCGTCCCCGCGACCGCGCGACCTCGATCGCCTCCCCCGCCTCGACCCGGAAGCGGGCGGCGTGGTAGCGGTCGTCGGGATCGACCACGTCGATGAGGTGATGGCGCACTGTGCGCTGTTCCTCGGCGGTCGGCTTGCCGGTGGCGAGGTCCATACCCCGGTAGACCTGGCGCGAGTCGGCGCTGATCACCTCGACCGGCAGGCGGCGGGCGAGCGCGACGGCGACGGCCGTCTTGCCGACGCCGGTGGGCCCGGCGAGGACGAGTAGCGGCGGACGGCGCGCGGTCATCGGGTGAAGTGTACGCCTAGGAAACGCACGTCACAGGGGCCGGTGTGTGCTACGCACTCTGAAGTTGCCCGTGTCCGCTCCACCATTCTTGTTTACAGGCTCGCCTCGCCCTTTGGGCTCGGCTCGCACTACCACGTCCGTTTGAGCTCCCTCCGGATGTCGTGCATCGACACGCGGCTGACGATGGGGCGGCCGTGGGGGCAGAAGTACGGAGTCTCGGTGGTCTCGAGGTCGGCGACGAGGCGCTCCATCTCTTCAGTGGCGAGCGGCGTGTTGGCCTTGACGGCGGCGCGGCAGGCGACGAAGGCGAGCGCGCGGTCGAGGGCGGG
>Ga0307416_100002272_pt1 | contig 10949 bp, 9 predicted proteins | sample DK1Cmetagenome_2_FD_203821 | JGI IMG/M metagenome (GOLD analysis project Ga0307416, IMG submission 203821) | Maize rhizosphere microbial communities from greenhouse at UC Davis, California, United States - DK15-C-3 | ecosystem: Host-associated > Plants > Roots > Rhizosphere > Soil | place: USA...
AAGGGAGATCTCTCCCGAGACGGCAAGATGACCTTCTCTATGCCCGAAACCGCAGAAGAAGTCGCGCGAGTGGACAGCATCTCCCGTGATGACGCCGACGCCTTCGCCGTTCGGTCCCACGAACGGTCGCTGGCAGCCATTGAGGCAGGTCACTTCAAGGATGAAATTGTGCCGGTGACTGTTCACAGCCGAAAAGGCGAGTCCATTCTTGTAGACACGGACGAGGGGCCTCGAGCGGGTACGACAGCACACATCCTCGCGGGCCTTCGCCCAGTCGTCACTGGCGGCGGCGTGGTCACAGCCGGGAACTCGTCATCACTTAACGACGGAGCTTCTGCCATCATCGTCGCTTCGGAAGAGGCAATAAATCGACTCGGCCTGGTTCCGCGTGCACGCATCATTGACGGAGCTTCCGCTGGCTGCGAACCGGAGATCATGGGCATCGGACCCGTCCCCGCTACCCAAAAGGTGCTTAAGCGAAGTGGTCTAAGTGTCGGCGACCTAGGTGCAGTGGAGCTGAATGAGGCATTTGCCACGCAGTCCCTGGCCTGCATCCGTCGGCTGGGCCTTGATCCCGATACTGTCAACAACGATGGCGGGGCCATCGCTCTAGGCCACCCTCTCGGATCCAGCGGCTCACGTCTCGCCGTGACCCTGCTCGGCAGGATGGAACGCGAAGATGCCCGCATCGGACTGGCGACGATGTGCATCGGTGTCGGTCAGGGCACCGCAATGCTGATCGAGCGCGTATAGCCACCCACCGCGCTCCTGTCGTCCTGGAACCTGGCTCCAGTTCGCAGTCTCGACTTAACTGTGCCAGATTCCACCACGAACGCCGGCGGTTACTGACGCTGACCCTGCGTGTAATCATTTCCCATCCCAAGACCTCCCTTCAGCTGCCCAGGGCTCCCTGTCGCTGCCGGAGACAAGAAACGGATCTCATGAACGTCATATCAACTCCCCCCGGTTGCCCGGTTTCAGTCGGAGTCCTCGGCGGTGGGCGCATGGGCGCAGGCATCGCGCATGCCTTCCTCATTAGAGGCGCAAATGTCCTAGTGGTCGAGCGCGACGAGGAAGCTGCCCATGCAGCCCGTGAACGCGTCGAGAACGCCGTGATACGCAGCATTGAGAGGGGCGACACTGACGATTTCAATCTCGAGGTGCTGGCTTCTAGGCTCACCGTTGGCGTGGACTTTGAAGGCTTCGCCGATCGTCACCTGGTGGTTGAGGCGGTTCCCGAGGAATGGGATCTGAAAGTCTCGTCTTTACGTGGCATCGAAGAGCGCCTCGCAGTAGACGCCTATCTGGCATCCAACACCTCCTCTCTATCAATCACGGAATTAGCGAAAGAACTGAAGCGCCCGGGAAACTTCGTGGGACTTCACTTCTTCAACCCGGTGCCCGCATCCTCCCTCATCGAGATCGTTCTCGGCGAACAGACAGCACCCGAGCTCGCCGAGGCCGCTAAGGGGTGGGTGGAATCGCTGGGCAAGGCCGCGGTTGTGGTCAATGACGCTCCAGGTTTCGCTTCGTCGCGTTTGGGAGTGTGTATTGCACTCGAGGCGATGCGCATGCTGGAGGAAGGTGTGGCGTCTGCGGAAGACATCGATACTGCTATGGTCCTGGGTTACAAGCACCCCGTGGGGCCGTTGAAAACCACTGACATCGTAGGTCTTGACGTCCGATTGGCGATCGCCGAGTACCTGCACTCAACGCTGGGTGCACGCTTTGCTCCCCCGCAGATTCTCAAGGATAAAGTTTCAGCCGGCCAATTGGGCCGAAAAACGGGAAAGGGCTTTTTCGACTGGTAACCCGGTCCCGCGATCTCCAGTCTTCAGGCGGTCAACGTCCAGTAGCAATTCTCGGGCAACAATTCACGTCAGGCGGATAGCGGCCAGTGGGAAATCCCACTGGCCGCTTATCGTTGATTGCTGTCTGGCGTGGCAAACACTGTGACCCTCGATCCAGTCGTGCGTCGCCGTGGGGCCAATGGTCTGGCCTGTCAGTGGCCCTAATCCCAGCACAAGGGTCGTAATACGATCTACGACAACGCTCCCTTAAATCGAATCAGGTTTTCGACGTAACTCGCCACACTTTGCAGCCATCCAGCTGCATGAAGAGTTTGCGTCCGCGCCCACTATCTAATTGGAGCCACATTATTTCCCGGTCCTCAGTGAGAGCGTCGATGCAGCCAGAAAAAATTCCGGTGGTTTGGTCAAAGACGATAATCTCGTCGCCGCCGTTTAGGGAGTCCCAGTCTGAAACGATCCGGGCGTTTGCAGGCACCAGGGAAGGGGCATCCCCTCCCAGATCTCCTCTGCGAGTACCTGAGGTATTGCGGATGGCCATGGAGTGCCTTTCGAGTGAGTCGTAAAACGATGACTTCTGCCATGAATGGCGGCGCCGGTAACGGCGGGCGGATCGCTTATACCGGCGCCGAGGCAGGTTGGTGCCGCCCGTGTGTTCTGTGCGGGAAATGAAGTCTGCGAGCTGCCCAAGGGAACTTTTTGCGATCCCGGACCGGGGCTCTAATGCTCAGGGGGTCCTGGGGTATCTCCCGCGTCATCAAGTGAGGCCAGTGCGAGTCCAAGCTTTTCCAGCATCAGGTCAACGTGCTTTGCTTCAAAGACAAGTGGTGGGCGCATCTTTAGAACGTTGTCGTTCCGGCCGATACGTCCGATCAGGACCCCCCGCTTCCGCAGGTCCTCGACGAGGAATTTAGTTGCTGCCGGGTCCGGCTGGCCGGACCCATCGGGCTGGACCAGTTCGAGGCCGAAGAACAGTCCGCTGCCGCGGACAGCACGAACCCTTGGATTGCCGCGGGCCATCCGTTTTAGCCTCGTGGCTATCCGGTTTCCAAGTTGTTGCGCATTTTTCAAGAGATCCCGGTCCGCCATTTCGTCCAGGACCGCCATGCCGGCCGCGGAGGAAACAGGGTTGCCTGCGAAGGTGTTGAAGTAGGTGTTGTTTTGACCGAACTCCTCCATGAGCTCGACGGTGGTGATCACGCCGCCAACTGGGTGTCCGTTGGCCATCGGCTTTCCGAGTGTGACCATGTCTGGGCTCGTGTCGAAGGCTTGATGTCCCCACATGTGAGACCCTGTTCTTCCAAATCCGGACTGCACCTCGTCGGCGATGACCAGACCCCCTGCGGCGTGCACCCGTTCGACCACCCCTTCTATGTATCCAGGGGGTGTTTGGAGCAGTCCCTCCGTTGAAAAGAGCGGATCGTACAGGAACACTGAGAGCCCATAACCATTTTTGTTGAGCGAAGCTATGGCTTCATCCACGTCGCTGAGAGCTTGGGCGAGGAGTTTGCGCTGCTTTGCCGGCGTCAAACCAACCGCATCCGGGATACGTAGCGGGCGGACGTGGGCCCCCAGGGGTTCCTTGACCTTCAGCCCGGTGGTCAATTCGGCCAGACTGGTTGTGTTCCCGTGGTAGCTGTGATCCGAAATGAGGATCCCGGTGTTCCCTGTGTGTTGCCGGGCGATACGCAAGGCGAGCTCGTTGGCCTCGGACCCGCTGTTGGTGAAGAAGACCCGCTCGAGCGGCGCATCGAAGGTCGCCAACAATTTTTCGGCGTACTGAACGACCCTGTCGTTCAGGTATCGGGTATGCAGGTTGACGGCCGCGAGCTGAGTGGTGATGGCTTCACGGACGGCTGGGTTTGAATGTCCTACATGGGGGACGTTGTTATAGACGTCAAGGTAGTCGTTGCCATCTGCATCTGTCAGCCACACACCCTCGCCGCGGACAAGCTCAAGGGGCTTGGTATAGAACAGCGGGGAATGCTGTCCAAGCGTTAGCTCACGACGCTTCATCAAATCTTCGTCTGAGCCAGGATCTGTTGCCGGATCAAGGGTGGTTTCGAGTGTCATTGCTGTCCTTTGGCCCTAGGGATGCTCTTGGCGGAGCAGGAAAGGTTCTCGTTTAGAGTGCCGAGACTCCGGCGGTTGCGACCGCGTGGTCGTTCTCGACGCTGCTTCCGCTGACGCCAATTGCGCCTACTACAACGCCGTCTATGCGAATTGGGATTCCGCCGGGGAAGGTGATGAGGCCTCCGTTGGAGATCTCGATGTTGAACAGCGGGCCGCCCGGCTGGGAGATCGCGCCGAGGTCGCCCGTGGGCATGTCGAAGAAGCGGGCCGTTCGCGCCTTCTTGATGGCGATGTCGATGCTGCCCAACCAGGCACCGTCCATCCGGGTGAAGGCTTTGAGGTTCCCGCCTGAGTCCACGACTGCAATGTTCATCAGCGTGTTGGTGGAGAGCGCTGCCTGTTGCGCTGCCTGAAGAACCTGCTGTGCTTGGGTGAGCGTGATGTCGGTCATTTGGGATCCTTGATGACGGGGAGTTCTATGGGGTTGGTGGGGGCCGGCTGCTTCACGAGCAGCTGGCGAAGGGGCATCCCAAGACAAGAGGATGTCTTCGGGGAGTGCCCAGTAGGTTCTAGACGAGGACGGGCGGTTTTGCCGCAGCGGCCAGCACCTGGTGGAGATTCGGTGCGGTAAGTTCCGCCAGGAGACCTTCCCAACTGATAGCCAGCTCGCCCTCGTAGTCTGCGCCGTCATTGGGGTCGGCGTTTCCCTGGGCTGAAATCCACAGGGCACTGTTGGACCAGTGCGCCACAGCCATGAAGAGACGGGTACGGGCGAACTGCCGTTCATCTTCTTCGCCGAAGTATGCAATGAACAGCTCGCGGCATTTCTCCTCGTCAAAACCGTTCATGGCGGCAACGAAGCCCACGTCATAGCAGGGGTCGCAGTTACCGGCCAGGTCCCAGTCGATGATGCTGTAGCTGGATGTGTCGTTGGGCTTGATGACGTTGGCATTCCATAGGTCCAAGTGACAGGGAACGAACGTGGAAGCTTCCAGCGACAATACTTTCTCGATGCGATCCATCATCCGCTGGACGGCCGTGATTCCTAGTGGAATAGGGCTGCCCTGTGCCCGGGAAGCGTCCAATCGGTGACGAGCCAAGGCGAAGGGGTCTATATCGTTGAGGAACCGGCGGCCTGAGCGGTGAAGCTTGTGCAGCGTCGGAACGAGGTTTCCCACAGCGTCGTCGTCGTGGAGGAGGTCAGGATGCCCTCCGACCAGAAAGTCCAGTGCCAGCCCTAAGGGTTCTTCGGAGATCATAATGACCGGGGCACCCACGCCGACTTCTGCCGCCACTCTAGTGTTCTGCAGAACGACATTTGCCGCCGGAAGCACACCGACAGATTCCCAATAGTTGTTCCAGAGCTTGACGACGCACCGGCGGTCACCGTTGTTCACAAGGTAGTTCTTATGGCAATTTCCGCCGGTAAGGGGCTGCACCGTAAGTTCGGCGTTCTTCCACCCCGCTGCGCCTGACAAGACACTGCGAACCCTAGCGATTTCGGTTTCAGGGACAGTTTTCATTATTGTTGGGTGTCCTTTGGTGATGTTTGGCTGCTTGCTTGAGTCGTCACAGGTCCTGTCCTGGCCGCACTGCCACCACGTTGAGCTCCGTCAAGCTCAGGGGGTACGGCCAGGACTGCAAGGACCTATGCGCAGTTAGGCCCTTGCCGTGGCGAATCGGGACGGCAGGAACAGTGAGGCGTCCGGCCGGGAAACACCTTCTGCGTAATCGGCCAGCATCTCTCCCACTGCCGGGGCGTAACGGAAACCGCGTCCCATATCTCCGGTGCCGAGGATAACGTTCGAAGACTGGGGGTGTTCGCCGATCACCCAGTGGCCATCCTCGACCTCGGACCACATGCACACGGTTGTTGACAGCGGGCTCGGGTCGATGTGCGGAAGCCTGTCATGAAGCACCTCCTGGATACGCTCAAGATCTCCAGGACGAAGGTCCTGGCTGAGGTCTTCGGGATCGATCCAATTGCCCTTGCCTGGCACCGAGAATTTCCAATCACCATTGGGTTCGGAGCAGCCATAGGAGGGTGCTTCGGGAGATCCCGGGGGCTTGGCGAAGTAGATAGCCGGCATAGGGGCACCGGGCTGGCTGAAGTTTGCCAGTACTTGACGATCAACCTTGTAGGGCAGATCCAACTGCATGAGGTTGTTTGCGCGGGCTCCAACGGTCACGATGATCTTGTCGGCCGTGTAGCTGTCCTGGTCCGTTTCGACAACAATTCCGGAGCCGGATTCGTCCCACCCCAGGACGTTCTCACCGGTTCGGAAGATTGCTCCATGGCGTCGGGCCTCCGACTGGAGCGCTTTGATGGCCGGGTGGACGAGGGCTACGGTGCCGTTGGGTTCCCACACGCCAACCTCATTGTCAGACATGCGTACCTGCGGGAAGCGTGCCCGGGCGGCGTCAGCTTCGAGCACTTCGTACTCAAAGTCGGAAGAAGTCAGGGAACCAATGGTCTTGTCGAACCACATCGATCCGGGTTCTCCAACGAACAATGACCCGGACCGGTTCAACAAGGTCGCTCCAGCCGCAGCCGAAAGCTTGTCCCAGAGCTCAAAGGTGCGCTTGGTGAAAGCCGTGTACTGGGCGCCGGCACTGCTGGACTGACGGGCGAGTCGGGTTGCCCCGCCATGAGAACCGTGCATGTGCGGGGGGACAAATTTATCAATGCCAAGCACGGATTTGCCCCGTTCCGCCAGCTGCCATGCAGCCGACGAGCCCCAAGGGCCCAGCCCGACGATGATGACGTCGTAGTGCGGTTGTGACATTTCTTCCTCCAATATTTTGATTCTCTGGTAAGCACCAAGGTCAGGCGTGGCGTCTACGAATAGAGTCCCTGGGCCAATTACGCGGGCACGTACGGGATGGTCTGCCCTACGTGGTCAGAGGACACCTGCGGCTCTGGTGTCCTTGATGCTCGGCTTTACGCTTCGGGGCCTTTAGCCTGGGCGGTTTTCCTCTTCCACCGGTCATATACATCCCGGAGGGGAGCAGGCCTTGAATCCTCGGCGCTCATGTTGTCCTCGTTGATCTGTGCAGCAGTTGTGAGTCGTGACCTGCTTCACAGTGTTGCACATCATGTCTGAAATCTAAACACAACGTGCAAAGAAATTTGGCATCCGCGACGAAGCTGCGATGGAACATGAAGCTATGCGCCTGGTCACGGAACTGCGACCTGAAAAATACTGTACGCCGTGTCCTAAGTTTGGGCAGCGCATTTAACATTGATTTAACGTGTTCTATTGCCGAACGGAACATACAGTGATTAGCTTGTTCGTATGAGCAGGATCACAAGGGCGGGAATGAGGGGAGGCGCCGCTTCCCTCCAGTCGGTACGGAACTTCCGCGATGTCGGGGGAATCCCGGTGGCAGGCGGAAGGCACCTTCGCCCCGGTTGTGTCTACCGCAGCGGGCATTTCGGCGCTGCTTCTGACGCCGACCGAGCAACTCTGCGGAACATGGGAGTACGCCTCATCGACTTGAGGAACCCTTGGGAAGCAGAGCTTGAAGATCTCGAACAGCCGTCGGTACCGGCTGAAACTGCGGCCCTGGCAGAGGGTGTAGATCCTGACACGGCCCTCTGGGAGGACTTTCGATCTGCCCGCGTCGCAAAACTGGCGCAGACGCTAACTGACAGAGATGCAGAACAAGCAATGCTACGGCTTTACGCGGGCACTATTGCCGACAACCCCTCACCATTCGCCGCCTGCCTGACATCACTTGCAACGGGCGCACTGCCCGTCGTCGTACACTGTTCAGCCGGCAAGGACAGAACGGGTTGGGCCATTGCCGTTCTTCTGGAAGCTCTGGGAGCGCACCAAGACGATATCTACGCCGACTACCAGGTCAGCTCCTTGGTTGAAAACCAGTACGTCATCCGCACACCCGCTGGCGAAACCGTCAAGGTCACCCCTGACGTTGGTGCCATCATCAGTCCACTTATGGAAGCCAGGCCAAAATACCTGGAAGCCGCTTGGGCCGCCGTCGAAAAAACCTGGGGAACACGCGCCTCATACCTCGAGCATGGCCTCGGTATAACCCCCGAAGTGTTGGCCAGCCTCAGGCAGCGCCTTACCTCCTAGAGCAATAAGTTGCACCACCACACTTATCCAAGAAAGAGAATTCAATGACTGAACGCATCAACGAGCTGTCCCACACCGGTGTGGCCGGCAGCTCCGAACAGACGCGTCCACCGGGCCAGCTTCGCGCCAATAAGCTCGGTGTAATTGCGGTGGCATTCTTCGTAATCGCCGCAGCCGCCCCCATGGCAGCTGTTGTCGGCGCAGGTCCGGTAGTTTTCGCCTCAGTGGGGCCCGCCGCCCCCATTGTCTACGCCATGGCTGCCCTGCTCATTGCTCTTTTCGCGGTCGGCTACCTGCGCATGAGCAGGCATGTCATCAACGCCGGTGGCTTCGTCGCCTACATCGCTAAAGGGCTAGGCAATTCCTGGGCAACGGCCGGAGCCGGACTAGCGGTGCTTACGTACCTAAGCCTGCAGGTCGGTCTCTGGTCACAGTTTGGCGTTTTCTCTGGCCAGCTGATTGAGACTCTCACCGGCATTTCAGCGCCGCCCCTCGTATGGATCCTCGTCCTGCTGGTTATTACAACAGCGCTGGCCATGCGCGGGATTGACGCGAGCATCCGGGTCCTTGGCGTAATCATCGTTGCGGAAACACTTGTCGTTGCTGCCCTGGTCGCAGCTCTCGTCGCCAGCAAAGGCCCCGAAGTGTTTTCAGTGTCGGGCTTCACGACCCAGAACATCTTTGGTCCCGGGCTGGGAATCGCGCTGCTCTTCGCCTTTCTCTGCTTCACTAGCTTCGAGGCCACGGTCGTCTTTTCCGAAGAGGCCGTCAACCCCCACAAAACAATCCCGCGTGCCCTGTACGCAGTCATAGCATTCGTAGGCCTCTTTTACACTCTCTCCATGTGGGTTATCGGGGGTGCAGTAGGTGTAGATAACATCCAGACGACCGCGACTGAAGATCCTGCCGGATTCATCTTTGCTCTTGCCGCTTCCAGCGGTGGCGACGCGCTGAGCATGGCAATGCAGATTTTGGTGGTGACCAGCTATCTGGCAATGCTCCTGGGCCTGATGAATATGTTCGCACGGTACCTTTTTGCCCTGAGCCGGGCAGGAGTCCTGCCTGCCGGCCTGGCCAAGGTCTCAAAGCAGGGAAGCCCCGCCACCGCGGCCATGATCAATGGCGTCGCTGTGGGCATCGTGATTGTCATTTTCTTACTATCCGGCGCGGACCCCGTGACGACCGTCTTCGCCTGGTTCAGTGCTTTGGGTACCGCAGCGTTCATCACAATCTTGATCCTGACATCAGTCGCCATCGTTGTCTTCTTCCTGCGCGGCAAGGACAGGTCCAATCCTTGGGCCACAAAGATCGCACCGGTACTTTCCGTTCTCGTATTCGCCTACGTTGGGTACCTGACGATCGAGAACTACGACTCGTTGATTGGACCGGACAACGGAGTCGCAAAGTGGTTGCTCGTACTCATTCCCGTCATGATCGCCGCAGGTCTCGCGCTCGGTAAGGCCAAACGAAGCATCGACTACGCCACTGTGGTCGTATAGGACAAACACAAGCACAAATTGTTCGAAAACGGGGAAGTGAGCTCGCGCTTACTTCCCCGTTTTTCACAACCTAACACCCCTGCAAGTACAAGGGGACGGTGGCAGTGCTTGCGGTGTGGAGGAGCGACCACTTCTTCAACCAGTTGCATGACCGGCCGAGGACTTTAGCCGCTGCCAGACCTTCCGGCTTGCGGACCACCCGAGAGCAGGACTTGCACTTACTGTCAGACGGGATCAATTTCACCGGAAGCCCCCGGGTTGGTGACAAGAGTGAAATCCGATCATGCGTCTTTGCGAGGTTTCCCAATCACACGGCGCTGCTGCGCAGCGGATCGTAAAGCTGACAAGGAGCAATATAGATGAGTAGTTCTTCCGTCGTCATCATCACTGGAGGGGGTACCGGGATCGGTGCTGCCTCCGCCGCGGCGCTGCGCGCCCAGGGTTGGGAAGTCGTCATTTGCGGGCGGCGTAAGGAGCCGTTGGAGAAGGTGGCGAACGAAACAGGTGCCCATTTCGTCGTTGCGGATGTGAATTCGGACGAGGAGATGAAGCAGTTGGTGGCCGGTACGGTGGAGCGTTTCGGCTCGCTGAATGGTCTGGTCTTGAATGCAGGCATTGTCCGTGGCGGTGCCGCCGGGGACCTTTGCGACGATGATTGGGATGCGATGGTCAGCACCAATCTGACCGGGCCGTTTCGGCTCCTGCGGGCGTCTTTACCGCATTTGATCAGCAGCCGTGGAGCTGTCGTTGGGGTGGCATCAGTAGCGGCGCTTAGGGCGACGGCAGGTATCGCAGGCTACGACGCCACAAAAGCAGGCCTTGCCATGTTGATGCAGTCTGTAGCGGTGGATTACGGGCCCCAGGGAGTGCGCGCAAACGCTGTCTGCCCCGGTTGGACCCGCACAGACATGGCCGACACTTCAATGACCAATTTCAGTGGTGAAAGCGGAATGGGACGCGAAGAGGCGTACAGCCTGGCGTCGGCTTTCGTCCCCACCCGTCGGCCAGGGACATCTGCTGAGGCCGCATCCGTCATCTCCTGGCTGCTGTCTGACCAGGCCTCGTACGTCAACGCAGCAGTAATCCCCGTGGACGGAGGCCTGATCGCCGTGGAACCCAGCGCTATTGCCTTCGACCCGCGCGTGAACATGCTGTCCAGCAATGAGAGCGACGCTCTGGCAACCACACCTGCCTGACAAGATCGGCAGTCAGGAGGATCTGGGTGGTTCCCAGTTCCCGGGCTGAAACGTTCCCGCCCGTTGCTGGACGGTCGGGGATCTGCAGTACACCTATCGGGCCTTAGGCCACCGCCGCTGAAAGGATGTCAAAGATGACAATTGCTCTGGTAAATGGTCGGGTTTACACTCTCGACCCCGCCGCCCCATGGGTCCAGGCGGTCTTGATCGAGGATGATGTGTTCACGGTCGTCGGGTCGGATGAGGAGGTCCGCTCAGCCGCTCCAGAAGGCA
>Ga0307416_100002274_pt1 | contig 10946 bp, 7 predicted proteins | sample DK1Cmetagenome_2_FD_203821 | JGI IMG/M metagenome (GOLD analysis project Ga0307416, IMG submission 203821) | Maize rhizosphere microbial communities from greenhouse at UC Davis, California, United States - DK15-C-3 | ecosystem: Host-associated > Plants > Roots > Rhizosphere > Soil | place: USA...
TCGCGCTTGAGCGCCTCGCGCCGGCGCAGGAACGCCTGGTAGCGCCGCCCGCGGCGGCGCACGGCGTCTTCGGACGCCGTGGCGTCGAAGCCATGGAACGTGACGACGAGCGGCAGGCGGAGGCGGCGGGCGAGGGGGAGAGCCATTGCGCCGTCCGCGCCCGTGTGCGCGTGGATCACCACCGGCCGCAGCCGGCGCACGGCGTTGACGAGGGACGGGCTCACGCCGAACCACTCGAACACCGCTTCGCGCGCGCGACCCACCCGCCCCCCGCGGTTGAGTACGACGACGCGATCTTCCGGCAGGTCGAGTCCGACCACGCGGTGCAGGCACACGTAGTGGCTTCGATAGCGGCTCACCGCCTCGGCCTGCGAGCGGATGTACGTCTCGGTCGTCCAGAGCAGGAGGCTCCGGTAGACAGCCACCACGGGGCGTTCGTCCGGCGCGGGAGCCGGCGCCCCACCGGAGTCCGGTGTCTCGAGAGCAGCACGCGGGTGCATGGCGTCAGGCGGCCGGGCGCCGGACTCCGGAGACCGCGCGTAGCTTGCGCGTGGCGTGCGCCATGAAGCCGCGGGGGTAATAGCGGAGAACCAGCACGCCGTCCCGCAACGCCGGCCCCCACCGTCCCGCGCGCGCGTGATTGCGTGCCCGCTCGACGAGCAGCTCGCCCCAGAACGTCCGGACTTCCCGGAGGCCGGACCGGTACGCCTCCGCATACCGTGCGTTCCCCAGCGCGTACTCCCGCTGTTCCCTCAGTACCGCGAGGGAGCTTCGCAGCATGGCGTCCGCATTCGCCTTGCTGTTGACGTTCCGGTCGTGGCGGCGATACGTGCCCACGAGGCGCCCGTGGCCGTAGACCGGGAACTGCCGGGCGAGTCGCAGGAAGAGGTCCCAGTCGTTTGCCTGCGGCCGTCGCTCGTCGAAGCCACCGACCGCCTCCAGTGCCGTCCGTCGAATGACGGCCGAGTGGATCCCGCGAATGCAGTTCCTCTTCAGCAGCTCGAGGTAGTAGTCGGTCTCACCCACGATCGGGGTCGGCGACTTGAGTAGCGTGCCGTCGAGGCTTCTCCGATCAACCGTGCCGTGCACGAAGGCGTACGCCGGGCGCTCGGCGAACACCTGCATCCCGGTCTCCACCGCATGGGGCAACAGCAGGTCGTCCGCGTCGAGGAAGACGACGTACTCCCCGCGACTGGCCCGCAGCCCAGCGTTACGCGCCGCCGAGCGCCCGCGGTTCGCCTGCTGTACGAAGCGCACCTGCGGATAGCGCGCGACGACCGCCGCCGGGTCGTCCGGAGACCCGTCGTCGACGACCACCACCTCAACGTGACCGTACGTCTGCGACAAGGCGCACTCGATCGCGTCCCCCAGGAAGTGGGCTTGCTTGTAGCACGGGATGATGATCGAGACCAGTGGACGAGCATCCTGCACGAAAGTTCTGCCTCCCCTCGGTGGGTCTCACGCGCGCGACTTCCGGCGCGCAGCACGCCGCCAGCGCGGGTGGAAAGCTAGCGGCGCATCGGACCGGCACGGTAGTCTGCGGACGATCCGGCGCCGCGTGTGTGGAGCTGTCGTGTGGATCTGTGGCGCCCGCCCCACAGCGGTACCGAGTCGAAAACGCTCGGCTTGAGCTGCCCGCTGAGGGATTGCAGCTTTCTACACGGTTCCCTCACCGCATCGTCCCCAACACGTGGTCCGGGTTCACTGGTCACTCACCCTGAGGGGCGGCTCCGGACACCGGCTGCCCTGCGGAGCACACTGCTAGTGTCACGAACGACGGCGCTCGCGACCACCGACGGCGCGGCTCGCGGCGGTCCGCTATGGAGTCGCAGCGCGACTCGACTCTGGCGCCGACTCCTCTCGGCAGGCAGCGGCGACGTGGCCGAGCTGCGGGGGTGGGACCGGCTGATCACGTGGCGTAGCTTCGCAACGCCCGGCGAGCGGCGGCACGCCGTGAAGCGCCTCCTCAAGCTGCCAGCGCGGGCGGCGCGGGAGGCGCGCGCCGACGTCGCCAAGTTCGGGCGCGAGGTGACGGCGGAGTCGGGCGTGTCGAGGGGCCGGCAGCTTCTCCAGCTCTGGTGGCTCAAGGTGCGACACGGGATGGACGCGCAAGCCTACATCGACTACCAACTCTACCGCCCCGAGCGGTGGCGCCAGGCGGGCGAGTACGTGGGGGAGAAGGAGTTCTTCCGGGTCGGACAGTTCATCAAGTTCCAGAGGGCGGGGATGGATGCGAACGTGCTCTTCGACAAGCGCCTGTTCGACGGGTGGTGCCGGGAGCACGGCTTCCCGACCGTGCCGACGGTGCTGGAGTTCGAGGACGGACGCGTGAAGCACTCCACGATCGCGGACGGCACCCTCCCCGCGTGCGACCTCTTTTCGAAGCCGTCCAGCGGAACGGGCGGACAGGGTACCGGCCGCTGGATGTATGACGGCAACGGTGGGTACGCGGGCAGCGACGGTCGGACGCGCGGGGCCGCCGAACTGCTGGAGGAGCTGGCTACGATCTCCCGGACGTTGAGAAAGCGTGGGACCTCACCGAAGCGGCTCCTCGTCCAGCAATGCCTGCACAACCACCACGCGCTCCTGTCGCTGACGCCCGGGGCGCTGTCGACGATCCGCCTCCAGACGTACCGGTGGCCGCAGGGCGAGGCTCAAATGCTGTTCGCCGCCTACAAGATGCCGGTCGGCGATGTGCCGGCGGACAACTTTCACTACGGCGCAATCGTCGCTCCGGTCGACCTGGCCACCGGACGGCTCGGCCAGGCCATCTACCGCCGTGGGAAGCTGATCACCACCGTTGAGCGGCATCTGACCACGGGGACCCTGATCGCGGGGCACCAGCTCCCGTTCTGGGAGGAGGCGGTGCGGCTCGTGCTCCGGGCCCACGACGCGGTCAACCGCATGCCCGCCGTCGGTTGGGATGTCGCGGTGCTCGAGGATGGGCCGATCCTGGTGGAGGGCAACACCCTGCCGAACCCGGACATCGCCCAGGCGCCGACGGGAGTACCGCTCGGGGCCACGCCGTTCGTCAGGTGCCTCAACGCGCACCTGCGCGAGTGCTTCGGTCTGTGATCCGCCGCGAACGTGGCGGGACCCATGCACCTCACAGCACGCCGCACTTCTCGTAGAACCGCCGCATCGCTGGGTCCGCCAGCAGACCGCGGTGCGTCTGTACGACGTCGAGGCCGGGCTTGGCGTTGCCTTCGAGGATCACCGCAGCACCGCTCTCGTCGACGATGACGTCCCAACCGACGTAGCGGTTCGTCGGCAGGCTCGCCGCCGCACGGACGACGGTGTCGCGCAACCCGTCCCAGTGCGGCAGCACCGCGCCCTCGATCTGCGCGCTGGTGTCGGGGTGGTGCGTGATGCCTCGCAGCTGCTTGCCGCGTGCTTTGACCGGGTGCCTGGAGCCCGTCCCGAGACGTCCGGTGGCTGGGTCGATCGGCGCCGCAATCCCGCCGCCCGAGAAGTTGTCCGTCGGCATCGTGTCCGCCGTGCCGATCCGCTGAGCCGCGGCACCAAGGAACGGCTTCTCGTCTCCCGGGGTCCACATCGTCAATGCGCGAATGCTATTCGAGCTCTCCGGATACAGGTTGTGCCAGAACGCTCCCTGCCTGACTCGCCGCTCCGCGAGGAGGACCTCGTTGCGGTTGGTGAGCTTGAATGGACGGGTCTCCGACCCGCGGCGGCGGACGAGAGCGCCGTTCTGTACCTCGATCAGGTAGATGTCTCTGCCGAACCGGCCGTTCTGCGGCTTGATGATGAAGTCCCCACCGTCTCGGATCAGCCACTGCTCGAATTCGTCCACCGTGACATACCGGGCGGCCTCGTCGAACGGGTTGAGCAGGATGTCATTGCGGAAGATGAGCGCCACCGTCGCCGGTTGCGGGAATCCTTTGCCGAGCAGCACCGAGCGTAGCAGGAACTTGTGGTCGAAGAACTGGGGCGCCGGGTTGAGCCTCGCGCACCGATACAGTCGCGTGTAGTCATCGATGTAGTCACGCCGGTCGTTGCGCGGGAAGTCGTACAGCGCCTCGGAGAACGACAGGAAGCCGTGCCGCCAGGCGTTGACCTTGTACCCGAGCGGAAAGGGTTCGCGCAACTCAGGGCCTCGGGCGAGCCAATAAGCGGACCGCACTGACGAGTACAGCCGCGAGCCGACCATCCGCATGGCGAGTCGCTTCAGCGGCCCCGCCGCGGGACGACGGGGCATCGGTTCCGGGGGAGGGGCAGAGAAAGCCGGGCCAGCGGCCGGCGCGCGCGCAGCCGGCGAATCCAGCTCGGGCATCAGATACCTCCGGGTCGATCAGACCGTGAGTTGTGTCGACGTCGTGTTCCGACTGCTTCTAACGTAGAGGATCGAAGTGGCCAAGTTCACCCCCGTTGCGGATATTCTCGATGGCACGTCGGGTCCAGGCGGCGGGAACGTGTGCGCCCGCAACTTGCAAACAGCCTGTACCGTTGGTTCTCGGGAATCCACCACTGCCAACGTGGCGCGGTCGTGGATCGAGACGCGGTTTCTATCAACGCGGAGCCGGCGCCTCCTCGACGGAGGCCCAGCCCCGTTCTGTCACGTATCGTCCGGACTCTCATCGAACTCGGCTAACCATGGAAAACGCGACCGCAGAGCCGCGTGGTGCGGCTCGCCTGCTGCGTCGAGCTGTGGAACTCGGGCCCCGGGAAGCGGCGGTACGCGCCGCGCGATTGGCCCAGCACACGCTGCTCAGGAAGTTCCCTGACGTCCGGATCGCGCGCACGGCGCGACTGATCCAGCAGCGCACCGGGAAGCCGGTCGCCGAGCAGCTCCGCGAGATCATCGCGCTCCGGCGCGGCCCCGGCAGGCTCAGTCCCGCCGACTACTACGCGTACGAGCTGTACGACGACCGGCGGTTCACCTTCGCGCAGAAGCAGGAGTACGTCGGGTGGGAGCCCCCCCTGTTGAGTGGCAGGTTCAACGATCCCAACTGGCGGGAGATCTGTGACGATAAATTGATCACGTACGCCGTTCTGCGGGGCCTTTGCCTGCCGCACCCGCAAGTCTACGCCGTCTTCCACCCGAGGGGACGTACCTACGGGCCGGTGCCGTCGTTCGACACGCCCGAGGCACTCGCGGGGTTCCTTCGCGACGGCATGCCCTACCCGTTCTTCGCCAAACCGGCCAAGGACGCGTTCGGTGTCGGTGCCTCATCTGTCACTGCCATCGACCGCGGCCGCGACATCCTGGTCTTGCACAGCGGCGAGGAGGTCGGCGTCGACGACTACGTCCGGCGGGTGCCGGCGGCACTGGGCGTGGGCCACCGGCTCGTCCGGTTTGGCTCGCCGTACCATTACGATTCGGGGTACCTGTTTCAGGAACGCATCGTCTGGCACCCGGTGGTCGAGCGCCTCACCGGCGGGCGCTCGAACTCGCTGCGGCTGGTGGTACTCGTGGGGCCCAACGGGCCACAGCTCTTCCGGGCCACCTGGAAAGTGGCCGTGGGCAGCAACGTGACCGACCACCTCGCTCGACGCTCGCAAAACCTCAAGTGTCCGCTCGATCGGGTCACTGGGGAGGTCAAGTCGACCGTGCAGGGCCGCGGCCCGGTAGACACGGACGCCTATGGCCTCGGCTACCAGGGGCGTGAGATCGACGTCCACCCGGACACGCGGGAGCGTCTCACGGGCGTGACGCTGCCCGACTGGGACAAGGCGGTCACCCTCTGCCTCCACGCGGCGGCCGCGTTTCCGGGCCTTCGGTATCAGGCCTGGGACATCGCGTTGACCGCGAACGGGCCAATCATCCTCGAGCTGAACTACACCGGCGGCACCGGTCAGATTCCGGGTTGGCCGGGGCTGAACGACGCGGAGTTTCGGCAGTTTTGGGCGAGCGCCGGATCGACCTGAGCTCGGGCGCTCGATGCCGTCGCGGACTTCTCGTATCCCTGCGTCACCCACGTCTGCCGCGCCTCGGGCTCGCTCCGCGGGCGCTACCCGCGAGGCGGGCCGGAGCGCCTACATCGCCGCCCGCTCCTGACGCATGCCGTCTCCTTGTCCGGACTCCGGCATCAGTACCCCGTCGTGAGCGGGTGGGCGGACGGACTCGGCCTGCCGAACCTCTGACTTCTGTTGCACCACCCGCGGTGGCGTCGCGGCCCCACCCGCCAACGCAGCTTCGAAGTGGGCGACGAGCGTCGGCGCGACTGGCGTTTCGCCGAGCGGCACGCCCGTGGGAATCTCGGTGGAGAAGTGGCCCGGGTCGTCGTTGCCTTCGATGATGGCCGGGCCGGTCTCGAGTATGGCGACGTCCCAGCCGATGCAGACGAGCCGCTCCAGCGCCTCGTGGGCACGCACGACCAACTGCTTCGTGCTCTCCCAGTGAGGGAGCTGGAACCCCTCGATCGCGGCGCCGGTGTCCGGGTGACGGTTGCAGAACGCGACGAGCGTCTTCGGGTCCTTACGCACGGCCCGCTGGAGGCGCCCCGTCGGCAAGTCGACGGGCGCCCCAAGGCCGCCGTGCTTCATGTGGTCGGTCGCCGCGATACCCGTGGGGATCTTCGCCACCGCGAACAGCACCCGCACCGCGCCGTCCAGCCCGCGCAGGGTGAGCAGGCGGACAGTGCTCAGAGCCGCCGGCGCCAGGGGGGCGAGTGCTGGGTGGTTGCGCAGTTGCTCCTGGACGAGCACGTCGTACTCGAGGGACTGCTCGGACAGCTCGGCGATCAGCTCGCGCTCGCTGCGACGACGTCCGTCCACGCCGGCCCATCCCTCCCCGTCGTATGACCACCGGCCGGCGCCGGCGCCGGCCTCTTGGTCGGCCGGCTTGGAGAACAGGTCGCGCCGCGGGAGCGCCCCATCCGGCATGGTCGAACGGACGACCGAGCCGTTCGAGAACTCGACGACCGTGCGCGTGGTCGGGAAGCCGTGCGCGACGAGCCACCGCTCGAACTGCCCCTTGTTCACCAACATCGCGGCTTCCTCCGGCGCCGTGCGCACGTTCAACATGCGGTACAGTTCACTGGCCTCAGACCGCCCCTGTACCCCGTTGCCCTGGAAGAACTGGGGTGCGCGCCGGAGCTCCCTCGGCCGGAAGAGCCGGTACCGGTAGTAGACGCGCGGGCGGATCCCGTGCCGCACCCGCAGCCACCAGAGCTGCCGGACCTGCTGTCCGCGGGACACCCCGAACTCCCGCGTGACCCACTCGCCGTATTCGGCCACGGCGCGCACGGACTCGCGGTACGAGTGGACGGGCCACTTCAAGAGCACCTTGATCGCGCGCAGCCGCTCCCGCCGGGAGAGCTTGCGCCACTCCCTCACCCGCAGGTACCCGCGCAGCTTCGCCATGTCACTCCTACCCGGGGAGAGCAGCCAGTGCTCGACGCGGAAGAGTAGTCTGTCCCAACGCGCGTCCGACAGTGGCATATCGGATCCTTTCAGGTCTATCGCCATTGCGGTGTCTCGCAAAAAGGACCCTAACGCGGCCGGAGCTCGACCGACTCCGCAATCCCCCACTGAACGAGGCTACGTCCCACGGGGTCGGTGAGCGCCGAGCGCCGACCGGCGAGTCGCTCCAAGGTAGCCAAGATACATCGCACGACGCGGACCGCGCGGCCGCCGGCAGTGCGCCCGTTGAGAGAATCGACACGCGGAGCGGCCGCGCTACGTCGCGCCAGCCCTGATGGTCGGTGTGCGCGCTGGGTGCTGTCCGCGCCGACGTCCCGGCGCCCGCTCACCGACTCCGCTCCGTGACCCAGGCGTGCCCGGCGGGAGCGGCGGCCGCACGATCCGGCGCGCGCACTGCGGCCGGTCGCCCACGGGCCCTGTCGTACAGGTCCTCGAGTATAGCCGTCTGGCGCCGGAGGTCGAAGCGCTCGCGCACGCGCGGCGCGCCCGCCGCGCTGAGCCGGCTCCAGAGCGTCCCGCTGGTGAGGAGCGTCTCGATGTTCGCGGCGAGTGCCGCCTGGTCTCCCTCCGGCGCGAGCAATCCCGTCTCGCCGTCGGCCACGGCCTCAGGGATTCCGCCGGACCGAAAGCCGGCCACCGGCAGCCCCATCGCTTGCGCCTCGATGCTCACGTTGCCCAGGGCCTCCACGGTACCGCCCGACGCCGTGACGCTCGGCATGCAGAAGACGCGGGCGCGGTTCATCCACGCCCGAACCTCCTCGGGAGGGAGCGCCCCAAGAAAGCGCGCGCGCACGCCCGACTCCCGGACCCGACGCTCCAGGTCGTCTTGCAGCGGGCCCTTCCCCGCGATCACGAGCTCGGCTTCGGGAACGCGGGCCTGCACGATGCGCATGGCGGCGACGAGGTGCGCGACGCCCTTTGTCTCGATCAGTCGGCCGGCGAAGAGCACCACCGGCTCGCGCGGCACCGCAGGGTCGGCGCGGAACCGCTCCGTGTCGATGCCGATGTAGTGAACGACCGTCTTGTCCTCCGGCCAGCCGCGCTCCAGCATCCGGCCGCGGATGAACTCCGAGACGGCGATGAACAGGCGGCCCTCGCGCTTCATGGCCTCCCGCCGGCGGAGGAAGACGCGGCCGAGGTCGCGCTTGCGGTGGAGCGTCTCGTCCGTGGCCGTGACCTCGTAGCCGTGGAAGGTGACGACGAGGGGAACCTGCAGCCGCCGAGCCAGCGGCAGCACGTGCGCGCCCCCGATGCCTGTGTGCGCGTGGAGCAGGGCGGGGCGGAGCCGGCGCAGGCCACCCACGAGGACCGGACTCACGCCGAACAGCTTGAACACCGTCTCGCTCGCCCGGCCCACTCTCGTATTGTTGTGGAGCACGAGGGTTCGCTCTCTCGGCAGGTCGATGCCCTTGATGTGCCGGACGCCGAAGTAGTGGCTCTGGTACCGGCGCAGCGCCTCGCCCTGGTCGCGGATGTATGGCTCGTTGTAGTTCAGCAGGAACTCGCGGAAGATCGCCACCACGGGGCGGTCGGCCGCCAGGTGCGGGTGTACCTCGAGACCGCCGGACGTCGTGGTCATCGACACCTGTCGTGGGCGGTCGCTCTCAGCCATGTCGCGCGGCGGCGTGGGGCGCCGTCAGGGCGTCGCCGGGGCGGCCCGGGGCCGGCCGGCCCTGAAGCGCCACCACCTCGGCGATGAAGTCCTCCCAGATCGCGTCCTCGGCCCGAATTCGGCGGTTGATCCACTCCAGGTCTCCCGTGTCTGGGTCGCCGTGCAGCACCCAGTGCCCCGAGCACTCTTCATGGAGGACCCAGCCCTCGTAGTAGTAGCTGATCTCTGTGATCACCGGCTCCCTCTCCGGCCCGCGGCGCAGCACATCGACGGCGAGCGACTGATGCGCACCGAGCACTTGCGCCACCCGGAACGCGAGCCGCACCGCGTCGAGGTCGATGCGGGACGGATCCAGGTCCCGCAGGCCGCTCCCGCTGGCGCGGAAGTCGTTCGGCCGGTTGAACCGTCGGAAGGCGAAGGCCCGGTTGCCGATGATGGTGACGCGCGTGTCGAACTGGTTCCCGGGCAGGAACTCCTGGATGAGCAGGTACCCGCGCTGCAGGTCCGTGCGCGAGGTCCCGGTCACCGACGGCCAGCCGGTGAGCGCGAACCGTGCCGCCGCTCGCAGCCTGGCGAAGAGCCGCCGATAGCGCGGCCGGGGTTCGTCGAGGGCGGTCACGCCGGGGCCAAACAGCCGGCGGATCCAGTGCTCGGCTTCGCCCACGCTGTCCAGCAGCCGGACGTTCTCGGCAACGATCCCGGTGGCGAGCTTGATGACGAGCGGGTACGAGGCGCTCCGGCAGAACTCGAGCGCGGCTTCGGCGCGCCAGAAGATCCACGTCCAGGGGGTTGGGATCCCGGCCGCCTGCAGGAGGTACTGCTGCGAGAGCTTGTCGTCGAAGTGCCAGGCCGTCCGCCAGGAGGGAAAGACGGGGATGCCGAGGCCGTGCTCGATCGCGGGGAGCAGCCGCTTCCCGAAATTGCGCGGGAAGGGCGGATGGGCGAACGACCACATGAACCCATCGCACCCGGCCAGCTGAGCGAAGAAGTCCGGTTGGAAGGCGTTCACGAGGCGTACCTCGTGGCTGCTCTGTCGCGCGAGCTCGGCCCAGCGGGTCGAGTACGATTGCCGCCGGCCACTCCTCAGTCCGATGTCGTCCGGCTGTATCGCGATCGTGCACACGGCTTGAGTCTCCTGGGGGTGCTTCACGAGCCGGGGTGGCTGGTCAGGCGGTCAGGGAGGGTGACTTCAGGGCGGCACTCCGCGTCACGGCCGCCGGGCGGTCGTTGTCGCCCCGGGGTTCCTGGCAGCAACGGCGGCCGCCGGAGCCCGGGGAGCACCGCGCCCGTGTGACCGGCCGTGCACTGCGACAGGGACACGCCGGAACCTCGCCAGGTCAATCGACGAGCGTCGGCACGCCGACCGTCCCGAGTTGCTTGATCTCTCCGTGCGGGTTCCAGTGCGCCAGCGGGCGCATAGCCGACCAATCGGGCGCCGGGAAGCACTGCCGGAGTTGCGCATTCAGGCAGGCGACGAACTCCGTCTCCGCCAGTGGGACCCCGCCGGGGAGCTGCGCGATCTTCACGCACGGGTTCCAGTTACCTTCGAGCAGCACGGGCCCGTGCTCCAGCGGCGCCACGTCCCATCCGATGCACGGGAGCTCGCCGAGCAGGTCGTGGGCGCGTCGCGCCATCTGCAGCGCTTCGGCCATGCGCGGCAGGCGCACGCCGGCAATCGAGGCCCCGGTGTCAGGGTGCGCCGAGAACGTCGTGAAGTCGTAACGCGTCTCGTCGAAGCGCACGGCCGGACCCAGCTCGCCCGTGGCCAAGTCGATGGGGCTCACGATCCCGCCCCGGGCGTAGTTGTCCGCCACCGCGCCCCCGACACCCATTCGGAACACGGCGAGCACCTCACGGGCCGGCCCGCCTACCCGGCGACACGTCACAACGCGAATCGTGCTGAGGGCGGCCGGCGCGAGCGGCGCGAGCGATGGGTCGTTCCGCAGGCGCA
>Ga0307416_100002275_pt1 | contig 10946 bp, 11 predicted proteins | sample DK1Cmetagenome_2_FD_203821 | JGI IMG/M metagenome (GOLD analysis project Ga0307416, IMG submission 203821) | Maize rhizosphere microbial communities from greenhouse at UC Davis, California, United States - DK15-C-3 | ecosystem: Host-associated > Plants > Roots > Rhizosphere > Soil | place...
AGCTGTATGGAGCGACCGAGAGCAAGGACATCTCGTTCAACCTGCTGCACGCCACCTGTGGCACCCGGCTCCAGCAACGGCGCTGGTGTCCCACCGACGAGGTGGATGTCCCCTGGAATGAAACCGCTCGAGGTTACGAATATTCCAAGGGGCAATATGTTGTGCTGACCGAGGAGGACTTCGAGCGCCTTCCGCTGCCCAGCAAGCACACCATCGATCTCAGCGCGTTTGTGGAGGAGAAGGAGATCGATCCGGTCTTCTACGAGCGCAGTTACTATCTCGAGCCCTCGGAGCGCGCCGAAAAGCCGTACGCCCTTCTGCTCAAGGCGCTGGAGCAACGCAAGCTCACCGCTGTCGCCACGATCACCATTCGGAAGAAGGAGCAGCTCTGCGCGATCCGGGCCCATGAGGGCACCATCATGCTCGAGACGCTCTACTACCCGGACGAGATCCGGGCTGACCGGGGCATGGATCTCAGCAGCGTGAAGGTCTCCGATCGTGAGCTCGAGATGGCGTTCACCCTCATCGACATCTTCCGCAAGCCGTTCGACCCCAGTGAGTACCAGGACCACTACCGAGAGGCCCTGGCCGAGCTGATCGAGGCCAAGCTCGAAGGCAAAGAGGTGGTCACTGCTCCGGCCGCTCGGGATACGCGGGTGTTGGATCTGGCCGATGCGTTGAAGCGGAGTGTCGAGGCGGCCAAGAAGGAGGCGCCGAAGGCCAAGCCTCCGGCTCGCGCGCGCACCCGCGCCACGCGGGCGCCTAAGCGCACCCGGAAGGTTGGATGAGTCCGGTTGGCACTGATCTGGGGGGTGTCCTCGAGCAGCTCGAGGCACCCCACCCGAAAGTGGTGCTGACGATCGAGGAGTTCGAGCTTCCGGTTACCAATCTAGACAAAGTGCTGTGGCCGGCGGTTGGTCGTGCCCGGCCGCTCACCAAGCGTGACCTGCTGCGCTATCTCACCCGAGTTTCGCCCTGGCTGCTCCCGCATCTCGCAGGTCGCCCCATGTTCACGACCCGCTACCCCGATGGTGTGACCGGCAAGAGCTTCTATCAGAAGCACTGGGACAAACCACCCGAGTTCGCTCGCACGGTCACCATCTATTCCAGCCACAACGAAGGCGACGGTGAATACCTGATCTGCGATAACCTGGCCACGCTGCTGTTCCTGGCGCAGATGGGAGGCCTGGAGCTGCATCCCTGGTTTTCCCGGGTAGACCCGGGCCCCGATGCTCGGGGCAAGAGCCGCAAGTTCTCCGGCTCCGAAGCTAATCTGGAGCGCTCGGTCCTGAATTATCCGGACTTCGTGGTATTCGATCTCGACCCCTACCTGTACTCGGGACGGGAAGGAAAGGGTGAGGAGCCGGAGCTGCATCGGAAGGCGTTCAAGCAAACCCGGAGTCTGGCCCTCCGCCTGCGAGACATGCTGGCCCGCCTGAGTCTGGAGATCTTCGTGAAGACCTCCGGACGCACCGGCCTGCACCTGTACCTGCCCATCGTGCGCAAGTTCGATTACGACGCTGCCCGAAGCATTGCGGAGACGATCGGACGGTACGCCCTGCAGCAGTGGCCGCAGGAGGTCACTCTCGAGTGGGCCGTGGTGCGGCGCACTGGAAAGATCTTCTTCGATTACAACCAGAACTCCCGAGGGAAGTCACTCGCATCGATTCTCTGCCCCCGCCGGCATCCGCTCGGCACGGTGTCGATGCCGCTCGACTGGCAGCAGCTCGAGGAGATTTATCCCACCGACTTCACGCTCCGAACTGTACCGGACATGCTGGAGGAACAGGGCGATCCCTGGGCCGACATCCTGAGCGCGAAGCACGATCTGAGTGCTCTGGTGCAGCAAGGCGGGCGGACGTGACTCGCGTGTTAAAGGTGCTTGCCAAGAGCGCGCCGGGCGGGCTGCGACATCGGGTGCAGCCGTCGTGGATACCGCCCATGCTGGCCACCCTTACCGAGACGCTGCCAACTCAGGGGAAGTGGGTCTACGAGCCCAAGCTCGACGGCGTGCGGGCGTTGGTATACGGGAGCGAGGGCGCTGTTCGGATGTACTCGCGCAATCGCAAACCGCTCAACGATGCATACCCTGAGCTGGTCGAAGCGCTGGAGCCCGCCGTGCGAGGCGATGCAGTGCTGGATGGTGAAATCGTGGCATTCGACACCGAGGGGAAGGAGACCAGCTTTGCCCGCCTCCAGCAACGAATGCAGCTGCGCGATCCGGTACGAGCACGCCGCAGCCAGGTGCCGGTGTATCTCTACCTCTTCGACTGCCTCTTCTACGAGGGAGTCGACCTCAGGGGGATGCCTCTTATCGATCGCAAGGCGGTCCTGCGGGATGTGGTGTGGTACGACGATCCGATACGGTTTACTCCTCACCGGACCACCGGTTCGGCAGCGATGCTGCGGGATGCGTGCGCCCGGGGCGCGGAGGGCATCATCGCGAAGCGAGCCGATGCCCGGTACGTGAGCGCCCGCTCAACCGACTGGCTGAAGCTCAAGTGTGTGCGGCAGCAGGAGCTCGTCATTGGTGGCTACACCGCGCCCCAGGGCTCGCGCGAGCGGCTGGGAGCCCTGTTGGTGGGCTACTACGATGGGAAGTCGCTGCGCTACGCGGGCAAGGTGGGTACGGGATACGATCGCCGGACTCTCGAGTTCCTCCACGATAGGCTGGTGCCACTTCACCGGGCGGCGTCACCGTTCTCCGATGGTCCGGCGCCTGCCGGCGAGGTCCAGTGGGTGGCACCCAAGCTGGTGGCGCAGATCGGGTTTTCTGAATGGACTTCGGCGGGTCTGTTGCGCCATCCCCGGTTTCTGGGCCTCCGCGAGGACAAGTCGCCCCGGGAGGTACGCCGGGAGGACTGACAGCGCCGCAACCCGCAGCAACATCCTCGTTTTTCTACTCAGCCCGCTAAACCCGGTACCCTAACTCCTTCAATTTAGTTGACTTGGTGCGGCACCCCTTGGTGCACACTTCTTGCCTGCCAGCGGACCACCATTCACCACCGCCGGGAGCTTTCTATGTCGGGTACGCGTCACCTCCTCTGGTCCGGCCTTGTGGCCATCGCGCTGATCGGGAGCGCCGCTCCGGTCGAGGCCCAGGGCAAAGGCAAGAAGCACTACGTGGTTTCGAGCGAGAAGGCCGTGAGCGTGACTCGCGCGGTGCTGGTCCGTCAGGGCTATACCGTGGTCCGAGTCAAGCAGATGGGGCCAACCCATGTGGTGTACTACCGCCGCGGAAACATGGGAAACGGTAAAGGAAAAGGGCCGATCCAGCACATGGTCATTCGCACGGTGCGGGACCGCGTGCTGTTCGAGGAGACCGAGCCGTCGGTGCTGGTGGCTATCGATGTAAGACTGCAACTCTAGCAGTGTCATCCTTCCCCTGGCATCCATCCGGAGGCTCAATGCGTGGCAATGCGTGGGTAGCTCGTGCGCTGCTGGTCGGTGGTGTACTGCTGGCAACCCAGACACATTCGCTGCTGGCGCAGAAGATCAGCCTCACGCCGAGCATCGGGATGTACGTCCCGACGACGGAGCTGGTCAAGGCGGCGAGCGGCGAAGAGTTCAAGCAGGAGATGAGCTTTACGGTCGGTGGTCGGCTGGGAGTGATGCTGAGCAAGCGGCTGGGGTTCGAGTTCACCGGCGCCTACGCCCCGAGCGACCTGAAAGTGACGGCGAGTGGCCTCGGCGATCAAACGGCGGACGCGAACATCTTTACCGGCAGCGGGCGGATCAGCTATCACGTGATCCCCTCCAGCAGCCCGCTCTCGTTTCTGGTCACCGGCGGCGTCGGCGTGATCAACCGGAGTGGCGCGTTCTACGCTGATGTCGAGAAGAAGACCGATATCGGTGGAACCCTGGGCGCAACCGCCGGGTTTCGCCTCGGCAGCCTGATCCGCCTCCAGGTGAGCGCGGAGGACTACATCTACAAGCCCAAGGCCGAAATTCCCGGCTTTGGTCCGACCGATGAAAAGAAGACCCAGAACGACATTCACCTTTCCTTCGGTGTAGGGATCCCGCTCCTGGGAATGGGGAACATCGGGAAGTAAGACCCCCCACCAGAACATAGCCTAAGTCACGAGGGCGGCTTCGCTTGCGGAGTCGCCCTCCGGCTTTTTCAGCGCGATCACTCCGGGTTGGTGACTGGGTTCACAGCCCTCCCAGACGCCCCCCGCCATTGTTGCCACCAGCCGGAACGACCCCTGAGGCGAGGCAGGAGGCAGCGCCGGAATTTCTCGCGCCCTCCAGCGGAGCCGTTCTGGTGCCGCGGATTTCCGTCAACGAGGAGTGTGTATGTCTATCCGCAAGCTGATGGGAACTATTCCCGGTCTGGTGACCGCAGCCGTCGTAGCCACCGCCGCAGCAGTTCCGGCAGCAGCACAAGGCGGCGTAGAGCTCACCCCCTGGGCGGGTGCATATGTGCCTACCAGCAACTCAGTCGGGGCCTTGGGTCAGGACATCGACCGGAACACGAGCGTGATTGGCGGAGCCCGCCTGACCTTCTGGGGCACCGGCAATCTCGGCTTCGAGGCCACTGGTGGATACGCTCCCGCCAAGATCGGAGACGAGACGCTCAACGGGGGCAATACCGATCTCCTACTTGCCAGCGGGCGGCTCATGCTGGCCCTTTCGCCAGTGAGCAACAGCGTTGGATTCTATGTCGCCGGTGGTCCCGCACTGTTGTCGCGCGGCAGCAATCCGTTCGATGATGACGCGAGCAGCACCGACTTCGGTGGTGTCGTTGGCCTGGGGTTCCGCTTTGGCGGCGGCGACAATAACCGGGTCGGGTTCCGTCTGGATTTGGAGGACTACCTCTATAACGGCGACTTCGGTGGTGGCGACGACTTCCAAAACGATCTCGTCGCATCGCTGGGCGTCTCCTTTGCACTGGGCGGGAATGCCAGCGAAGACTAAATCACGATGGGTTGACCAGCGGATGCTGAAAACACCAGGAGCCTGCCGATGGCAGGCTCTTCGTGTTTTGGACGGCGATTACCGGCTCGAGCGTTTACGGCTTCTGCTTGCCGAACGACTCCGAGTGCTTCGCGAACCAGTCCGGCTCCCACTGGCCGGGGTCCGGGCGCGGCTGCGACTGGTACTTCCGCGGGTGCGGCTACTCCCGCTCCGCTTGCGGCTCGTCGTGCTGCCGGAGCTCCGCCGGCTCGCTCCAGCCTTCCGTCTCCGCGTGGAAGCGGCCTTGCGCGCGGAGCTCGAGCGCGACGACTTCGAGCGAGAAGCCGTGGCCCGCCCACCTTTACGGCCACCCTTTCGGGAAGAGCTCCGATTGGTCTTCTTCCCCCGCCCCGAGCCGCTCTTCTTCCCGCCTCCAGTTTCCTTATTTACCGTAGCCCAGGCACGCCGCTCGGCCTCCCCCCGAGAAACACCACGCTTCTCGTAGCCCTCTTCGATATGCTCAGCCTGGCGCTTCTGCTTGTTCGTGTACGAGGACTTGTCGCCTCTGGGCATAATCCTGACCTCCGCTGAAATGATTCGGGATCGATTGTCCCGAGGAACTTGACTGGCAAGTAAACCGTCGGTTCTTGGTGGTTGCTGTGGGTTGGGTCACATGACGAGTCGCTAGTCAGGAGTCCTTAGTCGCTGGTCGGGAGTCGGGAGTGGAGACTCGAGAGTCGAGAGTCGAGAGTCGCAGGTCACTGATCGCCGGCTCCTGCTGAGTACAGGTCGGGGGATGTAGGGGGAATGAATAGCCATTATTGCCTACAGACGAGTTGCCAAAGACCAGTGACTCGCCACCAGTGACTCGCGACTAGTGACTCCCAACTAGCAACTCCCAACTAGCGACTCTTAAGAAAGGTGGGTGGAACGGGCCTGAGGCCCGTTCCCGGCGAGATAGAAAAGAAGGGGGAATAGAAGGGAAGTTGCAGCGAAAGCGCTGGATTGAACGACTCGTCCGGCCATCAGAGCAGGGGACTCAGGGCTGTTTCGGACGTCTCGCAGTTCGCCGTCCAGCAACGCTCTCACTGTGGCCAAGTATAGACCGGGGAGGAGGAGCCGCTGTGCGGTGGATCACACCGTGAGTGGCGGCTCAGTCAGGAGAATTTCTCTCGCGTGGCGGAGTAGTGTCGGCATGCTGCTGCGCCTTGAGCTCACCAAGCGCGGCGCGAAGCCGGCGGGCCCCTCGAGCTGTCGGGTAGCGGTCAATCAGACGACGAAGCTCGCCCATGGCGCGACCAGGATCGTTGAGACGATGCTCGTACAGGTCCACCAGGGCCAGTCCCACACGAAAGTCATCGCGCCCGGAGAGCTGGTGTGCGCGGAGGGCATCGAGCTCGACCGCTGCCGCTCCCGGCTCCTGGAGCGGGCCGGCCAGCAGGGCGGATCGCCGCAGCGTAGCCTCGACCCGCTCGGCGGGGTTTCGGGCTCGCTCGCCATACGCGTCTGCAGCAGCTTGATGGTGGCCTCGCACCTCGAGTGTCTCTATCGCGGAGTACCCACCGCCTACCTGCATCAGGCCGACGTTGATGAGGAGGTGGAACAATCCATCGATCACCGGCTCGAGCACACCGGACAGGAAGCCAACCGTGAGGCCGTAGACCGCCCACAGCGCCACCACCAGCTCGAGCATCCGCGGATCTCGGGTGACGATCGCAAGAACCACCGCCAGTATGGTGCTGAGCAACGCGACAGTGCCGACAGCCACTCGCACCAGGCTGAAAGGCTCTTCGGTCCAGGGTTTACCGGTGCCGGATTTCTGCGTTGTTTGTTCGGTCATGGCATGGAGGGTGGGAGGTCTCCGCGAAAAGCTAGAGAGCCTCGTCGGGGGCAGCAAGCGACCCGCCCGGTGAGGCTCGGTTGACTTTCGCTCCGGGCCGCGCCTAAATCCCCTCAGCCCTCGTCGGATCCACCGCAGCAGTGAGGTGTCATGTCATCACCGGTCTCCCGCCGCACTTTTCTGGGGGCGAGCGGCATCGCGGCAGCCGCTGCCGCATTTCCCGCGGCACCGGTGCTCCTGCGCCGACGCGCGGCGCAACCGGCTGCGGTCAGCTCGAGCAATGGTCTCCGTGCCGTCAACCGCGCCATGGAGCTGATGCTCAAGGGAACGGATACGCTGGATGCGGCCGTCGAAGGTGTGAAGATTCAGGAGCTCGACCCGGAAGACAATTCGGTGGGATATGGCGGACTCCCGAATGAGGATGGAGTGGTCCAGCTGGACGCTTCCTGCATGCACGGGCCCACTCGGCGCGCCGGCGCGGTAGCCGCACTCGAGGGTATCAAGACGCCCAGTGAGGTCGCGCGTCTGGTGCTCAAGTACACCGACCATATCATGCTGGTGGGCGCAGGGGCCAAGCGCTTTGCGCTCTCCTATGGATTCAAGGAGGAGGACCTGCTGACCCCGGAATCACGCCAACTCTGGCTCGAGTGGCGGGCCAATCGGGGCGCGGAGGACGACTGGCTGGATGTGCCCGAAAAGGAGCCCATGGTCGCGCGGCCTACCGGCACTATCAACCTGGACGTCGTCAACGCTCGGGGCGAGATCTCCTCGATCACCACCACCAGCGGTCTCGCCTGGAAAATTCCTGGCCGCGCGGGAGATTCCCCTATCATCGGAGCCGGACAGTATACCGACAATGATGTCGGCGCCGCCGGGTCCACCGGGCGTGGAGAAGCCAATATTTTGGCCTGCGGGGGCTTTCTCACGGTGGAAGGGATGCGGCGAGGCCTTGCCCCTACCGATGCCTGCCTTGAAACCCTGAAGCGGGTTGTGCGAATCACGCCTCCGCGTCTGCTGAAGAATGGCCGACCCACCTTCAACCTCAATTTTTACGCGGTGAACAAGCGGGGCGAGTTCGGAGCGGCTTCCCTCTACCCCAGCCGCTATGCCGCTCACGATGGGAGGTCGGGCTCGCTGCGGGATACGGCCCACCTCTATGAGAGACCCGTTTGATACGGACCCTTCCGGCACTACTGCTTCTGCTCTTCTGGTCCCAGCGCGCTGTCGCCCAAGGCGAAAGCGACATACCCTGGCGCACCAGCTACTTCCCCTATCTCAGCGGCGGATCAAACGATGGACCCGTGCTCAACTTCCGGGTGCGCCATTGGCAGGCGGCGGAATACGAAGACCGGGTGACCGCCAATGCAGCCCTGGACCTCGAAGCGGGTATCACATCGAACGGCAGCCGTCATATCTACGCTCAGTTCCGGGCACCCCAGATTGCCAGAGGCTGGAGGTTCGACGCGAAAGTCGGCACCTCACGTGAGGTGCGGTTCGGCTACTTCAGTGTGGGAAACGACACTGAGTTCAACGAAGACGCCGTCACTGAGGCTCAGCCGTTTCTCTACCGGGTGCGCCGCACCCGGTATCGCGGAGTGGTCGAGGTCACGCGGGAGATCCGGAGGCCGTTTCTTGTCGCATTAATGGCCGATGTCGAGCAGGCACGATTCACGTCGTTGCCCGGGCCGTCACTTTTTGCCGCGGATTTCGAGCCGGACGAGGTGAAACAGAGCGACGTCTCGGGCCGGCTCGCCCTGCTATACGACACCCGTGATAACGAGTTCAACACCCACCAGGGGCTCCTGCTCGAAGCCGGCACCCAGGTGGGCAGTGGTGGCGACGGATACACCCGGCTGTATACCGTGCTCCGGGGCTATCTCACGGTACGGGAGGGGACGGTGGTGGCTGCTCGGCTAGGAGCCTCGGGAACGGGCGGCACTCCCAGCCTCGACGCGCGCTATAGCGTTCCCGGATGGGAGCGGGAAATTTCTGTGCTTGGGGGTCAGTACTCTCATCGGTCACTCGACGTGGGCCGACTGACGGGCCGCCATGCGCTGTTCGGTAACTTGGAAGTGCGGCACGACCTGCTCCCGTTTGGCGATCTGGGGGCCATCACACTGATCGCATTCACCGATGCAGGGCGGGTATTCGAGGACGAAGGCTTCAGGCTTACGACGGACGATCTCAAGGTGGGTGGCGGCGGAGGCGTGGCGTTGCGCATTCTGCGCTCGACCATTTTTACCTTCAACTTTGCCGGCGGCCCGGACGGCTTCAACGCTTCAGTGGGGACGGGATGGATGTTTTGATGTAAAGTGACCGCATCCTCAAGCAACTTTGATTACGGTCAAACCCGCGGCACCCAGCACCTCACGCAGAGTCGTCTCACCTCGGTCGCGGGCGTACCACTTACGAACCTGGGGGTAGAGCTCGGCCTTGGGCAGAGTTCCCCGATTGGCCATCACCCAGGCCTGCAGCTCCGTGGGCCGAGGACCCCAGTGGCCGATTTCCTGGTAAGACGCATCCAGTGCGATCACGATAGGAATGGAACGCGCCCCGTTGGTGAGATACCGGTCCATGACCTCAGGATGCTGATCTCGCAGCATGACGCGAAGCTCCAGCCCCGGAACCGAATTGGCCAACTTGGCAACGATGGGCACGGTGTTGGAGGCATCTCCACACCAGTCTTCCGCAATGACGAGCAGCTTTCTGACCGTACCGGCTGGAACTGCCGCGATGGCCCACTCGGGAATCCGGGCAAGGCCATACAGGCCCTTCCACAGCCCGCAATGGTGGATCTGGCACGAGTCTACAAAGGTTTCGTAGAGGAGTGCCTGCCCCCATAACTTCTCAAAGTCCAGCATTCCTGCTCCTCGATAACAATCACTATCTGAACACCCGCGCATTCTCCAAAGTTCCGGCCACCGACCCCATACTCGCCTGCTCCCCACCTTACCCGCTGACATTCAGATCTCCTCGATCTTGATGTCTCGCCTGGCCAGCTCGGTGACGTAGGCAGCAAAGGGGATGGCCTCGTCCGGCGTATGTACCCCCTTGGCAGTGACCCGCCCATCGACCTGCATCTGTCCCGTGACCGACAGAGAGTATCCGGTGGTGCGCATCATGGCGCTGATGCCGTGCTTGGCATCGTAGTAGTCGATCAGTCGGAAAGTGACCGAGTTGTCGGCGCCGTTCTTCTTTCCGGTGACCTGAACCTGCAAGGCTACCAGATCACGACCGTTCGGCTTGGACAGCTTGGGACTGACAGCGGCGATGAACACATCCCGTGGAACAACCCGGTTTCCCTTGACCTCGATCGGCTCATTGGCCAGGAGGCCGAGCTCGCGGATGGGGCGCACCACCGCGGCGTGTCCCGGGTAGCGCAGCGTCTTGTATTCCATGACGTCGATCTTGCCCTGATAGGCAAACGGGAGAGTGCTGATGCCGCCTCCGGTGTGGAATGCTTCCAGCGTCCCTACCGGAGATGGGAATTCCACCGGCTCCACTTCGCTCAGAGCATCGACCTGCACTGGCCTGCCTCCGCGAAGAACCCAGGACGGCGTGGTGTAGTAGTCCAGGGCGCCCTCGAGCGAGTAGACGATCTGATAGTTGAGCGGCGGCTCAGGTTTCTGCGGCAGGCCACCGACGAATATTTTCACCTTCTCCGCTCGATCCAGCCGCCGGATTCCCTCAGCGGCGAGGATGTTCACCATGCCTGGTGCCAGTCCGCAATCGGGAATGACGGAAATGCCTTTGGAGTGGGCCTGCTGGTGCAGCTTCTTCTGCTCCAGGACGATTTCAGTGTTGCCGCCCAGGTCCGAGAAATGGCAGCCTCCCTCCACGGCCGCCTTGGCCATAGGTCCATTGTAGTAATACGGGATGGCGCTCATGACTGCGTTCTGTCCCTCGAACGCGACCCGAACGGCCGTGGCGTCGGATACGTCGAGCTTCAGGGTACGGAGTCGCCCCTTCCAGTCCACCCGAAGAAAAGGAGGGAGCTTTTCGGGCCGAAGGTCGGCCAAGGTCACCTGCTCGACCGCAGGGTTCTGCAGCAGATCATACGCGCAGGCGCAGCCCTGAAGGCCAGCGCCGAGGACCAGCATTTTCATCAACAACCCCGCGGAAAGTGAACAGAAAAAAGCCCCGGAAAGTAGCCCGGGGATACAGCAAGCTTCAATGGTGCCACTGCGGGATCGGGCGAGCGCTCAGGGAG
>Ga0307416_100002276_pt1 | contig 10943 bp, 6 predicted proteins | sample DK1Cmetagenome_2_FD_203821 | JGI IMG/M metagenome (GOLD analysis project Ga0307416, IMG submission 203821) | Maize rhizosphere microbial communities from greenhouse at UC Davis, California, United States - DK15-C-3 | ecosystem: Host-associated > Plants > Roots > Rhizosphere > Soil | place: USA...
GAACGCTCCGTTCTGAACCGGACGATACGCGTGAACGATTATCCGCTCACCGTGATTGGCGTGACTCCACCCGGATTTTTCGGCGATGTCGTGGGGGAACAGATTGATCTCTGGATTCCCGTAATGATGCAGCCGAGCATTATGCCGGGCCGCGATTGGACCAAAGACGCGCAAATCTCGTGGCTGTTGATGATCGGCCGTCGCAAACCTGGCGTATCTCTCGACGCGGCCCTCGCCAGCACGAACGTTAGTTTTCAACGCGTCGCGCACTCTGGCTTCATCTCTCAGTTCGAGAGGGCCGATCAGATTGAGTTCCAAAAACAAAAAGTCGAGGTGACCGACGGTTCCAAAGGTCTTTCGGGTCTTCGTGTTCGTTTCCGCAAGCCACTGTTCCTGCTGATGGCCATCGTTGCCCTGGTTTTGTTGATTGCTTGCATCAATGTTGCCAACCTTCTTCTTGCAAAGGCGTCGTCGCGCAGTTCTGAGATCGCAGTGCGCATGGCGATCGGCGCATCGTTCCGTCGCCTTACTCGACAACTCTTGACTGAGAGCGTCATCCTCTCACTCCTCGGAGGCACGATCGCGATTCTGGTTGCACTGTGGGGTGCTGAAGCTTTGGTCAAAATCGTGACCCGTGCCCGGACGACCGTTCCCCTTGACGTAAATCCCGATTGGCGTGTCTTGGGATTCACGCTGCTCCTTTCTCTTGCGACTGGCATTCTCTTCGGATTGGTGCCAGCTCTTCGATTGCGCACGGTCGACCTGACACCGTCGTTGAAGTCGAACAGTCGCACTGCATCGGCCGGCGGACCACGGCCATCTCTGAGCAATGCGCTGATTGTTGGCCAGCTTGCGATCTCGATGATCGTACTGTTCACGGCCCTGCTTCTGGTGCGCAGTCTGCGGCATTTGCAGGAAGTGGATACCGGCTATCCCCGCGATCACATGCTGCTCGTAAACGCTGATCTCATCAGCGCCGGATATACCGGTGAGCGCCTGCAGATCGCTTCGCGGTCCTTACTGGAAAAATTGCGCAACGTACCGGGCGTGGAAGCCGCGACCTTTTCCACCAATGGTCTGTTCAGCGGTACCGAAGGCTCGAGCACGATCTTGGTGGATGGGGTTGAGGACAAAAAGGGTGCTGAGGTATCGCCGAATTTCGACAGAGTCGGGCCGGGTTACTTCGCGGCTGTTGGCATTCCGCTCTTGAGGGGAAGAGACATCACCGAGCAGGACAGCTCCAGGGTGTCGCGTGTCGTGGTTATCAATGAGAGCATGGCGAAGTTTTACTTCGGCACCGAAAATCCGATTGGACATCACATCAGCATTGACGACGACGAGAATCGTCAGAAGCCCTTTGAAATTGTCGGCGTGGCGCGCGATGCGCAAGACCAAGACGTAAAAGATTCTGCATCGCGTCGGTTCTATGTGGTCCTTTCGCACGCATACATGGAATCTCGGATAAACCCCAAATTCCTGGTGCGCGCTGCGGGAGATCCTGCGGCCCTGACTGCATCCATGCGATCGGCCGTTGACGCATTCGATCCGAAAATTGTCGTTACCAGCGTGGACACGGTGAATGAACGGGTCTTGTCCATTCTCGGTAATGAAATGGTAATCGCGAAACTCGCAACCCTCTTCGCAGGGCTTGCCGTCGCTCTGGCCTGCATCGGACTGTACGGCGTCATTTCTTATGCTGTCGCAGGTCGAACTCGCGAGATCGGTGTTCGCATGGCGCTGGGCGCCTCTCCCGCAAACGTCCTGTGGCTCGTCTTGCGCAAAGCTGTGGTTCTGGTCGCAATTGGTGTCGCGATCGGGATTCCCCTTTCCACGGCCGCGAGCACAAGTCTTCGTGGAATGATCTTCGGAGTCAGGCCACTGGACCCCCTCTCGATCGGTGTGGCCACGTTGCTTCTCGCAATGGTCGGACCTCTCGCTGCTTTTATCCCGGCGCGTCGCGCAACCAAAGTTGATCCCGTGGACGCATTGCGTAACGAATGACGAGGTGACTATGGATACGCTGCTTCAGGACGTTCGCTTCGGATTGCGCATGCTGGCCAAGGCTCCCGGCTTCACAATTGTTGCCGTGCTCACGATCGCCCTCGGCATCGGCGCGAATACAACCGTTTTCAGCCTGGCGAACGCGGCTTTGCTCAAGCCGCTCCCGTTCCCGCAGGCCGAGCGGCTGATGATGGTTTTCCACTCGTATCCTGAAATCCAGCTTCCACGGGTCTCGGTCTCTCCGCAAAGCTGGGATTACTACCTCAAGAACGTTCGCTCCCTCGAAGCCATGGCTGCGTACGCGGGGTTCCGCGCACCTCAAAACCTGACCTCGGGAGGAAATCCCGAGCGCGTTCAAACAATCCTTGCAACCCACCAATACTTCGATGTCCTGGGCGTAGGCCCTCTTCACGGACGCACCTTCGTCGCCAGCGACGACACCCCGGGTGCCGGCCGCGTGGCCGTGCTCGGCTACGGACTTTGGAAAACTCGCTTTGGTGGAAGCAAGGACATTCTCGGCAAAGACATCTCTCTCGATGGCAAGAACTTCACCGTCATCGGAATCATGCCGTCAGGTTTTGAATTTCCCCAGAAGGCCCAGCTCTGGGTTCCTGCAGCCTTCACCCCCGAGCAACTCGAAGATGGCGTCGAGTTTCTCAACGTCATCGGTCGCGTTCGCCAAGGCTTAACGACAGATGCCGTTGTTGCGGAAATGGCGAAAACGACGGCTGACGTCCGTCGACTGAATCCCGGCCCCGATGCGAACAAGTGGTCTGTAATTGCCGAACCGCTACGCGACGTTGTTGTTGGGAAGTTCCGCAACGCAATTCTGGTCTTGCTCGCGGCAGTCATGCTTGTGCTCCTGATCGGGTGCGCCAATATCGCGAACTTGCTCCTCGCCCGAGCCACAGCTCGCAACAAAGAACTCTCGATTCGTTCCGCTCTTGGTGCATCGCGGATGCGCGTCATTCGACAATTACTTACCGAGGGTGTACTCCTCGCCCTGTGCGGTGGGGTTCTGGGACTCATTCTCAGCATTTGGGGCGTCGACTTACTGTTGAGTATCGTTCCGGTTGAATTGCCTTCTTTCGTCAGAATTGGGCTCGATATTCGCGTTCTGCTTTTTACCTTCGCGACGTCGATTTTCGCAGGATTGCTGTTCGGCTCAGTACCGGCATTCCAAGTCTCCCTTAGCGCCTTGAACGAGACTTTGAAAGAAGGCGGTCGTACCTCCATGACATCGGGGCGTCACGCCAGCCGCCGCATCCTCGTCATCAGTGAAATTGCCCTTGCGATGGTCCTGCTGATAAGCGCCGGACTAATGATCCGCAGTTTCGCTCGCATTCTGCAATCAAATCCCGGCTTCAACGCGCAAGGCGCAATCACTGCAAACATCATGCTGCCGAAGACGAAGTACAACGACCAGGTCAGAATTGCCTCGTTCTACCGTGAACTCACCGATCGTATCGCGTCCCTGCCCGGAGTCACCGCGTCGGGGGCATCTTCTTCCTTGCCGTTGCGGACCGAATGGATGAATTCCTTCTATATCCAGGGGCGAATGGACATTGCTCCTCGGCCGCACGCACACGCTGCCGTGATCGCGGGCGACTACTTCAAGGCGTTACAGGTGCCACTCGTTTCTGGCCGGTTCATTACATCCAGCGACACTGCTACAGGTACTCCCATCGCCATCATCGACGAGAACGCCAAGCGCGCATACTGGCCGAACGAAGACCCGGTTGGAAAGGAAATCGCGCTCACATCAGAAGGCACTGATGAAAAGCCGCTTTGGCGCACTATCGTCGGAGTCGTCGGCTCAGTCAAGCATGATTCCGTGGTCGTCAATGAGACGAAGGGACAAGTGTTCCTGCCTCACGCACAATTTCCCGATCCATGGATGAAGGTTGTCGTGCGCACGAATCAGGATCCAGGCGCGGTGGCCGCCGCGATCCGGAATCAAGTGATGGCACTAGATCCCGAACAGCCGATCTTCGAAGTCCGATCGATGCAGTCCCTGCTGGACGAGTCCGTCGCGCAGCCGCGATTCAATACGCTTCTCCTGACGCTGTTTGCGTCGCTTGCCCTCGTACTAGCCGCAATCGGGATTTATGGAGTCATGTCCTACTCCGTAACTCAACGGACGCATGAGATCGGAGTGCGCATGGCCCTTGGCGCGCAACAAAACGACGTCCTGCGCATGATAGTGACTAACGCCATGTGGCTTGCCGTCGTCGGCCTCGTTGCTGGACTGATCGGTTCGTTGATAGCTACGCGTTTGCTATCCGGTCTTTTGTTCGAAGTAAATCCTACGGATCCCCTCACATTCTTAGTGATTACCGCAATCTTGGGCCTGATTGCTCTGCTCGCGGGATTTATCCCTGCACGACGCGCGACCCGTGTCGATCCGATCGTCGCCCTGAGGTACGAATGACCCCACTTATCAGCTTGCGCAACCTTGAGCGCTCCTTCAAAACGCCCGCCGGCGACACCTACGTGCTCCGGCGTGTAAATCTCGACATCAGTGAAGGTGAGTTCGTCACCATCATGGGCCCGAGCGGCGCCGGCAAAAGCACTCTGCTAGCAATCCTCGGCATGCTCGACGATGCCTGGAAGGGCGAGTACTTCCTCATGAACGAACCCGTTCATCAATTGGACCGCAAGAAACGCGCCGACCTCAGCCGTCGTTACGTCGGATTCGTTTTTCAGAATTATCACCTGCTCGACAGCATGACGGTTTACGAAAATCTCGACGTGCCCCTGTCGTATCGCGACATGAAACGTGACCAGCGAAAATCTCTCGTCTCCGATGTTCTCGACCGTTTTCAAATCGTTGCGAAAAAGGACCTTTTCCCCAATCAACTCTCGGGAGGCCAGCAGCAACTCGTGGGCATCGCTCGCGCTATCGTAGGCAATCCCAAGCTCATCCTCGCCGACGAGCCAACCGGCAACCTCCACTCCAGCCAGGCAAAGGAAATCATGCAGCTTTTCAAGCGCCTCAACGACGAAGGCGCAACCATCATTCAGGTCACGCACTCCGTACTGAACGCGGCGTACGGAGATCGAGTGATCCAGCTATTCGACGGCTGGGTCACCAAGGACGAGCCCGTCGCGAACTCCTCCGCTCTGAAACAGGTATCGCAGGTCCCAGAATGAGGCACCTACTTACATCCTTTTTAATAGCAATCATTGCGACAGCCGCCTCTGGACAGGGTCGCAGCATCGACTTCTCGCGCCCAGCCTCGCACTTTCCCACGTTCGTAGCTCCTTATCAACGTCGCGAAGTCCCCGAGCCGGTACTCACCAATACTGCGCGAATCGAATCCTTGATGCGCGAAGGCAAGCTCATGCTTTCCCTGAGTGACGCCATCGCCCTTGCTCTCGAGAACAATCTCGACCTCGCCATCTCACGCTACAACCTGAACATCGCAGACACCGACGTCCTGCGCGCCAAGTCCGGTTCGAGCGTCCGTGGTGTGGCGACGGGCTTGGTGCAGGGAACTCCCGGCGGCGGCATCGGCGGGTTCGGGGCAGGCGCTCAGGGCGCCGGAGCCGGAGGAACGTCAGGCGGCGCGGGCGGCGCAGGAACCGGTGCATCCGGCTTGGTGCAATCAACCCTCGGCGTTGGCACCCCGGTCGAGTCATTCGATCCGGAACTGACGTCTTCGCTTCTTATCAACCATGCTTCTTCGCCGATCTCAAACCCTGTTCTGACCGGCGTGCCTTTGTACCAGCAGAACGCGTTTCTCGCGAACTTCAGCTATGGACAGGCGTTTCCCAGTGGCACGCGAATGTCTGTCGACTTTGACAATTCGCGCACCACCAACAACGGCAGGAACACCACGCTCGTTCCTGAAGTCGCCTCCAACTTCCGCCTCACGTTGCGCCAACGCCTGCTATCTGGCTTCGGCTTCGGCCCAAATCTTCGTTTCGTTCGTATCGCAAATAACAACCGCGAGATCTCCGACATCGCCTTCCGCAACCAGGTAATCGCTACCGTCTCGCAAATCCAGAACATTTATTGGGATCTCGTCAGCGCGTACGAAGACGTGAAGGTTCGCGAACGTTCGCTCTCGGTAGCCCAGAAAACCCTCTCCGACAATGAGGCGCAAGTGAAACTCGGGAGCCTCGCGCCGATCGAAGTGGTGCGTGCGGAAAATGAAGCCGCAACTCGTAGCGAAGAGCTGATCCTCGCGCAGAACAATTTGCAATTGCAGCAGTTGCTTATCAAGAACGCGATCAGCCGCAACATCGACACTCCAACCATCGCCGATGCTCCCGTTGTTCCAACCGACACAATGTCAGTTCCACAGACCGAGCCCGTGGTCCCGGTCCAGGATCTTGTCGCGGAGGCCCAATCGCGCCGTCCTGAACTGGCACAGGCACGCATCGATCTTAAGAACCGCGAAATCAGCCGCAAAGCCGCCGCGAACTCTTTGCTCCCGTCGCTCGACCTGATCGCCTGGTACGGTGGGTCCGGCTTGGCTGGCGAGCAGAACCCGCTCAATCCCGATCTTCCGCCGGGATCCATTCCGCGTACCGGGTTCTCCAATGCTTTCGCCAGACTGGCCGGTGGAGATTTCCCCGACTACGCTGTTGGTCTCAACCTGACGATCCCAATCCGCAATCGCACCGCGCAAGCCGACCAGGTACGTTCTGAGCTCGAATTCCGCCAAGCCCAGATGCGCCTGCAACAGCTACAGAATCAGATCAGCATTGAAGTCCGAAACGCCCAGTTCGTCGTGCGACAGAGTCGCGCTCGCGTGGAAACCGCACGCAAGGCCCGTGACCTCGCTGCGCATCAATTCGACATCGAACAGAAGATGCACAAGTTGGGAGCATCCACCGCTTTTCAAGTCTTGCAGGCCGGACGTGACCTTGCCATCGCCGAATCAGGACTCCTCTCAGCGACCACTGCTTACGAAAAGGCTCGTGTTGAACTTGATCGAGTCACCGGAGCCACCTTGACCCGCAACGGTATCGAGCTTCAGGATGCTCAGTCCGGAATCGTCCAAACCCTGCCCAGAATTCCCGGCATAGTACCGCGCGAGGAGAGTTCGCGTTAACCTATGACGATGCCGCTCGACTCCAAGACAGTCGCAACCGCTGTTCCGAGCAGTACCGAAGCAGTCGAACGGCCTGCGCGCGTCCTGGTGGCGGACGATCAGCGCGACATTATCGAAGCCGTCAGGCTTCTTCTGAAGCCCGAGCGTGCAGAAGTCGAAGGCGTGTTCTCTCCTGCCGCCGCTCTCGAGTCAATTCGCTTACGCGAGTTTGATGTCGCCCTCATCGATCTCAACTATGCCCGCGATACCACTTCTGGCCAGGAGGGCCTCGAGCTCCTTGCGGAAATACAGGCCGCCGATTCTCTCCTGCCGATAGTTGTGATGACCGCCTGGGCAAGCGTCGACGTTGCCGTCGAAGCGATGCGTCGTGGCGCGCGTGATTTCGTCCAGAAGCCATGGGAGAACGCCCGCCTCCTCACGATTCTCAAAACGCAAATCGAACTCAGCAGGGCACTGCGTAGAAGCCAATGGCTCGAAGCCGAGAATCGCCTCCTCCGCCGAAACGCTACTGCGAAGTTGATCGCCGAATCGGCGGCCATGCGTCCCGTACTGCAACTCATCGCGCAAGTCGGGCCTTCAGACGCCAACGTTCTCGTCACTGGCGAGCATGGTACGGGAAAGGAAGTCGTTGCCAACGCGCTCCATGCCGTGTCATCGCGTTCCGCGCGTTCCATGGTCACGGTCAACACCGGCGCAATTCCAGAAGGTGTTTTCGAGAGCGAGTTGTTCGGCCACGTACGGGGCGCCTTCACCGACGCCAAAACCGAGCGCGTAGGCCGCTTCGAACTGGCAAATGGCGGAACACTCTTTCTCGACGAAATAGCCAACGTACCGCTCAGCCAACAAGCCAAACTGTTGCGTGTGCTCGAGACCGGAGAGATGGAGCGCGTCGGCTCCTCCCAAACCCGCCGTGTGGACGTCCGTGTTATCTCTGCCACAAACGCAGATTTGCACACGGAAGTCGAAGCTGGTCGTTTTCGCGAAGACCTGCTCTTCCGTCTGAACACCATCGAAATTCATCTTCCTCCTCTGCGCGACCGACGCGAAGATATCCCGCTTCTCGCCACCCACTTCCTCCGCAACTACGCCACGCGCTATCGCAAATCGGTCCGCGGATTCGACTCCGCTGCGATGCAGGCTGTACTCGATCACCGCTGGCCCGGCAATGTTCGCGAACTCGATCATGCCGTCGAACGTTCCGTCCTCATGGCGCAGCAGGAACTCGTTCGTCCATCCGACCTCGCCATTCGTGTTCCGAAAGAAACCTCTCAGCAGGAAATGGACAGAATGAGCATCGAAGAGGTCGAAGCTTTCCTGATCAAAAAAGCTTTGTCGCGTTTTTCGGGAAATGTCACGCAGGCAGCCGAAGCACTCGGATTGAGCCGCGGCGCACTCTATCGCCGCTTGGAAAAATATGGCCTCGCGTGAACGCACGCGTAGTCGCAAGAAAGTTAGACGCAAGCTCACTCTCGAACAACGCGTCCTCGTGCTTGCACTCGCGGCAGGCCTCATAGGAGTGATCGTTTCCACGGTCCTCATTCTTCTGGACGACTACACTCTAAAGACCGCGCTGACGTTGCTTTTTCTGATTTACGCAACCTGGATAGGTTTTGCAGTCGCTACCCGTAATGCCATCATGCGTCCTTTGCAGACGCTCTCCAACATCCAGTCCGCGCTTCGCGAAGGAGACTACTCTATCCGCCTCCACGCCACGCGGTCCGAGAACGACAGCCTGAGCGAGTTGGTGCACGAAGTGAACGCACTTTCCGATTCATTGCGTGAACAGCGTCTTGGCGCGCTCGAAGCCTCGGCATTGCTGCGCAAAATCATGTCGGAGATCGATGTCGCGATCTTCGCCTTCGACGAGAACCAACGCTTACGGTTAGTCAACCGCTCCGGTGAGCGCCTGCTGGGCCTCACTGCTGAGCGTGCAATCGGACGCACTGCCGTGGAACTTGAACTCGACGACGTTCTTGCCTCCGAACCCCAGAGCACGATGGAGCGCCAGTTCCCCGGAGCTTCAGGACGATGGGGCATCCGCCGTTCTGATTTTCGCCAGGGCGGCATTCGTCATGAGCTGGTCGTCGTTTCCGATCTCAGTCGCGCATTGCGTGAGGAAGAGCGCCAGGCGTGGCAGCGACTGGTGCGTGTGTTGGCCCATGAACTCAACAACTCGCTTGCCCCCGTGCAGTCAATTGCCTCAAGTCTCGATACCATCCTTCGATCGACTCCTCGCCCAGCCGATTGGGAAGACGATGTACAGAAAGGAGTGCGTGTAATCAGCGACCGCGCGGAATCGCTGGGTCGCTTTATGCGTGACTATGCCCGTCTGGCGCGGCTTCCCAAGCCACAACCGCGGCCTTTACGGCTCCTAGCTTCGCTGGAACGTATCGCTACTCTTGAAACGCGTGTCCCCGTTAAGCTCATTCCCGGGCCCGATCTCATGATCGAATTCGATCCCGATCAGTTTGAACAACTGATGATTAATGTCCTGAAGAATGCCGCGGAAGCTTCATTGGAGTCGAAAGGAAGTGTCGAACTCGGGTGGGAAGTGAGACACCAGTCGGTCGTAGTGTTCGTGCGGGACGAGGGCCCCGGTATCCTTAATCCCTCGAATCTGTTTGTGCCGTTCTTTACCACAAAACCCGGAGGGGCCGGGATCGGTCTCGCCCTTAGCCGACAAATCGCCGAGGCCCATGGAGGCACCCTCAACCTTCACAACCGGAGAGATACTCAGGGCTGCGAGGCCGCTCTCTACATAGTTAAGTCCGATTCGACGAACAAAGAACAAGCTTCATCCAACGACTGACTACACGCCGATGAACTCTTCGTCCTCGGCCGAATCGACAGCCCGGCGATAGCTCTCGCGAAAACTGTCGGCAACCTCCGTTGCGCCGTCGCGAATGCGATTTCGCAGATCAGCGCCGCTCGTCGGAGTAAACAGGAGTGCCAACCCAACGCCGACTCCAAGCCCTGTCACGAACAGAGCCATGTTCTCCAGCGTGTCACCCTTCGGTTCTGGACGGACCGTCTCCTTTACACGCCTCTCAAAATTGTGCACGCGGTCAGTGACGTTGTCGCGGATGCCGGCCGCTTTTCGTGTTGCTCTTTCCCTGGCACGTGGTGCTTCCGCAAGAAGTGTCGATGCGATCTTCAGTATTTGCTCGATCATTTGTCCTCCAGTTTACATCGCAATCGGTGGAATATCCTGCGGCCTCAATCGTTCGTTGATTCGCATCAACAGCTCCGAAACTGCGCGTTTCAATGCTCCAGCATCAAGTTGTCGCAGGTCTGGTGCTGTACAGAAATCCTCGAGTCGCCGAACTTCAGTCTGCAACCGCAACGGAAGCCACTTCGCATGCTGCATCACGTTCGGAAGCAACCGTGTACATGTCCTCTCAATCGCCACTTCTTGCGGGACAGTGTCGCTCGAAAGTTCTTGGGCCGCGATGAAGAGTTGTTCCGCCGCGTATGCCAGCGCCAGGTAGCTGTCTCGCATTCTTTCAACTAAGAGACACTTAGTTCTGCCAATGTTGCCTCGATTCCGACTACCCCATCATTTGCAGTGAAAGCTTGCGCGATTGGAGCGAACGTCGAACAGGGTAACGCCGACCGTACGTCCATCTTCAAGTTCAAGCGTGCCGCTCATTGGTTGCGGCCCTACCTTCTCCCACCAGAGCACGCCATCCATTCTCTTCACCTCTGAGGAGGTTCCGCTTCCCGTCGCGATACTTTGTCTCCACGTGTCCACGATGTAGCGAACGGGGACTGGTTGCTCACCCTTCTTATGCAGCTTGCCTACTCCCTCGTGGTGGTCCAATAGTTGTTCGCGTCGCTTTACGCTGCTGGCGCCAATTGCCAATCGCAAACTCCTGTATC
>Ga0307416_100002277_pt1 | contig 10941 bp, 4 predicted proteins | sample DK1Cmetagenome_2_FD_203821 | JGI IMG/M metagenome (GOLD analysis project Ga0307416, IMG submission 203821) | Maize rhizosphere microbial communities from greenhouse at UC Davis, California, United States - DK15-C-3 | ecosystem: Host-associated > Plants > Roots > Rhizosphere > Soil | place: USA...
GGCAGTGCGGGCACCAGAAGCTGCGCCGCTCCTCGCCTCGCGGTCCGAACTCCTCGGTGCGGATGAGTGTGCCGCAGCGCCGGCAGGGCTGCCCTGACCGTTCGTAGACGTAGCTGCGCCGGCCCGGCCGCAGATCTCCGGTGGTTGACTGCTCAGGACGCCAGCGGTTTGCCTGGAGCAACAGCTGGGCCCTCTCGACAATGCGCCGCAGATTGCGGACGTGCTGGACCGGCGTACGCGGATGAACGCCATGAAGGAAGAGCAGCTCAGCGCGATAGAACGTGCCAAGACCAGCCAGGTTCCGTTGGTCCAGTAACGCCTCGCCAAGCGAACGGTCGGGCTGAGCGGCGATCCGCCTGACAGCCTCATCGAGGTCCCAATCGGGTCCCAGCAGGTCAGGACCGAGATGCCCGACGACTGTGTCCTCCGCCGCAGTCGGAAGCAGCTCGACGACAGGAAGCCGGTAGCCCACGGCATCATGATCACTCGTGGCTAGCACGGCGCGGACTTCGAACCCGGGTCCACCGCTCCAGCGCCGCGCACGCGGGTAGATCCTCCAGGCGCCGTCCATTCTGAGGTGGGTGTGCAGCGTGAAGTCGTCACCGAAACGGAAGAGCTGATGCTTGCCGCGCGAAATCACCTCGCGTACCTCCACGCCGGTCAAATCGGTCGCTGCCAGGGAGGGCACGCGAAATTCCGATTTGGTCAGCACGCGGCCAGCAAGCACCTCATTCAACCGCTGGCATGCTCGCCAGACTGTGTCTCCCTCCGGCACTGCCTCATTGTGCCGTCTCGTGTGAAACAGCTAAGAAGCCAGAGCGCGCATCATCACAGGGACCCAGGTGCGGAACGGTCGCCATGTATCCGCCAAGGCCAGAAGTTCAGCGTCACTGAGGTCATGATCAATCCCATACGCTTGCTGGACTGCTGCCCGCGACCTTTCGCCAAGGGAAGGCGCATCGGCGTGGCCGCAGGCACGAATCACGATCAACGAGCTGTAGAACGGACCGATGCCTGGCAACCGTTGCAGCTCCGATTGCGCGTCCTCAGGCAACATCACACGTAATCGCTCTGCGTCCAACTGACCACAGTCTGCTGCCTCGGCAATGGCATGCAGCCGTGGAATCCGTTCCGCCGGTAGCCCTGGCAGCGATTCGATCTCGAGGACCGCGCTCGGTGTCGGCACGCAAACCGTGGCGGAACCTGACAGCTCGAAGCGGGCTCCATACTGCTCCGACATCCGCCTGCGTAGCGTGATCGCTTGGCTGCGCGCCCGACGTGCGCTGATAATCGACCACAGAGCCGCCTCATAAGGCGAATAGAACAAGGCCGGACGGAAACCTGGCGCTCGTGCATGCACTCGAGATAGCACTGGGTCCCGGAGGCACAGCTGGTGGAATGCCTCGCCGTCGTGGTCGAGCGAGACCACCCTGGCAACCTGCTTGCGCACGGCATCGACTTCCGCATCGCTCAGCCGTTCGCCGATGGCCTGAGCCAGCAGCTCCAGCCGGTCGCCCGACTGCCGCGCCTCAACCCCGACCTGCCGCTCATAGTTGCCGTCAAGGCAGAATGCCAGTCTCATGACGCCGTCGAAGCTGCGCTCGTCGCGATGGCCGAAACCCATCAATGCAATCTCGCGAAGGTCGAATGGACCCTTAATGGCCAAATGCGTCGTCATCACGACGTGAGTCTCCGGGACGGCTCTGACACTTGCCTCTCGCAGACATCTCGGATTTACCCTTGGGACGTGCCAGTATCCAAGCAACGTGTGTCCAGCAAGCACCGGCTTGTGAAATTGTCATTGCCGCTCCTCGGCATGGGAATTGTCGGGATGGCTACATTGGCGGGCGCCGTCGGCTTTGTGCGGTCCACAGCGGCAGGCCACATCTATACCGAGTCCGAGGTGCGAACGACGCCAGTAGCACTGGTGCTCGGAGCGCAGGTTAACCCAGACGGCACACCGTCCGGATTCCTGGCCGCTCGTCTTGATCTTGCAAAGCGCCTTTATGATGCCGGACTGATTGAGATGATCATCGTCTCGGGTGATCACTTGGCGGTGGAGTTTGATGAGCCTGCCGCCATGCGCAATTACCTGCTTGACGCAGGTTTACCTGCGGAGAAGGTGATTGCTGACCCTGGGGGAGTTGATACTTACGAGTCTTGCCTGCGGGCCAAACGAGTCTTCAATCTCTCGCAATTGATCATCGTCACACAGAGCTACCACCTCGTGCGTGCTGTGGCGACCTGTCGGGCCCTGGGTGTCGACGCGACCGGCGTCGGCGACAACTCGGCTCGACAGCACACTGTTGCCTGGTGGCGCGGGGCCATTCGCGATCAACTCGCATGCCTTAAGACTGTTGTTGATCTTGCAACACGACCAGATCCGAAGTCCGCTGGGCTGGCGACCGCTTACGATCCCATTCTGACGTAGCCCGATTGGTAACTCCTGCAGCGCGGGTCGTGCCGGGCCGGGCGAGTTTGCCCGGCAGCGCGAGAATCCCTTGCACCCCGACATCCTCGACTTTCATCTGCTGTGATCACACGGTCAAACGCAGCCCGCCAGACGCTGAGTGCTCGAACCTCACGCAGCACCCATCCACATTTGAATAGATCCACATTGCGGTTCCTGGCTAATCAATTGCGTTTCGTGGCCAGAAGCCCAGCGAACCGACCACCCTTGGGTGGCGTTCCGCATACCAAAAGCCGGCGTGGATGTTCCTTATTCGCACGTCGGCAGCAATTTGATTGCAGTGTCCAAATTGTAAAACGCGTTCGCTCAACATCCAAAAAATGTGGAACCCTTATCATAATCTCAAAATTTAAGGTCCAGCCACGCGGCCATCTGCCGCGGCCTCAAGGTTGACCGAGGGTGGGCACCATTTCCCGGGGGCTGGCACCCATTCACTCGAGCTGCGCCGATTCGCGTGGGCTGTCCCAACGTGCGGAAACACGAGCAGGAGACAGTCTCACCGTCGATAAGGAGCCCGATGATCAAGTGGATTGTAGGAGCCGCACTGAGGTTCTCCGGGCTCGTCGTGGCGGTCGCGATCGGGATACTCGGGGCCGGCCTGTTCCAGCTCCATCGCCAGGCGGTCGATGTCTATCCAGAGTTCGAGCCGCCGGAGATCCAGATCCAGGCCGAAGCCCTCGGCCTGTCCGCTCAAGAGGTCGAGCAGTTGATCACCGTGCCGTTGGAACAAGACCTGCTCAACGGAATCCCCTGGGTCACGCACATCAGATCCACGTCGATGCCGGGTCTGTCGGCCATTAACTTGCAGTTCGAGCCCGGGACTGATCTGCTCGCCGCTCGCCAGCTGACTCAGGAACGGATGTCGCAGGCTAAAGCGCTGCCGAACGTCGGGACCCCGCCGATCATGATTCAGCCGACGTCGTCGACCAGCCGGGTCGCCATGATCGCCATGCGATCAGACACCGTCTCAGAGATGCAGATGTCGGTCCTGGCCCGCTGGCAGATCCGGCCTCGGCTGATGAGCATCCCCGGTGTCTCCAATGTCTCTGTCTGGGGCATGCGGGATCGCCAGCTGCAGGTTCAGGTGGATCCCCAGCGTTTACACGCTCGCAAGGTCACGCTCACCCAGCTCATCGAGTCGACGGGTAATGCGCTGTGGGTGTCGCCGTTGAGCTTCGTCGAGGCATCCACGCCTGGCACCGGGGGGCTCGTTGAGACACCCAATCAGCGACTCGGGGTTCAGCACATCCAGCCGATCAACACCCCTGACCAGCTCGCCAACGTCGCGGTCGAGGGCACGCGGACTCCGCCGCTCCGCATTGGCGATGTCGCCACTGTGACAGAGGACCACCAGCCACTGATCGGAGATGCCAGTCTTGACGGCACACCCAGCCTGATGCTGGTAGTGGAACGATTCCCCGATGCCAACACGGCCCAGGTGAGCCACGACGTCGATGAGGCGCTGGACGCCATGACCCCCGGCCTGGCTGGAATCGAGATGGACGCCCAGGTTTTCCGGCCCGCGTCCTACATGACCGCTGCGCTGAATCATCTGGGACTCGCTGGCATCGTCGGCGCGCTGCTTTTCGTGGTCGCCCTGGGTGCACTCCTCATCTCTTGGCGGGCCGTACTGATTCTCGTGGTGACCGTTCCGCTGTCACTGGTCTCGGCAGCTTGGGTGATGCACCTTCGCGGTGAAACGCTCACCATGATGACCCTGCTCGGCCTCGCCGCCGTCACGGCGGTGGTTGTCGACGATGCCTATGGCGACGTGGCCGAGATACGACGCCGGCAGCTCGCAGCTGGGCCGGACAGACCGCGCCTCAGCTCAGTCATCGGCGATGTGGTCGCGGCGCGTCGCGGACCGCTGCTGGTCGCCTCGGTCATCGCCGTGTTGGTTCTGGCCCCAGTGCTAGCGATCGGTGGAGTGTCGAACGCGTTCACCTGGCCGTTGGCGGCGACCTACATTCTCGCCATGCTGACGTCCCTGGTCGTCGCGCTGATTATCACTCCCGCGCTGTCGGTGCTGATATTTCGGGCCAGCCATCAACAACCGCGCGCCGGTCCGCTCGATCGCTGGCTCCGCCGCGGACTTCCTGAGGTCATGGCGCCGGCAATCGGTAGACCAGGTTGGGTCGGGTTTGTCACTGGCCTACTCGTCGTGGCGGGCGTCGTCGCAACATTGGCTCCCAGCGGCCCTCTGCTGCCGACTCTGCAGGATCGCAACGTGCTTGTCCGGGTCCAGGGGGTGCCCGGCACCTCGCTTACCGAGATGGAACGGATCACCTCAATCGTTGCCTCAGAATTGCGATCCGCACCGGGAGTGGAATCCGCAGGAGCGCACGTCGGCCGAGCCATCACTTCCGATGAGATCGTCGACGTCAACGCAGGGGAGATCTGGCTGACGGTCGGGCCTGATGCCAACTACGCAGAAGCACTTGCCGGGGTACGCGAAATCGCGGGTGGATACCCAGGACTGCACACCAGCGTAGGAACCTATGCCGAGGACCGGGTCGCGGCTGTCCGGGAGAATGTCGGAGACGAGCTGGTAGTCCGCATCTATGGTGATGACCTGGCAAGGCTGCGGGACACGGCCGATGAAGTCACCAGCATGCTGAGCACCGTCAGCGGCGTCTTGTCGCCCAGGGTGGAAGCACAGGTAACTGAGCCCACTTTGGAGGTCGAGGTCGATCTGGCCGCGGCGCAGCGTCACGGCCTGCGCCCAGGCGACGTACGCCGCGCAGCCACCACGCTGATCTCAGGCTTGGTCGTCGGAAACCTGTACGAAGAGCAAAAAGTCTTCGACGTTGTGGTTTGGGGCGGACCGGGAGTCCGGCAGAGTCTTTCCGATCTTGAGGCGTTGGGAATTGATACCCCGTCGGGTGGGCAGGTGCGCCTCGGCGACGTAGCACGGGTTCGCATCGCCCCCGATCCAGTCGCGATTAACCACGAGAGCGTTTCTCGAAGCCTCGATGTGACAGCCGTCGTCCACGGACGCAGCGCTGCCGACGTAGCGCAAGAAGTGACCACACGACTCCGTGGGATCTCTTTCCCCTATGAGTACCGCGCAGAAGTGCTTGGAGATGCGGCTCAGCAGCAGGCAGATCATCGTCGGGTGGCTGCGATTGCCGCAATCATGGTCCTACTGAGCTTCTTGATCTTGCAGGCTGCAACGAGAAGTTGGGGGGTTGCCGCGGCACTCGTCCTCACCCTGCCGGCTGCCGTCGTCGGTGGTGTGCTCGTTGCGCCGATGGTGGGCGGCGTCTTCTCCATTGGTGTTTTGGTTGCCCTCTTCGCACTCTTCGTGCTCGCTGTTCGCCAAGCTCTCGTCTTCACACGCCGCGCGCGTGAGCTCGGCGGTGACTCGTCTCTCAGCTCAGGCGACGCGGTGCGGCAAGCCGTGCAGGAGCTCGCACCATCAGTCCTCGGCGTCGCCCTCTTGACCGGGGCGATCTTGGTCGCACCTGCTGTCATGGGCCCAACGGCTGGCTTGGAAGCGCTTCATCCCTTCGCGGTGAGCATGCTGGCCGGATTGGTGACGGTGACTGCCGTCTCGCTCATCGCAGTTCCTGCCTTCTATCTGGTGATCGCCAACCGAGCCCGGCGCCCGGCGATGACGACCCTTATACCCGCATCTGAGACTGAGGTGGATTCATGAAGCTACGTGGTTCGGCCACATCTGTCGCAGCTCTCGCGGTGATCACTCTGGGCGCCGGTGGCTGCAGTGAAGCCGGGGCGTCGAACGAAGGAAATCCTGAGACCGCAGTCACCGTCGAGACAGCCGCCGAAGGACAGCCGGCGCGCATCACGGTCAGCGAACGCGCCGAGCAGCGGCTCGGGATCCGTACCGAGCCGGTCCGTCCGATCTCTTCTGACCCGAACGGGGCGGCTGAAGTGATCTCTTACTCCGCCGTCGTCTATGACGCAGACGGCAAATCATGGGCGTTCTCCGCGCCCGCGCCGCGCACTTACATCCGAGTACCCATCGAGATCAGCTCAATCGGCGGAACGACAGTCCGACTCAAAAGCGGACCACCGGTGGGGACGCAGGTCGTTGTCCTCGGTGCACCTGAGCTGGTGGGCGCCGAGGCGGGGATCAGCGGTGAAGAGTGATGGCCAAGTCTCGTGGGACCGTGATGCGGTGGATCGTCAGGACGAGCCTGAACTACCGCTTTTTGGTCGTTGCCGTCGGCACGTTGCTGATGGCACTTGGCGTTGCGATCCTTCCTTCGACACGGGTTGATGCCTTTCCCGAGTTCGCGCCTCCGCGAGTCGTCATCCAGACTGCCTGCCTTGGCCTCTCGACTTCGGACGTGGAACAGCTGGTCACCGTGCCGCTGGAGCAGGCGCTCAACGGTGTGGACGGTCTGGACGATATGCGGTCCAAGTCGGTACCGCAGCTCTCGGCGATCGAGCTCATCTTCAAACCCGATGTGGACGAGCTGAAGGCTCGCCAGCTCGTCCAGGAGCGGATGACGGCCGTCGCCTCCAGCCTGCCGACATGGGCTGCACCACCTGTCATGCTGGCGCCGGTTTCGGCCACTGGCCGCGCGATGCAGATCGGAATGACGTCGAAGGATCATTCCCTGATTCAGATGTCGATGTCGGCCTACTGGACGATCCGCGCGCGGCTGCTGCAAGTTCCCGGTGTGGCCAACGTTGCCCTCTGGGGCGAGCGGCTCCAGATGATGCAGGTCCAGGTAGAACCGCCCAAGATGGAAGCGAGGCACGTCGCGCTGAACGAAGTCATGGAGGCTACGGCCGATGCCGTCGATTCCGGCCTGCTGCGGTTCTCCAACGGTTCGATCATCGGCACTGGCGGCATGGTCGAATCGCCGAACCAGCGGATCAATGTCCAAAATGTGCTCCCGATCATCACTCCAGATGATCTGGCCAAGGTCCCGCTGCACGTTGAGGGCACGGGCAAGGGTGTCAAGATCGGCGACATCGGCCGCGTGGTCGAGGATCACCAGCCACTGATCGGCGATGCGGTGATCAACGACAGTCCTGGCCTGCTGCTGGTCGTGGAAAAGCTGCCGTGGGCCAACACGGTTGAGATGACAAAGGGTGTGGAAGATGCGATCCGCTCGTTGGAGCCGGGCCTGCCTGGAGTGCAGTTCGACACGACGATCTTCCAGCAGGCCAATTTCATCACTGCCGCGATTCAGAATCTGACGCAGGCGTTGGTGCTGGGGTTCGTGCTCGTGATCGTGATTTTGGCATTGTTCCTCTTCGAATGGCGGGTGGCTTTAATCAGCCTTCTCACCATCCCGCTGTCGCTGATGGCCACCTTGCTCGTGTTGCACTGGCGCGGAGAAACAGTCAATACGATGACCCTTGCCGGCTTGGTCATCGCCCTAGGTGCAGTTGTTGACGACGCCATCATCGACGTCGAGAACATCGTCCGACGGCTCCGTCAGCACCGGCTGTCGGGTAGCCAGGGCTCCACCGCCTCGGTGATCTTGAGCGCGTCGCTGGAGGTACGGGGGCCGATCGTCTACGCCACCATGATCATCGTCGCAGCGGCCGTGCCGATCTTTCTGCTTCAGGGACTAACCGGCGCGTTCTTCCGCCCGCTCGCGCAGTCATACACCCTCGCGATTGTGGCCTCGTTGCTCGTCGCCTTGACCGTGACCCCCGCGCTGGCGCTGATCCTGCTGAGCAAGTCCAGGATCGAGCGGCGACAATCGCCCGTGGTCGGGGTACTGCAGCGCGGCTACACAGCGGCTCTGACTCGGATCGTTGTCAGGCCTCGACGGGCGTACGCGATCTTCGCCCTGGTTACCGTGGTCGGCATCGCGCTGACGCCACTCCTTGGCCAGTCGCTCTTTCCGGGCTTCAAGGAACGCGACTTCCTTATTCACTGGGTCAGCCAGCCGGGAACCTCAGCTGAGGAGATGCGGCGCACCACGCTAGCGGTTAGTAAGGAGCTCAGGGAGATTCCTGGCGTACGCAATTTCGGAGCACATATGGGCCAGGCGTTCCTTGGCGAGGAGGTCGCAGGGGTCAATCTCGGCGAGAACTGGATCAGCATCGATCCATCGGCGGATTACGACAAGACTCTCGATGAGATAGAAGATGTCAACGATGCCTATGCCGGCCTTTTCCGGGAGACCCAGACCTACCTCGATGAGCGCATCGAGGAAGTGATCTCCGGCGGCAAGGAGCCGATCGTCGTGCGCGTCTTTGGCCAGAACCTGACGGTCCTGCGCGAAAAAGCCGCCGAGATCGAAGAGATCATGGGCAGCATCGAAGGCGTCCAGGATCAGCACACCGATGTGTCGACAGACGTCCCGCAACTGCAAGTCGAGGTGGATCTTGCCAAGGCTGAAAGGTACGGATTGAAGCCAGGCGATGTACGCCGAGCCGCTGCAACCTTGGTCGCCGGTGAGGAGGTGGGTGACATCTTCCGCGGCGGTAAGGCCTACGACGTCGTGGTATGGAGCACACCTCAGACGCGCACCAGCGTCCTCGACATCCGGAGTCTGCGCATCGACACACCATCCGGCGCGACCGTGCGACTCTCCGACGTGGCCGATGTGTCGCTGCAACCCAGCCCCAATGCGATCGACCGCGAGGGCGACTCCCGCCGACTGGACGTCAGTGCCACTTTCGAGGGCGACCTCGGTTCGGTAGTAGAGGAGCTCCAGAACAAGCTCGACGGGGTCCATTTCAAGCAGGGATATCACGCTGAGGTTCTCGGCGAATGGGCCGAGCGACAGTCAGCCCAGCGGACACTGCTGGCAACTGCGGTCATCGCAGGTGCGGCCATCTTGCTGTTGCTGCAAGCATCTTTTAACAGCTGGCGGCTTGCCCTGCTGAGCTTTCTGACTCTACCGATGGCCCTGGTAGGCGGGGTTATGGCCGCCTTCCTGGGCGGCGGAGTGGTCTCGCTCGGGTCGTTGATCGGATTCTTTACGGTCTTCGGCATTGCAGCTCGGAACGGGATCTTGTTGATCAACCATTTCCAGCACCTGGAGCGCGAGGAAGGCATGTCCTTCGGTCACGACCTGGTGGTGCGTGGGGCTCGGGAACGCCTCTCTCCGATCTTGATGACCTCACTTGCCACCGGCTTGGCGCTGGTTCCGCTGGTCATGTTCGGCGAACGTCCCGGGCAGGAGATCGAGCATCCGCTGGCGATTGTGATTCTCGGCGGTTTGGTCACCTCGACCCTGCTCAACTTGTTCGTGATGCCTTCGCTGTACTTGCGCTTCGGCAAGCCCCATGGTGAGACGACCTCGCGAGTTGTTGAGCCGAAGGCTGCGACGGCCTAAGCGGGGCAGGCCCTAATACCGCCCGCCTCGGACTTCAGATGCGGGTGATGGCACGCCAAAAGGAGGTGTCAACTGCGGTTTGTGGATAGAAATGTGGGCCACAGCGCGATTTGGTGTCCCTTTGCATGCCAAAACACGGGCGCAAGTGCGCTGATGATCGGAGCGCCCATTAGAAGTTTGGTACAGCAAATCGTAATAAATTCGTTTGATTCGGGCACACAAGAATGTGAAACACTTATCAGAATCTCAAAAGGTTTCCTCAAAAACGGCCACGGTTGTTCTGCCGCGACCTTATACAAGTCCGACCGGTAATGGGGTGTGTGCAATGGCGCGGTTCTTAGCAGGTGTTATGAAGTTCCGCCTACTGATTTTGGCGGCCGCCATAGGCATCCTGGCCATAGGCGTTGTGCAGCTTCGCGGCACCTCCCTGGAAGTGTTGCCGGAATTCAGCCCAACGTACGCGGAGATCCAGACCGAGGCGCTCGGCCTCTCAGCTGAAGAAGTCGAGCAGTTGATCACTGTGCCTCTGGAACAGGACCTGCTCAACGGCGTCGAGGGCGTGGACGTGATCCGGTCAGAATCGCTGCCAGGGCTGTCCTCGATCGTGATGGTGTTCGAACCCGGCACCGACATCTACCGGGGCCGTCAACTGATTGAAGAGCGCCTCACACAGGCTCACGCACTTCCCAACGTGTCCAAGCCGCCGACGCTGCTACAGCCGTTGTCCTCGGCCAACCGGGTAGTCATGATCGGCATGAACACCACGGCGTTGACCCCGATCGAGCAGTCGGTCATAGCGCGCTGGACGGTACGCCCGCGGTTGATGGGAGTGCCGGGCGTTGCCAACGTCTCCATCTGGGGTCTGCGTGATCAGCAACTCCAGGTGCAGGTCGATCCTCAGGTCCTGCGCGACCGCAACGTGACCCTGAACCAGGTGATCGGCACAGCGGGGAACGCGCAGGTCGTCTCACAGCTCAGCTTCCTGGAAGCCTCGACCCCTGGCACCGGCGGATTCATCGAGACGCCGCAGCAGCGCCTCCAGGTAAGGCACTTGTTGGAGAAGCTGACCGATCCTGCTGAGGTTGCCAAGGTTCCGATCGAGGGGGCCGACAATCTCACCCTCGGTGACGTCGCACAGGTCAAAGTCGATCACCAGCCGCTGATCGGGGACGCCGTTGTCAACGGCGGGCCCGGATT
>Ga0307416_100002278_pt1 | contig 10937 bp, 14 predicted proteins | sample DK1Cmetagenome_2_FD_203821 | JGI IMG/M metagenome (GOLD analysis project Ga0307416, IMG submission 203821) | Maize rhizosphere microbial communities from greenhouse at UC Davis, California, United States - DK15-C-3 | ecosystem: Host-associated > Plants > Roots > Rhizosphere > Soil | place...
CAGCGAGCAGGTGAAGGGCAAGGCGCAGGAGCTCAAGGGGAAAGCACAGGACGCCCTGGGGAAAGCCAAGCAGCGAGCAGATCCGAATCCAGGCGTGGACGAAGCCTAGAGCCAAAAACCGAGACGCCCGGACTCAAGATCCGGGCGTCTTTGTGTAGGCTGGTCTCAGGAGGTCAGTGAACCGGCGAGAATCTCACTCTTGAGGCGGCGAAGCGCCTGACTGCGAATCTGAGAAACACGCGACTCGCTGACCTTCAGCACTTCGCCGACCTGCCGAAGGTTGAGCTCTTCATAGTAGTACAGCCCGAGGACTTTACGCTGCTGCTCGGGAAGGCGCGCGATCAGGTTTCGAAGCTGTCCGACGTGCTCGGCGTCAACCATCTGCTGTGAAGCCGGCAGAACACCAGGATCGGCATGGTTCTCAGCATCTCGTGAGGCGCGCTGACCCTTCGAGTTGGTCGGAACTTCCGCTTCGCAATGAATTCCCACGGCGTCCTTCCATTTCCAGAATGTTGCCAGGTCGATGTCGAGCCGTTCGGCGATCTCCTTCGGAGCCGGCGCACGTCCGAGCTCTGCCTCGAGTGCCGCCGCCACCGTCTCGATCTTGCGCCGCTTCATTCGCACGGACCGGGGAGTGGAATCGCGGCTTCGTAGATCGTCAAGGATGGCTCCGCGAATCCGAAGCACGGCGTAGGTGCTGAAGGCCAGGCCTCGGGTCAGATCGAAGCTGTCGAGCGCCTTCATCAGGCCGATGGCACCGGCGCTGACCAGTTCTCCAAGCTCGATGGAGGGAATGCGGCGCGAGACTTCACGCGCCACGTGGTGCACGAGACCCAGGTGTCGTGCGAGCAGCTGGTCTCTGGCCTCAGGGTCACCTGCGGAGCGGTATCTCGCCCACAGGACGTCGATTCGGGCCTCGGATTCGGGCATAGGAACCGCGGTCACACCCCACTCCCGAAACGCTTCGCGGAAGGCTGCATCTGGTATCCGTTCTGGAGAGTCAGCGGATGGCGGAGGCACGGTCGGGGGCTCCGCAGTCGTCTGGCGGAGGGTAAAGGCAACCGCTGTACCAGCCGGGGTATTCTGGGGAATACAAGAGTGATGCAGTTTTCTGCGCGCTACCGCATCTTCATGCCTGCTCTACGTTTATCCTCCAGCAGCTGAGCGGAATTGGTGCGCTGGAAGGCAGCCTGAAGCTCCCAAAACCCGACCCTCTGGCGGCCCGGGGTCCTGAAAGGGCCAAGGTTGTCGGCAAGATGCAGGGATTCAGCTTGCCACCCGCAGGGGCGATCCGTCCAAGCCCGGCTCCTTGTTGCGTTCTTCGTCTACGAACACCAGCGCCTTGCCCCGTTCCACCACCGCGCTCAGCGCGCTGTGCACCTCTGGAGCTAACCCGGTGCCGATCAGCCCGCGCATCTTTTCGACCGCCATCTCCGGAATGAGCCGGTCCCGATATGGCCTGGCTGTGGTGAATGCGTCGTAGACTTCCGCTGCCCCGATCAGCCGCGCTCCCCAGGGAATGGCTTCGCCGGCAATTCCATCAGGATAGCCCTGACCGTCCCAACGCTCGTGGTGGCTGCGCACAAACGCGCCCACCAGCCCCAGCTGCGGCAGTGGTGCGAGGATTTGGGAGCCCACGATCACGTGCCGCTTGATCTGCTCGAACTCGTCGGGACTGAGCGTGCCTTCCTTGCTCATCACTTCCTCGGGTACGCAGATCATGCCGATGTCGTGCAGGAGGCCGGCACGGCGGACTGTTTCCACCTCCTCGTCGGTACGGCCCAGCTCCGCGGCAACGGAGGCCGCGAGCTGCGCGACCCGAAGACCGTGGCCCGCAAACCAGGAATCCCGTGCCTCGACGACGCACACGAGGGATTCGAGTGTCGCCACGGTCAGATCCTCGACCTTGGAGCGCTCCCGGGCCAGCTCGGCACCCAGATTGACAAGCTCCTCTTTCAGCAGCTTGCCGGCGGCTCGCTCATTCATCAGCTCGGTCCGCCGGCGCAGGGCGCGCTGGACGGCGGCCTCGACGTTCGGGAGATCGAGAGGCTTTGAGAGGTAGTCCAGCGCGCCGTATTGGAGGTAGTGAACCGCGTCGCTCACGTCGGGGCGGGAGCTCAGCACGATGATGGCGAGATTGGAGTCGCGAGCCAGCGCTTTCGAGAGGAGCTCCCCTCCGGCGGCACTGAACAAACGTGCCTCCGCGATCATGCACGCGATCTTCTGCCGGGCCAGAACCTCTAACGCATCAGTACCCGATGCGGCGGTCAGCACTTCATAGCCGCGCTGCTTCAGAAGTGTCTCGAGGACTGCACGCGCCTCGGGGCCATCGTCCACGATCAGAATACGGTCCGGCACGGTTATCCTGAGCATGCATGTCCTCGTGGGTCCGGGCGAGTGCTCCGAGAGGGCGCTGGGCGGAGAAACTCGCAGGAAGCATCGGTCGGGGAGGCGTCTAACTTGAGCCTGTTTCGGGGGCTGGCTGGTGTGCTGATCTTTGGTTAAGATGTTCGGACTGACGCAATGAAAACTGGTGTCGGGGTGCGGCACGCTGTGGTGACATCAAGATTCGACGGCTGCAAACCGACAACTTCTGCGGTAGGAATGCTACCCGAACTCCGAAAGGTCGAGCTTGCCGCACCCTGAGGACCCCCGCACCGCCGTCACCATCGAGCCGAGCCGGCTGGATGAAATTCTGCATCGCCTCGAGCAGAGCTTCTACGACGAGCTCTCGGCGTCCGATCGGATCGCGGCCGCCGTGTGGGCCGACCTGAAGACCTTCGACGAAAGCGCTTCCGCACTTCCCCACTGACGCCGGCGTCCCCATGGAACGGCAGCTCATTTCCAGCGGCGCTCCATGGGAGGCAATCGTCGGCTACTCCCGTGCCGTTCGCGTCGGTAACATCGTCCACGTATCCGGTACCACGTCGACCGGTCCCGATGGCTCTATCATCGGAGTCGGTGACGCCCACGCGCAGACCGTCCAAGCCCTCAGAAACATCGACGCCGCACTCCGCTCCGCGGGCGCTTCGCTCAGGCACGTCGTCCGCACCCGGATGTACGTCACCGACATCGGTCAGTGGGAAATGATCGGGAAAGCGCACGGCGACGTGTTCCGCGATATCCGCCCCGCGGCCACCATGGTGGAAGTGCGCCGGCTCATTTCTCCCGAGATGCTGGTGGAGATCGAGGCCGACGCAGTGATCACTTGACCATGGCGCAACACTTCACGCAGGTCGACGCCTTCACCGACCGGCCCTTCACGGGCAACCCCGCTGCCGTTTGCCTCCTGCCTTCCGCTCGCGACGCTCACTGGATGCAGCAGATCGCCTCCGAGATGAATCTGGCCGAGACCGCATTCCTGGTGCGCCGCCCGGATGGCTTCGACCTCAGGTGGTTTACACCCGGAGCCGAGGTCGATCTCTGTGGGCATGCCACGCTGGCAAGTGCACATGCGCTGTGGGAAGAAGGGCACCTGAAGCCGTCGGAGGACGCCCGCTTCTACACGCGTAGCGGACTGCTCACCGCGACCCGGCGCGGGGGCCATATCTGGCTCGACTTTCCATCTACGCCGGTCTCCAGCGCAGCGCCACCCGAAGGGCTCGAGCAGGCCATTGGCCGGATGGCAACGATGGTGGGCCGGACCGTTTTCGATTACGTAGTCGAGCTGGAGTCGGAAGCCGCCGTGAGGTCGCTGGCACCGGACATGAACTTGATCGCAGGAATTCCATACCGAGGGTTGATCGTCACTGCCCCATCAGCGGATACCAGATACGATTTCGTGTCCCGCTTCTTCGCGCCTGGTCTGGGCATCCCTGAGGATCCGGTCACCGGATCGGCGCACTGCGGACTCGCGCCGTACTGGGGAACACGACTCGGCAGGGACGAGATGGTCGGATATCAGGCCTCAGCGCGAGGTGGCACGGTGCTGGTCAGGGTCGAGGGCGACCGCGTGCATCTCGGTGGCCAGGCAGTAACGGTCCTTCGGGGCGAGATTCTCCATTGAACGGCCCGGGTGCCATCGAGGCGTTCGCAGCGCTCGATCTGAGAGTCGGGAGGGTGACTCGAGCGGAGAGCAACGCGAGAGCCCGGAAGCCGTCCTACAAGCTGTGGATCGATTTTGGTCCACTCGGAGAGAAGACATCCAGCGCCCAGCTTACGGCGCGCTACAGGGCCGAGGATCTGCCGGGCAGGCTGGTGATCGCGGCGGTGAACCTGGGCGAGCGGAACATCGCCGGATTCATGTCTCAGGTGCTGGTGCTGGGGGTGCCTGATGCCGAGGGAGAGACGGTGCTGCTGGCGGTGGAGCGGGAGGTGCCGCTAGGAGGGAAGGTCTATTGAGGAGAAGCGTGAACGGTAAACAGTAAACGGTGAACAGGAACGGCGATGAACTCGCAACGGGAGCCCTGGGGTAGACTCCCGTTCACTGTTGACTGTTCACTGTTTACGCTCTTTCTGTTCCGGAGACGGCCGCACCACTAGGCCGGTGACTGCGCCATCCTTCGCCAGGCTCCACTCGATCAACATCCGCTGGCGCGATTTATCGAACGATGCGTCCCGGGTGTAGACCACCAGCGGATCGGCATCCTGAACACTCTCATCGACCAGCCTACGCTCGGGACCCAGCTGCGTGAGCGCTCGGCTCGCGAAGCTGGCCAGATCGCCTACGCTTCCGAAGGTCTGCCGCATCTCGGGTGAGAAGCGGTCCCACAGCTTGTTGTATTCATTGCCGTAGAGCCAGGCGGTGTACTGCCGGCCGTGCTCCACGAACTCACCGTTCGGCTGCGCCTTCGGCGGAGTGCATGCCGCCAACACGAACGCGAGTGCCAGACCGCATCTGCGTGCATCCATGGCTTGTCCTCGGTATTCTTCGCGCCGGACTGCTGCCGGAGAGATCATGCGAGTGTACATCTCGGTCGATATGGAGGGAGTCGCGGGGGTCGCGCACGAAGATCAGACCGACCCGATCGAGTCTCGCCATGCTGGAGAGTATAACAGGTTTCGCCGACTCATGACTGACGAAGCGAACGCTGCAATCGCTGGCGCACTCGAGGCTGGCGCAAAGGCCGTCCTCGTGAACGACAGTCACTGGCTCATGCGCAATCTCCTTGCCGAAGAACTGAACCCCGTGGCCGAGCTGTTGAGTGGCGGACCGAAGCGTCTTTCGATGGTCGAAGGCATCGAGACCGGCTTCGATGCAGCAATGTTCATCGGGTATCATGCCCGAGCCGGGACGCGGAATGCGACGATCGATCACACGTACACGAGTCGTGTGTACGAGGTACGCCTCAACGGAGAGCCGGTTGGAGAGCTGGCGCTAAATGCTGCAATGGCTGGAGTGCACGGAGTGGCGGTGGCGATGGTCAGTGGCGATCAGGCGCTTGCAGCAGAGGCACGCGCATTATTAGGGGACGGCATCGAAGCCGTCATCGTAAAGAGTGCCGTAGGAAGGTTTGCGGCCAGAAGCCTGGCACCTTCGGTTGCGTGCGACAAGATACGAACCGGCGCAATCGCGGCGCTACGCCGGACGCACACGCCTTACAAGGTCTCCGCACCGATCAGACTCGATGTGGACTTTGCGCTGACGCAGATGGCCGATATGGCCGAGCTGGTACCGGGATCGAGCCGAACGGGTGGCCGAACGGTCGCCTACACCGGAGATGACTATCGCGAGGTATTTCGGGCCTGGAGGGCGATGTACAACCTGGCGGGTGTGGAATAGCGCGCTCTGCGGGTATCGCAGTTTTTCGCTCTGTCGCAATACCGATTCTGCCCATAGCCTCCGCTGATGACGAACCCGGCTGCGGCGCCCAGGCTGCTGGTTCAGTTGCGGCATGCCATACGGCTGCACCAATACAGTCCCCGTACTGAAGAGGCGTACACCGGCTGGGTGCGTCGGTTCGTCCGGTTCAACGGCACGCGGCATCCGGCGGAGCTGGGAGCGCCGGAGGTCACCCGGTTTCTGACCCACCTGGCGAGTGCCGGCCGGGTGAGCGCGTCGACGCGGACTCACAGATATCTCGTTAAACGAAACGTCAGCTTTCTGGAGGCTGCCTGAGCACTGGTGGAGGACCGGATGACCCAGTACTGTCGGGACCTACAGTCCTGGCGTTCGCGCTCGGGATGGCGGTCGGATACGCTGTGTGGGCCGTAGCGCCGGACATCATCGGCCAGCAGGTACCATGGGAAGGAAACTGGCCGTATTACTCGACGGCATTGGTCGCCGCCAGCGCACTCGTAGCCTTGCTCGTGCCGCGCAGGTATGCAGCAGTCTTCCTCGGAGCAGTTGTGGGGCAGATCCTGACCAAACTGATCCTTTTGAGCCCTGATCAGAGATTTTTCCTGACCAGCATGCGCTTGTTAGGCGGCGCGAACAAAAGAATCTCGAATCCGTGACCCCAGCCAGGTTCCCGGAAAAGTGAAGAGTAGCCCGAGCCAATCGAGGCGACGGCTGACGGGCGCTTCAATTCCAAAGGAATCGTTGGATCGTGCGCACTCTCCGGGTCGCCGCAGCTGATGCGCCGTCCGTTAGGCGTCTGCCGGAGTGCTTATGAGCCAGCGAGTTGATGCGGTGCGACGAAGCTTTGTCCAATGCTTCGATGGCATCGACGCAATGCTCGAGGCGCGCCTCATACAGCCGTGCCTGGTTCTGTTGTACAGCACCATAGACGCGGCGGCGGCACTTGAAAGAGACGACCCCAACTCTGACGTAACCAGAGGTGATTTTACCATGTGGGCTGACCGCTACATACGACCCTTTGGATTGGGTAACTGCACATCACTCGACCTGTATGCTGCTCGGTGTGGCATTCTTCACACGTTCTCTGCTGCCTCGCGGCTCAGCAGGGCGGGAAAAGCGAACCGAATCGGATACGCATTTGGTCATGCAACGGTCGGGGACCTTGCGATAGTAAGGCTCTTGCAAGGTCTGGAGGATATCAGATGCGTCCAAATTGAAACACTCAACGAGGCTCTGCAGATGGGGTTTCTGGCGTTTCTAGAGGACGTTCGGGTGGATGAGGTCGGGCTGGCGCGTGTTCTACGCAATAGCGAAGGGTTGTTCGGGTTGTACCCTATGGTCGGAGGGGCATCTTCCCCGGCAGACGCCTAACCGGCGCATGCAACTGGCGGCGCTTAGCCTAAAGGAAGGTCGGATAGTGTCCAGGCGGGCAAGTTGCCGCAGCTGATGCGCGGTCCGTTAGGCAGCTCACAAGGATGGGCTAGGATGCGCCGCACCGCGATCGCCGTATTTGGAACCTTGGCTCTGGTAGCTGGGCTCATCCTGGTTAGCCGACCTTTGATCAGACGCTGGGAAGCTGATCGTACTGCTCAGCGACTCGTTCAGGTGCTACACACGAGGGACACGTCGGCCTATGCGTTACTGTCCGCTCGAGGATCACCACAGACCTTTCGATGTATCCAGCGGCTCTGGCCCGAGGAGTTCTGGTCCCGGCACGGGAAGGTTCCGGACCTCTCGAAGATTCCTGCTCCTCCTGGAGAGCTCGGATATCGTATGCACGGGGACTCACTCGGAGGAATCGGCGCGCCCGCGATCTTTGACTTCTACATACTTAAGGATCATCCGGACAAAGTTGAGCGCGTGTTCGTTGATAGTCGGCTTGGAGTGTGGACGCCAGCAACATATGAGTGCTTGGGCGTGAGAACTGCCTAACAAGCGCATGCAGCTGGCGGGCGCTTCAGGTCAAAGGAAACGTCGGATTCCGCGGATGCTGGCAGTCGCCGCAGCTGATGCGCGGTCCGTTAGCCCGCTTTCTGAGGTGAGGAATGGCCGCCCAGTTCGCCAACGTCTACGAAGATACCGCCCGGGCCGAAGCCTATGCCGGCTTGGAATACCCAGGTACCTACTACCTGGCCTTTCGCGATCTTCCCACCATCATCCGGCGCCAAGTTCGAGGCGATCATGCTCTAGACTTCGGGTGTGGCACCGGGCGCTCCACCCGATTCTTGAAAGACCTCGGCTTCCACGCCGTGGGCATCGACATTGCTGAGGCCATGCTCGTCCAGGCCCGCATCCGTGACCCCGGTGGTGAGTACCGCCTGGTTCCAGTGGAGACGCCACCCCCCTTGCCCGCCGAGACCTATGACCTGGTGCTTGCGGCGTTCACCTTCGACAACGTCCCTACAGTCGACAAGAAGGTCCACCTCTTTCGAGCCATGCGCACCTCGTTGACGCCACACGGCCGTATTGTCACTATCGTCTCGGCCCCGGCGATCTATGTCCACGAGTGGGCTTCGTTCTCAACGGTGGCCTTTCAGGAGAATCGCGAGGCACGGAGCGGTGATGTGGTCCGGATTGTGATGCTCGATGTCCCCGACCGCCGTCCTGTCGAGGACATTCTCTGTACGGATGAGACTTATCGGGAGGTCTTCGACCAGGCCGGCCTATCTGTGGTCGCGGCGTTTCGCCCACTCGGCCAAGCGAGTGAGCCCCATGCCTGGATCACTGAAACATCGGTTGCCCCGTGGACTATCTACGTGCTGGGCGACTCCAAGGACCCATAGTGCGCGGGCTAACAAGCGCATGCAGCCGGCGGGCGCGACGTCCAAAGGAAGATCTAAGCTAGAGCGCACTCGGCGGGGTCGCCCGCAGCTGATGCGCGGTCCGTTAGACGGCGGCACCTGCGTCACCGATCAAGGGAGAGCTGATCTGACATTCGAGGACCTGAGGCGGACTCCTGATGGGCGGCTTCTCTATAAGGCTCAGTCGTGGCTCAACCGCCGTGTCCTGGTGATCGCCCTCATCTGGGGGCCGGCATTCCTCCTGCTCAGTATCATCCTGATACGCTGGTTGAGGACTGGAGTGGAAGGCGGGCGTTGGTTGGCTATGGGATGTCTGGCCATCTTGGCGTTGCTTCTCCTTGGTTCCATCGCCTTCGCTCAGAGGGTTGCCGTCAAACGACCAGGTGCGCGATGTCCACAGTGTGACGCGTCTTTGATCGGACAACAGCTTCGAACCGCCCTGGAGCTAGGGCACTGCGGATCGTGCGGTCGAGCACTCCCTGGAGCTGCCGTCTAACAAGCGCATGCAACTGGCGGGCGCTTCACTGCTAAGGAACGTTGGATTATGCGCAGTTGAGCAGTCGCCGCAGCTGATGCGCGGTCCGTTAGGCGGACCGCACCAGCCGCGTGTGAAGGATGAGACGCGGAGAGTAGGGTATTATGTCAGACAAGTTGTCACCGGCACTGACGCCGGAGCAGTGGGAGGCCCGGGACTACCGCCAGGCGGCCCGGGAACTTGACAGCTGGTCCACGGCGCGCTCAGGGCCAGCACACGCGGATGACTCGACCGAGTATGTGGCCAAGCTCGGTCTCGACGAGGGCGCGTCGGTCATCGTGATGAACCGCGCCCACGACCGAGTTCTCGTTCCGCCACCCGCCCGCGCGGTCCTTGCGGCGCTTGCCTTGGTAGATCAGCCATTCGGTTTCACTCTTGCCGATGTTGACGCGCTGGAGCGGGCGGCGGAGGTGACCCAAGACGAGGCCGTCGCCGCCGCGCTCCGGAACCTAGGCGAGCGGCTCCAGGCGTTGATGCCCCCGGCGGCCGGCTAACCCGCGCATGCAGCCCGACGGGCCGGAGTGGGCGCATAGCTCCGCTCGGCGACGGCCCGCTCGGAGCGCGCTGTGGAACGAAAGATTGTGCGCGGGCCGGCCTGAGGACCCGCAGCTGATGCGCGAGTCGTTTGGCCGCTCATGGAGAGGAGTGTGCAATGCGAATCCCCTTGACCCTCCTTTTACTCAATCTCGCGGTTAGCTCCGTGAACGCCCAAACGGTAAGCACCTCTACTCGCCCAGTCATTGATATGCACATGCATACTTGGCTACCCGATCCGCCGGATGGCCGTGACAGTGCACGTGCGTATATCCGAGGTATCCTCGCACAACTTGACTCGTTTCAGGTGGTTCTTGGAGTAATGAGCGGCCCTGAAGAAGAGCTGGATCTTTGGGCGTCAATGGCCTCCAATCGGGTCCTGCTTGCCCCAGTCTTTCCCTGTGATCATGGACTGATGCCCGACCCTGGCGTCACCGCGAACCCACACCGGTCCTACTGCTTTCGCTCACGCAAGGAGTTTCCAGACACGGCGTGGTTGCGTCGCCAGTTTCGCTCAGGCCGGTTTCGGGCGATGGGCGAGCTAACGAACCAATACGCCGGCGTCGCATTCGATGACCCGCGAATGATGCCATACTATGCCCTTGCCCAGGAGTTCGATGTTCCGGTGGCATTTCATACAAACGGGAGCTTCCCACTGACGGCGCAAGGGTGCTGCCCCAAATTTCGCCTCCGTCTCGGGGATCCGATCCAGCTGGAAGACGTACTGGTGAAGTTTCCGCGACTGCGCGTTCAGATCATGCACGGTTGGCCCAGCGATCAGCTGTTCGCGATGCTCTATCAGTACCCACAGCTTGTCGTAGATCTGAGTCCTTGGGCGGCCTTGATGCCAGCCCCTGCGTTTCATGCGCTCTTGCGTAAGTACAAGGATGCAGGCTATCTGGACCGCGTACTCTTCGGCACAGATTATCCGAACATCTCCCAAGCGGTCACCGCATTCACGTCGGCGGATTTCCTTTCGCCGGCCGAGCTTGACGGCGTGCTGTGCGGGAATGCTGAGCGCTTTCTGCGTCTGAGCGGAGTCTGCAACGGTAGTAGGAAGCAGCAATGACTTCTCCATGTTGCCAGCGGCCTAACCCGCGCATGCAGCCGACAGGCCGGAGCGGCCCGGCGCTCCGTGCGGGCGTCGCGCTCCTCGTGGCCAGACAGTGGAAGCGTTGATTCGTGTGGGCGGCAGGATGGTCGCCTGCAGCTGATGCGCAAGTCGTTAGGCCGGCCCACACCTTTCGAAAGAGTAGCGACCATGACACGAGCACTGCTGGGCTTCCTCCTAATACTGTTGCCAAGCGGCCGCGGCTATGCCCAAAGT
>Ga0307416_100002279_pt1 | contig 10933 bp, 15 predicted proteins | sample DK1Cmetagenome_2_FD_203821 | JGI IMG/M metagenome (GOLD analysis project Ga0307416, IMG submission 203821) | Maize rhizosphere microbial communities from greenhouse at UC Davis, California, United States - DK15-C-3 | ecosystem: Host-associated > Plants > Roots > Rhizosphere > Soil | place...
TTCTTCATTGAAACGATCAGCGTTATCATCACAGGCTCCTGCTGATGATGGTGGTCGTTGTTCTTGTCGTCGTTCGAAGCATCTGCCTCTGCTCTTCAAATAATATGTGTGTTGAATTATGTGCTTTTACTACTACCTTGTTGCCCTTCGTTTCCTTCGTCCGGCTCCCTATCATAATCTAGCTTTTCGTCAATCTTTTTCTGAAGCTGTTTATACTGCTTGTACTTTTTAGTCCATTTTGAAAGCATGAACCACTGCCTAATACCTATTCCTATCCAGAAGAGGATGGTTCCAATTACAACAGCTTGGACTATTCTAAATGCCGGGCTGTCTGGAGGGCCACCACCACCAGCACCGCTATCCCCAGACCGGTCGTCGAACCGGAAGGGCGGAGGACCTTCGCCAGAAAAGATTGTCTCTCCAATCAATGCAAAGGTGATGATATGCGTTACAGGCAATACGATGACGATGGAGACTATCATCAGGATGACCATCTTTTTGGTTTGGTTCAGATGGTGGACTATCTCATCCGTTATCCTAAAGATGTTTTCTACAGGCTTGTTATTGTCGTCCTTGATTGGATCTGCCACTCTACCTATAAACTCCCATCCCGCTCATTATAAGAAATGCAGTAACTATGTTACCTGTAGTAGTAATATTAGTTGTCGTCGTCGTCGTTGTTATCATCATCATCCGCATCACCACCACCACCACCACCACCACCATCATGATTTGTTTTCTCCCTCGACCCCTCTTGGGAACAATACCTCATATGGCTCCAGTATCTCTTGAAGAATCGCCCTTCCCTTTTCTGAAACCTTGTACTTGATTATCGTCTTGTTGCCCCATGGCTCTTCAAACCTTACTATCAAGCCCTTACCGACCATGTCATCGATTATCGCCCTATGCTTTACATTATTTAGACCACAGTAACTCATTAGCTTGGTCTGGTTAAGCTCTCCATATTCTGACAGCTTTAGTATCACATCCTTTCTGATGTAGACCCTGTCACGGTATTCGTGAACCATTTTAATCAGGAGGTTTTTTGGGCTTGTACTTTGCAGGATTGATTAAGATTGACGAATAGCGAAAGCCTCCTACGCGCTGCAGCATACCTGTAGTCACTAGCACCATGGTGCACCCTTTCTAGAGTGGCTACGTATGAAGCTATAGATTAAGGGTGTGGTAACTATGTTACGTGTCAATAGTGAACAATAGTTAAAATAATTCATTCCGAAGTCGAACCCATGACAAATTCAAAACACGTATTGGCAGTGGGACTGGCCGCGGCAACACTTGCTTTGGTTCTAACTGTCGTTGTAGGCGGTCCAGCGGTACTACAGCGAGCAGGACTTGCAATGGCGTTTGTCATAAGCTCTATTGCACTAGCGGCAGCGGCATTCTTTGTGTCGTGGAAGCAGAGGTCATTTCCGGTAGCGGGATTGCTGGCTGCAAGCGGCATCATCCTCATGATACCCGGCTTGATAGCCACAGGATACCTATCAGTCATCGTGTTTCCGGGTCCCATCCTGGGAGTCATCTTCGGGCTAATCATTTTCGGGCTTGGGGTTGCAAAGGGCATAAAAACAGCAAGTACAGCAGTGGTAACCGCGAGATGGTGATATATACGACAATGGTTAAGATTAATGCCAACAGAGGGATCTCGGCACCCCTTGACCGAGTATGGGACATCATCTCCAATACGGATGGTGAACCACGATATTGGCGAGGTCTGAATGCTGTCTACAACGTCAGCAATAAAGGCAATGTCATCGAAAGAGAGGTAACGGTGGGCCTTAGAGACTTAAAAGGCCGCCAGACCGTGGTGCTGTATCCCAAGAAATCGATAGAACTAACGCTTAGTGAAGGGCCAATTATAGGTACTAGGATTATCACACTAATCCCATCTAGCGATAACAAAAAAACAACAACAAGAGTCAATGTATCCTGGGATGTCAAGCTGTCTGATAACATTCCTCTGTTGTTTAGAGGTATAGTAAGAGAACGAATTGCAGAAGCAACCGAGGAGGCTCTAGATAGAATTGCCAGAGCAGTCCAATAGCAGTGTTGCAGTACATACGGGCAAGCACGGGATAACGGGCCTAGCGATCCACTTGGCCGGATTTGCACTTGGGTTCATCGGCATAGGGTTAGTGTTGGGAGGAGTCATCGACATAGAATCAGGCATCACTGTACTAGTGCCTTTTGCAGACTTGCTGTACGGCCTTGGCCTTGTCATTGTCGTTGCAGTCGCGGCCAGAGCCGGCGTCCCGATGAAGTATTTACTTGTAGTAGGTGCCGTAATCGGTATAGGTCTCTTTTACAAGTCAGCACCCCATGAGATTCACATAGCTTCTGGCACCGGGTTCGGGCTTGTCCATCCAGCTCACATCATGCTGGGAACCATCCTGATAACCATATCCGTAGCAGCGCTTGCAGTAATGGCAATTCGCTATAACAGGTCCAAGGAATTCAGATGATTTTACAAGCCATAATACACATGAAACTTTGTTGAGGCTGTCTTGTACAAAAGACAGAATTTTTCAGATGATCGGAGACTATTGCTTGAGCTTCTGACAAGAAGAGCCACATCCAAATATTTGAATGGCAGCCGCATTGCACTACCTAATATCATTCACTAGCCAAACTGCGTGACATGACTGATGACTTTTGAGGTTGTAATCTGCTTAAGGAACACAAAGAAGGAGAGCAGAAGAAGAAAGAATAAGAAGGTCAAAGCCGTCTCATGTAATGTTATAAGTACTTTACAATCGTTGGCAAGCCTATTTCCTTCCAGATCTGATCTGGCGGATTATGTCAAGTACGTCGTCAGCATCCTCAGCCTCTGGATTAATCTCTAGATACGAGTTCAGAACTTTTAATGCTTCTGGAGCATCTCCCTTTTTAAGAAGTACGATCCCCTTGTCCCTTATTCCGTCAGGGTTGTACCGATCAATGGCAAGCACCATTTCATTCGCAATATTGTATCTGTCCATGTCCTGTGTTTCGTAGTAGCTTCCTTTAAGATTGTTCAGTATCCTTATCACAACTTGTGCTGCTGTTGCTTTCTCTACAAGTGCATGGGTAAGAGGAATGTTCTGTTGTGGATACGCCTGATCAATCAATGCTTTAAGTGAATAGTCGTCCATTATCCTACCTCCATTAAACGGATCAACGATGATCTCACCACTGTTGTCCTCTAGAATATGCTTGATCAAAAAATGGCCGGGAAAGTTCACAGGGTGCATCTTAAAGTTCACCGAGCGGGCAACTCTCATGTAAAGTATGCAAAGTGTAATAGGGATCCCTCTTTTGCGTTCGACTACTATGTTGAGGTAGCTATTGAGTGGATTGTAATAGTCATCAGTATTTGCCTTGAATTTTTGCACGTCAAAGAGATGATCATTTATCTTTTCTATTATCTGAGTTGGTCGCGGGGGCATATTGCCGCCCTTTTTAAGTATCCGCGCTACGTCCTGTCCCATTGCATCTATCGAGGACAAGTGCGCAGAGACATCGAGGCTAGGGTAAGCAAGTATCCTTGCAAGATGCAGAGCATACTCGGCCAGCCTATCGGTATCATCAGACGATGTGATGTACGTGGCTACGTTACTTCTCCAATCTTGAATCAGGGAATTGATATCCGCGACCAATTGTCTTCTCAAGTGGCTGGCACATATTTATGTCAATCATAGAAGTTCGGATTGCAAATCCTATATAAAACACCTTATCATAAAATTTTCCTTTTACGTTATTATTTTCACTTTCATAATGAACCAAAATATACTCCAGTTAATAAAAATTAAGATAAATGCTTTTATTCAAACTTTCCAGCCTTCAATCCTATGACAGACGGTAAAACGAAGAGTATTGTTGATAGAAAAATCTGTCTTCTGAGTCTCGCTGCTATAATAGCGACGTTGGCGACCATTAATTTCTCGGGCACAGTGTTTGCCTATACAGAGGGCGACCCGGCGGTAGTGTATTCCTGCTTCGAGACAAATGAGGACGGAAGCTATGTGACAGAAACAGATGAAGAAGGAAATGTCAATCTTGTTCCCTGTCCAATAGACCATGGAGACAACGCATGGATGTTGACATCCTCTGCGCTGGTGCTTATGATGACCCCTGCAGGGCTAGCGATATTCTATGGTGGTCTGTCGAGACAAAAGAATGCTGTCAACACACTTCACATGGTGTTTATTACTACGGGTGTAATTGCGGCACAGTGGGCGCTCTGGGGCTATAGTCTGGCCTTTGGACCTGATGCGGGGGGATATGGGTTCATTGGCGACTTTAGCTGGGTAGGCCTGCAGAACGTGCTGCACGATGTACCCTCAATCGCATACGGGGGTATAGATGGTACAACCATACCTCACCAGACATACATGATATTTCAGATGATGTTCGCTATCATTACACCTGCACTAATCGTAGCAGCGCTGGCAGAGAGGATGAAATTTAGTGCATTCATAATATTCATAGTCATCTGGGCAACATTCGTTTATGACTTTGCGGCACATTGGACATGGGAGATCACTGGACCTGATAATTATGGAAAAAATCCTGGATATTGTGGCTTTGGATGGACAGGCTGTCTGGGGTCACTTGACTTTGCAGGCGGAACAGTCATCCATATCACCTCTGGTTGGTCCGGTCTTGTGATCGCTCTCATGCTTGGACGCAGGCTGGGATATGGTAAGCTCCCAATGGAGCCACACAACATATCACTTGTTGTCTTAGGTGCAGCGCTACTGTGGGTCGGTTGGTTTGGTTTCAACGCAGGTTCCGCAGCATGTGCTTGCACAAACGCTACAAGCGCATTCGTTGCAACCCAGATCGCTACAGGCATGGCGGCAGTAACATGGGCTCTGATATCATGGGCGCACACTGGAAGGCCTTCGACAGTTGGTGCAGCTACTGGTGCAGTAGCCGGGCTTGTAGCCATCACGCCAGCATCTGGCTTTGTATCACCAATGTCCGCACTAATCATAGGCATTTTGGCAGGAATTGTCTGCTATGCAGCAGTTATGTTCAAGAATAAGAGGAAGTGGGACGACGCACTTGACACATGGGCCGTACACGGCATCGGTGGTCTTGCAGGCGCTCTGCTGACCGGCATCTTTGCAGAACAGAGGTTCACACCTTGGGGAGACAATGGCCTTGCCTTTGGCAACCCTGCTCAGTTGTACGAAAATGCGGTAGGCGCATTTGCTGCACTTGCCTGGGCGATGGGCATCACTGCACTCATTATCAAGATAATGGATGTAGTATGGCCAGGCGGCATAAGGGTCACTCCAAAGGAAGAAGAGATCGGTCTGGACCTTGTACAGCATGGCGAAAGGGCATATGTAACCGGATAAGGCAGAGTCGTTACATATCTTTTCTTTTTCTTTTTTGCATGCTACTCCTCTCTATGATTGAAAAAACGTTGAATTTGCCGATGACAAATATGTCTAAAAAGTAGCAGAATCTGCAAGAAAGCTCACGACTCTCCAATGCAGGCATGGCATCAAGCAATCTTAGATCCTGGCTCTTTGAGATTGGTGCCTGAAATGCTACTGTTCTAACCCTCAGCGATTCAGCAGCTCGTCGTCTGCATACATGTAACTGATCTTATCAAAGTAGCTATAAGCGTGTGTAATTGTTCCTGCTGGCAGCCCTAAATCCGTCATATGGTGAAATCTAACTGTTGCTTCCCATTTCATATAGGTTATATAGGAATCATGCATTAAGATTATATACAAGCATACGTTTGCTGCTGATACCCTTGGAGTCTCAACAGCAAAAGGAAGCTGAGATTATAAGCGAGGTTCTCCTCAAGGCAGCCAGTGAGCCAGAATTCCGAAACGAGCTGATCAAAGATCCAGATATAATTTTGGAGCAGTATGACGTTTCACCAGAAGCCAAACTGATCATCCGAAGAAGCATTATAGATCTGACGCAGTAGCTCAGCAATTTAGAAATCTAATTAATTCTAGCCAATAAGACCAGCGAGCTGGATGGTAGTAAGTAGTAGTACCCAAACCTGTAGGAACCGCACCGATTGCGGCTTTTTAGATAACCTGACTGAAGGAATAGGGAGTTATTTTATCTCGTTACCGAGATAGATGATAAGAAAAGCTATGCTGGCAAAAATAGTAAAGGAAAATAGATTGGCTAACCCATCCTGACAAGCCTTCTGCCTGTATACCACCTATAGATAAAGTATCCCGCAGCAATTATTGCTATTGCTATTACAAGCGGCCAAAGCAGGTATATTACTATAGCAGCCACTATTACAAGGACTGCGATAACCACCCAGTCAAGCGTTCTTAGAGGTCTTGCCATGATGAGAAATGATGAGCTAACATTGTTATTCAGCATTTGTAACGATACTTATTAATTATTTATCACCATTTTTTACCTGCAACCTGTCTTGTGTGATAGTAAAGATACTGCTGAGCATATCCTGCATACTTGCCAAAATACTTTCTTGCGCCATCTGATAGCTGCTCATACTGATGGGGAGCAATCTTATCATGGAATTTGCTTTTGTGAAGCCAACTATAATGGCTAGCAAGTGCTCTTGCGATCCACACATCGATTGGAAATGCATCAAGCTTTTCTAGTGAAAACAAAAGCACGCAGTCGGCTATCTTGTTTCCGATTCCATAGACTTGCAGCAATTCTTTTTTTGATTCATGATAGCTTGCTTTCTTTAGAAAATCAAAGTCAAGTCGTCCACTTGCGATGGCCTCAGCTGCAGCTTTTATTGCCTTTGTCCTGTATCCAAGGCCACAGCCCCGAAGCTCATCTACACTTGCATTGTTGATATCTGCAGCGGAAGGGAATGTGAAGAAGTCTATTCCATCAACTTTTGTACGCCTGCCAAACTTCCTTGCCATATTATAAAGCATCCTTCGAATCATAGGTATGTTAGTATTGCTTGCACAAACAAATGAGAATAGGCACTGGTGAGGCTTCTGCCTTATGAGGCGCAGGCCAGGATACGCCTTAGCAAGTCTGTCTATAAGTGGATCATGCGATATTTCTTTAAATATCTCCTTGGTATCGTCGTCCAGCCTGAATATTTTTTGGTCGCAAGACTTGTCTTCTGGGAAGGAAAAAAATTCAATACAGTCGTCAGACTGTGTGAACCTGATAACTTGGTCGCCATGTATACCATACCATGAATTCTTATGTTTTTCCCAAAGAAAGACCTGTCCGCTGTTTATGCTGATGACAGGATCAAAGCTAGAAAAGAGCGTCTGCAATTCTGGTATATAATCTCCACGTTCTTATTGAACTTTTTCCAGAAGTACATGATTCTAATGTTGGCCACAAATGGCTCACAGTATAAATTGTTCCATCCGGCCTCTCGCACTGTTCTTACTGGATTTTCTAATTATCAGCACAAGCAATTTTTTGTTTTAAGGTGGACAAGCCGCCTAGGTAACATTAAATAAATGACACTTGTGTTTGCTAATGGGCATGAGTTCTAGCGATTCGACAGATCCTGTGGAAGCTTTCAAAAAAGCAATTACAAAAGGAGGTGAGGCACAGAAGGACTTTATCAAGCAGTTTTCTAACATTCAGCAAGATGCCATGCAGAACTACTTTGCAGTTCTCCAGAGTCTGACATTCAATAACGCAATGTTCAAGACTACAGTACAAAGCGGAGGCAGGATTTCTATTCCTGAGGCGGAAAGGCAGGCACTCAAGATAGAAGATGGAGATCTTGTGCAAGTGATCGTGGTACCGATAGAGCGGCGACGCAAAGGATCCATGCAAAAGGAAACCTGATTATTGCTCTCTGCCTGTAAGGAACTTCAGGACGATTTTATTAAACGTCATAGGCCTTTCGACGTATGGTGTGTGGCCGCAGTTCCTTATCACTACAAGCTCCCTTTTTGGAATTTCATCATATTCTCTGGCGTACTGTAATGGTATCATCCTATCTTGTTCTCCCCACACAAGAAGAGTTGGGGCAATTATATTGGAAAGTCTGCCGTTCAGCTTGGGTGCATATCTTATTCCAAGTACAGTTGACATGAACGCATACTTTGCATTAGTGAGCCTCATTCTGTTCACAAAGTCCATCACTATCTCTTCGCTGACGGCATCAGAGTCGTAGGCCATTTCCCTGAAGGCTTCATAGACATGCTCGTACACTGGGTACAGTGCAGCCATGATGTATCTGTCAAGGGTCGGAGTCGATGTCTTCATCATGCCCGCAGGCGACACCAGAACTAACTTTTCGATCATGCTGTTGAACCTGATGGCAAATTCGGTGGCAACGTGACCGCCAAATGACGATCCTATGATACTTGACTTGGATACGCTGAGGTTGTCAAGAAATACTTTGAAAAAATCAACGAAAAAATCCATTGTGTACTCCACAGCAGGTTTGTCGCTGTAGCCAAAACCGATAATATCCGGAATTATTACGTGAAAGTACTTTGACAGAGCTGGAATTACACGAGACCATCTTTCGGCAGAAGCGCCAATGCCATGCAAAAGAATCAGAATCTTACCGTCAGGGGGCCCATAGTCGAGATACCTTACGGTATAGCCATCGACATTGGTGAACTTTTGTGGCGTCGACTGCTCGCCCAATCAGTTCCATATATGGAACTCATATAATATATCTATGCAGTCATCAGGCAGGTACTGCATAATCCCGTTGTAGTAGTGTCTATTGTATGCGTTTCTCATTCTCTGGACACCTTATTTGTCTGCTGAAGGACGGAGAGGGTTTGATCTTAGCAGTCTCAATGGATTTTGCTTGCACTGACATAAACAAACATAGATCCATCGCCAATAGCGTAACCATTCGAAAAAGCACAAAGTACGCCACTCTATTGTGATACTTGACACTGGCTATAGCTAATATGCTACAGCAGCAGCCTAGTATTCCAGATATTTGGGAACTCATCCGCGCAGAGTTATAAATTCTCTGAAACCCCTCCTTGTCTCCTATTCTCTTGTGATGTGCGTATCTTTTGCGGCGTAAAATTGCATTTTCGAGCTAGTGACTTGGATTTTATATCAGCCTGTTGGAGGCTGTTCTTCAGGTTTAATCTCTTCTGCTTCTGAACTTGCGTAGTCCTGTAGTTCCGGCTTTTCTTCTTCGCTGACTGGAGGACTAACAATATCTTTTGATTGCTCGGTTGATTGCTGCTGCTCTCCGCCATCAATAGTTTCAGCTGTTGCAAATCTATCTCCTACATGCGTTACCCTCACTCTAGTTTTCTGCCCGACCCTTCCGCCTTTCACAAAAACAATAAATCCTTGAACTCTGGCAACTCCGTCGCCTTTTCGGCTAATCTCGGTAACTTGAACATCGTATTCCTTGCCACTTTCAACTGGCTTTGGACCGCCGAAGCGGCTGCCTCCAAAACGTCCTCCTCTGTACGACATCCACTGTGGTAGTGGACAGCATAGCAATTAAATAGACGTGAAGTAATCATCTTTCAAATTGTTACAGGTCATTTCTTTATCAATAGTTCATGTTAATAATCTTCTAGCACTATATTGATAGAGTGTATATATATCTATCTTTTAGGCTACAGTCTTGACTGCATCTTTGTAAGGTGATATATAGATGCGCTCCTGTATAACCTTCAATCCACTTCGTCATAGGCTGTCTTAGTAGTAGTGCTTATCAAGACAGAGGGTACTAACCACATGGGCTAAGGTTAGAAAAGAGTCATATAGTACAATTATTAGTGCTAGTTAAATCCTCGTCATGCAATAAATATCAGACCACCACTAAATTGGCTACAAACCCAACTGATAAACCCTCGCCCTCTGGGCGGACGGATGAGAGACAGAAATATCATCATTTGGAATATGATGACACGACTATTGAAGGTTTGATGCATTATTTCAAATTTCAAACGTACTCTGAACTACGCTGGTTCCTGAGATGCATAAGAAAAAACTAATCACTATGTGAAGCTGGAACATCATGATTGATTCTGTTGCCTTTTATATACTTCAATAATGCATCAGAGTCGTGTTCAACCTTGAAATATTGCTTCATGCTTTCAATTGTCTTGTCATCATATGTATGATGATGCTTTCTGTTTATCTCTTGCTTTTCTCCAAAAATCTCTGATGTCATAGTAGAATTTGGAGTTCATAATAAATAAAGAGTTTCATTACATAACCGATAATCCAGCTTGCTAACCACGACTTTAGATATCATATTTCTTTTGTATTATCTGAAAACAGAAAAAAGAATGGTCCTCGTTAGCATTTTCATGGTTGTCGTCAGATGGACTCTATTATACCGGATGGTAGAGTGTATTTTCTGGAATTTGTCAATAGTCTGCTTGATATTGTCAGCCAAAGTATTCAGTTCTTGATATAATTCAATTGTGGTTTTTTCCTCTTGGCGACCTATTGCAATTTAGATTAACTCCGATTCAGCAACCGGCAGCGCTATGCCTACGGCTTGGCTTCATAAATAGTTAAGGAAAGATTTTATCAACATGATTTATAGTTCGCTCTCAACCATTTGTCAGAATTATGAAAGACAATGGCAATATTGTTTGTTGTTCCCTGAAACTCCTTGATGTGGAACAATTGTTCATAATAGACATTATTAAATGATGATAGAAATCCCCCATGCCTGGAAACGAATAGGAAAATAGGATCTGCGAACCCTTATGAAATTGCGACTTAATACATATACATCTGCTATTGGGTTTAACTGCCATACCTAATAAAGCGACATAAATGATGTCTATGAATCGGATGGTCAAAGAACAACAACAAACTATGGGCTTATGTTTATAATTATCATGAGATAACCATCTAATAGGATCATGTTCTTCTTGCAGAGGGGCAATAAACGCGTATATGCATCTTCATGATCTTCTGCAGCAGATGTGGCGCTGCGCATTGCGCATGTGCACACACACACACACACACACCACATTTCAGA
>Ga0307416_100002280_pt1 | contig 10932 bp, 10 predicted proteins | sample DK1Cmetagenome_2_FD_203821 | JGI IMG/M metagenome (GOLD analysis project Ga0307416, IMG submission 203821) | Maize rhizosphere microbial communities from greenhouse at UC Davis, California, United States - DK15-C-3 | ecosystem: Host-associated > Plants > Roots > Rhizosphere > Soil | place...
AGTCCATGACCTGCCGGACCATTTTGCCGAGGTGATCGAGCAGTTCGAATTCGGAACTGCCGAGGGTCGTCTGATTGGAAAGCTGGAAGAAGTTCCCGACGACCTCACTACCCTCGCCGTACAGGCCCCGGAAGGTCAGTCCCACCTGCGCCAGGCCTTGCAACACCTTGGTGATTTCCTTGGTGAGCACCAGGCCCGGGAGGTGGATGAGCACCGAGGCCCGGAGCCCAGTACCGACGTTGGTAGGACAGGAGGTAAGGTAACCAAATTCCGAGTGAAATGCGAAAGCAAGTCGTTGTCCCAGTTCGGCGTCCAGCCGATCAACTTCGGCGTACGCGGCGTCCAACGCAAAGCCGGAATGAAGGCCCTGTAGCCGAAGATGGTCCTCTTCATTCAGCATCACTCCAAGCCGGTCCTGGACCAGGACCGAAGCTCCGGAACGCACTCTTCCGTCGGCGTCGAGGCCGGCGAGCTCCTTGCTGACCAAGTGCCGCTCGTGCAGCAGCTGCCGATCGCTACGGTCCATCCGGTCAAGGCGGAACTTGATTGCCCGCCGGAGGAGGACCGTATCACGCGCGGCCGCCTCAACCGTCTGCAGAATGTCCTCTCGTTCGGACTCCGAGTTCCTCCCCTGGTAGACCCGCCCTGCCAGATTGCGCGCCAGGCGAATCCGCGTGGAGAGCACCAAGTGGCTGGAAGGACCGCTGGCATCGAGCCAGCCGACGCCCCCGTCAGTCAGTAAGCTGAGATCGATCATTCCATCACCCGAAGGCGGTCGCGGAGCTCGGCGGCAAGCTCGAAGTTCTCGGTCTCCACTGCTACGCGGAGCTGCTCGCGTAGCTCTGCGGCCTGGGGTTGCTCACTCGGCGCGGCGCTGCCAACGCCCTCGGAGTAGCGCTCACCCATGTGGTGGGTCGAGCCATGCAGCCGCCGCAGCAGGTCACGCAACGGAATCTCGAAAGAACGATAACACTCGGAGCACCCCAGCCGTCCGCTCTCCCTGAAATCCTGCAGCGAGCCGCCGCAGCGGACACAGGTGTCACCGGTCTTGGGGGCCGGCGTCTGCTCCGGTAGCTCCTGGCCCATGGCGGCGAGGAAGGTTCCCAGCGGGGTCTTAGGGGCGGCGCCCGGACTCTCCACGCCTTTTTCGGCGGCACACCGCTCACAGAGATGGAGGGTGGTTACCTGCTCATTCACGATCTGCGTCAGGTGGATGACCGCCTCCCGCTCACGGCATTGCTCACACGACATCAGGGCATGGCCTCCACGCCAGAGAGTGGCACCAGGCGCCCGCCTTCAAGGGACAAGACCCGGTCGGCTCGAGCCGCCAGGGACCTGTTGTGAGTCACCACGACGAGTGCGGTTTCGAACTCACGCGACAGATGCGCGAAGAGCTGGTGAAGTCGCTCGCTGTTCGCAGTATCGAGATTTCCGGAGGGCTCATCGGCCAGCACCACAAGCGGATCGGCCGCGAGTGCCCGCGCCACCGCTGCACGCTGCTGCTCGCCACCTGACAACTGGGATGGTCGGTGAGACATGCGCCCGGCGAGTCCCACATTGGCCAGCAGCTCCTCGGCCCGGGAACGCGCCCGGGATTCTGCCTCTCCCGCAATGAGCAGAGGCATCATGACATTTTCGAGCGCGGTGAACTCGCGAAGCAGGTGATGAAACTGGAAGACGAACCCCAGCTTTCGATTGCGGATTGCCGCCAGGTTCTCGGGGGTCTCCTCGGCGTATGCGTGACCACCGAGCCGGACCGTGCCACTGGACGGACTGTCCAGGGCGCCCAGCAGATGCAGCAGCGTGCTCTTGCCGGATCCGCTGGCGCCCACGATGGCAACGAACTCGCCCCGGCTCACCGTGAGATCGACACCCGAGAGAACCTCGATCGGGTTCCCATCCCCACCCCGGTACACCTTCCGGAGTGCCTGCGCCTCGAGGATGTCCGTCATTCGTGCCGGATGGCCTCCACCGGCGTCAGCGCGGCGGCCGACCTCGAAGGATAAACTGTCGCAGCAACGGCGATGGCGAGGCTGGTGAGGACCACCACCAGCACGTCGGGCCACTCGATATGTACGGGGAGGTGGTCTATGAAATATACGGCGGGATTGATCCGAACCCATCCCGAGCTGTCCACCACGTATGACACGGTGAGCCCCAGGATCAAACCGAGCATGGTACCGACCACTCCGATGACCGCCCCCTGCACCAGGAACACCCGTGCAACCGCGGACGAGGTGAGTCCCATGGCCCGCAAAATTCCGATTTCCCGGGTCTTGTCGGTGACCACCATGGTGAGGGTTCCCACGATGTTGAATGCGGCCACCACCATGATGAAAAAGATAACAAGACCCATCGCCAGCTTCTCCAGCTCCAGCGCGCTGAAAAGACTGGAGTTCTGAGTCTGCCAATCGAGGGCCCGGTACGGGTAACCCAGGCGCTGCTGAATGGCATCGCCAATGGCGGGTGCCCTATCAGGATCGTCCACTCGCACGGCAATACCGGAGACTGCCTCCCCCAGACCGGTGAATCGTTGGGCCATCTCTCGTGACATCACCACGAACTGGTTGTCGTACTGGAACATTCCCGTGTCGAAGAGACCAGTGACTTCGAACTTCCAGAAACGCGGCACTGCCACGCCGAGCGCGGGGTTGATCTTTGCCTGTGTTACCGGCACCAGCGTCACGATGTCTCCCGGGTAGACCGACAGTCGTGACGCGAGCCTCGATCCCAGCAGGATCCCGCCGTCCACGCCCGGCTTCGAGGCCTTGAACGACAGATCTCCCTTGGTGACCGCCTGCGGCAGCGACGTGACGGACATGGTCCCGGTGTCCGGATCGAAGCCCACCAGATTGACACCCTCTCCATAATCCTGACCCGCGGTGATGCCAGCCTGGCTGATCACCTCGGGGCTTGCTGCGAGAACACCGGGCTCTTTCCGGATTTCTGCGATGACACTGCGCCAATCATCCAGCCGGAGCCCCGATCCGAACGTCAGGATACGGAGGTGCGGATTGGCAACCAGAATGCGCTCGCGAAGGTCATCGCGCAGGCCGTTCATCACTCCCAACACCACAATCAGCGCGGTTACCCCCACGGCCACACCGCCGATGGAGATGACCGTGTTGAGTGAGGCGGTTCGCGCTGTCCGCCGGCTCCGCAAGTACCGCCGAGCGATACGCCATTCGAGCCGGGTGCTGGCCTTGATGCGACTCCAATCATCGGCTGAGGGCCACCAACTGCGTGGATCCAACCGGGCCAGCAACCTGAACAGTCTGCCCTGCTGCCCCGCTGCCGCGCTGCCCCGTTGCTCCATCATGGTTCCTCCGGCCGCATGGCTGGAAAGAGGATGACGTCGCGTATCGAGGGCCGATCCGCGATCAGCATCATGAGCCGATCGACTCCGAGACCCAGGCCACCGGCTGGTGGCATACCATATTCGAGTGCCCGGATGTAGTCGGCGTCGTAGCTGTGAGCATCGGCATTCCCGGCCACCCGCTGACCCACCTGATCCTCGAAGCGACGCCGCTGATCGTCGGGGTCGTTCAGCTCGCTGAACGCATTGACCAGCTCGCGTCCTCCCACGAAGAGTTCGAACCGCTCGGTGAGCGCCGGATCATTCCGGTGCTCTTTGGCCAGCGGAGAGAGCGCTTTGGGATAATCCACTACAAAGGTCGGCTGGATGAGGTGCGGCTCCAGAAAGGTCTTGAACACCTCATCCTGGAGCCGACCTCCGGAGAGTGTCTCAACCATCTCCGGATCCGCCTTGGCTCGCAGCAGTGCAGCACGCATTTCCGCTTCCGATGCGTTGCGAAGATCGAGCCCCGTCCGCTCCCGGATTCCTTCGATGAATGACACCCGATGGAACGGCGGGGTGAAATCGAGGGTCTTGCCGTCGCGCTCGAGCACACAGGTCTTGAGGCAATGCTCTACCACGCCCGAGACGAGGTCCTCGGTCAGACTCATCATATCGTTGTAATCGGCATATGCCTGGTACAGCTCGAGCATGGTGAATTCGGGATTGTGGGTCCGGTCCATGCCTTCGTTTCGGAAATCGTGCCCAATCTCGTACACCCGCTCCAGTCCGCCGACCAGCAGCCGCTTCAGATACAGCTCATCCGCTATCCTGAGGTACAGCGGCATGTCGAGGGCGTTGTGATGGGTCACGAACGGCTGAGCCGCCGCGCCCCCGTACAGGGGTTGAAGGACCGGGGTCTCCACTTCCAGGAAGCCACGCTCATCCAGAAAGCGTCTCATGAAGGCCGTGGCTTTCGCGCGGAGCACGAATACCCGGCGCACGTCGGGGTGAACAGCCAGATCGGCGTATCGCTGACGATAGCGGAGCTCTGGATCCGTGAGTCCGCCGAAGGTGACCGTTCCATCGGGACCGCTCTGGGTTTTTCCTCGCGGCAGAGGCCGCAAGGACTTGGCCAGGACTACGATATCGGAAGCGCGGATGGTGACCTCGCCGGCTTTGGTGCGGAACAAGCGCCCTGTCACCCCTACATGGTCGTCCAGGTCGAGCAGATTGACCGCCTCGTACCTGTCGCCGAGATCGTCTCGCCGCAGATAGACCTGAATACGGCCGGTGGGATCTTCGATGTGACCGAAGACAACCTTTCCTTTGGGACGCCAGCTCTCAATACGCCCCGCGATGGATACCTCCGGACCCTCGTCTCCCATGTGGTCCTGATAGGAGGCCAACGCTGCGGCGGCCAAATGGGTGCGCTCGTAGCGATAGGCGAACGGCTGAACTCCGAGTGCCTCGAGCGCCGCCCGCTTCTCGCGTCGAGCCACCTCGACATATGACCGCTCCTCGACCGTGCTCACTTCACGCAGCCTTCCCACCGAATCGTTTCAGATACGCTTGGATGAACGTGTCCAGGTCCCCATCCATGACGCGTTGCACGTCGCCCACCTTCGTCTCGGTGCGATGATCGTTGACCATTGTGTAGGGCTGAAAGACGTACGAGCGAATCTGGTTTCCAAAGGAGTTGTCGGTCTTGGTCGCCTCGACTACCGCACGGGCCGCTTCCTGCTCTTCCAACTTCTTCTGATAGATAGCGGCGCGGAGCATCTTCATGGCGGTTGCGCGGTTCTTCGTCTGGCTCCGCTCCTGCTGGCAGGAGACCACCGTGTTGGTGGGCACGTGTGTCAGTCGCACCGCGGATGAGGTTTTGTTGACATGCTGCCCTCCGGCGCCAGACGCCCGGAAGACATCCATCTTGATGTCCTCCTCACGGAGGTCCACCTCGATGGTGTCGTCGATGTCGGGATACACGAATACCGATGCGAACGACGTGTGGCGGCGCGACTGGGAATCGTATGGCGATATCCGGACCAGCCGGTGAACGCCCTTCTCGGCCTTCAGGTAGCCATAGGCGTATTCACCCTTGATCTCGATGGAAACGGACTTGATGCCCGCTTCCTCGCCCGGAAGCAAGTCGAGGATTGCTACCTGGAATCCATGGCGTTCGGCCCAGCGTACATACATCCGCATCAACATTTCCGCCCAATCCTGTGACTCCGTCCCTCCGGCACCCGGATGAATGGTCAGGATCGCGTCGCGCGAGTCCTCGGGCCCCTGCAGCATGGCCTGGAGCTCGAAGGCTTCAGCCGCTGCATCCAACTCGTCGGCTTCTCTGGCGAGGTCGGCCAGCATGGCCTGATCGGGCTCAGCCTCGAGCAGCTCTGCCATCTCCAGGGCACCACTGAGTCGACTATTCAGGCTTTCGTAGGGCACGAGCCAGTTGCGGAGGCTCTTGATCTGCTGGACGGAAACGCGTGCTGCATCCGGGTCGGCCCAGAAGCCAGGCAACGCCTGTTGATCTTCCAGGGCCCTCAGCCGCGATGCCTTGTCAGACAAGTCAAAGAAAGTCTCGGAGTTCAGCTACACGCCGTTGCAAGTCCGTAAGACGTTCCATGAGATCCGACATGCCATCGACTCCATAAAGGGATTTGAGAAAGTTAATGGAGCGGCGGGGTGAGAGGTGTTTAGAAGATTTGTCGTCCCCCTGCCAGGATTTCGTTCAGGGCCTCACGGAAGTAGGTTGTCGATTCGGCCACCTCCCGCCCGACCTGTTCGGCGTACTCCTCCCAGCTTTTCTTGATCTCCTCCTCGAACAGCTCCTTCAGGTTGCCATCGCGAAGACCTTCCTGGCGCTTGCCGGGATGGTACACGACCATGTCCGAGATGAGCGCGCGAGCGAGCCGCTTTGCCTTGAGTGCCGGGTCCTGGGAAAGAAAGGGATTTGGTGGACGGACCCCCGGAGACCCTGCAGGACGGGGCGCTGGAGCCGCCGTCCCGGACGCTTTGGGGCCCGCTGCCGGTGGAGGAGCCGCGACGAAGGCAGCGGTCGGCGGAGCCGCGGGGCGCACTGGGGCCGCCGGAGCTGCCGGGGCTGTAGGTGCGGCACCGGCCGACCCTGAGGTGGGGGCTGCAGCCGGGCGAGTGAATGGGTTGGCCGGCCGTGGGGGCGCAGCCGGTCGCGGGGGCCCACCCGGCGGCGTTGACGGGGGCGTAGCTACTGGTGTCGGCGCGCTGACCGGCTCGACAGCACGCACGGGCTCACGCGGTGGAGGCGGCGTTGGCATCTGTGGCGTCTTCGGCTCGGGCCTTGGCTCCGGCCGAGGCAAGTCCTGTCTGACCGGATCCAACCGAGGTTGCTGAGAGGCCGCAGCCGGGCTCGGACGCGCTTCCGATCGCGCGGGTTCCATGTCACGCCGGACCGGGAATACCGCGTTGCAGACGGCACACCGGGCCCGCACCCCGGCCTCCGGTACCTTGGCCGGATCTACCCGATAAATCGTAGCGCAGTTGGGACACGTGACGTTCATCTGGTGATCCTCAGTCGGGCGATCAATGCCCTAGGTCTCCCTGGAAGTGGGACCGGATCGATCTTCGCCGGTGGCACCTTGCCGCCGGTCGACCACAAACACCGAGCCCGGCAGTGTCTTGGCATAGCTCTTCATTTCGGTGGCAAGCTCGCTGACTTGCGCGGGATGCGCAAATCTTCGGTGGCGATTCGTCACGATGCCGATTGAGAGCGTCATCAAGGGTACCCGGTGCAGCTGGCCACGCCTGTCCTTCCCGAAGAAGTACCCGGCGCGGCGATCCTGATCATTATACTGGAGCGGGATCAACGCATCGAATACTTCGAGAATTTCGCTGCACACCGGGCTGATGTCGCTCGCGGGAATAATGAAGATGAAATCGTCGCCGCCGATGTGCCCCACGAAGCCGCGCGCCCCCAGCAATCCCTTCACGACGTCGTGTAGGACCCGCGACAGGATATAGATGACCCGATCGCCGTCGTAATAACTGTAGCGATCGTTGAATTCCTTGAAATGGTCCAGATCGGCGTAGCAGACCGCAAACTCCTGGTTCGAGTCCAGTCGTCGGCGAATCTCGCGCTCGATCTCCGTCGTCCCGGGAAGCCGCGTCGAAGGATGCACCGACACGTCGCGCTCGGTACGCACCAGCATGGCGTCCATTCGGGAGCGCTGCTCCGCGGGCGAAAACAACCCAGTCAGAACTTCGTCTGCCCCGGAGGTAAACCAGGACTGGACCTGCTCCGCGTGATGGGTTCCCGCCAATGTGGTTATCGGCACAATGGCCGTGAAAGCGTCACTTTTCAGGCGGCGGACGAGTCCAACTCCCACCGTACCCGAGTTGTCTCCATCGACGAACAGAAGGCAGGGATGCCCCCGCAATACGATGGACTCGACTTCATCGGGCTGACTGAAAACCAGGAGGGGAAACGCATGTGCAGCGGCCCACTGGCGAACCAGGGCCGGCACCGGACAGCCATCCGGCGAAAAGAAGAGAATCGTCGGACGAGTCCGCACTGTTGCCCTCTCGTAAGAAGTTACGTGTCGCTAACTTAGGACCCTCAGTTCCACAAGTCAAACCGGCAAGAGAGAGGGGAGATATGCAGCCCCAACCCTCGGCGGAGAGACCGGCTGACTAGCAGGATCAGGGCCAACTCAGGGCCAACTCAGGGGGGATGTCAGATCACAGCGGCCTGGCTTCATCGATCAGCATGATAGGGATTCCATCCTCGACGGGGTAGACGAGCCGACAGGAGTGGCAGACCAGCGATTCGGGCGACAGGCGGTACTCCAGTTCACCCTTGCATTTGGGGCAAACCAGAATTTCGAGTAGCTCGGGGGCCAGGGTCATACCGACTCCTTGTCAGGCGAGGTTGAGTCGCTTCCCGGGAGGTGAGTTGCAGCGGGCGACGGCGCTGGGAATCCAAACCGAGCCAGGGCCGAACTATTCTTTCGCCAGTTCGGTAACGCCTTCACCCACGTGTCCAGGTACACGGGGCCGCCGATCAGCTCCTCCAAGCGATTCCGGGCGTGGGCGCCGATGGCCTTGATTGTCTTGCCGCCCTGCCCGATCACAATGCCCTTCTGCGACTCACGTTCAACGAAAAGCGTCACTCGAATGTACATGGGGCGTTCGGCTTCGCGAAACTCCTCGACCTCCGCAGTAAAGGAGTACGGGAGCTCATCTTCGAGCAGCTCGAACGCAGCTTCGCGCAGGTACTCGACGACGAAGAAACGCAGCGGCTGCGTCCCGATATCGTCGGGGTCGAACTCGAATTCTCTCTCCGGCAACAAGGGCCGAATGCGATCGAGCAGCTTCTTCACCCCCACCTCGTTGCCGGCTGCGACTACGGGCGCCTCTCGCTCGAGCGCGGCTCGGCGCTCGGGCCGCAGGAGATCGGCCTTCGTGTAGACGGTCAGCGTGGGCACATGCATCGGTGCGTCGAGTCCAGCGAGCTGCGCGAACGGGGGTGCGGGGGCATCGGAAGCAGGATGCAGGTGGAGCACCAGGTCCATTCGTGCGGCGGTGTCCAGGGCGAGCTCGCGCATCCGGGTCTGAAGCAGGTATGCAGGGTCAAGCAGTCCGGGGAGATCGTGGAAGATGTACTGCGTGTCCTCTTCGGTGCGGATGCCGGTGACCGGCAGCCGAGTGGCCTGCGCTTTGGGGCTGACGATGGCGAGGTGCTGCCCGACGAGAGTATTCAGAAGGGTCGACTTGCCGACGTTGGGCGCGCCGGCGAGGGCGATATGACCTGTCCTTTTGGGCATGCATCAAGATAGGTGACGGGCTGCTATAGGCTATTGGTCACTGGTTGTTGGCTACTCCGTTTCAGGGTCCAGTTCTACGCAACATCGGTCACCGATCGACCACGTCAGCAGCCGATAGCGACAGGCAGAAAACCCCGCCAAGCAGGCTTGGCGGGGCTGAGAGACTTCTGCTCTACTCGATTACGATGTCGACCCGCCGGTTTTTCTCCCGGTTGGATCGGGTGTCGTTCGGCGCAATCGGTTGTGTACGGCCGAATCCTTGGGTGGAAGGAATCCGCTCGGCAGGGATACCCTGAAGTACCAGAAAGCTTCGTACCGAATCCGCCCGAGCCTGCGACAGCTTCTGGTTGTAGTCATCCGATCCAGTGGAATCGGTGTGACCCTCGATCTGCAGCTTGTACTCACCGGGAAAGCCGAGCAGGATGCCGCTCAGCTTGCTCAGCTTCTCGCGGGCCACCGGCTTCAGTGTGGCCTTATTGGTCTCGAAGTTGACCCCGGACAGGGCCGCAATGAGCCCGCGTGCCTCTTTGCGAGTGTCCATAATCGCAGAGATAGAGGCATAGAGCCGGGCCTGCAGCTCAGCGGCCTTCCGCTCCGCTTCTGACCGAAGCTGGGCCTCGCGGTCCGCCTGCGCCCGAGCCTGAGCCGCGGATCGGGCTGCGCTATCGAGCGCCGCCTGCTGAGCGGCTTCTTGCCGCCGCCGCCCTTCCTCCATACGCTGCCGCTCCGCCTCCTGGCTGGCCTCGGCCGAGCGGGTCACAGCAAGCTCGCGAGCGACATCGGCCCGGCGGGCGGTCTCCCGCGCCAGCTCTGAGTACTTCTTCTGATCCTTCGGTCTCTTGACCCAGGCCGACTCCAGTGAATCGAGCAGGGTAATGGCTGAGTTGAACTCGGGGCGAGCGTACTCGCCGGCCTCCACTGTTCCGGCAATCGCAACGGCTCGGCGAGCCGCCAACACCGGCAGTGGTGTCACAGAATCGGGCGATGGTCCCGACACGGCCGATAGTCGCGACTCGTAAAAGTCCTCTGGTACGCCCTGATAAGTGATCGTGGTGGACTGTAGCTGAGGATCGGACCTCGACGGTAGCGTGAGCTCGGCCACCACGGTCGACGAGGGGAGCCGGACTGCTCCGTACGGTTCGGCGGTGATGATCAGTCCCAGAGTCCGAGCGGCCGTGGAGCCGAGCACGTCCGCTTTCTTCAGCGGCATCTCCGCCAGGTTCTCGATGACGTGATCGTCTTTCACCACCCAGGCCACGTAGGTCGTATTGTAAGACCCCACGCGACGAGGATCCGGCAGGTTCTCGACGGTGAGCTTGATGCGGGACCGTCCACCGCGGTACTCGACCTCGGCGGTGCCTTTCACCGTGGGAGCTGCCGGCGTTCCGGCAATGGGCAGCCTGGTCTTCTTTCCTTCGGGTAACCGGACGACCAGAGTCATGCCCGAACGCTGCTCGGCTCTCGGCAAGAGATCAGGACTCAGGATCGTCAGCAGAGCTATGCTAGTTCCAATTGCTCCCCACATTGGACCTCCAGATGGCATAGAGTGGGAGTCGGGGTGAAGGGCGGGTATCGCGCCTGGAGGTAGCTTCGGTGGGTCGGCCGGGGTTCTTAACCTCGGAGCCGCAGGCCGTGTAGGTGGAAAAGCAGAAGGCCCCGCCAAGTGATGCTTGACGGGGCCTTCAAAGAGAAGCTGGCGACGGCCTACTCTCCCACAACCTCTCGATTGCAGTACCATCGGCGCTGCAGGGCTTAACTTCCGTGTTCGGAATGGGAACGGGTGTGGCCCCTGCGCGCTAGTCGCCAGCGTTTTTTTTGGTCTAGAGTCTAGGG